>Ga0307517_10001396_pt1 | contig 40606 bp, 45 predicted proteins | sample 23_EM_MG_FD_194515 | JGI IMG/M metagenome (GOLD analysis project Ga0307517, IMG submission 194515) | Populus trichocarpa ectomycorrhiza microbial communities from riparian zone in the Pacific Northwest, United States - 23_EM | ecosystem: Host-associated > Plants > Roots > Unclassified | place...
GACCCTACTTGAGTTTTCACCCTTGTCATTCGTGTTGGTGATGGGTTCTAGCATAGGTTTCAGTGCAAGAACCGGCGATGTGACCCCCTTCGATATTCTCTTCTCCCTCTCCTTCGCTGCGAGGAGCGATGTCCTCTTCTGCTGCGTAACGCCCGTTTCGGTCGTAGGACTCGTTCGTTTAGAACTAGGACCGGAGGAGGAAGGTCGAGATTTCGCCAGCGAACTTGCGGTGGGTGCCAGGAGTCTTGAAGAGGAAGGTTTCACGCCGGTGCTTCCTGTACCGCGGCCGGTCCCAATGCTGCTGTTTCCACTGACATTGCGCACCCGGCTGTTAGCGGTTCCATCGGTGTTGGTTAAACCACGGGTTTCTGACTCGCGTTTCCACTGACCCATGGAGTCGTGACGGGAGCGAGATGCAATAGAAGCAGCTGTCGAGGTAGTAGCGGTAGTCTTGGACCCTGAGCTGAGTCCTAAACGACTGGCTGGTTTGAAAGAACCTTTCGAGTTCCCTGACGAGACGCTTCCGTTGGCGATGGGGGGTGGTTTGGGTGCGCAAGCGGCGGGCTTGACAACCTTCGAGGAAGTAGCTGGGATGTTGACCGGTTTCTGTGATACAGAGGTCCCAGATCCTTTCCAGACATTCTTCATAAGCTTCTTGGCTGAGGATAGAAACCCAAACGTGGTCCCTTTGTTCTCTAAAAGACTCATCAGGGTTTGTCCATCGATAGGGAACAGAGACTCACTCTTTGCGCTGGCGAGAGATGGGCGACCAACACTCTTTCGCGGCCCAACTCCGCTAACGCGGCTACTCCTCCGTCTCGCGTCAGCTCTCCTTCTAACAGCTTCGATCTCTTTCTGTTTCTTCCTCTCCTCTTCCTCCTTTCGAGCTTCCTCCGAAGATTCTGGTGCAGGAGCAGGGTCCGCGAGGTGGACCCTAGGTCTTTTCGACATCCTCCTGTTCTCCTCAGGATCATCATCCTCTTCGTCATCTTCCCCAAACGCACCTGGAAGAACCTTCTTCCGAGAGCCATTGCTAATGACCCGTGTGTTCGCGGCGCTCGGTCGCTTCGACCCCTCGGGTTGCCTACTATCATCGACACCAAGAGCCATCGACTTCCTCTTCTTCGTCCCGGGGACCACGCCCTCCGCAGATGACCGAGGGTTAGTCGCTTTCGTTTGGTTGGCACCTCTCTTTGCGGCATAATGGGTTGCAATTGATTCCATCTTGGCGAAAGCTTCCTCGTGTGCTTTTTCGTATCCGAAGAGGTCGGGCTTGGATGCAGATGTGACAGGGGTTGGATCGACTTTGAACTTTCCACGATTCTCAAGGAGGGACATTTCAACTTTGTCATCTCCGGACAGTCCAAGCCTCCGGTTCATCTCGTCTAGCACAGATGAAGCGGCCTTCCCAAAGTCTTGGTTGGAGAGTCGGTTCTTTGGAAGCGGGGAACCGAATATGAATGGTTCTGGCCGGGAGGGGGTGTTGGAGAAAAGCTGACTTGAAACTTTCTCTCCTGGAACGGGAGAGAAGATGTCAGGTTGGTGCGGAGTAAGAATGGCGTTATTATGGGGAGCGGTCTTAGCCGGGGAAAGAAGGTCGTAGGGGATGGGGGGATAGATAGATGGGGCGTTTTGGGGAGAGGTGGGCCACCTTGGAGCGGTGGACTGGGGGCTGCCGAGGACGATGTCGAATGAAGTCTGGAATGGTTTGAGTTTTGGAGGAGTGTCGACAACGGAGGGCATCGAGGCGAACGGAGTTGTCACGAGGCGGATTGTAGTGTTGGTGGGGGCGACGGTCATGCTCATCCGAGCATTTGTGGGCGCAGGTAGGCCGGGCAACGAAGGGTTTCCGGGCAGGGGAGCGTCTGCATTGTCTCCCTGACCATCGAGTAGCACAAAGGAGTCTTGCTTTGGTGGTGAGGATTCTGGGATGGACTTGTATGGAATGGCGTTCGCGGTGAGGGAATCTTGGGTGGTGGGTGGTACGACCTGAGGTTCCGAGTTGGTCGACTGTAGTGCCCGTTTGAGACCCAGCGAACTTGCAAAGGCACGGAGTGAGGAGCCGACACCCGCTGCAGTCCGGAATGAGTTGAGTATTTACACAATGAAGATAACGAGCTTACATTTGGAGTTTGCAGTTCCGAACTCGCCGGCGTTGTTACCGTTTGCGGTACGGAGGGAGTTTAGGGTGTTCAGAGAGGAGGGCGCCTCCGGGACTTCTTGAATGTTGTCCATGACGACCTCCCAAGCCTCACTGGGACGGGGCATGGGAGAGTGGCGGGGGGAAAGGGGTGGCGGAGACTCGTCGAGAGACATGGAATCGCTGTCATCCTGACTTCTGACGGCAACGCTCAGCGGCGCGTCTGGTGGAAGAGCAGCGGCATGCTGCTCAAGGCGTTCGATCAGATCGACATTCTTCCCAGTGGTTCTTATGTTATGGATTTTACAAAGCTTGAGGAGCTGTTCACGCTTAAGGGAGTGTAGGGCTGGGGAGTTGAAGAGGATCTGAGTCGTCGTCGTCGTCGTCGTCGTCGTCGTCGTCGTGGACATAATGGCCGGATGATTGACAAGGGTGAAACTGTGAGAAAAAGGAATAGGCGAGTTCAACATAAGATCACGTGGCGCGCGTCAGTGATCGGAATGATTCGGAACATGCTAATATCCCACGGTATTAGCGCCGTTGCGGAAAACCAACGGAAAATTGAATAAATTCACTGGCAGAGGGGGAGGCGACTGGAAGGGAGAGTAGTTGGCAAGGGAATGAACTTGTATTGCCATTGTGCAATAACTCGGTTTGCAGTGGTTGCTACAACATGGACTCACAATGGACAATAGAATGGGGAAAGTCTCCGGAGGGGTGTAGCGCTGTGTGCGAGTGTGTATAGGTGGGTCCACAAACTGGGCCACTAATAACGTAGGTCCACAAGCTGGCCCTCATGTCAGCCACCAGTGATGCGAGGATTGGGATATAAGGCCCATCCATGTCTCCTCTTTGAGACCCCAGCACCCAACCGCCCCTCCTCTCCCCCCAGCCATCTACACCACCCTACCCACCCCTCGCCACAATGGTTCTCAAGCCTTCCAACAAGACCAACATCGTTAAGAAGAGGTCCTCTGCCAAGTCGTCCGAGAACATCTCTCCAGTCAAGCTCAGGACCGTCTCCTTTTCCCTCAAGGATGCCTCCCGCCGTCGGAGGGCCCGCGTCGCCGGAAACTTTTCCACGACCTCCAATTTCGTCACCAACAAGCAAGCTTATGCTCGGCACATTAAGCAACGCAAGATGAAGCCATCCTCAGCTAAAACCCTTCGCTTCCGTTTCGCCTCCTTCTCCATCCCCGTCCAGGATGTCGAGGTGAAGGATATCCAGTCACCAACTCAACAAACCATAGAAAAGACCACCGTCCAGCTCCCAAGGCATCTTGCCCGCCCCGATTACAAGGAAATCAGCCGCGAAACTCTCGCTGCTATTGATCCAGAACTCACCAAGGCTCCCGTCGAGTACACCCATGAAGGTCTCGCTGCCCTTGGACCTGAGTAAGCCGACAACCCTCTTCTGCCCCTTAGCATACTCTAACGTCTCCTCCAGAATGTACAAGGTCCTTGGAGGCGTCAAGCCGGTTCCTCTCCCATCATCTCCGGCTCTCCCCCAAGAGCTCGCCATCGTGATCAACGATCTCTCTTCCGAGATGCCCTCTCACATGCTTGCCGTCTACTCTTCCCAGACCAACGACGCCGCCCCCAACCGTCGAAACAAGGTTACCCTCTACCCATCCCACAATATTATCCTTGCCGCACACTGTGCCAACCTTCCACCGCTCCGCTCCATCACGCACCCGGCCCCCAAGGTCGCGGGCTCTTCCATCACAGTTCCCGTCGTGCCTCTCTGCATCCCAGCTGCAGAGCTCTACGCTCCACTGTCGATGTACCTCTACACCAAACGTGCTGACCTCCTTCTCCAGTCCCTTCTCCCTGTCGTCCCACCAACCCCCATCAACGTGTACGCTTCCCCTGACGAGACACCGGAAGAGGCTGCTCAGCAACACCAAAAGGTCATCTCCTTCGCCAGGCAACTGGCCGCGACTTACACCCCACACGCCCTTCTCCAGTACGCCATGCGTGTGAATGGATTGTGGCGGAACGTCTGCGCCCTCGGCATCTTCGACTCTGGGGTTTGGGAGACCATCGATACTGCCTGGGAGGTTCTCTTGTTGGCTCTCGGGATGGCAACAGGTAACCTAGACAAGGTTATGGGTGAACCTACCTCATCCTCGTAACCTCTTTACCTCCTCTCTACGTTCTTCTTGCACATCATCTACATTTGTAGCATCTTCTTCATTCCCGCATCAGTCCACAATGTTATCGTTCTCACCCGCATTGCTTTTCTTCATTTACCGGTTGTGTATACCCGAAGCGTGATACTGTATGATTTCATACTATCTGGCAGGCTCGTTAAATCACAGGTTTCTCGAACCTCGAACAATTGTTTGGTGTGAAACAAGTGTGATCAGGCCAAGTGACCCAACCTAGATTGAGGCGACCGCGGCCGTTGCGACCAACTCAAGAATGGTGGTCGGGTATAGCATTGCGTCTATAGATCCGTTCTCATACAGGGGAGAGCATACGATTACAATTACATGTCATCGCAAGAACTACAACCGCCGATGAGATTTACTCTCAAAAATCGTCTCCGTCCCCTTCCGCATCGTCAAAGTCCACGTCCTCCATAGCGGCCGTGGCCTCCTCGTACAATTTATCTAACCCCGTAAGCTTCTCCAAGTACCCGGTCTCGTTGAACGCCTTCTCGAGCATCTCGTATCCCTGGCTCTCGTAAGCCGCGATAACCTAAGCCAAAAAAAGAAGAAAAAAAAACACAAGTCACATTCCGTGTCGCCAACACACGATGATGTGCAACTCACGGTCTCGCTGCATCCCGTGCACTTGTCGTAGGCTGCTCCGACGATTGGAACGTTCCTGAACTGCGCCAGGAACCCACGGAGCTGATGCGGGACCATGCCCAGGACCCCGCCCTGCGAGGCGGCCTCTTCAGGATCCGTGTGAGGTTTGGGTGCTGGCGCCATTAGCCCTTCTGGATGTTGGATCACCGAGACAAGGAGTTCAACGGCGGTCGCGGCCGCGATAGATGCCAGTCCCGGTCGGGTGACGGTACACATTTGGTCCAGCGTTCTGTCCGTTAAACTCTGCAATATTGAACTCAGGCTATCAAGGTCCTGTTCAACGCACAAGGGGGGAAACTTACGTCCGCGGGAGCCACGATGTCATTGCAGTAATAGCATCCCAACCGCTGATGTCCAGCAGGAGTGGCTTTGGCTCGCGCACCGTGCCTCATTACTAGGTACGTGTCGAAACCGAGTGCAGAGTTGAGCACGATCTGAAGATATGGATCAGATCAGTGCCAGATGATGCACAGAGGCAGAGATCCGCACCTTTCCCTTGGATGCTCCTACCACCGTCGGCAGCCACCTACTTTCTCGGGAATCCATCAAGAGGAAGATAGCGTCGTGCTCGTCGATCAATTTCTCTAAAGCTGCGATATCCTTCTTCGTCTTGTCGACGGAAGCTGGCGGGATGGGGTGCCCGGGCATCGGAATCGACAGTTCGTACCCAGCCGCGTTCTGGGACCCGATATTCAGGTTATTGGCCAGGGGTACATAAATATTTACTCACGACGCCAGGGAAGATCTTCTTCAGCCTGTCAGCTGCGCAGACGGCTTTGACCTTCCCGCCATCCAGACAGTCTTCAAACTCGAAGAGTGGTTGGCGGACTGGGTTCGAGAAGGACACCCGAGCAGAATCTACAAATGTGATGTTCCGTACTCCCCACCCCTGCGCAAAATGACCGCTCAACAAAGTCCGAGATATTCTAGGTAGGACGCTCACCATAAGCACGCGGGCGACGTAGCATCCCAATGTCCCAGCACCCAAGAGCAGGCACTTGGTCGAGGCAACCTTGTCGAGGTCTAGTGACGGCAATATCCTCCACCTCATCAGTTTAAGGTTAAGATCGACTGCTTGGTCGGCCAACTTGGCTGGGTCCATCATGGGAGCTAGATCAGCCAACCTTGCACCGAGCTTGCCCTGCACATTCTTCTCCCAACCCACAGCACTCGGTCTTGTGGTAGACTTGTCAATCGGCGAGGGTAACGATACGGTGCCAAATCGACCCTTCCACGATCCACTTCCGGAGGGAACTTCAGCGTCTCTCCAGCACAGAATTCGGAGAGCAGTGATGTTGGGGTATAGGGCTGTCAGATACGCCAGGAGATTCCGGAGCGGCCATCCGGGGTTGGTCGGTAAGCCCGAAGGATCGTGGAACCCGATAGTTTGCTGAATAAGAATCAGTGCTGCGATTTCGGTACGCCCTGCAAGCCTCTCACAGATAAGGGGGGAATGTTCGCGAAGAACTCTTCGTACTTGTCCAGGGATCCAACTTCAGCTTTGCTTCCGTCAGATTTAATCAGGAAGAAGGGCGCGGGGTTTGTATGCAGGTGTTGGTGTATAGATTTCAACTGAAAATCCGTTAGCAAACGGGCGATTCCCTCCGATCTCGAACAGGGACCTACAGCATCCTGGGAGAAGGCCGCATCGGCGTTGATCCAGCCTGGATCCGATATTTCCCATGCAGGTTTCGAGACAAAAGCCGGGAAGGCAAACCAGTAGAAATACTTGTATTTCTTCAGGTCAGCGAACGTGATGACTAGGAACTTGGTCAAGGCCGATGGGTCACGCTTAGTGATGGCGGTGTCCCAGATCTTCCATCGAAAGTGTAAATACACTAAGGCCAGGTCACTGCACCACAAAACAACGGTACCTCATCAGCCAGCTGGTTGAAGAACGCCGTCTTATCGGTCGCCTTAAAATCCTCGATGGTGTTGAAGTTCTTGAGTATTCCGGAAGCACGGACGGAATTTGGAGGCAATCTATTACGAGATTATCTCCATCGGGACCAGGGGATCGAGAGGAATGAGCTACATACTGGAAAGAGTCCTTGTTAAACGAGCCGCCGCCGACGGTGAGATTGCAACCGAGCGCGATCTCTTTGCCCGTCTCTCTATCTTTGATCGTTTTGCCAAGGGCATAGGCCGCGTTTACCGGCACCGAATCGTCGGATAGCCGCAAGACGTCGACTTTGAGGGATGTGAGCTCATGCCAAAACGCTGGCTGCACGAGCGACGAGAAGGGAGCAAACTGCAGGACAGTCATGAGTTAGAGTTGTTTGGTTCCAGCGACTTGCGGCTTTCACTGGCCATCTCTGGCGATTAGGGTACACGTGACCGGGGAAGCCTCACGTGGCGAATTGATGCTATGTTGCCACGTCGGTGTTGGGGTGACTTGACCCGTATATACGTCGATCGCAGAAATTCATCCACCTCACCCGGTTTCTCTCCTTCCACCATGAGCGGCTGTACGCACTCGTCCTCTCCCTCCTCTCGTCTTTGTTTTCTGACTCTTTCCGAACAGTTCGCTTTCTGAATCTCGTGAAACCCTTCTTGCCAATTCTCCCCGAGGTTTCTTCCCCAGATCGCAAAGTAACGTGTCAAGTCTGCCCGACCCCCATTTCCGTTCTGACCCTCTCACCAGGTTCCCTTCAACCAAAAAGTGCTATGGACCGCCGTGACACTCCTCATCTTCTTGGTTTGCTCACAAGTGCCGCTGTACGGTATCATGTCTTCGGACTCGTCTGATCCGTTGTACTGGATGCGTGTCATTCTCGCCTCCAACCGCGGCACTCTCATGGAGCTTGGTATCACCCCCATCATTACCTCTGGAATGATCATGCAGCTGCTGGCTGGCGCCAACTTGGTCGAGGTCGACTTCTCGCTGAAGGAAGATCGTGCTTTGTTCAGCGGTGCCCAAAAACGTTAGTATCGCGCTAGCTCGAATCCAGTGATATACATGCGAATAACTGACATGGCTTTGGGAATGTAGTCTTCGCGTTGATCATCTCCCTTGGCCAGGCTACCGTCTATGTCCTTACCGGTCTTTATGGCCAGCCAAGTGACCTCGGTGCTGGTGTCTGCCTTTTGTTGATCATCCAACTCATCGTCGCCGCTCTCATCGTCATTCTCCTCGATGAACTTCTCCAGAAGGGTTACGGTCTCGGTTCCGGTATCTCGCTCTTCGTTGCTACCAACATTTGCGAGTCCATCGTCTGGAAAGCGTTCTCTCCTACCACCATCAACACCGGCCGTGGACCAGAATTCGAGGGTGCATTCGTTGCCCTTTTCCACCTTCTATTCACCTGGAACGACAAGGGTCGTGCTCTTCGTGAGGCTTTCTGGCGTGGTAGTCTTCCCAACGTCATGAACCTCATCGCAACCGTCGTCGTTTTCGCCGCTGTTATCTACCTCCAGGGCTTCCGTATCGAGATCCCTGTCAAGTCTAACAGGTTCCGTGGACAACGTGGATCCTATCCCGTCAAGCTCTTCTACACCTCCAACATGCCGATCATGTTGCAATCCGCCTTAACTTCCAATATCTTCATCCTCTCTCAGATGCTTTTCAGCCGTTTCCCCGATAGCATCCTCGTCAGGTTGCTTGGTATCTGGGAGGTAAGACAGCTTTTTTTTTCTTTGTCGCGTGACTATCTCAGTCGCTTACGTCGTTTTGATAGCCTTTGGACGATTCACCCCAGCTTAGCGCCGTCGGCGGTGTCGCGTATTACATGTCTCCTCCCCACACTTTGACCGCTGCCTTCCTCGACCCCATTCACACCTTCATCTACATCGCCTTCACTTTGTCTGCCTGTGCACTGTTCTCCAAGACCTGGATTGAGGTTTCTGGAAGCGGCCCTAGGGACATTGCCAAACAGCTCAAGGAACAGCAGATGGTTATGGCCGGACACCGTGAGGGTTCCATGTACAAGGAGCTCAAGCGCGTCGTCCCTACTGCCGCCGCTCTTGGTGGAGCTATTCTCGGTCTCTTGTCCGTTGTTGCCGATTTGATGGGTGCTATTGGAAGCGGAACCGGTATCCTCATGGCCGTCACCATCATCTACAGCTGTAAGCTTTGATTCTGTATCGATGTTCTCCACGGTTTCTCATGCGCCGCTTATAGACTGGGAAATTGGTATGAAGGAAACCGGTAGTCCCGAGATGGCTGCTATGGGTGACCTGTTGTAATAGCAGGGTGCCCTCGGAGAGAGCGAGCGTGAGGTTTCTGTCAGCGCTCGCGCCCAACTCTTGGTTTGGGCAGGAAGGGGCGGTACGACCGCAAAGTATCCTACATTACATTACTTATGTATTGAGACGAAAAGACACAACTCACCCCGTTCGTTCCTTGGTATTTTCCCTGTGGCCGTCCATATGAGCAGATTGTAGAATACAGTACAATTTTATTGCGAGGCTGTTGCTCTAGTACAATGCAAGGACAACACTTAGGAAGGGTTACGATCAAAGGTTAGGGTTATAAGCCATCGCGCGGATTCGCAGTACAACAAGAAAGTACATAGGAAGAATCGGTTCTTCGTAGCCCAATCTTCTGGTTTAGATGTATTCGCCACATGTCGGGCAAAGGAGTGACGGACATGAATCGCTCTCGCCATCATCGACGATGATGCTGGGAGTCGTATCATCGTCCAATCCAATCTTCTTTTTCCAGTCTCGCGGGAGGTTAGTGGTGCCTCGGAGGACATCGCTGATGAGGGCCCGTGCTTTGAGCACTATCGTGATGTTCCCGGCGACATTGTGGATAACGTTTTCCGGTTCTGGAGCCTTTCTTTTCCCCTTACGCCGTTTGGGCGGTTCCCCACGAACGTCCGAGGGCCCAAATGTGGGTTTGACGATCGGCTGAGAAGCTAGTTCGATTAGATCTGAAGGGAGGTCTTCGAGTAGGGAGAGCGCGTCGGGTCCCGATGCACGTTTGCGTTTACTAGTCCCGGATTGAGATTTAGGAGGGGCAGATTTCGATTTTGAGAGAAGGGAGAGTAGAGAGGGAGGTGAAGTGGATTTAGAAGTAGAGGGTGAGGCGGAATGTTTGAGGAACTCTGCGGGTATCGAACACATAAGGGACAGTTGTCTGTCCGTACAGGTTGGCCGTTTCTTTATAGTGTGGGTCGAGAGACACTCCCTATGCCACGCCGTTTGGCATGCGTCTCGGGGGCAAAAATGCATCGTAAGCGACTCAGGAGACTGTTGGGCGGCGTCCGGATTATACGGTCCTTGACATATCGAGCAAACCTCTTTGGGCGAAAAGGGCTGGCATGGAAGGTCACCACCAAAACACACGGTTGGTCGATAGAGTAAGCTCACGGTAACGTGTTTGATCTTGGGACGGAACGTATGACGAGAGAAGAAGGTAGTTGGACCAATGAGAGGAGGCTCAAGGCCGCAATCTTCGTATTGAATCACCTCGACGGTATCTAATGCATAATGCCCCAGGTAAATCAGGGTTTGGTTTTGAATGTGGGAAGTGAATAAGTGACACCCACCGACGATGCTTTCTACAGGTATGTAATTCTGGGAATCGGTTTCGAGGAATAACTCGCATGCAGCATGACTCGACGGATCGCTAAGGGCGAACTTGAATCAACAAAGCGAGAGCGAAGAAGAGAGGGGAGGTAAACGTACAAACTCTTGACGATGGAAGCTACGTGCTGCGGCGACCAATACCACCCGACTTTGACCCAGACCTGCCCCCAGTCAGACATTCAGAAACGGAAGGAGCGTTAGAGATGACCTACTTCGCCGTTGTCACGTCGGGCTATCTTTTGAATCTTCGCGACCCAGTTTTCAGTGTCTGGCTGGAGATGAGCGGTGTCTGGATCCCCCCCGGAAGGAACGACCAGGACGCTAGTGTGGGGGAAAACTGGTCAATCGGGTGCGGATACGATAGGAAAGATGTCATACTCGTCGTCGGCAGAGAACTCGTGCTCGTTCTCTTCAGCATCCAGGACTACATGTTTTTGTTAATTAGGACACATAACGACGACGACGACGAAGTGGAGTTGGTTTTCTTTCACCTCTGGCTGATTGGAAAGTCATTGATGCTGCGAATTCTTCGTCTGTCGGACCATTTGGATCTGCTTGTTTGCGAGTGGTGCGCCTCCTGACGAGCCCTAATGGCCGCTGTCTGCGTCGATGTCTGGCATTCTGGGTGGTCATAGTAGAATCGGACCGAGCTTGGATGGTGGATCGATTCCATCCACAGCGGCGACTCGACTCAAGGCTGTCGCATGTGCCGCAGACTCTCCTCTTTCCACTCAACTCCCATCTGCTAAATGTTTTTCAGCCTTTTGTTCCGCATCGCCAGGCAAGATATCTTCTCCTCTTCCTCTCTCACCTCACCACACCCCCTCTCGTTGCCGCGCTTCTGACCAATCGAGAATAGCGCTGTGGTCGCTTACTTATATCCCGGTTATGCGTCATACAAGACCCTTTCTCAACGCCCCGCGAACGAGGCCGACATCGAGCGATGGCTCATGTATTGGTCCGTGGTTGGCTGCGTAGTCGCCGTCGAATCCGCAGAGTGGCTCATCAACTGGTCAGTCCAAGCAAAACTTGCATACCTTTCCCGGTCATTGATCCTCCCATCGATCGGATTGTGAATTGACCCCCCCGTCCGAACGTCGCCCGCTCTGCAGGATACCGCTATACTATCCAATCAAAACAATCTTCATCCTCTACCTCGTTCTACCTCAAACCAAGGGCTCATCGTATCTCTACAACCACCATCTCCAACCCTTCTTCCACGCATACGAACCCCAGATCGACGCTACCCTCTTCTCGCTGAAAGCACGCTCGTATGCGTTTATCCAAGGGAAGCTGCGTAGCTTGTGGGGCAACGTGGCCACCTCCATGAGTCAGCATGGCGCGAACGATCTGAACGAGGGTCTCCAAGACCACGCGATGAACAGGAGTGCTCCCCCTTCCATGCAAGATCCCGTCTCGGGCCCCGCCGGTCTCATGGGTTCTCTCTTGTCTTCATTCGGACCCAATATCTTGCTGCAAAGCATGGCTTTCATGAGTTCAGCCCAGAATGCCGCTGCCACCAGCACCAACGAGGCCCGAAAAGAAAACCTTGAAACGCCTGGAAACTCCCGGCTGGACATCCACGACAGGTGTGGCTCGGATGATCCCGTCGAGGAAAGGAAGAGGAGGTTGGAGGCTGAGCTGGCCGCCTTGTCCGGGAGTGGCGTGAAAGGTTATCAGGTCGACACCCCTCCCAACGGAACCGGTCGATTCGAGGAAGTTGACTTCCCCAGCGATGCCGAGGGCGACGATGGACAGGGGCATCACCGCCCTACCCAGGGAAGGAGTGGTAGCTGGTTTGGCTGGGGTTCGAATACTGGTTATGAAAGGGTTAAAAATGATTAATTTACGCAACTCTTCTGATGACAATCTGACGAAGTATCTATTTGTACAAGCTAAACCCTGGCGATGCGTTACGAATGGGTTAGACGTTGTCGTAGCCGACCACAAACGGATGTGTACGAGGGAATCATAACGAACGACACAACCCCTTCCCTCTCTTGACCTGGGCAGCGCACAAGCTTAACTCGAGGGGCATAGACACAAGAGCGGCCAACATGATTCCGCTCGAGTCCGAGAATCCAACGGATCCGATCTTGAACTCTTTCTCTTGTTTGGCGGTCTCTGGATCCGAGGAATCCGACTTCTCCTGGTTAATGCGATAGAACACGTTGACGCTACAGATCAGAAGAGATGAGGCCAGCGTTAGAAGATGCAAGTGTCATAGAATGGCTTACTATGCAAGACCGCCACAGATTCCTTCAATACTGACGAGCAAAAAAACCATGAAGAAACTCGCGCCTTCTGAGCTGTCACCGAATATCCCTACAGCACTTTCGTACGCAAGAGTCAATAGGATCGCAAATTGTGCGACCGCTGGTGCAGGCAGTAACTTCTCCGGAAGCGGAGGGCAACCAACGGAGATGGAAGATCGGGAGAGGAAGACAGCGGCTTGGTACACAAGCTAAGAGGCGAGTTAGCGGGATGCCGCCGTCATGGAATAAAGGCCAGAGTACTTGCCTGCCACAGTGGATAATAATCGCGTATCGACTTGATCAACAAAGCAATGACGGGGTGCTCACCTGGAGATGGGACCGGGTATAACAAAGTCGGAGAGATTCCCTACCTATTTTCAGGTGCGGGTGTTGGGGTGAGACAAAAAATGACGAACCTGATTAATGGTATACTCGAACTAGCAGACAAATTGGTGAGCAGGTTGGAGAAAGGTTTTCCAAGATGTCTACCAACCAGATAAACACAGACTTGATGCGATGCAAGCGTGAGTAGATCCGTTCGTAATCATACGAACGGGTGTTACTCACATAGTGGAAGCATATACTTGGGTATCATAGGCTTTACCAACCGCCACTTATCGCTGACGGAGAGGGCGACAACTCTGGAACGGAATCGGAGTGTCTCACCTCCGCCTTCGTCCGTGGGAAGGGGTGTATACTCTGTAGATGAAGCCATGAAAGGTTCCTCATCATCATCCTCTTCGACCGGCTTAGAAATGGAAGATGGCTGTGGTAGGAGGAAGAAGTACGCGAGAGGGATCGCGAGCGGCAGAACCTACGAAATAGTGGTGATTAGGAAAGCACAGTGGTGAATCGGAGAGTTCTTACTGATGACAACCCCACGCCTAGCCGCACACCAAGGTTTCGAAGCTCCCACCAAAGGGATGCGCCGACGAGCCCAGCGGCACCCGTTCCAGATGCAAAATATCTGGGTTTGTCGAAAGCGTTCAGACAAAGCATAGGGCGGGCTCCTCCCGAGTAACACGTACCCAACGCTGCGTCCCGCAATGACCGGGGTGTAGGTGGTGGATAGTTGTAAGAAGGTGAGCTCACCGAGACCTAAGCCACGGTTGCCTTGAGTCACAGTCAAAAGTAAGCACGGTTGAACGGACCGGAAGAGAATGAGGCGATCGCAATGCCGAGCAACCTCATCCCTACTCCACCGGAGAGAGCAACGATCTGAAGAAATTTCACGGTCAAGCTTTGAATTCCCAGCGCGGGGCAAACAGCAACACCGCCACTCACAATCATACCCAACACACTCATGATACAGCATCCCACAACCCTCCGGCTATGCCGGACTGTACCCTTCAAGAGGTACGGCCAGCCACCTTTGGCTAAAAACGACGGTGCAATGTTGCAGAACGCGATGAGTCCCTTGGGTGTCGAAGCAGGAACGAGATCGAGGGCAGCAGACAGGATGATGACATAGAGGACTGGCGACAAAAGTTCGAGTAAATCTTCAGCGGCGCACAGGGTATAACTTGGTCGTTATTTTGACACTGACCGTTGTTTATCAACCCAAAGAGGAAGAAGGAGACACCCAACTTCCAGGCCATTGGGGTTGGTGATCGAGAAAGTGGCCTCCTCTCCCGGAGCGACGACCGCCGCCACTCCGAGTTCCGGGCGTGGGGCAATGGTCCGTCAATCGCCTATCAAGCTACACTCGTTCCCCGCGTTCTACGCGTGTTATCTGCTCAAGTCTGTAAAGACTCCGAGATCGACTGCGTGCGTACAATCGCGTCGCGAGGACCGAGTTGAATTTTTCTAATCATCACCCAGAACGTACATCGGAAGTACCCCAAATCCACCAAAGAGAATACGGTACGTTCGTCCCACTAATCACGACCCTTCAATTTTCTTCGACGTGTCACCAAGTCAGCACAACGGGGAGATCTCTCAGGGCGCGTTGAAGACGTCCAAGAACCGGCCGTGGATGATGCAAATGATCGTCTACGGTTTCCCCTCCAAACTCGCCGCACTCCAGTTCGAGTGGGCATGGCAGAACCCTCACATTTCTAGGCACCTACGCAATTCATCTAGAAAGCCTCTATTCACAAGGGAACGCCGGAATCTGAAGAAGAACGTGCTGTACGTATGGATGTTTGCTGATGACCTCCGCGCGTTGAGGCCTTACACATCCATCCACACGTTTCAGGGTGGCCAAAACAATGGTAACTACGCATCCATACAACATGTGGCCACTCCACGTCAAGTTTTTCACCAGCACGTCAAAGAAGGTGTGGGACGAGGCGACTGTGTCGCAGCCGCTTCCTTCAGGGATGACTTTGACGGAAGAGTACGAAGGTGTAGATGGGAAATCTGGTGTATCCGGATCTGGGAGAGTGGGACCTATCGATGTTACGGACGGTAAGAGATTCCACACTGGCATAGGTTCAGCATTCGCTGAGGAACGCACAGGCCAGTTTTCTGCTCATCACATGCAAAAAAGCTCCTTGATCAGAACTACCCTTCGCGACCCCAAATGTATGATCTGCTCAAAGTCGGTCGAGAACTACCATTCAGTACGTTACATTGACCCTTACCCGGTGCGTCACTCACATCGCATCTGGCACAGGAACCTCTAAAGGTTGCTCTCTGTCCCTCTGGGGACTGTAAAGCGGTCTCGCACCTATCTTGTCTGGCGACTGACTTCCTCTCGTCTGATTCTTCGCGATCTTCTGGATTGCTGCCTCGGGGAGGCAACTGTACGTTCTGCAGGTCTTACGTTCTTTGGGGTGATGTCATCCGCGGGTGCTACCGAAGACACCAAGGTGGTGAAGCACCCCGGCTAGAAGAATCCGACCGCGAAGAAGGCGACATTGAAGCCGACCCACAGAGTGACGACCCGATGGAGAATCCAATACCGACGGTGCCTGCCCCTGTGAAGATACCTCGCGCGCGGGTCGCAAAGGGTGAAACGGTCAAGAAACGCCCTACTTCAAAGGTTGCCACCAAGCGAACTGCCGCTATGACCAATAACGATTCTTGGGGCGAGGGCTTTGATATTGGCGGTTTCACTGACCTAGACGATTCGGAGAGCGAGGTGGAACGCCGACCACCGAGGCCGACTCTCGCCAGGTAGAGGAAGTGAGCTTATTTCTAGACCCTTATAAAACAGGGTCCCGGGGGACGTGTTGTATTACCAGTAGATGTACACTTACACAAATGATCGATACCCGCGAAATCCTCACCGAACGGAGGTGGAACCTGGATCTTTCACCGTCGTAAGAGCTCGAGCACAAGTTCTTCTTCCTCCTCCAGCGTGGTGGGAGGTTTGTCCGCTTTGCGAACCTTTTTCTTCGGCGGGGCAGAGAAATGCGTCCGGTCGGCTTCTGTTTCTGACAAGAGATCGAATACCGGGGAAGCGTAGCCGCCATCGTCTGAAGGAGGAGTAACCGTAGGACCGTCATATACCCTATCGCCACTCCACTAGAGAATAAATTATTGAGCTCGGCAATCCGGAAAAACCGGGGACAGATGTATCGTTAGACGCACCTCCTCTCGCTCCCTTTCCTTCCTCTTCCTTTTCTTCTCTCTCTTCTTTTCCTTTGCAACCGCCTTATCATCCACATCAGCTCTGCGCATCTTCCCAATCTCCTTCTTCAAGAATTCCGCGCCGTCACCCTCCACATCAACCCCGTTCACGTCCTTGAACTCATACAATGCATGAGGCTGTCCCTCCTCGTCGAATACCAGTTTCGTCCCCCTGGGTCCGGCCTTCGCCAGTGCTTTCTTGGACTTCATCATCCGAATTTTGCGCTTTGAAAGGTCAGAGTGTTCGGTAAGATCTGTAGGGAGGTCGTGGTCTGCGCGTTTGAGGGAGAAGAAGTCTCCGTCGTCGTCATCTCCTGCGTCGAACCCGGGTGTTTCATCTTGTTCGACGAGCTTGCTGTAATGAGATGACAGTATCGTTTGGTTCTTCCTGCCAAACATCTTGTCGTACTTGGTCTTTGGTTTGTTGGTCTGTATTTGCTATTAGCACAGGGTAGGGCCGGGAGATCTGTTGTGTGGCATACCGCGGGTTTTGCTTCCTCCACTTCGTCTGACCCGACCTCAGGGTCGGAGCCGGAGCCGCTCTCGTTGTCGTCGTCATCACTATCCACTTTCTGAGTCGCGAGCGGGGTGTTCTTGCCCGTGCTACCCTTCTTCAAGAATTTGATCTTTGGAGCACCAGGGAGTCCGAGAGAAGCCGCGTAACGGTCAACAGGAAGATCTTCGAGCTTGAAGATAGCCTTGTTCTTCTGAAGGTGGATTGAACGTAGGTATGCGACAAACGTCTAAAAAGGAGCCAAAGTTATGTTTTTTTCTCGCCCATATACGGAGCAAACGACGTACCCGTTGACCCAGGTATTTAATTTCCGAGTCCTGGAACGCAAGATTCTGCAGTTGGTTCTCAATCGACTGCTGTTTGCTGGGTTTGATCTTGATCTTGTTCACGTCGATGTTTTTGGCCCCAAGAGCCTCCAACATCCCCTCTTCTTCACTGGGCATGAGGAACAAGAAAGCCTTTCCCGAGCTCTCGTACCTCGCTGTTCGACCCACTCGGTGGATATAAGTCTCCGCATCCTCCGGACAATCGACCTGAACGACCCAGTCCACAGCGGGAAAGTCCAACCCCCGGGCAGCAATATCGGTCGCAAACAGGATGGCGTGCTTCGTCTTTGTGAACTTGTCAAATGTCGAAAGTCTCGTCATCTGCTTTTGCTTCCCATGTAGGTGCATTAGAGACATCCCAGGGTGCATCTTACAGAACGTCTCGTACACGAATCGGACCTGCTTACAACAGGAGAAGAACACGAGGGTTTTGGATTGGAGGTGGGTCTTTATGAAGCTCCAGAGGGTGTCGAGTTTTTTGTCGAGTTCGACCACGGCGTAATGTTGTTCGAGGGAGGCCGGGGTAGCCTCCCCTGCTCCGGCGGATACGTAGATCGGGTCCTTCAAGCTCAGACGGGCGAGATCAGAGACAGATTTCGTTTGGGTGGCGGAAAAGAGGAGAGTCTGGCGAGACTTTGGCAGGTGTGAGAGGAGGGCGGTCAGGGTACGATGGAAACCCATATCCAAGATCCTATCAGCCTCATCCAACACTATGGGACCCTTAGCACCGTGACAAAAGTTAACAGAGATAACTTTTCCTACCCAGTATTTGAAGGTTACCGGCTTCGAAGCCAACGGTCTGGTCCATGTGTTGCAATAGCCTTCCAGGAGTCGCAACAAGAATGTTCATCCGGCATAATCTTTCACGTTCGTCCTTGAGGTTCTTCCCACCAATCACCAGTCCAGCCGAGAACGAGTGAAATCCTCCAATGGAGCGCAGGACTTCAAATATTTGTACAGCCTGGAGAGGGTATGGTGTTAGCGAAAAACGGGCGAAGAGAAGAGGGGATTACAAGTTCACGGGTAGGCGAGATCACGAGGGCCCCCAGACCATCTTGAGGGCCCCATTTTCGCCGGTATAGAATCTCGAGAACAGGTATCAAGAACGCCAGGGTCTTCCCGCTCCCTGTCCGTGCGGCACCCAAGACGTCCTTGCCCTTGAGAGAGATAGGTAGACTCTGGGTTTGAATGTCCGTCATCTCGACGAAGAAAGACTTCTTCAACCCTTTCTTTGTCAAATCCGATATTGGCAAATCCGAGAAAACCTTGAGGTCGTCTGGGGGAACCTGGCGCGGCCCGTGATCAGCACAGTGCGGAGGTGTGCACAACGCCAAACTCGTACATATTCAAGGGCAGTCTTGTCTAGAAGTTCAACAGTTTGACGACCGAGAGCAGACTTTTTGGTTTTCTTGACATTTTGTTTCTGCCTCTGTTTCGTCGGTTTTCGGGAGGAGGGACCAGCGTGAGCCATTTGAATCCCAAAGTTTTTCGCGCCGATCGAGGACGGAAGCAGCGGAAGTGTTGGGCGTTTATTTACACACATTGACCCTCATGCAGACGCTCCGACTCCAGGGAACGGGGCTCCTCCGACAGCTCACTACGCCCACCCCGGCATACGCCAACAGACTAATTCACCAGTCTGCGGTCGGTAAGTAACCGTCGGGGTTCGGTTTTGTTTGGTACTAAACGGAAGTCGCAGTGTATCGCAAAAAGAAGGCCGCCGCATTGGAGCCGACCGACGACCTGTTCGGTGAGGGTGCTTCGGACTCTGGAGACCTCTTTGGCTCGACCCCAAAGCAGAAGACCGGTAAGGTCACTACCCCCACCCCAGCTAAACCGCAACACGCGGTTTCGTCACGTCGGAGACTCGATCCCTCGGAACGGACCACGCGCTTCAATGAGCTTTTCGAATTCGTATCGAGTAAGATTGGCCTCAAACCTACTGCGAAGACTCCGGAACAGGTCCGCAACTCGGCTTGGGGACACCTCTTTGATTTGGGTACCACACGAGCGCAGCTGGAGCGAGTGGCCGAATTGTTCCCCCGGTGGAGGGATTCTCGGAGAGAGTTTAATGAGCAAACCGTGAAGAACTTCATCAGTGAGTGGTTTCGTTCCGTTACGACGAATTGTTTTTAACTGTGTGCGTAAGGGCGATGTGATGAGCTTGAATGCCCCGACCTTGCCTTGGACGTGTTCAGCAATCATTCGAAATACGGTTTCCCGCTCGCCTCCCTTGCCGCTGCGCGTCAGTTGATGCACTCCTTACATCTCAAGCATCCGCTTGCATCTTCCGTCACCCTCATGGCCCTATACCCAGCCTACAATCTCCCAGCGATTTCCACCGACCTCGTGTCTAGCACCATGCTCGCGACAGCCTGCCTCAGCCAAGAGAGCAAACAATCCAAAGTCCTCACGGAGGTTTTACTTCCTTCGATCAAACGTCTGCTCAAGAAAACCCCTCCCATCCCACCATCGAAACCCATCCGTCACAGCGGAGATAGGGAACAGTTCTGGCTGGCTCGGACACTCGGCAAGATTGAGGAGGCACTTCAAAAACAGGGTCGGGATTATGGATGGTTGCACGAATGGCGGGAACGCAGCGGACATTTGGCACCTGCTTCGTGATATGAGACCTTGCATATCCTTGACCCAATTCTATCACTTATCTTCTCTTACTTTAGAAGCGTGACCGTTTCCTCATGTTCCCTGCTTGATGACGAACTGTTGCACCGGGCCTGCTCTCCGTTTACGCCGGGTGTGAGAATAAATGCCCGGACTCGACGCCTCCTGACCCCAGTGTGCCTTCAACTCGTGACGAGGGTTGAGTGGAACTGACTTGAATATACATCGTGGTTTCACTAAGGTCTCTGTCGCCGCGTTTTCTTCCATGGGTCTTGCTGGGGACTGGGTCGGAAAGAAATACCGGTCGTGCCGTCATGGGTATCGAACGTTATGGCCGTTCGAACTGACCGTCACGTCTGCCCTAGACGGCCCCGTTGTCGCGAAGTGGTTTCGATGCAACTCTGACCGAGCTCGGTCACAAATGGGACTGGAAAGAAGGGGGATGTCACTCCAGGTGCATGTGCTCTCCCTTCGTCCTGCCACTAATCATCCGTCCCAAGAACCTTTGTTTGTTCACCGGTCTTCAACGCAATTGGTGATACCCCCTGAGAATGCATCTTCCTCTCGGTTGTTTTCCCAGCCCTGAATTTTTGTTTGTGCACCGACACGGACCGTCTGATGAACGGGACGCGCTGTATCCCCGTTCCACGAACCTGGTGCTGGATTCGCTAAAGCGTGTGGGATATTCCAACCAACCATCATGATGGTGGCTCGCAGCGACGGGTTTGAGGGCGTTTTCAAACCCCCTTTTCCTCCCGTGGAGCCTTCATGGAGATGACTCCTGTTTCATGCTCCAATTAATCGTATCCGGCTCGAGGTGGGTGACGAAACCTTGGGTGGACAGTTGTAACCGGACAGCTGTCGCGGAGTCGAAACACGAGTGTTACTCGCAACCACCACGCCGGTGACCAAGGTGAGGGTTGGCGGGGCACCGTCGTGGGCTGTGTCGCTGATAATTGAGAACCAAGTCTGACATCGGGACAGGCGGCCCACACTGTGAAGAATGGTGACATCTTGGAAACGTCTATTAGTGACTTGGCCAGAAGACAGCGTTGGTGCTTACCAAACACGTCTCTTGATGGGGAAAGATTGAAGTGCGTATAGGTTTGCTGCGTGCTCGGTTCTCACTTTGCTACGTAACAGGAAACTCGAAGGATCCGGAATCGAGACGATCCTGAACCATGCTCTGTTTGAGGTGGACCGAAGGGACTTTCAGCCTGGATTTCAGTGGGTCCGTTCTCGATTTCAGGCGGCCGCGAAAAGACGGGCCGAGATGGGACTGAAGTTGCTGATCGGCAACTGTGTTGGACTGAAGGAAACTCGGTTGCCCGTATTGTGAGTTTCTTTAGGCCGCCGAGGGTGTGATAATTACGACACGAAGGTCACAAGACCCCGGCCACTGGTTCGCGGAGAGAGGCATCGGGTATCAAGTCCCGATCCAAGTCGGACTAGCAGAGACCAACGACTGTGCTGTAAATCAGGGTTGACACCTACACAGACACAGCCAGGAACCCAGGTACGGGCGAGCAGTGGGGTGGCGTAGTCTACGAGGGATTTATCAGAAGGACGTCTGCGGCAGCTGTCGAATAACAAGGACAAGAACAATCCGTAATGCACGACTTCTAGCGTGGCAATGACACACTGAAATTGCCCAGGCCTCATCAAGGCTGTTCGAGTGGAGCGCCGATCGAATCTGTCAGCAACATTCCCTCCATTCCAATTGGGTACATCACCGATCTTACTCAAAGCGAACATTTCCCTTTGGCAGACTCGCGCCGACCGACCTCTCAGCGTAACGTACAAATTTTCCGTTGCTCGTCTACGGGCAGAAAATTTCCTGTAACATCCATCCGCACGGAAGAGTCATGCGAGATAAGGATAAGCTCTCTAGTCGCAAAAACGTTCCATGGATTCATCTGGTGAACACCGCAGATGGGTGTCACACGAGCAAGTGTCTCGAGGAGAAAAGAAAAACGGCTGGTCACAGGAACTGAACTCGGGGGGTACGCGCGGGTGAGACCGAGTTCACCGCTCTGGAGGCACAACTCGGGTCAAACGATTTTCCCTTCTGCAATGTTGTGCACAAAAATTCACCCTATAGGGTTCGACAGCCGTCGCGAACAATAGTTAACGGGTGTACCACATGGAATCCTCCCGCAAAAACTGTTCCGGGGCCGAGAACCCGGGCGCCGAATCGTCGAGTTACAACGTGGTGCAGCACGAAGATAGGTTGTTGTGTATTTCCCCCCGCTATTGGTTCCAGAATCGGGACGTCGGTGCGGGATTTGTACTGTCGTCGCGAAAGAAAAAAAAAATCGAGGGTCTTGATACCACCCGCTATCGAGCAACAACTGGACTCGTAAAATCTCGAGCAAGGACGATCACCGGAGAGTCGAGCATTGCAACCCAAAATGGAATCCGATAAGCTAATACTGCACCAGACCGGGTATAGGAAAATCCCCCTCCCCCCCGCCGGGTGCCGGTATCTTCAAGTATAAATACACGAATGAACGCAATGAACACGGTCGTCGTATTGAACGAAAAGAAGCTGACGAGCTCCAAGCCCCCGCGAGCGGATCTGATTCACACTATCTCGCGGTCTTCATCCCGCCAGTCGCAGAGCCAGAGAGGCGGCGACAGAGTGCCCCCCCCCCAAGAAAAACAACCGCTCGTGTGCCTCCGTGGGTCGGTACTACCAAATAACGACGCGTATCCGAACCTCTCGCCAAACCCACCGGTCGACACATGATTCATAAAAATGGAAGGTAAATGCACCAGCGAATCCGTCATACGTGGCTGTATGCTACTCCAAGTAGAGTTTTGGACTTCAAAATCCATTCAGAAACTGACCGTCGGGACCCGAAACGATGTTCAAGATTACCATCGGGGTTGACTTCCCCGAAAGGAAGGTTGATAACGTTCCCGCTCTCTTCCCCGTGGAGCGGCGGCTCCACCGCGGTGATTTTGTCCCATCTCAAACTTGCACTCACGTTCTGGCAAACTTCAACGACTCTTTAGGCTTTCTATACTTCGAACCACTCTTGCCGAGAAAGGAAACTGTCGGGACCCCGACCGTCGGCCACGGAAACGCAGCGGAAAGCCCGTCGCTCGTTCACCCCGCTACTGTCGCGCCCCTCGTACAACGCGTGGCATCCCGCCAGAGTTTGCCGGGTGTGACGAGAGAAAAACCCTTCAAGAAGGGACCAGGGTTCAACTGAATCCTTCCCCGGAAGCGACACCAGTGTGTGTAATCGGATTGCCCCCTAATTTCCGGAAAAGGAAGCACGGCTTCAACGTCAGTGGTCCTCGGGGTCCCGCCCCCACGATGTTACCGTTATCCTTACCGATCCGATCAATGTGTGTAATATACCGCATTTGGTAGGTCTTCTCTTCTAAAAGCAAATAATACCGTGGCGTTTCTCTTCTGCGAGTGGGTGATTCATATAAGGTTTCTATGCCTAGTGGAGGTTGAGGGCAGCGCAGTTTCGGTGACCGGCAATAGGTCACCGTGATGGCAATTGTTCATCGGTTCATCGATATCGATGCAATACATGACCGTGATGTGGCGTCTGCAACGGCTAGATGTGTGTGTGTGTAGAACACCCAGGCCTACGCGAAAGCACTGGACAAGGCCTCCTCGGGTGTGGGAACACACCAAATGAGTGCTCGCCCATTGGATTCCGCCAATCCGGCGCCCCTCCAATCCAGCAGTCGTTTACACCCAATGTTTATGGCAAATGGTTGGATTACTAACACCACTCCGATGACAGTTGACGATAGTAGATAGAAAAAGTTTAGAAAAAGGGCGGATTAACAACTGAAACACGCCAGATTTGGGGAGTAAACGAAGGGTGATCTATACGTGTTCCGACGGGATGCTCCTTTTCTCGTTGCTGGCGTGTTCACTCTCGTGAACATTAGAGTGTTGCGGCTCACGCCCACCACCGGTGGCAGAGGCAGTGTCGCTGATCATCGGTACTTCCGAGTCGAGGCCAACGTAGTCGTAGGCGAATTCGCCCATCTGACTCTCATCGATGCCGATCAACTCAGAGTCTTGGTCAACGCGGAGCCGCAAGAAGGGGACGAGATGCATGAGCCACAGAATAACCGTCTGATCCATCCAACAAAGTTTTATCAGCCTCGTGTAACACCATGATCAATCTCGTTAGACCCCTCACCGTCATAACGAAAGAGTACGACACCCCCGTGACCGAATCCGCTAACTGCCAGGCGAGCTGGATATAGTTTTGATCGAGCCAACCTCCGGGGATAACAGTGAAGCCGTCGTAGGCAGCAATTGATGATTGGGCAAAGAGGCCGGTCAAGAGCTTGGAGAACGTCAATCAGACAGTGGTCCCGACTTTCTGGCACTTCTGTACTCACGTTACCGACGACACCACCGATACCGTGGGTAGCGAAAATATCGAGGGTATCGTCATATCCGAGCGCGAACTTGAGTTGGGTCGCAAAGTTACAAACGGTGCCGGCCATGAAACCGAACACGAGGGCGGAGGCTGTGTGGAAACGGTGAGCGTCACATCCTTGAATCCACAGCAGCCACTTACGAGAGCCAACAAAACCAGAAGCTGGCGTGATGGCGACCAGGCCACAGATGGCCCCAGAACAGAAGCCGACAGCTGACCACTTACGCTCCAACCGGTAATCCCAGAGCATCCAGGTGATTCCACCCACAGAAGCAGCCAGGTTAGTGACGACACAAGCCTGCGCTGCGCGGAGATTCGCAGACAATGCACTACCACCATTGAATCCGAACCAACCGAACCAGAGGAAGACCGTTCCGAGAACAACGTAGGTGGTGTTGTGCGGCTTGTAGGCGAGTTTCTCAGTTCCATAACCGGTACGCTTTTTGAGGTAGATGGAGATGGCGAGGGCAGCGGTACCAGAGGAAATGTGAACGGGAGTTCCGCCAGCGAAATCGAGGCCACCCTTAACGTACGACCACCCTTTGGCGTTCCATGTCATGCAGGCAAGCGGACAGTAGACGATCGTAGACCAGATGAAGACGAATACAAGGGTGGGGCCCAGGCGACCGCGTTCAGCGATGGCACCAATAGCAATGACCGGGCTAAGATGGCAACAAGTCAGATCACTGATTAGACCGCAAGACCTGAAACGTACGTGATGGCCGCGAACATGCACTGGTAAATAGCAAAGACCAACGCGGGAATCCGCGTGGAACCCATGGATGGCTGGCCTTCTACGCCCATGAGACCAAAGTGCTTGAGGTCGCCAATATATCCATTGGCATTTTCGCTGAACGCGAGCGAGTAACCCCAGAAGAACCACTGCCGTCAAAACCCCCATCAATGAGCGGCTGTAGGGATGGGTGACAATTTTATGTACCTGGAAGGACACAACTCCAATGACCGCAACCGAGAGGTAAATGAGTGAAAGCGCGTTCTTTCTTCTCAAGAGACCGGAGTAGAAAAATCCCACTCCTGGGACCATCAACCACACCAGGGCCGTACTCGCGAGGGTCCAAGCGATGTCTCCACCGTTGTACACGGACGCCACGCCAGTTTCGGGGTCTGTGTAGACGAGTTGACCCGCTGGGAGTGGTCGTGTGAGCACAAATATAAGGAGGGGTAGAGGGAAACAAGGTCGAACCAGAATCATAGGTGAGGTTGTTTGCCATGGCGGGGTTGCGTTGAAGGTTTCGGATAGAGAAAAGCGGAGGACTGGGAGAACTGTGCCACTATTTATTCAAGTGACGGCAGGCACACATCTCGTCTGAGCGTAGGTCGGTTTTTCGTTGTGATGGAGGTGTCAAGGGTCCCCACTCATCCAATCAAAACACGAGTCCTTATCTATCTCTTCACACGGCCCGGCTTAAGTAATAATTCACGTGGGAAAATCACCCTCTTTCCTTTTTGGATCGGTTGACCTTTTCGCGGGAGTTACCGAACAAATAGGGACAAATAGCATTGTGCTTGTTTGTGCAGTGTTTCCTTTTCCGGCCCCTCGTCCCTCATCGTCGTCGTCGTCGTAAACGGTCTTTGCGAGTTGTGTACACCAACCCAAGCCAAATCTTCTCCCCACCGTCGTCTCGTCGTCGTCGACGTTCCCAACGATGCCCGCCCCTTTTACCCACGGCCAACAGCAGGTCGCCCCCGCTCTCTACCTCTACCCCCTCAATGACTCCTTCGTCCCTAAACACATCGCCCTCCTTCCGCAACAACGCGTAAAGATTGGTCGCCAAACCAACGCAAAGACGGTGCCGGCCGAGCGCAACGGTTACTTTGATTCAAAAGTCCTCAGCAGGCAACATGCCGAAGTATGGGAACAAGACGGAAAGGTAATTGCCAACTCTCTTCTCGCTTGGGAACACGAGGATAACCCCGCCCTCCAGATTTACATCAAGGATGTCAAGAGTTCCAACGGCACATTCATAAACGGCGAGAGGCTCAGTGGTGAAGGCCTAGAATCCGAACCGTTCGAATTGAAGTCCGAAGACATTGTCGTAAGTCGTTTCCACCCGCTTCCGACGCCATGCACAGCTACACAGAGGGTCTACAATTAATCAGGAGTTCGGCATCGACATCGTCGGCGAAGACAACAAGACCATCATCCACCATAAGGTCGCTGCACGCGTTCTCTGCGTCCTCAACGAGCAGGACGCTCAAGCCGCCGCCCATGCAGAGCAACAACAAATCGCCCAGAATCCACCCGGTTACGCCCTTTCAAGCCACCACCAAAACATGACCTCGACCGCCGGTCCCAGTAACGCGTTCAACTTTAACGGTCAGGGACCCGGTGCTGGAGGTCAACGCCGCCCTGCGATGCAACCTCAGGGGCTCGTCGGTATGGGCGGCATGGGCGGTAGCATGCGTCAACCCGGCAAGAGCGGTCTTACCTTCGACCACATTCTCAGCCGTCTCCAAGGTGAACTCCAGAAAAGTCGTGAGACTGGCGCTGAGCTCCACTCCCTGAATGGCTCGATGAACGACATTCACGACACACTCGGCGGTGCAATGGTCAGTCATGCTGTTTCGCCACAGCGGTCTCATTGCCTCTAATGCATATCTTTAGCCAACCAGTCTCCCCCCATACCCTCAAACTCTCCCCCCAGTTATGCCACCACAACCCGCCCCCGAACCATCTACGTCCTCAGTCCCACCTCCCGCGATTGGAGAACTCCAGTCACAGTTACAGGCGACCCAGAGTTCCCTCTCCAGCTATGCTGGCAAGTTCGACCTCCTCGAGTCACTCATCACTGAACATGACGGCTTCAAGCACGATATCGAATTGATCAAGGAGTTTATGGAAGATCGTAAACGAGAAGCCCAGGCTAGAGAACAAGGTCACAACGAGGAGTTCTCGAGTGACGATGACGATGCCCGCAGCGTTGCCACCGTTGTCCCCCATGAGTTGGAGAGGGTGGATGAAGAGGACGAAGAAGCTGCTGCGGAACACGAGGACCGCCGTCGGTCCAGTCGTGAGGTCGGTCGACCACGAACCCCCGAGCCTTCTCTGGCAGAATTCGACGACGATGACCACCACCGGTCGAAGCCAAGGTCCCACATCCCAGAGGACATCATCCACCGTCTCGAGACCCTCTCTGGCCAACTCGAGTCTGCTCTCGAGCTCTCCCGATCCCTCCAGGCTCAACAGGCCTCCGCTCAGAACACGATCCAGCTTCTCGAACTCAAGGTTACCGAGCTTCAACAACTGGTCCAGGCGACACAGACAAAGGTTGATGATCAACACGAAACCCATCGGCTCGCCATTAATGAGGCGATCGAGTCGGTGCGTATCCCCGAGCAGGAGCGAGAGAAGGAGAGGGAGTCTCTCACAGAGATGATTAATGAGTGGAAGAAGGGAGTTGAGGGGAAGTGGACGTCTGTTCAAGAGGAGTGGAGTGTGGAGAAGGATCGCCTGCGTCGTGCTAGGGATGAGTGGGAGGCGAAGGCGAAGGCGATCGAGGACGGCATCCTCGCCCGCGTCGAATCCCGCATCTCCGTCATCCAGCGAGACGGCCACCCGTTTATGAACGGATCTGCCAAACCGAACGGACAAGGATTAGTTACCCCGCCTAGTCCCCGCAGCCTATCGTCCGACTCGATGCGACCAAGATCGAGGAAGAAGCGCAACGGATCTTCGCGTGGAAGGACCAAATCTCCCGGTCAGATCGCCACACCCCCAGCCAACACCGACTCCGATGAGGACGAAGAACCTGTTTCCATCTCGAACAATGGTTCCGCCACTTCTCCGAGGTCACGACCGCGCTCCCCTTGGACAACGGACGAGTCGAGTGACTCGGAGGCTCACGCGGACAACACAGAATCACCGCGGCTGGCACCGATCAAGGAGAAGGCAGCCATTCAATATCCCATCACCCCAGAGTCCTCACTAGTTTGCGCCAAGGAGGAGCCGCCACGTCTGGATTCGAGCTTGGCCGGTTTCGATGGGCTTCCTAAAGACATTGTAAGTCGAACGTTACCGCACGTTCACGCCCGGGTACTAAATTTGGTTTACAGTATGTAGCACGGTATTCAACCGCTTTGGGGGTAGTTTTACTGAGTGTCGCAGCGGCGGCGGTCATATGGCGAGTGAAACCGGAATGAACGTTGGTCCCCTCGTCCACACATTTGTCCTCGCATATGGTATATTCCCCATCCTAGTTTCCACCGACATTCTTTTATTCCTCGTTGTCCCCCTTTTCTCGTTCATATGACCTTCATTTCGCGTTTCGACTACGTATTAGGATATTTAAACTAATGACAAGTCACGAGCATGCACTTGGATCCGTTCGAACGTGCGAGTAAGAGCCGATCGTGCAAGGCCGGACCTTGGTCATTTGATACACCCAATAACTGGTATATAATAAACCGTCGCTTAGCAAGCGTGAGGGAAAAGAGCTTTTTCTCTTTTACACCTCCCCCCAGACATGTCCATTGAAGTCCCGAATCCATCCCGCTCACCCTCGAGGGGACTGCGACAATCGTTCTCGGAACAGATCTCGGACATGAAAACGAAGCTGGTCCGAGCTCTTAGCTCGGAACGACCAAGTCCGAACCATGACGGCAGCGGTCAATACAATCGGTTTGGTGGTGAGTCTCTTTTCTGGTGAGGCCATACGTACGCTACGGTTGTCGGATGTCGGAGGACTTCTGTCAGCGAGGGTGCCTTGGAGGAAAACCCACAACCCTTAGCCCCATCGACGGGGCGGGGACCGGTGTGAGAATTTTCGACGATTCGACGGTATATAATCGACCAGTTCCGACTCCAGGGCACTCTCTCATTCGCCTTTCGCCTTTTCCCCACCCTCACACCTCTCAAACACTTCGTCTTAATAATTCTCCATGTCTACAGAAGATATCAAGCCAGCTGATCGCTCTCAATCACGCGGTCGCGAGTCGGTGAGTTTTTCGCATCACATCCACAGACGCTACGCTATGTATCCGCGCTGCGGGCGTGGGTGATAGCCATGATGTCGATGGGTGCATCGTGTACGGGATTTTAACTGATCGCTTCGTTTCCCTGCGTTGTTCTTCCTTTGGTAGTTCGGTCGAGGTGGGTTCGGCAACATGCGCTCATCGTCGACCTCTCGTGGGCCGGAAGACCGTGAGAGCCAGGAACGAGGACGGGGTGCTAACCGGACCCTGCCCTCCGATGGCATCGATGCCGTTCCGGAAGACTCTACGCCGTGAGTAAACCCTTCCCATTCCCAGACGTTTCCCCATGGGGTTGTTGACGGTTTGAAATCTCTTGGCTGTGCGTGCCGTTGCTGTTGCACTGCCAGGCATTCGACAGGAAGGGGTGGTTACGCCAACATTACGGATATCAGGTCCCCTGACATCGAGCCACCCGTTCACGTCACTCACCCTGACCACGAGTTAACCTCTACCGGACGAGGTGGGGCTGGAAACATCCGTGATAGGTCCAAGAGCAAAGTAAGGGATGGACCCGAACCTCACATCCGAGTCTCCCACCAAGAGGGAGAATATATTTACTCCTCTGGAAGGGGAGGTGCGGGAAATATCCGATCCAGGTCTCAGTCCAAAGCCCCGAAGGAAGACAAGGTACCGTTTGAGTTTCCTTGATTATTATTTTTTTTCTCGTCGATCCCACACAATCTTTTTTCCCGTTCCCGCGTTACTCGGGTCCCCACTACTTCGATTTGGATACCCGCTTTCACTATCACCCGCCCCCCCTCCTTTCATTCGTCAATATTTCAATCCTCGATGATCCCTCGATTGACGTCTTTGTGTCTCAGGCCCATGACCACAAGCCTGGCGTTGAGAAACTCTTGCAGAAGGTCACCCATCCCCATTCCCATTCCTAAATGGTCGCTACGCCGCGGGGAAACGTAATCACGTCTCGTCATCACGATTGTAGGTTTACTCCTTAGGAGCACGCCATTCTCGTGCATGCTTGGCCTCAGCAATTTCTTGGCCTCTAACTCAAATTATCTCGATTCCTGTAAGAATGAATTGTACCTGTACACCGTCTTGAGGGCATAATATAATAGTTACGTCCCTCTTCGCTCTCCTTGCCCACCTGACTTTCCCGCAATCGGCCAACCCTGCACTCGAGGAGCCTTTTGATTACCGACAAACGGTTTGACAGTAGGCGACTGTTCGCAAGATGAGAATCGTCGTAGAAGGGTGCCAATTGCCGAGATTCGTGCTACCCATGGGACCCAACGGAGCGGTTGGGGTCTCTGCACCTTCCTTAAAAACCCTCGTGTGGCTGTCGGTGTGCGTGTGCGCATGCTTCTAACCCCGCGGACAGTCATTCGGTTGTTAGCGTTTGTTGATAAACACATATCGACATTCGTTTCATTGTACAATCGGACTGCGCTACATCGTCACTACTTCCGACCGGCCTTCTTTGCTGCAGTGCGGGCTCTGTTGATCTGTTTCTTCCAGCCGAAGCATTGGGTACAGGCTGCACAGATACGGAGGGGTGTTTGATCGATGTCGACTAGACGTCTGGGAGGAGGGCAGATACGCACTGGGGGATGCATGCTTCTTGCAACAGTACAGGCCTTCCTTGTTGGTAGACACCTGAGGGGATGCTAGCCCCTCTCTCTCTATGGGGTCGAACTAAGATAATCGGCCGGGACGATCAGTGAGCGGTTCTGATGGCGGCTGATCGCGGGGGTGCGGGCCGATAAGGGGTTGAGGCCGTCTCGAAATACTCACCCCATAGAAAGCGTCGTTGTCCTCCCTGCCATCGTAGTCGCAATCTGTGCACTGGATTCATAGGCGATAATCCGTTATCAGTTTTCGGGACGGAGGGCGGGTGTAGGAAGCGAGATAGCCACGCACGACTTCCTTCAAATGGCTCTGGCAAAAGAGAGCATCCGCGATTTCGACGGTGGCGGCGGACATGGTTATACTATATATGAAGAAGGTTGTGCTGGAGTAACAGGTATAAAAAAATCGACCCTGAGGCCCGACTCGCAAAGGTGGGTGGTGGTGATGAAGAGACAGTGAGGGTGAATTTCAATTGAGGCCCGCCAATTTATATCTCCCTATCCTTTCGTGACTGACCTGGTCAGACGACCTTCGGCCTCGCCCGTCACCTGACCCTTTACTTCTGAACCCGAATCCGCCTGGTGTGTGCCATACCGGAAACACCAACGCCCAGACGTGTGGTCTCTCCCTCCACGGGGCGGCGGCGGTGGTCGGGATGCCATCGGGGGCGGAGAGCGTTATCGGCACCGATCACGCCGAAGAGCTCCTGGTCTAGAGGTGCTTATCTACCTACCGACCGGGCACTTTCCGTCCCCGGAAACAGAGTCCCCTTCTGAGCCTGGGCCGGATTTCAGTCCAAGAAACAGCCGCGGATGATAAGATAAGACCTTTCTCGCACCCGTCCTCGTACCTGACTTGGGTATGGAACAATCAAATCGAATTCAAAGACGGGAGATCTTCGACCTTCTATCCGCCGATCTTCGCAATAGATAAAGAATTCGTAGTGAGGTGAGACGAGTACACGGGGGTGTGAACGGGTGGCCATCCACAAGGTTATATCCGTGTATAAATCGATATTTGAGGAAGGCAGAGAGACCCCAACCACTACGTCGGGTCGTCGATAGCGAAAATCTCGGCTGCTGGCAACCTCTTGCGGCGGAGACAGTGCTCAGTGGCCTGGTGTCACAGAGAGTCACCCGATGTCGAGAGTCACAAAATGAAGCATAGCGACAAGGCACGGGGAGTGGCGAAACACACAGCAATTCAGAGCAGAGTAAATGAGCAGCGGCAGCGGCTCCAGCGATGATCCACTTGAACGACTGTCGCTTCTTGGCGTATACACTGTCCTGTGGAGGAAAATTGGACATGGTGCTCTCTTCCAACTGCTCGGCTTTCCACGCTGTGGATAGTGGATATCGAGCACTCAGAATGAATTCCATCCTGAAACCGAGGGGTCAGTTCGTTTGTTCGGTTACTACGAGTCAGGCACTGAACCGTACCCTCATGGTAGATCGTGAGTGAGTGGATAGGTCGAAGGAGTACATTCCGGTGTGGGCTGCTCCGTCTGTTCGGTGGGTGAGACGTCACATATGGGGGACATATGCATTACGACTTGAGCCTACACCACCAAAGGGTAACCCAGGGACTGTGGCGGCATCAGCACGCGCTTCGGTAGAAGCTATACAATCACACTCACCACAAACGTGCATGGTCACGTCGTTGTGGACACAGGCACCACTGTGGGTGTTGTTGAAGACTGGTCGGAATTGGTTAGCACATGTCACCGTGATCATTCAATGGGAGCCTCATTTTTATCCTTAAGCCCGACATCACCCGCGGGCGCGTGGAACACGGGTGGGCGTTCTCTGGTCTGCTCGTTGGACACGGCACTCGGGCGGTGAATTCGTGTGGAGTGTCATACTCCAGCGTTGATAGTCATCAGGGCTCTCAACTGCGATGGTCGGCGGGATGGGACCGGGGATTTTCCTGCAAACATATATCAGAATGGCCAAATACACACATGTGGCGGTTTTAAACTCACTCGGCATAACCCCACAAACGATCGCAGGGGCAATGTACCTTGTTGACGGGTCTGGTTCCCTTGGTATTGCCCCCTTGACTCGTGCAAAGTACGCATCGGTGGGGGCTCGGGCAAAAAGACCCCTTCGAAAGCCCGCCGGGAAAAAATTCCGAGACCCTAATTCACTGCCAACCGTTCTGGCCAAGTTGCGAGAAAACAGATAGCCAACCCACGTCTCTTTCATCGTAGTGTTGAATGTCCCTTTGCCCTCCTTTGGCACCAGTACGTACCCTGGGGTAGTGTAAGTCTGCCAAAGTGTCATCATATCCGACCTGGGAAGCGCCGAAGAGGTCGACTACCTGACCATCGGTCGAAAAACGGCCCCACAAAATTTGCCTGGTGGCAATCTTCAGGGCGAATATCGGGTTGACGATAGTGGAGTACTTTCCGCTGAGCGCGAAGGTGAATGAACAGGGCCATGGCCTCCAGAGCTACTGGGGTTAAGTGCTTGGCGGCGGCAACAGTTTTTCCAACCCGACCGGAGCCTCTGCACAGAACTTCAGGTGGCGTAAGCGCCGTCCATGATACTAGAATGGCGGTGACTAACTGTGATCCCATCGCAGCTCCAACAACCTTGTCGAGACAGGAATGTCACCAGTTGCCACTCGATATAAACCCCGGTTTAGGCACCGAGGGAGAAGTTCGGCTAGAAGAGAGTTCGTAGCAGGGAGAGGCTCCGAAGTCTTGACGCAAACGGTGTTTCCAGCTGCGATGGCGCCAGCCCGGGACCATGTAAGGATTGGTGGGCATCACGCGCCATTCATGACACTCGCAATGGGGTTCATCAATACGAAGATTAGGTAGTTATAGGGCACAAAGATCAGGATAACACCCTTCACCTCCTTGCGCATCTTCGGGCTGGTCAAAGAGAAGGAAAGGGGGACAGACTCTGGCTTGGTGCATCTCTCAACATTACCGAAGCTCTGTTTGACCTCCGCGAGTGATAGGAAGGTCTCAAGCCCTCGAATATGGAGTTGCTTGGCACGTGCTTGGCGAGAATTGGTGTGCATTTCATTCTCTAGAGGGGATCGACCAAGATCATTCTTTATGGATTCGTTAAACGTTTCCCTGTTATCCTGCAAGAAATAGGCAAGCTGGAGTAGCTGGTGTTTACGTTGCTTGCTTGACCTTACTTTCCCAGACTCGTGCGGAGAGCGACACGAGTCTGCAGAGTACCGTGGGTCGTGAGCTTGACCGATTCTGCCGGGCGGAGTGAAGAGGGGTGCTGACGTGGTTGACCTCGTCCAGCGATGTGTAGGCCAGTTGGGCCATAGCGGAGATAAAGAGGGGGGAGTCTGTGTAGCCCTCGGTTTCGGATCGCTGCTTTTATTGGCGGCGTCGCAAGGGCAGTTATGCACTGCTACTCGGTGGGGTTTTCACCGAGCGTAATGAGTGTTGAACAACCTACCATTACCAGTGATTGTATCTTCAGGGTTCGGTGGGTGCATTGGGTGCACAGTGTGTTGGATGTCCAATGCTTGCGTTGGATCGCAGATCCCCCATCAAGCATTTGTCAGACAGTGTCCACTCCCATCGCGCCAAAGGCCATTCGACACGACGGAGACCGACCATGTGCTTGGAACAGCTGGAAACATTGATATTTAAGCTTGGGACGGCGGTGAAGATTGATATTTAAGCTTGGGACGGCGGTGAAGATTGCGTGGGGGTATGGGCAGGAGTGTCAGACCTTCGCTTGACAGACACTGCAAGAAAATAGGTAAAACTTTCGGGGTCTGTTGGTAAAAGTGGGACTTGTCGATAAATCTTAACAAGCCCGGTAGATGCCCATTCAGACCCCTGTACGGGATTTTGTTAAGCATTCGGGGTCCGGGGCGAGCTTCTGCAGCTACTGGATAAGTTCTCGCAACCGTTAGGAAACAAAACTTTCCGATCACTCCCGAGTCTTATACCAACTTTCCCTGCACATTGAGATTGCGCGGCGGTTTCCCGAGCATCAGCACGAGGCACAGGGGGTACAGCGGGACGAACAACGATCTAACCACGCAGTTTCCTCTCTCCTCCCGAACACCTCAGCTTCGGAATAAGATGCTCGGGCTTCGAGGAGAGATTGTCCTGGTCTCGGATGCAGAATCTGGGGTGACAGGTGGTCGGATTGAGCAGAGTGACAGTGGTGCGTGGATCACGTGGTATTTGACCTTGCTGCAAAACCCCGCCCAGTTGCTCGGTTCAGTTCCCGCCATGCGGGACTTCTACGAGTCCCAACTTGCCATCCTCGTCTTCTTCTCTATCTTCTTCTACGGACTAGACAGGAAGTTTTCGCGGAAATCTAATCCAAAAGAGCGATCTGACAACCTCGGGCATGCTCATGTCGGACACTCGGACAACGTGTCAACTCTGGCACGGAAATACCTCACCGCGTATGCCATCGTAATGGGTGAGATTAATTTCGTCAATGATCCCAGCTTATCTGACTCCCGTCCCAAGGCGCGGACTGGCTCCAGGGCCCGTACGTGTACTCCTTGTACCACGAAGAGTATGCATTTCCAGAACGAATGGTTGCCTTACTTTTTGTGACCGGCTTCATGTCTGCTGCCATCACAGCCCCGTTGGTTGGAGCTTGGGCTGACCAACAGTACGAGTGCTATCCGTTGTCCACTCATCCCCGTACCTGACCGATTTCTACTTGTGCAGTGGACGCAGGCGCCTTTGCATGGTATTCTGTGTTACGTACACGATCACATGCATATGCATTACCGTTCCCTACCTACCCGTCCTGTTCTTTGGTCGTGTTCTGGGTGGTGTATCCACGTCAATTCTCTACTCCGCGTTCGAGTCCTGGCTGGTTTCTTCGTCCAACCACCTCGCTCTTCCCCAATCGGCTCTTTCCAACATCCTTGGACGCGCGACGCTCATCAACGGCATCGTAGCCGCAATAGCAGGCGTCGTAAGCAACAAGTTGGTGTCCTCCACTTTCACTTTCAGGTCACCATTTATCGCCAGTGGTGTTTTGCTCGTGATCGCATGGGTTGTGATTGATCGCACTTGGCATGAGAATCGGGGTGGGGCTCCCAGCAGTGATGACGGTGGTATCTTCCAGTTGCGAAGGTTGGATCAAGCCTGTAATATCGTCAAAGCTGGTGAGCCAAATTTATTGAGGTGTGCCCAACAACCCCTAATTCTCAGTAGATCCTCTCTTGCTCGTTTTGGGGCTCACCCAAACCTGCTTCGAGGGATCTATGTATCTCTTCGTCTTTGTTTGGGTTCCCACATTGCAAGAGGCTACACGTACGGCTACCCTCCCTTTGGGAATTATATTCTCGGCCTTCATGCTTTCCATGATGATCGGTTCGCTCCTATACACCGCCATCGTCTCCAATCCTCCGCCACCGCGACCCGGGCAACAAGGAGATTCATCTCTAACTGTGCACGCCAAGCTCAGTTCCTTAGTATGTGCTACCAGCTCGCTTGCCCTCGCCGTGAGTGTGAGCTCGCGTAGCGAGTACGTTAGGTTTGCGGCGTTTTGTGTATTCGAGGCATGTGTGGGAATGTACTATCCGGTACAAGGCATGCTTAGGGGGGCTCTGATATCTGACGGACATCGCGCTACGGTAAAGTCGTTTCGCTTTGGGTAGGATTTCACCCGCTGACTGGCATTGGTTCTCAGCTATCCGCACTTTTCCGTGTGCCGCTCAATGTGTTCGTAGTTGTCTCGTTGCTCATCGGCGTGGGCAGCGCGAGGAGTCTCGTGCTGTCTGCCTGCTCTGGTGTTCTCGGGTTCTCTGCTATTATGACCGGACTTGTGATCGTTCGAAAGGCATCTGAGACACCGGACCCAGACAACCTGCGACCAGCGTAGCAGTTTCGAGCTCCTCGTCCCCGTCTCCTTGTTGTTACACTCCAGGCAATCTCTATTGTTTCATGACGCGTGTGTTGTAGATTTTAGATTATTTCTGGTTCGGAATGCGCTTTTCAAAAGGACAACTCCCTAGGAGTGCTCTGCCGTAGTTTTCAAACTCAGATCACGCTGACGATTTGAAACTCCGACCTCGCCGCCACACTGGTGTTTCGTGACCCTTTAGAGGTATTTTTCCTGGTCCCACCCAGTCAGCCCACTTCCTCTGCCTTCCTTTGCTGGTCGTCGTGTGCTGACAGAAGAACCGAAAAATGGATGTCGACATGAAGAACAAAGACGACATGGACGACAAGCGCGAAAGGGAACGTGATAGGGACAGAGACTACGACCGCGATAGAAGGGACAGGGATAGTGACCGGGATCGCGACAGGGACCGCGACAGGCGAAGCAGTCGTCGCGGTGGTAGAGATGACCACTGGGAACCGGACAGGCGAAACGGTAGTGACCGTGATGTGTGTATCGTCTCTCTACCCAGTTTTACCTTTGATGTTGTGGCTAATGAGTCTGTCATCACAGCGTCGCAGGCGTAGTCGTAGCCCTTCGCGCCCAAGGAGGCGTTCGAGCTCTCCTCGTCGCAGGTCCCGTCGGTCTAGGTCCCGCACCCGCTCACGCACTCGTTCTCGGTCTCGCTCACGCAGCAGGGACAGGAAGACTGATGCGTTTTCCCGATCCCTTGGAGGCCCTATGAATGCCCCACACGAGGAAGCCGTCGAGTTCGCCAAACAGAGCAAGCGAGAAAATCGTGTCTACGTTGGCAACTTGAGCTACGACGTCAAGTACCGCGATTTGATCGAATTCATGAGGGGAGGTGGGTTTGGTGGAATCAGTTGTTCTTTTTCTGTCTCGGTTCTTTTCGAAAGGTGTTGGGGCGAGATGCAGTATTGTGTAGGTGTATGTTGCATCGAGAAGCGAGGCTCAGCACGAGTTTATCGACCGAAGGGCGGCTGCCAGCAGGTCTATGACTTGGAGATGGGCGGAGCTCGGAGAGGGGGAGGGCCTTGTTTCACATTGTTTTCTGGTTTTCTCGACGGAGTCTTGGAAAGTTGTGAGGATTGTTGGCTGATTGATGGAGGTTTTGTTAGCTGGTGAGGTGTTATTCGCCGAAGTTCTTGTCACTCCTACTGGTGTTTCGAAGGGATGTGGGTGAGTATGATCCATTATGCGTCCGTGATCCACTTCTCAATCGTCCCACAGTATTGTCGAGTTCGCTTCTCAGGAAGACGCCCAACGTTCTGTGCGCGAGTTATCGGAACAGATTTTGCTTAGCCGCCCCGTCTTCATTCGTGAGGTAGGTTTGCCTTCCTGCGCTCCGGCCAATTTACGATTTACTAACCGCCACCTCAGGACCGAGAGAACGAGTCACGTTTTGGCGCCACTCCTGTTCCCGGAAAAATCGGTATGGCCATGGCCGGCCGCGGGCTGCATGCTGCACCTCCCCCTCGACCCCCCCATCACGACCACTTTGGCCAACCCGGTAGCAACCCTGGTAACCAACTATACGTCGGCAACGTACGTGGTTAATTCTTTTCCGCACTGTAAGGTTGACCAGACGCCGCTTCTAGTTGCCATACCAAGCTGGTTGGCAGGACTTGAAGGACCTCTTCCGATCCGCTGGTAACATCATCCGCGCTGACATAAACATCGGCGCGGATGGAAGGCCAAAGGGATCTGGAACTGTGATCTTCGAGACCTCTAAAGATGCTCAACAAGCCGTCAGCATGTACAACGGATTCGATTGGTACGGGCGTACGCTGGAAGTGCGAGAGGTGAGTTCAAACCGGATGTACGACATTTTCATGCCCACTCATTCACCAGCAGGACCGTTACGCCGGCCTCAGTGGTCCTGGAACATTCAGAGGTGGCCTCCGTGGAGGGCTCCGTGGGCTCCGTGGTGGTGGGCTGCGGGGTGGATTCAGGGGTGGTCTCCGTGGAGGATTCCAAGGCCAGGGAGCTGGTCGTGATTTCCCTCAAGACCTATACGCAGACTACTCCGGCCCTGATCAACAGCAGGCCGGTGGGCTGCGAATGGATGGTTATTCTGGCCCTCCCTCCGGTCCCGCCGCTCAGTACGGTGGCGGTGGTTATAGCGGTGGCTTCGATGCAGAGCCCAGTCAACAAATAATGGTTCGGAATGTATGTATTCATGTCCCTGATCCTATTTCGCAGCCACTAACCGGTGACTCCAGTTGCCGTGGTCAACTGCCAACGAAGATCTTGTCGAGCTCTTTGAGACCACCGGCCAAGTCGAACTCGCCGAGATTCTGTTTGAGGGCACTCGCTCCAAGGGAATGGGCGTTGTTCAATTTTCCAACATCCCTGAGGCGGAAACCGCGATTGGTGAGCACACCCAGCCTTTCACGCTCCCTTGTCTCAACATTCTCTCCACACAGCCAAATTCCAAAATTATATGTACGGTGGCAGACCGTTGGGTACGCCTGTTCTTTACCGATAATCCCAGCTGTCCGGTGCTGACTTGCGCACACCACAGATGTCAGATTCAACGACCGTTGGCACACCTTCACCCCGACTGCTGCCAAGGGTGGTCAGGGTATTCTTCCAGACCAAGGCTTATAACCTTAAGCTTGTGTAATCCCCCCTCTCGCACTTTTCCACCGCTGTAGTTTCGTCGCACCAACCAGTTGCATAATTAGTCCACGGATAAGATGTGTTCGCGATACGTCCGGAATGTAGATAATTTACGCGACACGAAAGCAGATGGGTTATAATAAGAGGAGGGTTACCAGAACTTGCCGAACACGCTGGAACGAGGAGCATTGAGGAATAATCCAACCCCTTCCTGGATCGCGACGCTGACTGGGCGCATAGGCGCAGAGTCGAAGACGTGTGGAGTTGGTTGTGTTAGCGGTGGGTTGGTCAGCCGCGGGTTTTCCAGCTCTCGCTCAAAGATCGAGGGCTGTCGAGGGGTTTGGGCAAGAGACCCATATAAAGGCTCGTCAAAGTTCTCTCTTGTAGCTTTTAGCTTTGACAGTATCTAGACAAGCCAGCAGGATAAACGAAGTCTGTCAATAGAGATACGATGAACAAAACAACGCACCTGCTCGTACAGTTGTATCTCCCCATCAAGATGCTCTTTCGTCAGGGTCTCGAAATCCTCAATCTTCTGAGAATGATATGTCTCCATCTCCGCCATCGTCGTGTTGAGCACCGTTTCGCACCGCGCGCTGATATCCTCGTGTGTTTCGGAGGTGGAAGCCAGGGCTTCGTGATACCGAGTCACGGTAGAAACGTGAGTATCGACTATAGGCTAAGGAAACGCTTCAGTCACCCAATTCGGATATTGTTGGTTGGGACAGGACGGCTTACCGCATATGTGGTGTATGGATGTGAGACGCCATTCAGAGCTTCGTGCGTTATGAGCTGGGTTCTTCTGGCGTGGTCGTCGTACATGTCCGCCACGCTCTGAAGAGTGTCCGCCGTCTTCTGCATGGATTTTGTCAACTTGAGGCAATCTGAGGGGTTCACTTCTGTCGGCGACTGGAGCACGTCATTGTGCCATCTCTTAAACTCACCCGCACATCCCTCCCTCCAACACCACGCGCCATCGGCATTCATGGCACCCTTCCCATTATCTGTCAAGGGCGGGATCTCATCCTCATCCTCTAGGGTCGTTGTTGATGCAGAAGCGAGAGGTTTCGCGGTAATCAACGCTAGAAGCGAATAGGATAGCAATCTCTCCGCCCTCGACATCGCTATCGTCAAATTTGTCAGTGTCTCCCTCACTCCCGTCTTGAATCGGATAAAGGTGCAAGCCACACACCGACTCTTGCCTGGCGAACTTGTGAAAAGATGTTTCTCAAACATTGTACGCCCTTCCCGACCGCTTGAGTATGATTTGCGAATCGGTTCGCGGTCTCTGTCAGCTCCTCGGTGTCGAGATTGTAGGCAGGGTGGAAAACGTGCGCATAGA
>Ga0307517_10001397_pt1 | contig 40577 bp, 47 predicted proteins | sample 23_EM_MG_FD_194515 | JGI IMG/M metagenome (GOLD analysis project Ga0307517, IMG submission 194515) | Populus trichocarpa ectomycorrhiza microbial communities from riparian zone in the Pacific Northwest, United States - 23_EM | ecosystem: Host-associated > Plants > Roots > Unclassified | place...
TGCAAGTGATGCGCGCTGCCCTGGAAGCGTGCCATAAGGGATGGGGTGTATCGACCGTGATTGGTGTCGCAGCTGCTGGACAGGAAATCTCCACCCGACCGTGCGTTCTTGACATTCCTACAAGGTCATGGTACTTACTCCATGCTTGAGTTCAGATTTCAACTTGTAAGGGGTTACCTCCCAGTCCAGAAAATGTGTAAACTCATCATCCAACAGGTAACTGGACGAACTTGGCGTGGAACCGCCTTCGGTGGAGTCAAAGGACGAACTGAAATCCCAGGTCTTGTTGATGGTAAGAGAGAACGCCTGGCCTATTATCTGATAACCGCTCACAACTCTGAGATAGATTACCTTAAGGGGACAGTCAAGATTGACGAATATGTCACTCATAGCAGGAACCTTTCTGACATAAACGAAGGATTCCATGACATGCATGTATGTTGTTAATCGACAACGTGATGAGGTATGAGGGCTAACCATGATTTTCCAGGGGGGTGATTGCATTCGTTGTGTAGTCAATATGGCATAAACGAGGATTATGCACTCGACAAGGAGAAATGAACTTGAATGAAGTCTATTACCGAGTAAAATACTTTTCCAAACTGATCCATAAGTTCCAATGGAATAACGGTAAATACATGAAGTAATTCATCTCAAACGCCTCGATCTACATGGGGTTGCTGGGGTTTTACTCCTAAAACCGCCTTCCAGAGAACCACCAGCGCAGTCTTTACCTCCCTCCGTCTGACGCCACTTTTCCTCCATATTGCACCAACAATGGCAATAACGCACAGGAAGAAGGACACGTCGAGGCAGAGTCGGCGGATAATGATCATCGATGGTGAGCGATTTTCGGTTCTGGCGAAGAAGGCCGACATAACTCGTAACTTCTCTAAGCCCTTTGAAAGTGGGTTGAGAACGACTGACCACATTCCAAGGTCATCGATATCCCAGAAGGGTTCTCCGTTCCGATCATAAGGTGATCCACGGCCGCCTGCCCAAGCAGGAGACCCTCCACTTCCACGGGGGCTGCCGGAAACGTTTGACCTGGAGGGTAGTAGCGAGCGGGACTCTAGCGTCTCCAGTCGCTCAGTCAATGCAGCGAGATGAACTTGGACCGTTTCAACCGCCCGCTCTAATGCCGAGGTTGAAGGTTGTGGTGGGATTCCATAATTCGAGGGATGAGATTGCATTTGATAACTTGGGTGACTTTGGTATTGAAGTGGAGGCGACATCACCTGCATTCTTGATGTTTCTGAATATGGTCCTCCATAAGGGTTTGCAGATGGGTATGATGAGGAAGAAACCGGGGTAGGCTCAGCAAAGGCAGATGGTGTTTCAAAACCAGGATGTGGTTGCTGTGAAGGTACCCGATGTGGTGGAGGGGACATGGCGAGAGACCCAGCAAGTGGCGTGCGATAGCGGTTGGAGGAGAGCGAGGATTGTGGGCGAATTTCTGCAGATCGACGACCTGTATCCACAGAAAAGCGGCCCGTGTTCACTGGCGGAAGTTCGTGGGCATCATCGTCTGAGCCTTCGTCCGAAGTTGAATCAATTTCGTCTTCGGAACCATGAGGTTGTTTTTTTGGGGTCACTGGGGGTCCTGCTCTAGAAATGGGCAATGCACCTTCAGAAACGGTGGATCCCGAGGTATCTGATCCAGGTGACTTGGACAGGTTACCTGCTTTCGCGGTCAGCAAGAAACGTTAGGTAGTCGACGAGTACATACTACGGCTCATGACGATATTCGAGGGGTCACCGCCATAGGATTCCAGTTCCTCTACCAGGTCCATCGCTGTGGTTTTGTCTGAATACTTGCGGAGAACCTAAAAGCGAGTCAATAACGACGTGATCGCCATGGAAAGAAGTGCTTGTGAATCTTCACGAACTTTGAGCAAAGCCTCGACATATAGCCATTTTGCCTCATAAGGATCCAAGTCTTGATGCTTCGCCCAAGCATCCCTGTTTTGAGGATGAGGAGGTGTTAAATGGCAAGAGAGAATGGGGTCACCATTTAGCCCGTCCTAGCATGTCCCATATGCCAGGTCGAGGTGATTTCACATTCCCCACTGTTGCTATATATTCAAGAGTTTATCAGCTATCGAGAATTGCGCGCATGGAAAATGAGCACCTTGTTTGAAGAGACTCCATGGATAGAGGTTAGAGCTTCCGAACTCAAAGGATTATAAAAACCATACCTATACATTGTAAGCTTCTCTTCGTAATCGGTTTGTATGGGACCAGTTTTGGGCAAACCCTGGACAATCTCTACCGCTCGATCGAATTGCGCATCAATTAACCCATTGGTTGCCATATTGCGAGAAGGATGGCTGACGAGTTCGTATTCTTGTCTATTAGAGAACGAACAAGCTTAACATTGAGGCAAGGTCAGTGACAGGTCGAATAGAGTCGAATACACGTGAAATGTCAATTTCCTCCACGTGAACCGGGCACCGGGCACTTTTTCGTCTTCTGCAGCTCGGATACCGGCATTCTATCTTTCCAAGTTTACCTGACCTAGCTATAGGTGAAGAATGGACGCGAATACAATGTCCTTCCTTACAACAACAACCATTGACAAAAGAGCAAGATGTTTTTGTAACCCCGCAATTATCATTCACCGGTGGATTCTCCGAATTACTCAATTATTGTAGCTCTAACTGGTTGCTTCTTTTGCTTCCTTCGACGCTCTGAGTTTACAGATTTATCGTTCTCGGTCGCTAGCTTTGGCCAGCTTGGTTGTTAGCAGGAATGTCGACATGTCGATGTTTTTGTGGTTCCCGATTTCTGAACACCCACCCGTCAATACCAACCCAAGTGCCCAAGTGCCAGATCCATGCGAACCCCGAACATTACCTCAACTCGCGGCTTGTACACCTAATCTCGACGACCACCTGATACTGCCAATCCAGAATCATCGATCGCCTGGTTGCCTGTTGTACCTTCTGGTGTCGATTTCCTGGTAGAGAACATCAAATACTGGTCCGTTGGTTTTACCCGCATCCTCGCTCGCGAAACCTCGTGCTATCAAGTTGAATCTAAAAATAACTGGCAAGTCATGCTGCAACCCTTCGCCAAATTCCCACCAACTTTTGGAGAGAAGTTGCAGATCGGATCCATTTGTTATTTGGAAGACGGCAAAGCGGCAGTTTCTAGAGGTTGACCTCTAACGCCTTACTCCTCGCATGTCCCTTATCATTTTTTAACGTTACTGGTTGGTAAAAACACGCGGTATATACCTTCTACTTCTCAACCCTCGTGCTTGATGTTGTCAGATTCTCGTATCTGACGATTTTACCGACTTGAACGCCATCTCATCCACATGGAAATCCAAACTCTTTTCGTTATCTCGTGAGCTGGCACAAGCTACATTGTCTGATGAACTTCTTTGAATTATCTCGCAAATTTTCTTTTAAGAGAGCCCCGCGTTTGACCCGAATCCCCATTCTCGAAGTTTTTCACCTCAGGCTCTACTTTGCCTCAGTTCTCTGGGATGTTTCGCTTTAGCCTGCTAAGCTTCCTCCTTGCTGCGTCGACGGTCATTGCGACCCCGTTGAACGCAACCACTTTTCAGAGGTTACTTATTCCTATTTTCATTCCGTATCCGAACTAACCATCTTATCCCCTTCCACCTTCTACAGGATGTGTGGGACTAGTATCAGCGACAAGAAACTTGCGGTCGCAGAAGCTCATTTCAAAGCAAACAAAATTGTCCCGAGCACTCTGGCCGCCGCTGCGACCACAATTAATGTGAGAATACCATGGTCAAGATTGATGGAGCATCTGATTGATCGTCTTTCCAGGTCCATTTTCATGTTATCATGCAGGATAGTACCCTTGCGGGTGGAAATATCCCGTACGTTCGGCCATCGAGGACAATGCAATACTAGCATCATTAACTTTATTTGCAGAGATTCCCAGATTGCGAATCAAATCAATGTCATGAACACAGCCTATTCCAAAGCAAGCATCACTTGGGTCCTTGCCGGCACCTCTCGTACAACGAACTCGGACTGGTTTAATAATGTTGGCCCTGATGCTTCCCAGCAAACGGCAATGAAGAGTGCATTGAGAACAGGAACGGCCAAAGATCTCAATGTATACACAGTTGGGTATGTTCAGAATACTGAAAAAGTACCCGTTCATTCTAATTTTTCTAAAGATTTACATCTGGCTCCGGTGCTGGCCTTCTCGGTTATTCGACGTTCCCTTCGGATTTCTCGTCAAACCCCACGGATGACGGTGTTGTCATTCTCTTCTCTTCTCTTCCTGGAGGCACGTCTGCACCATTTAATCTCGGTCAGGTAGCTTAACAATAATTTGGATTGATACTTGCGATTTGTTAATAAAACTTACCAATGGCAGACTCTTACCCACGAGGCTGGCCACTGGGTTGGACTATACCATACATTCCAAGGCGGCTGTTCTGGTTCCGGTGACCAGGTTTCTGATACCCCAGCAGAGGCCTCGCCTGCCTTCGGCTGTCCAACTGGTCGCGATACCTGCTCCAGCACTGGCGCTGACCCCATCCGTATGTCTCAAGGGTCACCATAATGGTTGTTTTATTGACCTATCTCAATAGATAACTTCATGGATTATAGCGACGATTCTTGCATGAACCAATTCACTGCTGGACAAGTCACTCGCCTCCAGTCGCAAATTGCGACCTATCGTGGTATCTCCGCCTGAAGCTTTAATCGTGGTCTTCACTGTGTTATCGATGGAACATTGGTGGTGATCTTTTTAGCAAGGGGCCGCTCTGTTTTTTTACACCCCTTGAATAAACTTGGAGTTTTGTGAAAAAGTTTTATTGACCATTTCAACTCATGAACGGTGAGCGCTCGACATATCCGAGCTAATTCCTGTCTTTCAAATCATACCGCTTAGCTCGAAAAAGAAGCATAGTGTTTCATTGCGAAGTTTTAGAAGGCAAGATAGACACGCGGCGCTAAGTCCAAAATGTATGTTGCGTTGGGAAGAAATCAGTATAAGCATTGTTGCAAATATCTCCGCTTAACTAAAGATGAATAATCAAGTCCGAAATCCCTGTTTCTAAAAGTTTTTCGGTGTGAATGTATTAGGTGTGGCTCCTATAGCGAATGTTGGCCAAGTCAATTGCAGGATTCACCAGCCCTTGAAATTTACAATAACAATAACGAGCCTGATTCTATGAAGGATCCTACTAGAAATGTGTCAGAAAATGGAAGGCGATAGGTATTTCAAGGTATAATCACATTTCCGAGTGTTCTTTGCGATTCTCGAGGGGTCCGAGGGCTAACCAAAGTAGCCATTGCTTTTGAACGCCCTTCTTTCCATGAATATTTCAAAGAACCTGGTATGCGTTCTTCTCGGCCATTAACAGGGGCACCTATTGGGCAAGAAACCTTGTCAGCCAAACTTCTTGCAGGAAGAATTTTTTTTGTCGGACCTTTCCAATATAGGCGACCCCAAGCCTTCCCATGCTTTCCTTCGCATTTGAAGTGCGAACGCGTTACAACCCAATATGAGTCCACGATGTTCTTTTGGCTCCACCGCGTTTGATGTACTTCTGCCCCGATACCACCTGTTGGTGTCCGTGACAGGACTTCGTAGAGATTGCCGCACTGCGGTTTGATTACTGGAGGGAGGGTACCCTTTGTTAGAGGTAAAAGTCGTTTGAGGGCCTGAGTTACATTGGAGGAGTTAGCGACGGTTGTCATTATCCCAATTCAGGTGAGGTGAGCTGGTGGTTGTTTCTCGAGTCCGGCTGATCTTTTGCCTCACACTAGAAGATCACGTGCCAGTTTTGGGACGACTCGAAGGACGCGTCATCTGAACGGTCTTGACTTCCGCCAAATTCTTCATTAACGATGGTATGTCCTGCGATAATCTGCATTGATACGTGTTATTGAATGTACCATTTAGTTTCGAAACACCTACGACTCCGACAACACTGTATTCTCTCCTCAAGGCCGATTGCATCAAGTTGAATATGCTCTTGAAGCCGTGAAGCAAGGTTCAGCTGCCGTAGGATTGCGTTCAAAGACTCATGCTGTATTGTTGGCGTTGAAGGTACGTGCAGATCTGCGTGTAATATCCACTGATCTCATTGGTCAACTAGCGATCGACTGGAGAACTGGCTTCATACCAACAGAAGATGTTCCGAATAGATGACCACGTTGGTATTGCGATTGCAGGTTTGACCTCAGATGCACGCGTACTGAGGTAAACAGCGACATTATTTTATCGTTTCTCTCGTCTTATGCGAATTTCAAAGCAACTTCATGCGTCAACAGGCTATGTCGTCCAAGATGGTATTCAACCGTCCCATTCCTGTGAATCGACTCGTATCTGCCATCGCTGATAGTGAGTCTATTGTCCACGGCTCTGACTATCTCTCAACTCTTTATATACAGAGGCCCAAGTCAATACTCAAGAATACGGACGCCGCCCATACGGTGTTGGCTTCCTTGTTATCGGTCAAGATAACGGTGGTCCTCACCTGTACGAATTCTCACCATCTGGAAACTCTTACGAATACTACGCCATGTCGATTGGTGCAAGGAGTCAAAGTGCAAAGACCTATCTCGAGAAACATTACGAAAGCTTTGCCGACTGTACGTATCCTTCACGAGTATTGCTCGCGTCACACGGGAAGCTGATGGGGACATTTTATTGACATCAGGCTCACTCGAGGATCTTGTCCGTCACGGACTTCACGCCCTGCGTGAAACACTTCAACAAGACAAAGAACTCAACATCAATAACACTTCAATCGGTATTGTTGGTCCCAAGAGCGAGAATGAGACGAAAGAGATCCCAGGAGGAGCATTCCGTATCCTTGAGAATAGCTCAATTGAACCTTTCCTAAAAACGATGGTGGCTAAGGAATCTGCAGATGCCCCAGCCCCTGCTACACTTCCAGCGCCAGCGGCTGGTGATGAGGATGTACAAATGTCAGGATAATTGTAATCTATTTGTATTTCTTTCCTTCTTTGAATTATAATGATATGCTCGATCCTTTGTGGAATTGTGTGCGGAAGACTAGCGCAGTTAATTAATTTATCATGAAGCTAGTAATTTTATATCGTCTGCAAGATGGGTAAGAATAACTTAGGATTTAATGTGTTGGGCCTGCTTCCAAAAATGACGCCATGTCCTTGCTGCCTTGCTTGGACTGCGCATCGTGAGTAAGATATGCACCATAGCACTAAGGAGCATGACGCTTCCTGCTTGATGCGCGGCAGCGAGAGGGACGGGGACGAGGTATAACAACGTGCTGATGCCCAAGGCTACCTGTATATTTGCCATGGCGAAAGCAGCCATGGTTGTGACGCGTGTAAAAGGCGGCAGGGCAGCCCGAACGGTAGGCTTGAATGTCCGCGTAAACAACAGTGCGGTGGCGAAGTAGGTGGTTGTGGCCTAAACCAATTTTGAGTCCATGTCAGGTCCTCGGCTAAGCTTTACGTACAAGAACTCTGTGGTTAAACTGGACCGTGGTAGGGTTTTCAAAAAGATTTCGCCACCACTTGTCTGATTTGTCTGAATTTTTTGCGTACTCTGGCGAGAAAAGTTCGTCAGTGGGCGGCGCAAGACGACCACCCATCAGAGGAAATTCATTATACAGCAAACCAGCATCCAGGCCAGCCACGAAAGCCCCTAAAGAGTCTTTGTATGAGCCTGATTTTCAGAATAATTTGAAACGTATTTCGTTACCTGAAATAGCAGTCAAAAGTACAAGCCCGGTTAAAGCACAAGATTGCCTATAAAAAGATCTAAAAATTGGGTTGTTCACGGCTTTGCTGAGCTTTCCCGTGTATCCACTCCATGGTGCACCTTGCCCAAATTTCCAGTCCTTGATGGCCGCAATTCCCGCTCCAAACATGCCAAGATAAAGGATGAACGCCATCCCTAAATGAGCTGCCAGTCGGTACTGCGATACACGTGGGACAGCTCCTGGTGTTTCCATGACGGAGTCTTCCAGGCCGGATTGAACCATATACCACCCAAGGAAGCCTTGTGCACCAATTAACGCTGCGAGCCCCGAGAGTTTGAGCGTTAACGACTTTGGTATCTTTTTCCGAATAGCGAAGTAAGCAAGGGGTCCAACAAAAACGACACCAATGAGCCGGCCTAGGATGCGATGGCCCCATTCCATGTAAAAAATAAATTTAAAGTCTTCAAGAGTTATCGATTGGTTTAATCTGCTCAGCATCAAATTTAACAAAGAAAGCCAGGAGAAAGCCACATACGACACCTACAGCTTGAATTCCGGGGTCGCCTTATATTTGTCGAACTCGACCATCCATTCGGCGTTTGAAAGAGGTGGAAGGATCCCAGTGATGGGCCGCCATTCGGTGATACTCAAACCCGATTCTGTAAGTCTCGTCACCCCTCCAACAACGATGATTCCGAGAACCAGGACTGAGGACAACACAAGCCATCTCCCAACCGATGGAGGCGGTAGGATTGGAAGGGGTTGTCGTTCTTTTACTTGAGTGAAGTTGGGATGGCTCCAATGTAGGGTGCGTAAATGTCTAAAGAGAGAACTAGAAAGCTTTCGTACGCGTCCGTAAGTCTCCAAGGTCCGAAGGGGAGTGGTGTGCAGCGAGCGCAGTGTTGACCATTGCCCCCAGGGTAAGCTCAGCCCTTGAATGGATGGTACCCTGTGGCATGATACCATACGGGGGACTGCATTCAGGCGCACTGAATTTCTCAGTGCACCAAACAGCATGATGTGTGGGGGGAGATAGGATGAAAAAGTGCATGGGACGGAATTGAAATAGGCGATCAATCGGAGCATCCGGATCCGTCGTTCTAGCCTTTCAACTATGCTTGCCTTCCCCCGTCGCCTCTTGCCTGCCTTGGCCCCCATTAGGGCGCTCTCAGTTGCATCAAGTCGAGCCGCGTCCGCGAAGCCCTCTCCGTCATCTGGTCTTTCAGAGGGAGAGCTTGCCATTCATGACAAACTCACTGCAAAATTCGCCCCTTCTCAACTCCAGGTACAGGATGTTTCGGGTGCGTGTTACACAACTGAATGATTATTTTCTTACATGCTTGATTTATGCAGGCGGATGTGGCTCATTCTATGCCATAACTATTGCCAGTCAGGCATTTAACGGATTACCCATTGTGAAGCAACACAAGTTGGTAACAGAAACTTTACGGCAAGAAATAGAAGGGATTCATGGCCTGCAGGCACGTTCCGTGAAACCTTCCTTCTCTGAATCTTTATTGAAATCTCCCCTAGATAAAGACTATCGTACAATAGACTGCAACCTAGATTTTCATAAACCCCGAGCGTCTTTCAGGCAGCCTCGCAGATGTTCTTGAAGTACTTATTTTTTGCGCGATATGTTGTGTTCTCGCATATTTATGTCCCTCTAATTTAATACCACACATTCTAACTTGGGAATTTAACTCAGAATGCAATTCAAAAACCAGGAGTTAACTCTTGAAATTGTGTGTACAAGAACATCTATCCATAACACCCTTTGTCTGATTTTTTTAATGCTGCATGCCCATGCTGCTTTCAAAAATGATCTGATTGCTTGAACAACCTTATCATCGTGATTGATTCTCTGTTGTAGATATGCCGGTGAGGATCATCCAAAACCTCCGCAAAGAAAGGGATCAGCGTCCTCAACAAACTCTGATGACAAGAATGCTTCACCTCTTTCCACGCGAATTTCTTTTTCAGTATCGCGAAAAACCGCTTGTCGGCCTATAGACACACTCGGCTCGAAGGATTAAATGGCAAGGGGAAAAGGTGTCTCACCTTTCTCCGCTTTTTATAACAGAATAGTACATCCGTCGTGGAATCGGAAAGGTCGTCGAGGGTTTGTACGAGAAGGGGGAATGCAGGCTCGAAGTATACGCAGTCAGCAGCAAGAATGATATTTGGGCGAGGAATATTTGCTGGTATAGGAGACCCCCTTGAACGAATTTCAGGACCCCTTTTGGACCAAAGCTCCGGCGAGGGAAGAAATAACCAACCAATTGAGTTCTGCCGCTGCAACCGAGCCCTCGACGCCATTCAAGCGTATATTGCGATTCATTATTGGAAGTAAAGGGCTATTGGCGTGAACGTTCTTGATTGTTAATATGGAGACTATCAAAAAATATGAAGACAAAGTTAACGGACGCTTGGTCTGTCATCCAAATCTTCACATCCGAGAAAGTTCCAATGGTAAGGCCGACGAGGCCAGTTCCACTCCCAAGCTCAAGGATGTTCTTTTTTTCAAAATACTTGGGTCCCTTCTGGATAAGGTAGCTGGCTAAAATCTTTGATGATCGTCAGTGAGAAGCCACTAAAGCGAAATGACCCAAAAGCACCTGTCCCGCTGGCCAAGCAAGACCACCACAACCCGGCGAAGCGTCCACAAACAAGGAAATGGAGACAGGCCTTGGAATACCTTCCCATTCATGAGAGAAAGAAAACTTGAGAAGCCCATCGCTAACCGAGTGGGACTGCTGAGGGAGTATAGTCAGCAGTTCAGACACGGAAGTTGATGACCGTGCTAGGCCTTCCGACGAGATGACGCCTTCGAGTCCGCTATCGTGCATAAGATGGCGTAAAGGATTTTTTCCATCAAGGGTTTCCTCGAGAGCTATATCACCGCAGAGCAAGGTTGGATCCACAAGGAGCATGAGATCGCGGTGAGGAGAGATAAGGGTAAGTATGATCGGTTCAGTTCCTTATCGGTATCAGCGCGGACGAGTCGGACGTCGGACGACGGACTTGGAAATTTCATTTCCTTTGTACTGCATTTTGAGGCCCCCTAGAAGCCTGGGCGTCTATTTAAATAATGCAAACATGGCCTTTACACTGAGGAGCTTTACCGGTGATCGAGGGAAGCATTCTGACAAACTATTCCTGAAACGCGGCTTTGCACACCGAGGTTTCAACGTCGAGGTTCAGAGAAGACTTCTGACATACAGTATGCACGTAGATTCTATTTGGATTTGTAAACATGTGCAAAGTACCGACTTTGAGCAGTGAACTCTGGTTCGCTCTTCATTCAGCACTTCATCCATCCCCCTGTGCTAATCCCCTCCTCCCATGAGCGCCGAAGACCTACACAAAGTTCAGTTCAAGTGGTGAGCTTACCGCAGCGAATGTCTTCGGTGATGGCAGATTTCTGACGACCACGTAACTCATTCAGGCCTCATCCTGAGCCCAATATTGTTATCGTCACTGGGACCTTTGACGATGTGCGTATTATCACACTTGAATTGACATGGTAGGTATCCTTATCTAACTTACCATAGTGGTCATCCTCTATCTACCTCACGAAAACCCCTGCTGGATTCGAAGGCACAACTAAAATACCCTGGGGTCAAAAAATCAAGTTCAAATATATTGTCGACGGGAAATGGATAGTTCACGAAGACCAACCTACCGAAATAGATCCTGGTGGTTTTGTTAACAATGTATACAGTGCCCCGCCCTATCCTTCTAACGCCGAAGTTGCGGAGCCTGTCATACAAGATGTCCAACCTACCACAAATGGACACCTCGCGAACGGCCACACTTTGGTTGCGAAGATCGTTGAGAACCCAGCAAAGGAGCCTGCAGGGGAATCTGCAGCAGACGATGAGCCTATCGAGGACCTTGCAAAAGCCGAGGATGAGGTAGTGGCCGACAGTGAGCATCAAGGAACGGACATTCCTCCCCCTGGTTTTCCTCAATTACTCTCTGATCTAGCAAATACCACTGTTGCTCGCGACGGCACGTCAACTGCTCTCGATTACGTTGCTAGCGGCCTTGGAGCCGCAATGCATGGCGTGGTCGGAATGGACCCAATTAATATTCAAAAGGTATGTAAATCGATTCCCATCATGTCCATTCTCTCAACTCCATTTTTTTTTTGCTTTATAGATTGCAATTCCGACACCCGTAAGTGACGAAGGGTTCACCCTACCCAGAGGTCAAGAATCAGTACCGGTCACAGCGGAGCTCGCTCCCGACTCTGTGCCTCCTTCTGCAGTCGATCCAGATATCCCCGTGTCTCCTCTTGCACCAAGAGTGCGCATTGCGATTGTACCCGTGAACGCCGCAGAGAACAACACGGTTTCGTCCTCACCTCCAGCAGCGGAGATCAGCTCCCCCATCCCCATCATAGAGGCTGGACCAACAGTCGTCGTAACGGAACCTTCCCCCACACCTCCTGCGGGCCCCCAAATTAAATCGGAAGCAATTTTGGCACCCATATCCCCAGTGGTCGAGGCTGATGCACAACCTTCTGCTGAAGTCGAACAGGGAAAAGTTGATTCCGTGGAACCAGAAACTTTTTCATCTTCGAAGGGGCCTGAGCCCACCTTATCGGTTGCAGGGCCTGAGCCTGTTCGAGCAGCGACGGAATCAGTGATAGCAGCGGAACCAGCTGTCGAGCCAGAAGCGACAACAGCGACAGAAGCCATCCCAACAACTGCTCCGACTGAGGCAGACGCTCCAGCCGTCGCGAAGGCTCAGCCAGAGCCCTCCTCATCGGCAACTGAATCGACAACAGAGCCAAAGGCTACTCCTGCAGCCACCGAGCCTTTTCCGGCAACTACTAAAGCAACACCTGTTCCAGATGAAACAACGGGAGTTCGAGAGCCACAGCAAATTACAGTCCCTCTGCATAAACCTGAAGTCCGTGGAGAGGAAAAAGGTATCACGCTGGCACCAGCAGATGTCTTTACTCCCATCGAAGGTTCCACAACTGTCGCTGCGCCTGTGTCTGACGTCGTTCATGTTGTTGAAGGGCTATCTGTTTTTGATGTACCTGAACCTGGACCAGGACCTGTTCCTGTGGCCGAGCAGCCAACCATGGAGGTTAATGTAGACGTTGCACCCTTGGTCGAAGTTCTCAAAGCCGAAGATGGACCTGCCATCGTTGCGGTCAATCAAACCCTCGCTCCTGAATCAAACCCACCAACCAATTCACTCGTCGACGCTACAGCAGTGGAGCAGGTTAAAGTCGCAGATATTCCCAGTGTTGTTAAAGGCAAGGTCACTGGAGGTGAATATGCAGCTGTCGCAGAACCAGCCGTGGAAGAACAGGTTGCTGACACTAAGCCGGAAGAGATAAAACCCAACCCTGAACCTATTATCGAACCTGTCCCCGCAACTGTTGTCGAAAACATCAAACCCGTGGAAAGTCTTTCTGTTGTCCAGCAGTCTCTTCAAGAATTTGCACCTGTGTCACAAGATCTCGTCTCTGAACCTTCTGTCGAGTCAACACCCGTGGTGACTGAAGGTACCGATGCTGTTGCGGTTGACGAAATAAAGCCAGTGCCGCCACCCGAAGTTACATGCGAAGTTGGCAAACCATCAGCCTCAGAGCTTAAAGCAGACGAAGTCGTGGAGCCTACTCCGACTGCTGTGGTCGCAGCTGTTGAAGCGCGTGCGCCCCTTGAAGTCAACGAGCCCATGGCACCCGAACCTTCCTCAGCAGCCGTAGACGAGATCACACTCACGAAGGAGCATGGGCAGGTTAATGGCAGTACGACGACCGACCCAGGCGACGGCCATGGAGCCCTTCCAGCCGCCATCACATCCACTCGAGAAGCTGTAACCCATGCAGAGAAGTTCCCACCTGCTTCAACTTCACATCCCGTATCTGAAGACAATACGCCCTCGTCCTCCAAATTTAACTCTACGCGTAAGAAGAGGACGTCACTCTTTGGCAAGCTCAAGAATATCTTCCACCAGGACAAAGAAAAGGAGAAGAATTAAGGAGGTTGCCCTTTCTTTCTCATCAACACACCCTTCCAATGAACTATTATGGTTGACAATCTCTGGAGAAGGATTTCTGCGGCACATTTCTTTGGTTTATTTTCTTTCTATGCATTTGCTGTTCCTTCTATTCCCCACTGCCATATATTGGCTGTATTCCCATGCAGATACATGTACACTAGGTATTTGTGATCTCCTTAACATTACTGTAATGTCTGTATCCCTCTTTTGACATCCCATCTGGTTCTAGCCATTGATTTCCAGGACGACGCCTACCAATGTGGTCAGAACCATCTTAAGGGCGGGTTGGTTTACGGATTTTACCTGCAGCAATTGTCTCGCCTCCTCGTCGAATCAAGATTCTGCCCATCTCTTTGTTGTTTGTAAAGGTTTCCAGGGGAATTCCACGTGCAACAGCTACTGAGCCTGATACTTGCGTATTTCGCAAGGTAATTTGTACCTCAGCTGAAGTCCCTTTCCCGAGAATTCTGATGGATTCTTAGTTTCAATCACGCGTTGAAGACCACTGAGATCCATACCGCGGGTTTGTTTTGAGAACCTTGCCACTCGCACGATCAATAGTGGATATAAGTTTCACAACAGTAGCAGGAACATCGCGAGAATGATGGAAAAGTTCCACCTAAAAATATGTGAGTGCTGCAAATACTCGAATAAATTGTTCTTACCGATGATCCTGCCATGATTGGAACAGCAATATCAAACACAATGATTTTCGCAGTAAATGTGGTCGCGAGTGGGATCAAGTCTTTTTGGGGACAGAGAACGCTACCGACGCTGAGGTTGACTGGATCAATGGAAGTCAGATTAAGGACTACATTTGACCCTGAGGCTGCCCATGGAACGAAACCTTCCTCGAATTCGATGGCTGAGAGGAAGCGAGAGTAAGAATGAGAAGAAAGGAGGTAGTGCGTCCTTACATTTCACAACTGCAGTCTCGTCGCCTGGTAGAACTCTTAATTTCTCACCCGCTTGAACTATTCCACCACAAAGTCTGCCAGATACGGCAGCACCCGTATTTTGTTGCTTAAAGACATTGGAAATGGGGAAGCGCAAGGGACTCGTTATGTCTCGCACAGGAGGTATGAGTTTATCTGGATGGCCAAGAACGCATCAACGGCCGATTCATGGCCCGACATTCGATAACTCACCGAGCAGATCGACCAGAGTTGGTCCATTATACCATTGAGAAAGGTCGGCAGAAAGGGCATCTTCTCGGCCTACGAGATTTACTCCTTGCGTTGCCCCAACCGGTACAAACGCGGACTTTGAGGGATGAAAACCGGACTGGATCAGGAAAGGGCGCAATGTTGTGCAAATTTCTTCGAAGCGGCTTCGACTCCATGCAACCTAACGCACGCAATTAGACAGAAAGAAGCCAATGTAAATGGTGCCAACCTGGTCCAATTTATTGATCGCAACAATGACTTGAGAAACGCCCAAGCTCCGGACGAGTAGAAGATGTTCTCGGGTTTGCCCCCCGCGCTGGAAACCCGATTCAAATTCTCCAGTTGTTGAATCCACAACAAGGAGGGCGCTGTCGGCCTGCGAAGCTCCGGAAATCATATTCGGGATGAAATCTTTGTGACCAGGAGCATCAAGAACTGTGAATTGCCTATGAAGCGTCTGGAACGATTGTAGTGCGATGTCCATTGTTATGCCTCTGCCGAATCGTTTGATCAACCCCAGCTTAGCGCATCAGAACTTTGAGGTTTTTACCTTTCGCGCTCTTCTGTAGTCCCGTCTAGGCCCCAAGCCCAACTAAAACTACCTTTACCGATTTTGTCGCTTCCGCGCTCGTTTGCGCGTTTGGTTTTTTCATCAAGTCTGCCGAGTTCGTATAGAAGTCGACCCATGAGTGTCGATTTACCAGCATCTACATGACCTAAGACGCGATGTCACAATCATATGGGATCCGCAAGCCATCTCACTGAAAAAAACTCGGCTTACCAATTACTACTATACTAATTCCTTTCTTTCCATTTTGATTTTTGGCGTCAAGAATATATGTGGCTTCTTCAAGTATTTTTTCGCGGGAAACACTGGTTTGCAGGGGCTCTTCTATGATTTCAGCTTCAGCGGCCTTATCATTCAGGTTCAAACCTGACATATCCATCTGCTGCTGGTCAACAGTGGTATTCCTAGATGGAGGCGTCCGAATAGCTTTTTTGGAGCCTTTCGATGATGCATTGCTTCCCGCTGCAGTCCTCTGCGCCTGTGCCAACTTGAGTGTCTTTTCCCGCTCTTTTGCAGCTGTTAAAAAGAATTATTATACAAGAAGATATAGAAAAGTAAAGAGAGAAACGGTGTCGGATAAATGTGAAAGATTAGGATCAGGCGAGCGATTTCCCTGATGCGGCTGAGGCGTTGGGCAATGTGTGCGATGCGGGCGGTGCAAGGTTTTTGGATCCGGATTTTTTGCGCGCGTTAAGAACGATGTCATCAGGGCTCGGGCCATCAAACGCAAATGTATTGTTATCTTGAGAGGTGAATGTAAAATGGTTAGATTTGCGAGGCTTTGCAATACGTTGTTCCAAAGGTTGGTCGGGTGTGTGGTGCGCGATTGCCTCTTTCCTAGGCCTGTGCTCCTTTCTCCTTCTAGAATCATTGCCTTTATCATGAGGAGAGTTCGCAGCGTCATAAATTAGTACAGATGCGAATGCAGAAGGCGACGCACGGGCGTGTGTCGTCGTTGGCTGGAACAACGGTGATAATGGTGCAGATACAATTGCATCTTCAGAAGGAAACCCTGGGCTCAATACTGGTTTGTCCCCTGCGCGTTTGATTTTCATTGCTAATTTGGAAGGCCTTTGATCCAAAGGAGATGCTGAGATACCCCCAGGAGATTGTACAGGGACAACCTCCAGCCTAGGTATTGTATTCCGACGAGAAGGATCGGTGAGGCTGTAGAGTGACTGATAAGAGGTGGTTATTGCCGTGGTAACAGATGAGCCATTAGCTATGGGAGTAAGATACTCTGTGGTTGTCTTTGGTAGCTTCGGCACCCTGCTTGCATCAACCTTCTGTTGAGCGAGCATCGCAAGCTTGGAGAGAGGCCGAGAGGTCGAAATTTGCGACGGCGACGTGGGTGAAGGCAGAGATTGGGGAAGAGATCTATTTCCCGCAACAGCTTTCTGTTGGACAAGTAAGGCCAGTTTCGAGGGTGGGCGAGATTGGACCGAAAGAGCGGATTTCTGTACCAAATGTTTTGGGATAATATCTGGAGGTGTGGGTGTTGTTGAACGATCCGAATTAACGATATCTGCGGGAGACTGCGGCCTTGAAGCTGTATCATTGTCCACAGCCTCCAACTGTAAAGCTGTTTGAATGGCTCTGCGCACAATTGACGAGGTCGAGGATTGTTCTGTAGCTTCTGTCTGAGCGGGAATATCGGGAAGGTCTTTTGAAGAAGCTACGGAGCTAGGAGGACGCTCAGACTGAGCCGAAGGACGAAGTGCGGGAAAAGTTTTTATCGAACCAGTAACAGCTGTGCCAGACGATCTGGAGCTCTCGCTCCTCGTACTGATACTGCTTGCTCTCGAGCTAGCAAGTTTCGATAACTTCGACTGCGGTTTGTTATAAGAGGATTGTATTGATGGCGGACCACCCCCTTTCGACTTCGAGTCGAAGTTCGCGTCTGGACGAGTATTGGCACTACGAGAAGGTTGAGAAGCGGATACTGGGTAGAGTCGATTATCTGGGGAGATGGTCGAAGAATTCGAGGGTGGAGGATCATACGTTGATAATCTTTGAATGGCAGATCCTGAAGGTGATGTTCGACTTGTATTAGGATCAGGATGACCAAGTGGTTCTTCATGAGTCGATGACCAATCCACTAACATATTCGATGTCACTCGCTTCGTTATGATGGTAGCGAACGCAAAGACCCACCTAGTTCTTGTCCATAAGATGTTGTAGTACTTGAAACCATGGAACGCGGGGTATTTGGAACATTGTACTGTTGTCGTGGACGCCATAACATCGAGGGCTCCGTTCTTTCTGTCCTCTCCGTGATGGTGCTGAGTCTCGTTGGCTTCGGAGAGTTTGGGACAGCCAAATAGGCCTGATTGTCGAAACCAGGCTGTTCTTGGGCCAGAAATATTGAAGGCACACGGGGCCGTGTGTTCTCTTCAAGATATTCACCCTCTTGTAGATGCCCGGATTGATTACTCTGATGATACTGATACAATTCGTTGCCGCGTTGCTCGTCCGATAAGGAGTCACTGTTGTGGTCATTCCAAGTTCCTGAGCATGTGCAATAAGTACTCGAGGCTTTAAACAGTGTAGCACAAAAGGCGAGTTAGAAAATGCACCTTGTCGGTTGATATGTGGATCATGATAAATCAACGGAATCGACGAGTGCAGATAGGCACCGAGAAAAATGGTAGGGGGAACAAATTGGGAAGAAAAGGCTCACCTTTGCGCTCTTTTGCAAGGTTGCGCCTTTCTCGTTCCTCTGATATCTGAGTTAGAAGGTCGGGCCCCTACGTTGAGATACCACGAACCGAGCGACCATTGAACTGTCTTCTCGACATCGAAATAATATTCCCATAGCGCATCCTTGATAGAGTTGTCGGAGAGTTCGGAAACATCCTCACCCCCTATAATCAATCGAACTTGCTCAAGACCATCGTTCATTTGAGCTTGGATGTATTCAGCTCGAACATATTCCAGCATTTGGGTTTCATGCAAACCTTCTTGCTCTGGTGTGATTTCCCCTTCACCACCGTCGGATAACGCATCATCGTCAAGTTCGTCTAATATCTGAGTTCAACTGTGTAATCGCAAATGTTCTCCAATTACTCTCACCCTGTATATTAAGAGAGCGAACATCGCGATGTCGGGACATTGTAAAGGAGTGGAATATGAAGAATATAGCGTTTAGTTCAGAATCGTATCCCGCAAATAAGCCAAAATAGCCCAGACGTCTCAGTAGTCAAAACTACTTCAAATAACACGACTGCTTCAGCCATGTTCTCTATTTTCCGCATAAGTGCTGCCTCCTACTCAGCCTCTACCAGAGTTCGCCTTTTGCCTATTTCATGAACAAAAATTTTAAACAGTGTTGTAGACATTTTCCACCTCTCCTCGCCGTGCCAGCGACCTTGCAAAACTCGTGCTCATTGGTCATTTGGTCAAGGATCCCGAGTCTCGCCTAACAAAACACGATAAAGAATACTTCACGTAAGTCAATTTCGCAACCCTTGCCAATTTCCTGAAAACATATTCCAATAAAGTTACACTGTAGCAACCAGAAACCCGTCGCTTCCGCCTGATGCCAACGGAGGTGCCAACCTTTTTGTTCATCCAAAGAATTCTTCTCATTCTATGTTTAGAACGCCGTAGCTCTCCATCGACCTTTCACCGAATTCTTTCTTTCCATGAGGGGTCCAACAAATATCTGCGCACTTTGAAGAAAGGCAGCAAAGTCTATGTGGAGACCGCGTTCGAGATACGCGAGGCAGAACCTGAAGCCGACCCTTCTACCCCTCAAGGACAACGCCAGATCTTCCTCAAACACGGTGAGTTCAGCATCATGCATTCTTCCTTGACCCCTCTCATTCAAGGATTTCAGAGTCCATCAAGGTTCTGAATTATCCAAAGCACGATACCCAAGAACAAGTTTCCGAAGCGTCACATTCCTTCTGAAAACCATCCCTGCCTTTCATCCTATTCTGCCTTCATCTTGCTCACCGTTATTAAAGAAATACTCTGGCCCTCGCTCGAATTCACTTGGCCCGTGTGGATGTGGCAACCATTCCTAGACCAAATGTCAGCGGTAATTAGAAATTAATTTATTTCCTACTTTTACCTTGCTGTCCTCTCGAGGACCTAGTGGTGCACGTTGCTCCGGCATACTTGGTGCACGTTCCTCGCTGTTGCGTCGTAACTTCGTCAAATAGTCCCGGATCGTGGAAGCTACAAGCTGACCATTTGCATTTAGTCCAAACTGATCTGACACAAGCAGTGAAAGTGGTGAGACTTACTGTGTGATCTTCTTGCGATGATCCTGAGTAACAGGCAACGACTGCAATTGGGCAACATGGCGCATTCTGACTCTTTTATGAATACCTTCGGTAATTCAAGTCTTTTAAAAACAATCGAACCTCCACCCAAATAGGAAATGCTATTGATAACATTCAGAATATTGTGGGTAAGAAACTGGGAGATAAACAGACCTCCGCCGTTTATTGGAAATGACTCTCCAGGTATTCCCATTGTTGTCGATTTCCCCAAAGCACTCATACCCTTCTCTACGTAGAAGCTTGAGTGGCCTGTCCGTTTCACCGTGTTGATCATTCCTTCTAAGCATGCCCAACTATCTAGGCTAACATCACCAATTCCATTTCCCAAATCACCGACCGTGCAAGCAAACAGTACATGTCCCGCGATGGTTTGTATGGATATCACGAGCCCCTTTCCTTTGAGATGGCGTGAAGATGCCCTAAATCTTTTTCTAAGCGATAGTCCCTGTCCATTGCGTATAGCATTAACTCGCGACAGTCCGGGCAAGCCTTAGGAATTCAGACCCACCAGTGCTACTGCATCTGACGCAGAAAACGACGGAAACTTGTATCTCGTCTCCTCTGCCAAGGCCTGTGTGGCTAGTTCGGCGGCAGCTGGTGGCATGCTATGTAGCCCGTTGAACATGTATCTGGTGGTGGAGATCCCGAAATTGAGGGGAGATAGTAGCAAAGACAATGCGGTACCTGAATTTTAAGTCCACTGTTGCACACAACGTTGAAACAGCGTGTTCGCAGCGGTAATTACAGCAATCGAAGCACTGTAGCAGCGTGCCGAGCACACTATGTAATCCCCGACTCACGCCGAACCAACAGGTTAATAATGGCACCTTGGAGGGTCGAAAAATAAATTCTTTGGGGGCTGCGAGGAGGCAACAGCAGGGTGACGACGAGCAGCCCCCACTCAGCTCCACTGCAAACTTACTCCTGGTAGCTTACAGCGCTCGAGTTGAAGAAAAAGAAGTTTACCTCGACGCCGAGCTCACTATTCATTATAATGTTTGCATTTAGTACAGAAGGTGCTGAGGAATGGTTGCCATATAATAGCACATAATATAGCATTATGGCAAGCATTATGGTGTCACCTCTCGCACTGCGGCCAAGCAACGCTATCCATACAATCAAGTTTGGAAGAGAAAAATAGCCGACATTCGGACGACAAATATCTTGATCAAATCTGTAGATCATGGATAAGATACAGTACCGAGTACAACTTGAAGACGGACATTGCTCAGAAGAATGATTACTCATAAAAGTAGCTATAGACCTCATCCAAAATACTGGAACTTGTTTTCGGTGACCAGAGCCTCCGCCGTCCCAGATAAGTACTGAGGCAGAGTTTGCACTGTACAGCTCAAAAACAGCCCAGATCAAGGTCATCTCTTTCCAACTCTTGGGCCTTGAGGGTTGGAGCACCGTATAAGTACATAATAGATATGCATCAGCACGAGATCCTGCGAGATCATCTTAAGAAAATTACGTAATCGTTCCGGGTTTCTGGTTCAAGTGTTGCCATGAACTCAAACTCGTAATTAGGAGGGTTCTTGGGGGAGTTCCTCGCCAACCACCAAATCAGCTATGGAGTTCTTCAACGACAACGGGGTAGACCCTCTCAAGCCTTCTTTGTTCGAGCTTCTAGCACAAGAACAGCTCCGTGACCTGCTGCAGCCTGCGTTAAAATACGTTTTAGCGGTATTGTGTCAATTTTTTATGATTTTGCTTGATTTTCTGAGTGTTGCATAGGTATTTGCCCAACGATACCCACGGTATCTGTTACGCATAGTGAATAGACACGAGGAATTCTATGCACTCATTATGTTCGTTGTTGAGAAACATTACTTGAAGAAGCACAGTATGTCCGAGTCATGAACCAACTTCTCTCCCTTCACGCATCCCTTTTAGATGCTTCATTTTCTGAAAATTTCTACGGACTTAAGCGAAGGCGGAGACCACACATCGAAAGCGAAAGAGTTGGCGCAGCTGTTGGCGGGATACCAGCTGGGGAAGGGCTCAGGAATCAGGAAATTTGGCGATCCCTCCTGTTGCTGGTGAGCAAATCCAATTTATGGACCAGGTTTCTGATAGGATTAAAACCTACAGGTTGGTGTACCATACGTCAGAGCCAAAGCCCAGGATTACTTCGAAGAGCTAGGTGGTGGCTTCGGCTCAGATGTACTCCAGGATGAGATGGACACAAGACAAATCCAGGCGCTGACTAGCCAGGTATGGAACAAGCCAGCCGACTTAATAGAATCTGGGTTGTTGACTTATTGACAGAGCTTCAAGGGACGGTTCCGACGATTCTATAAAATTGTCTATCCGTATTTAAACACGGCCTCTGAGGTCTGGCTGCTCTTGTGGAACATCGCATACTTGTTCGACAAAACCCCTTCATACCGCCCATGGTTAGGTTGGATCGGTGTGGATATTCGACGGCTCGGTATCGAAGATTTCGTAAGACCTCTCTTACTCTTAGGGATCTTTGCTTAATTCTCTTGACAGCGTGCTGCGAAGTTAGCGGCCCAGAAAAAAATATCCCCTAACACCAAAAAAAGTTTGCTCGCCCAATTCCGACGACTGATACTTGCTTCACCCCGTCTATTGCTGGACTCCCTTCGCCTGCTATTGCCAACCGCGATATTTTTCATCAAGTTCCTGGAATGGTGGTATTCTCCTGGATCTCCTGCCCGTTCATTATCTACCTCTCCCCACGGACCAGCTATTCCCCCGCCAAGTATTCTCCTTCCACATCCCAAAGGTATTCCTTTTAACACAAGAGCCTACGGGATATGCCCAGTTTGTGGCAAAAGTATGAACAATGCCACTGCGTTACCATCTGGATATGTCTTTTGCTACCGTTGTGCCTATGATCAAGTAGAGAAGCACCAAAGATGTCCAGTGACACTTTTGCCTGCTCGAGTGTGGCAATTGAGAAAAGTTCTAGTCTGATCACGCACGCACGTTCGTCGAGTGCCTTGCCAATCGATAATTCTTTTTTCAGATCTTGGTTGCTTAATTTCGTGTAATAGCTGGAGTCTGTAGTTGATTCCTCATTTTTTCCTCCCCTTCTGAGCACGTGTGTAGCAAACCTTTGGAAAGATTCAAAGAAGACTTCAAAAAGCGCGTGTCACACCTTTCTCAACGGGTACAATCAAGCATGGATTTTGTTGTCTGTACTGGACACACCGAACCTTAAGGCGGACGTCCGTCCTCTCATAGTGTCCCCCGTTCATCTACTCTCATCGTGAAGCTCACGACGACTAAACATGAAGGTATTTTGGTCATTGATCAGATACCCCTGAATCTCTGAATCAATCTTCCAACCTCCAGTTCGGGAAGCAAATCCAAGCTCAACAAGTTCCAGGATGGTCCAGTTATTACCTCGACTACAAGTTCTTGAAAAAAATCATCTCCTCGCTTGCTGCCAATCGTCCGGCATCGGAAGCAGCAGCGTTGGCATTGGGGGTTCGTCCAACCGATTCATTAATCCAGACATCGCCACAGCCCATATCACAGACAACGCGTCGAAGTCCTGGGATTTCGCCTGCCGGTAGCCCAGGTCAACCACCATTCTTTGCATCTTCAGGACATGATCTCGAAAGAGGGCCAGACTTTCGTGCTCACAAAGCAGCGTTCTTTTTTAAACTCGAGCGAGAGTTGGAAAAGGTGTCGTTCGACCAGTCGAGATCATGGGCCAGTAATTCTGAACGCGGTGTAGATCAACGCTTTTTATCTTCAAAAAGAGGCCGAGGTAACCTTGCGGATAGAAACGCTCCTCTCGAAACGAAGAGCCGCTGCCATGAGAGGCATACCCGATATGGCTCAAAATCACGTTGAATGGGGCGCTGTTGAGGAAGGCTTTCGTCTCCTTGAACGAGACCTAGGCAAACTACAAGTACGAGGTTCCAGAAACTCACTTCAATTGCTTGTCTGATATGCATCCAGCAATTTGTAGAAATCAATGCCACTGGTTTCCGTAAAATATTAAAGAAGTTTGATAAGAGATCCACCTCAACCACCAAAGAATTGTATTTGGCTCGCCAGGTGGATGTTCAGCCGGTGTTCAATCGACAGGTCTGCATCCATCGTTTCTTGCCATCTTTTATTTTAATCTCATCCTTTTAGCTCATTTCCGAGCTCGCGGATACCGTGGCGACGTGCCTCCTCAACATCACAGATCTTTCATCAGGACTTAAATTCGAAGGTCCTGCAGCCAGTGACATTTTCACTCAACAGATTCTTACCGAAATTACTCCACCTTCTGGCCCTTTTCGCGACCTCGAAAGTAACTTCCACAAAGCACTTTCGACATCAGATACTAAAGCCCTCTTGGATTGCATTCACTACTCCGACCAACTTGCCCAACAATCTGGCGGGAAAGGGAATGTTACAAGGATTTTGTGGAATGTCATTATCGAGGCGCCTCAAGACCTAGCCGACCTTATTTTGACCTCCCTTACTTCTCCCATTGATTTTCAATTCATCGATGATATCAACGGCCGCACATGCCTCCACGAAGCTTCGATCGCGGGCGCCAAACGGATGGTATCGCTATGCATTCAGAACAACGTCTCAGTCGACAAATGTGATGTTTATGGCCGAACTTCTCTCCACTACGCGGCTATGAACGCCCATGCATCCGTCTGCGAACAGCTTTTGAACGCCAAGGCCTCTCCAAACATCCTCGACCGAGATAACTACAGTCCCCTTGTGTATGCTACCATGAAAGGCGACGTAGCCTGTATTCGCGTTCTCTTCGAGAAAGGAAATGTCCTTGCCCAGTCACCCACATCCTCAGGTGACTTAAGTCCCCTATCCCTCGCTGCTCAGGCAGGCCACGTCGAGGTTGTAACACTGCTTTTGGAAAACGGTGCTACTTCACTGCCGAACAGCAATGGAGAATATCCTGCACATCTCGCAGCTCGAGAAGGCCATGCCGCTGTCTGTCAATTGTTAATCCACCTTGAAGGTTGGGACACTCCTGATAAATACCACGAGTGGACACCCCTTTTTCACGCCGCAAGGTATGGACGTGCAGAATGTGTTCACATTATCATTAAAGGCGGTTGTCGCGTTTCAATACGGGATGAACTCGGTCATTGTGCATCTCACTATGCGGCCTGGTACGGTCATCAAGCTTCCTTGGAACCCCTCCTCGATGCTATGAAGGATTCTCCAGCTACGACGAACATCCCTTTGTCTACTCGTTCGCCGATATCGGATGGGGGCGCACTTGGGGAATTTGAAATTGACCATATACCTTCGCTCTATCTCCCCCCTCCAATTATGCCCCACAGGGTCTATGGGCACAATTATTTGGTGAATACACACCTCGTCCAGGTTTCGATAGGTCGCTCGACAAACAAACTGAAGGATAATAGTGGTGTGCGCCTACACCATAGGCTCATAAGCCCCTTTTTCAAGGATGAATATCTCCTTTCTGCGACACCGCTAAAACTCGTAATGACTGCTGGTCCACATGTGAATTCCGCTCCTTACACCATATCTCTCCCACAAAGAAACGATGAAGGTTGCTTCGCCTTTCAGATATCGTCTCTTGACTACTTGGCCTTAGAATTCTCGGTCTATCCGAACTTTGGGACAAAAACTATTGGCCGCGCCGTTGCACTGCCGTCGATGTTTTTGAACATCAAAAACAATCAATCTCTTACTTTACCCATCCTTGACAATAGATTGCACGTCATTGGCGAAGTAAGTCCATTTATTGCACATCTGTATTCATATTCATATGTTTTCTCCAGGTCGACTTTGAGATCAACATTATTACCTCGTTTAAAGGTGTTACACTTGAAGTGGGTGGTGATTTAGAAACGTATTGGAAATCCACGGCCATGGCAGCGGGGCAGACCGCTCAGTTGGCTCCACCTCGCGTCTCGCGTCGGACTAATCACATTGGATCTGTGCATGCGTCACCAGTAAACAACACTAGCCACAGCGGCGGTCAGACATTGACGATTTCCTCTCAACAAGGAAGTTACGTCTACGTCGTCATCCAAGTCACCCGCGATCTTCATCCCGTGGTCTTCTATGATTGGTTGCTGCCAGGAATTGCGTTCGAGCTGGGAGTGGCGGATGTTACACTCGCCCAATACGAAGCTCTAGCTCAGACCATAGGGAGGAGCCTTTGCACTGTCCCAGAAGAGTGTTCCGTCGATTGGGCCCAGCTTTTACAAAATTCTATGATGTCCTTGGATCAACTTCTCAAGGTATGTACCCATTTCAGAGCCGTGTTCTAGAAGAACGAAAAGCTTATCCAGACATCACACAGATACTTCCACCTGACGTGAATCTACTGTTCGATCTGGCATATCCTTCTGAAACGATCTCGCCATCGATGTGTTTACACCGGCTTAATCTCAATAATTTTGTAGACTCAGTCCTGCAAACTATTTTTGATGCGTCTGATCTGCGCGATGCCACTTTCCCTAGGAGGAAGATAACATTCACTTCCTTTTCTCCTGATGTTTGTTCCTCTCTGAACTGGAAACAGCCCAACTGTACGCCACATTAACTGTAATATATTCAAGTCGTTGACCTTTTCCAGATCCCGTATTTTTGGGTTCAATATGTGGTAGTGGAAGTGAGCGATTGCCAACGTCAACAGCCGCTGGAGCTGGGAAGGGCGATAAACGAGTATCTAGTGTCGGATCTGCGGTTGAATTTGCAAAAGCAAACAACTTACTTGGCGTTTTCGTAGACGCTGAACTATTGGTGCGTTAGGTCCATGTTGCGATGGTCTCAAGCTCAACTGTTAGATAGGTGCAAGTTCCGTCATTGGTCGATGGAATCCGCGGTGCAGAACTCCTTGTCGGAGCTTATGGTATCCCTGGGAGCTTAACGTCGATCGCGACTGGCTCGTTGGCTGTCGATGCTATCATTGTGGATGGGATAGTTTCTTTTGTCGACAACTCTATGCGGGAATTAGCATAATATTTCAGACAGTGTACATTACATGACGACAGAATCTATAATAAAATACATGAAGTTATGTTATTCTCTATTTATTCAATTGTACCAGTGCAATGTTTGTTCCTATACGGATGCATTGTAAAGCGAAGCATACGACCCATTTTTTCTGATTAGTTCGTCATGGCTTCCAAATTCAGAAATGGTCTAGTGTATAGTATTTGAGAAACATGGAGTCAAATATTTGGAATATCTCACCCCGTTTTCCATCATGGCCACCTTGTCCGCCCGTCTAGCAGTCGATAGGCGATGGGTAATAAATATGATAGTTTTTCGCCTTTCACCTGTTGGTGTTCGGGAGATTTTCTCAAGCGTTTCAAAAATTTGATTTTGGGCATGCGCATCGAGAGAAGAAGTCTAGTATCCTAATTAAAATTGAAGAACTCGAAAAGACAACAAACGCACAGGCTCATCAAACAACAACAAGTCCACACCAGGTTCGTTGGCCCTCATAAATGCCCGAGCCAGAGCTATTCGTTGCCACTAGGGGGAACAACAGCGAGGGATTTAACATGAAGTTCGGAACATCAAGCAGAAACTTACCTCTCCGCCCGATAGACCATGGCGTTGTGATAGATCGTCGTTATTCACCAGACCCGGATAAGAAAAGGATTCGAATCCTGGGGTCTCTAGCATAGTCTTGAGACCATTCGGCAAGGACTGTACCAAGGTGTCTGCTTCAGCAAGGTGAATGGCTGTTTCGATTGCTTGTCTGTATCCAATTTTTTCGACGTTCCCAAGACCAACGTTCTCTTTCACGGTTGTGCTGAACCTCGAGAAGCCCTGAAAAACAGCACTTAGATGGCTGTGGTATTCCGCAGGATGATAACGTCTAATGTCAAGACCATTGATAAGCAAGGATCCTTTGTCATAATCATCGATGCGGAGTAAGATCTTGGCAAGGGTAGATTTTCCTGACGATGGTATTTTTAGGAACATGGGAATACATAAGTGTAGTGAATAAGACACACCTGAGCCGTTGTACCCGACGATCGCAAGAGTTTCTCCGGCCTCTAGAGAAAAGTTAACGTTCTTCAAGGCAGGTTCGCTGCTTCCTGGATATGTATAAGTAAGACCTCTTCGAAAGATGAGTTGCCTGATCACACAATGAAACACAGTGCGTACTTGGCAGAAATGGCTACCCCGCCGTGAACCGGAGTGAAAGGAGCCATGTCTTCGTGCTTTGGGTTCAGCACAGGTTTCAGCTTCATGCTTGCGGTAAAGGCGGACATCAAAAAGATGCCCTGGAATGCCATTCGGGTAGTGGTAACTAAATTTCTAAATGCGTAAACCAGGCCCTGTATTGAGGTGTGGTAAACTGTGAAAGAACCGAGTGAAGGCGAGGAGCTCTGGAACAAGAGGAGGAGCGGGAGCTGGACGATATTCAGCGGAGTAAAACAGATGACATCAAGAAGCTTACATTCTGCACAGCATAAACCAGTTCCATGAGACTAAATTGGTCGATGATGGAGGTTTTCCGTGCGTACGATGGCTGTTCCGACGCAAGGACAATTTTCCGGGCACTGGACCACGATTGGAGGATCCAATCACCCAGGCCAAAAAGAGCTATTTCTGGGCGATGTATGTCACTATAAGCCAAATTCCGCAACCGTTCTTGGCGGTCACTTGCCCGGGCCTCCTTTGCACTCGCGGGCGATTCAGTCTGGTCGCGTGAGCAGGAGAACCAGGATAAAACAAGAGGCAATAGGGTAGAGAAGATCGACAGGGATAGGATACCAAAGTAGAAAGCCCCGTGGGTGAGAGAAATGATCAAAATGAGGTGAGAGGCAATCTCAGTCATCAAGGAGAACACATGGATGAAATCCAGAGGTGACAGCAAACCAAATCCTCCCCCTCCAAATGAACGTGCGAATAGGTCGGATTCCTGCAGGAGGGCTCGGACTGTTGGGTCCGCCATGGTAGGGACATCCAGTCGCACTCTCTGTTCCATTTGTTTGTATTCAATAAAAAAACGAGCAGAACCCAGAACGATATTTTCGTTCGAGGCACTGTATTTAATGTCAACAAAAAGAATTGAATTAATACTTGATGGACTGACGCAAAAGAGTCAAGGCACCCTTCGATGACTCTTCGAAAGACTTCGGTAGAAATAAGATATGCAAGTCGAGACCATGTGAAGTTATCTGATGCGATGAGACCTTGTAGCTATTCGAGAAGGTGGGTTCATAAAGAGCGCCCCCAAAAACTCAGTTGGGTGAGCTTACCTCATCAACAATAAGAGCCTGTGAGATTGCATAAAATTTTAATCTATGAAACAAAGACAGGCAGACGAACCTGGGAGTAACCACGGACTGCTGGGAAAAGGCTTCTGACAATGTTCAGGGCCATCATAAGCGTCGTCCTCAGGGGATTGAGGCCCCAGAGAATTCTCAGCTTTGAGCCAAAACTAAGACTTCAATTCAAGATAGTAGGGTGTATGGGCCGCTCACAAAGTCAAATGTACAAGTCTGAGTCACGAAAAGAGCAAGTCGAGCATTTTCCAAGGTCAAAGGCCGTGGTGCACCGGGAACGAGGTAAGAGCCTTTTTGCCCAGGTATCCGTCGCGACGCCAACCAGGCTTCGTAGATTGTTTCTGGGTCCAGCTTGGAGTTTCCTGCGGGTGGCGAGCTACGAGGTGGAAGCTGGAAATCCGCAGGGAAAAGCAATTTGCGAGATATTGACCGATGGCGCATATTTGAGCGGTAGGACAGCGGGGACCTCATTTGCGGTGGGTAGATTTATATGCCGTGAAAGTGAAAGGTTTCCGTCGTCTCGCTCCAAACCTACCAGAAGTACTATTAATCATTTTGTCTGCTCATATATATATGAGATCCGGATGTATTTCATGCCCGGATGCGACACCCAGTTGCTCCAGGCTGTACAAACTGTGCGCATTTGGTAGAAGTGACCCAGAGGACGGATATGATGTTGTGGGAGGTCGGTGCGATTTATAAGAGTTTGTCAACTCCCTTCAGATATCCAAATAAGGGCAACAAAGGCCGAAACCCCGGGGTTTACACACGCCACCCCTGGCCACTCTGCCCGCTTTACACGACGATACAGAGATGAGACACTTCTTCTTTCGCCCGCCACCTACACAGAGGAATAATGGATTCGCCTGCATACATTATTTATTATGGGCAACAAGGCGGGAATACATTACATAATTCATTTTGTACGAAAACGGCATTCCGCGCCTCGGTGATATCCACGTGCCGTCGGCCCTTCTCCATTTTTCTTACGCTACCTGATGGCCTCCGACGATGCATCGCACGTCGCCGCTCTGGCAGACAGCCTCCAGCGACTACAGGTCCAGCAACGACCTACCACCTCCGAGCAATCAGAGGAAACAAACTTGATCCAGGATTCGAAGCGATCTGTATCCGTTCCGAGAAGTCCCATATCAAGGGATGGATATGGGTTTCGCAGGTCTGGCGTCTCGACACCGCTGGTAGATGGGGCCCCTCATTCCCACTTGGCTCAGGAATCGCAAGTTCCCGATCTAGATGGCTTAGGGTGGCCCGGTGCGTTTCTTTCTCTATGTTAATTATATAAACTGATAAACTTTAGCCAAATCGACTGTTTCTCGATTAAATGCAACTCCTGAAGAGAAGGCTGCTCGAGAGAAGAAAATGGCTTCAGCCGTTCGCACAATACTCGATTGTATCGGCGAAGATCCCAATCGTGAAGGCCTGCTGAGAACACCAGAACGTTACGCCCAGGCTATTATGTGGATGACAAGGGGTTACGAAGAACGTTTAGCAGGTTCGTATATTATATCCTGCCTGGCGTTTGAATCAGTAATTTCAATTGGAAAAAGATGTGATAAATGATGCCGTTTTCGCTGAAGATCATGATGAGATGGTGTTGGTCCGGGAGATCGAAATTTCAAGTTTATGCGAACACCACTTGGTGCCGTTCACGGGAAAGGTATGTAAAGTGACTACTTTGTTAGTGTTGTTGATAACGACACAACACAGATTGCTATTGCATACATACCGAATCAACTGGTCCTCGGATTATCCAAACTTGCAAGAATTGCTGAAACATTCAGCCGCCGTCTTCAAGTCCAAGAGCGCTTAACAAAACAGATAGCGATTGCTGTCCAAGAAGCTATCAAACCTCGGGGTGTGGCTGTGGTCATGGAAGCCACTCATCTCTGCATGACTATGCGCGGTGTGCAAAAACCAGGGTCAATCACAGTGACGTCTTGTATGCTTGGTTGTTTCCGGACGCAACAGAAAACGAGGGAGGAGTTCCTCACCCTAATTAAAAATTAAAATCCCTCGACGAACCAGACAACGGCCAATTTGCCATATATCTGTCTTCGTTAAGTTATTACTTTCTAACTGGTGGATTTAGGAAAGGATAATGTACTAATATTAGAATCGAATTGAGGATAACATAAACTATTACAAAATTGCTACAATTTATTCAATCCTGCCTCCTCTGGCTCTTGTCACCAGCAGAAGGGTCAATTGGCAAGAGCTTTCTCGCAAGTGCATGCTGGTTATTTGGATAATTTCGACGATTCGGGCGGGGCCTCTTAGGAGGCTGCATGCCAAGCTCATTTCCTTGGCCTGGGTTGGTGTCGTTGTCTATGTCACGATCTGAATAAAATCGATTAACTTGATGTAAACCACATCGAAAGGCAAAACCTACCAGAAGCGGTCCGTTTTCTGTGGCTTTCACGATCATCATCCTCTCGAGAGCCCGTTGGCCTGAATGACAAAGGTGGGTCTACGCTAATGCGGGAACGGAGGCTGGGACGATGCTCCATTTGACTGGTGCTCGCACCAGGTTGTGGAGGTAGAAGGGTATCGCGGTGGCGGTCACGTCCGCTGATTGGTTCAACCTTTGCCCTGGACGAATCGCCAGTAGCAGATCCCATAGCCCTGGGACCAGAAGGAGTACTTGCGGGTACTTTGGGAGTTTCAGGAGTCTTCTTCTCGCCATGCTTTTGAAGCAAGAAATTAACAATTGTAATAAACAAACATAGATGATTCGGCCGCTACCTTTTCAGACGACGAAGACCCCCTAACCTCTGGATCAGGCCCCTCGCGATCTTTTCGCCGTCTATCCGATTCACGGTTTTTGTCTTCCCTATCCCCAGGTCTCCGGCTTCTATCTTCGCGGTGACTTTCCCTGCGGGAGCTTCGTTTAGAACCTCGGTCGGGCTAATGTTTTTTCAGTTAAGATCGTTCAAAAAAAAAAGCATCATCATCGAACCCACATCATCGTCTGCTGGTCGTCTCCTTTTTCCAAGGCTATCATCTCCGTTCTGGGGTGGATTGCGGTGTCTCGGGATGTCAGGGCGGATAGGGAGGCCACGGTCATCAACAGGGACAACGGGAACCGCAGGAGATGACTGGCCACGTATGGTAAGAGCTTCGCGTTCTTTTCGCGTCTCTCTGTCGCGATCCTTGTCGTCACGACGGTGCCGATCTCTGTCTCGGTCCCTCTCTCTCTCGCGTTCTCTATCTCTCTCGCGATCCCTGTCCCTGTCCCTGTCCTTTTCTCTGTCCCTTTCGCCGTGTCTATCACGGCCACGATCCTTATCCCTGTCACCATCCCTGTCCTTCTCGCGGTCTCTCCCGCTTCTTTCGGTGCGAGTATGAGTAAGGCTATCTCGGCGACTAACTCCAGTGGTTTCTCTGTTCTCAGTACGCCCTTCTCGTTCGGCCCGATGGTCATCGGAGCTGCGATCAGCATTACCAGGATCCGATCGTGATTTACCACCACTGGTGCGACTCTCATTGCTAGGATTTCTGGTACCAGGGCGGCTTGAAGGAGACGGAGAGCGAACCCTGGGAGAATGTGTCGCAGACCCATTCTGACTGCGAGTTTCTGACCTCTCTGTTCTTCCCATGGATTGCCTTGCTGTTTCTCTGAGCTCTTGGGCAGAAGCAGTTTGACTTGGGACGACTGGAGGCGGCATGACCGGGCTGGTATCACCTCGAGGATGGGTTTGATCTTGTGGATTGTACAAACGGGATGAATCGCCATGGTCCTTACCCGGAGGACCGTTTTGCTGGAAATAACTCCCTGAGGTTTCGTCCCGAGACCCAGAAGGGAGGATGACGAGAGCAGCCTTGCGGTCGTTCAGAGGCACTGAATCTGATTTGGATGGAATGGGAGCCTCTCCGGATCCTTTTGGGGAACCAGCAGCCTTGGTTTCAGGACGTACCCTTTTGACAACTTCTGGCCTTGGAATGCTGAGATTTTTAAAGGTCAGCATTCTGTTAGAAATAATGAAGACAAGACAATCACCTCTCCATTGCAAGTTTGGTCGAGCTAATGTTCCCAGATTTTTCGACCACAGTATTATTAGTTGCAATTTGAGCACGGGGCGCAGAGGGTGTCGATGAAGGAGGTTGCGGTGCATTACGCCTCGAGTCATTGGGGGCCGTTGATTGGGCACTTGGACCAGTTGGCAGAGGCGCAGTCCGGATCTTTTCAGGTGCAGGACTACTTGTCGAATGAGAAGGTCGAGGAGAGGCTGTCCCATTGAGCTGAGAAATTAGGGTAAATTTCACAATAAGGAAGCATGTAAAATATCGCGTACGTGCGTTGGCAGCTTGGTGGGAGCCCAGTCTGCCTCCCGTTTCTTCAGACTCGCAGAATAACTAACGGGTGATGGTACATGAGATGTAATGCCTTGAAAAGGATAGAAAAACAGCTCACGATCGTGCCAGGATCTTTAAGTCGCCACGTTCTTCGGATTCCACCAGGCGATTTATTGCAGAGTTGACGGCGGCACCGCAGTCATTGACGGAAACCAACGGGAAAACGTCCAAGATCTCCTTCATGACAACAATGGCATTGTAGACATGCATAAACTCTCCCGTTAAGATACAGTCAATGAAGCACTGGACGGCGACATTGTATAAAAGTTCTAAAACAAAAAAGGTACAACGACTAACCTTGGTCAATTTTCGATGCCATTTCCGAACGACTTGCTGAAATTCGGACCATTTTAGAACATTAGTTGCAACAACAACCTTGTTCGAAAATTTCTTCTGAAGACCAGGAAGAAGGACCGTCTTTCCTGCAACTTTGGTCCTAGTGTCTTGGATGTATGCAGCCTCGTCCAGATGCCACGTGAGGATATCTCTCAAAATCCCAAGCAGAAATCGACCTTGAAGGACATATCAGAAGGTATAAGAGATGAGATATTGGCGACAGACCATAATTACGAGCCTCATATTCGCTGCACGAAAATAAAACCACCTTCACGTGATCTCCCAGAAGCTAGAAAATTATTGAGCATCAAGAAAAAGAAAATCGCCATGATGGCTGACCTTATCATAACACATAAGGGTATGGAATCCAGGCGTACCCTGAAGGTGCAAAACTTTGATAAATTGGGCACAAAAGTCTGCATCCATTGGTGATAGCAAGCATCGCGGTTGTATACAATGCTCGATGACAGCATTGATAAGAGAATTCGGCTTTGTTGCTAAAAATACTCATCAGTCCAAAGCAAGTTGGACAGGGAATAATAGTTACAATGGGAGAACCAATGCTGTTTTTCTCGAGCCAGTCGTTTGATGGTAAATGCGCGAGAAATTGTTTGTTCTTTGAATTCCTGAGCAAGAATATTAACGAAGGCATTGTATCGATCTCGGTGTGTGCGATGCGAAGAGGCGGTCAAACGTTTGGAACGATCGGCAGAGCGATCGGCAGCAAAATATTTCGAGTCTTCCTGCCGAGACAAGGCTCTTAACCGGGCTCCTTCTTCATCATATTTTTGACTGGGAGGAGTCAAGTCATATGTCGATAATTGCCAAAACGTGAGGTAAAATCCAGGACTATGAGAAATCCAAGGTCAACCCCCTATGGATAAGTCTTCTATCAGAGAATGCATACCCAATAACATCGTAAGCATTTTTAGGTGCAAATGCCTTGACATCTTCAAATAGAGCAAAAAGTTCGGGAACCCAGTACCCCTAGCAAGCAAGTATAAGAAACGAAGAACTGATCGAACATAGAAGGTATTACATCGTCTTTTTGGGTTGGCGTCGTATTTGTTACGTCAATTTCCATCGGTGTTTCAGATTCCTCAGGTGATGCAGGTTTTGGGTCTGAAGATTCAAGAGACGAGGGATTGCCACCTAGTGGTGAAGCCAGCCGTGACGATGTGATGCCTGGCTCTCTTTTCGCAGTCAGAGCTGCCTTCAACCGTTTCTCGGCTTCTTCCCCAGCAAGGCGTTCCTGCTCTTGCATGGCAAGTGCAGTGGTCTGTAATGCCCGTTGAGACTTGTCTCGAAAATATCGAAAAAAGTACCGACCAGAAGGGAGGCATTTAGAACAGGTCTTATGATTTGCATACATATTGGGGCACAAATCCCGTAGTCTCGACCGAGTTCCGCAAGGGAAGGTAAAACTCTGGTGGCGTAATCACTGGCGGTGACAACGGAAGGAGAAGTCAATAGTTCTAGGTATTGAAAGAGAACTCCGTGGGTCTAGGTGGAGGATGAGTACCTTTACATCGGCCAGTGGGAAGCGGGGAGATCTTACGGCATCGTAAAGGCCAGCCAAAGACTTCAAGTGAGCATTGGGCGCCTTATAAACGCAAGCTTGTCGTTGTTGGGCAACCTGAATGAGGAGCGGTAAGGCTAAGGACGAGTCGAGAAGCCCTTTCCCCAAACGTTGTGGGCCTTTCAAAGTAGCGTCTCCGGGATCGAGTCTTGCTCCGCGAGTGGTTGAGGCAATTGCTTCGATACGGAGCGCGGGACCGCCTGCCATAGCCGCCATCTGGGATTCAGATAAGCTAGGGAGAGGTTGAATTCCAGCCATTTTCCAAATCAATTCTCGTAACACAATGATTTCGGTGGTTTGTCCGTTGTGCAATTGATGGACGATGTACTTTAGAACTGGAGTGAGGTCGGCGCTGTATCTTCTGAAAAGCATCCCCGTAAAGGATGCAAGACCTGACCACAAATGAATTGTCGTTCTAAGTTAGAACTGTGGTTAACTTACTTTGCAACCAATCCGATGTATTGACACCATCGTCCTTGACACGTTCCTTGTCTGGATTTGCAAGAGCACCGAGTATAATGAAGACCAAAACATCAAATCCCATGTTTGTAACATATCGTAAGGCTTGGATCACGACGTTCGCAAGATTGTCATAAGCCATGATCTGGTTGACTGCGTTGCTGAAGAGGATACAGGGGTTGGAATGGGCAAGCTTCGCCACAGGTCCTGATAAAGAGTCGATAGTGTTATGGGATAATCGACGGAGAATGCCTTTAGATTCTCGATCTGCCTGTACCTGCCGAATCCGGAGTTCGGGGTGTGACTGGTAGGTGCTGGTCTTCCACTCTCCATATAACCTCCAACGGGTGGTAGTTTCGTACTGCCGGATGATGTTCCAGATTTCCACAGTGCACACTGCGTTGCCGCGGATGAGTGGAAGAGCGGGAAGAAGATAGCGTCGCAGAATGTTGAACCACAGCCGACGAATTGGATTCTGTGGATCTGGTTCCCCCGATGGCTTCTTGGTAGTAGGATCGATAGGCATTGTTGATTGCAAATGAAGTCGCCCGAGTCTGAGGAATTTGGTTAAGAAGAGGGGATCGCGCGAGACATGCAATCCAACAAAGTGGAGCAAAGGTTCAATAACATCTTCCAAATCATCTAGGGATGTGCTTATAGGTATCCGGTCGTCCCAATTCGGGAAGAAAAATACGAAATCAGTGGTGTTCGTGCTAGGAGGTGTTGGGGCCCAGAGGGTCAGAACAGGTTTCCGTGGGCTGGGATAAACGACACCAGACGCTGTGTATCGCGCTCTTGGGTGAGTGAAACTCGGGTTCCGCTCCTTTGTGATGATGACGGATTCATAGAGAGGTGATATCGAAACTTTGAGGATACGGATCATGAGATCAGCGACCTCTGGACAAGCATCGACAAGCCATGGAAATTTGGACATAATGGCGATTGCTGGTTTGATTGCCCCGATTGCCAGCAAACTCGTCAAAAGACCAACTTTTTGGTTGGCAGCCTTGAAATCGCCCTTCTTTGGTTCTGGGGTTGTGGGAAGCGTTTTTGATTGCTGCGATGATGAGTTCCCGGACTCCAACGGCGCGGCCATTGCAAGCATGCTATTCTTTGCTCCAGCTATTCTGGATTGAACATCTACAAGATACTCTTGCTGGAATTTTTCCATGTCCTCGTCGGTCGGATTGAGCTGAAAACCATTGAGCCCTTGTGGAGCATAAGTGTTTCAAGATGCTTACGTGAGGGTATAGGTCTTCGAGAGTGATAAATCCTTCACGGATGAGGATGGCGGCCGTCAGGTAGAGAGTACGCGGGGTGGGCTCGGAGACTTCCGCTGACTGGAAAACACTTCGTAAGGATCCAAAATGAGAGCGTGCAAAACGGACCTGATAGTAGCTGAATTTAAATCCCAACACCTGAGCGAGAACCCTTGCGCCTCCACCATTGCAGGGCGCACTGGCTGGAGATGTGATTGAATTCGCTTCCGCTTGAGTAAGGACCTCATCCAAGCCTTTCCCTTTTTGAGATTCAACTGCATTTTCAATCTTGATGTCCATGGCTTCTGTTTCAGGAAGACGGCGACGATAAGAGCCACGCCATGGAGAGTAAGACAAAAGGGCAAGGAAGAAAGAGTAATGTGATGTCAGGTGCTGCGAAAGCACGTCCAAGATGATGTCCAACGCTCGATTGGGATCTAAGTCAAAGTATCCGATAAGGCTGATGACCTTCTCCCAAACAGGTCGCGCTCGCTCCTCAACAACAGCAAGAGGTTCAGTTGTGCAACCAGTTTGAGGAGAATGTGGTGGTCCAAGGCTGCTCGTTAACTCAACGGTGAGTTTACTGTAACCTTCTGATTCCTCCCGGAGAAGGTTGAATTTGTTCTGTTTATAGCTTTGCAATAGAAAGATAATATCAATAAGATGATCAATGTTGAAGCAGATTCCTCTCACAATAAACCTGTTCTTGTCCTGATCTCCTTCTTGTCTTGCACACCTTTATCCTGGATGAGTCCAACACTAGCCAGAACTGCAGACTCCAGTCGTTCACGACAGTGATCCGGACTGATAATTCGGCATTCCTAAAACAGGCAGGTATGAGTATGTTGCACGCGACAAAACCAAGGGGAGCATACCAAAAGTTTTTTGACAATGACTGGAATTCTTTGTTTGTCGTTTTCGGCATTTTGTTGAGCCTTCTTTGCTTTGGAAATAAGGGCTGCAACGTCCTTTGAAGACAATTTCCCCTGCTCTCCTGAAGCGGTGGAAGCTGTTCGGGCTTCATTTAACAACTCATCCAGCTGCAGGTCGACCGACCATATCATATCCACTAGATGATCTCCGAATACCAAAGCAGGCGAGAGAACCTTGGGTGATGACAGGGAGGTTGATGGCAAGCTGAGCAGCACTGACTGCACAAACTCGACAAAAGCGGTGGGCGTCAACGGGTGAGGTGGAGACCATGTAAGTAATGTTGCGCATAGAAGGGTGTGATACGCCGTCGTTAGAACGTCAAGACAGTTGGAATCCGTTGGATTACAGTGAGGTGAGATGAGGATATTACGGCTGAGAGTAATGAGCACAAAGAGTTTGGCATGAGTGAATAAACTGACCATTCTGAGTCTCCTCCTTTATTCCAGGACTTTAAGCAGTCGCGGACAACATTTACGACGTCCATGAAAATATCCGCAAAAATCTTAAGATGTCACCACAAACACTTAAGCGAGCACCAGAGTTAGGTAAAAGAGGCAACGTGAATTGCCTTGACCATTGAAAGTGGACGCCGTTGTTTGGCGCCGCTTGCTTAGGCCATCTAGATTCATCCATTAGGTAAGAAGGGATCCCCAACTGCCAATGCGATTCATGTGCTCGCAATGTGCTCTCCGGGAGTCTGAATATCTTCCACGGTATCGAATCTCTTTTTGGAAAGCATACTCAATCTAAGATATGACTTGCGGGCTCTCTCTGACTACCTCGGAATGCCCCTGGCTCAAGCGCTCAAGTTCTTACTCTCACACATCCCAAAAAACTTAATGAATCCTTGAATAACTGAAGATTGTCTGGCAATAATATTCCTTGGAAGAATTGAACTGGAAACCCTCCTAACTGATCACCTTGTACCCCGTCCATATGCCTGTCCGTATGGGTTTTTCGAGTGTGATGGCATGTGAACTTGACTTGTCTACCATATGTCCGTGGGTGTATAAAACCTCTAGAGCTCCGTTGTGAGCTTCCAAACATGAGAGCTTGGTCCTTTTCACTTGTCCTCTCTATTTCTTTGGCCTCTGCCACCGCACTTTTCGATCCTGAACAAGCCTTCAGCAACTCAAGCATCCTCAAAATCCGTTCCAATTTGCTGGAAATTGCTTCAGCGAGGTACTATTTAGTCGATCGTTATTATAACAAAGAATCTGACCCTTTCTTGATAGCTGGGAATTGGGAACTGCAGCAGAAGCTCTTCTCGAACTCTCATGCCCTGCACTTTCTGTCTTCAACGCGACGGCCTTCCCTCCCCCTCGACGGCCGAAGGGCCATGCATTCCCTACTGACGTGGTCAACATCACAAACAAGTGCCTCCTATTTAATGGACTGGCGATTCCCGCTTCTCATGGATATCTTTCAGGGTAGTTTCCCAAAGAGCAAGTAGTTCCTTGAGTCTAATTGCCAATCAAGGTTCTGCGGCAGATCCTGCGAGTGCGTTACATGCCCATTATATTTCTTACGGTACTTGGGGCGCCACCAACGGAATTGTCTATGTAGGCTTCGGAATTTCTGTTCTTCTTGCGAATTGGACGCGAATGCAAATATCCAATCATAACTTTTCCAAGGCCGCTTCTGACGAATTGACCTATCTTCTTGAAGTCGCGCCTCAGTCCGATGAAGGGGCAATATCCCATAGGGCTAATGAGGTCCAGCTCTGGTGCGCTTATTTCATTCAAGCACCATGCCGCTCATTAACTTGATACTAGGTCGGACTTCGTCTACATGGTCCCACCGTCCCTTGCGTACTTTGGTGCAAGGTGGCCTTCCCGGGCGGAATTTGCTCCAGATTGCTTATGACCAATGTCGGCTCTATCGTGACGCTTTAAGGGACGATTCGGGCCTTTTGGAGGCATATAACTCTTGGTTCATTTGAAGATAAAACTCACTGGGCGACAGGTATATAGTATGGCATTATGTCAATCGTAATCCCTCACGTTATTTGGCCAGGGAATGGCTGGGCCGCGGCTGGCATGATGCGCGTCCTTTCAACGATGAACCACACATCAGACGCCCGGCGATTTTCCGGCCATCAGGCAAATCTCACAAAGTGGATCGACGAGATACTTAACAAGTCATGGTTACATCAAGTTTGTGTTCTTGTTGGTGGGATTGGTTATTTACAACTCATTTTTTGGTATTGCTAGCGCCCTGACGGAGGGTTGTTCAACGTGATAGACGACCCAAAATCTTTCATGGACACCTCAGCAACTGCTCTTATCGCCTCTGTGACCTATCGCATGGCCGTGTTTAGAAACGACACTTCCCTGATACCTTCTGCGAGCCGCGCCTTGAAGCTTGTCAAAAATAATGTCGATGCAGACGGCTGGCTCCAGAATACAGTTAACCCGATCACGTTTCACGATCCTCTTCCAACTGCAGAACATAGTCCGTTACTTCAAGCAGCCTGGCATTCATTTTCTCTTCATAACAATTCCCGTGGATTGTAAGGTGCCAAGTGACCGGTGACTCGGCGCATTTATCATTTATTGATGAGTTGTAAACAACGAGCGCCAAAGATGTATACTAGAACAACAATCCTTTCTCATAAGAGTGGCTACGGACTCGGAGATTTTGCCATGGGATATT
>Ga0307517_10001398_pt1 | contig 40575 bp, 21 predicted proteins | sample 23_EM_MG_FD_194515 | JGI IMG/M metagenome (GOLD analysis project Ga0307517, IMG submission 194515) | Populus trichocarpa ectomycorrhiza microbial communities from riparian zone in the Pacific Northwest, United States - 23_EM | ecosystem: Host-associated > Plants > Roots > Unclassified | place...
GAACAAGTTATTCAAGAAGCTCTAAATGAGCCACAATTAAAAAGGTTCACTTGTGATTAGTACTTAAAAGTGCATTTTTATCAAGGTTTTATATCATTATTTTGCATTTGAAGTATCAATAACTCCTTAACTAGAGCATGTTTTATAATAACATGTCTAATAATATAAGATACCTTTAATTTATAGTAAATGTTCATCTTAAATGTAGGCCTTTCACATAAATCAAAGGATTAATTGATTAGTTTAACTACTGAAATTGAGAAGACAAAGAAAAGGCTAAACTTAGAAAAGAGATGCTGGTTCAGTCCAAACTGGAACACCATTCGGTTATTAGATCATAACTGAAGCTGTAGAACTTGGATTTAGGTCTGGTTTATATGTATGGAAAGCTAAGACATAGGTCTAAAACTTTCATGAAGAGTCCAAGATTCAAAAAGACAGTTTTCAAGTTCCAATTGTAGCAACAACAGAGAAGTCAGAATCTGTCTTGCAGACTAGACACTGTTCAGTGTTTAACCCATATCTCGAGTTCTAGAAGTCCAAATGCACCAATTCTTATTTTGTTGGAAAGCTGAGACAATTTCTCAGAACTTTCATGAAGACTATCGGTTCCAATTCTGATGTTAGCAATGACATTTTATTCAGACAAGAAGATAAGGATTGTCACCAAGTCAAGATGTGGTCACCCACTCAACAATTAGTCATTAAATCAATAGTTCTGAATTTTGGCCTATAAAATTAGGCATTTTCCATGCATTTAGGCATCTTGATTTTCAGATCAAGATCATGCTCTTTATTTCTCTCTTTATATTTTTGTAATGCTTAAGTTTTGTTTTCATTAATCTCTTGTTTATGCTTTTCATTTCCTTTATTATACTTATATAATCATGTTCTACTCTTGTTTATCTATGTTTCTCTTATTCATAATGTTCAACTAAGTTTATTATGTCAAGGTGAAAGGTTACACTAATGGTGTAAGAATAAGTATAGTATAAACTCAACATGAACTTTAATGTTTAATACTAACATGTTTTATATTTATTATCTTACTCACTCTTAATACCTTGCTTGTTAAATGGTTAATCTAGATTTGTGTTGAACAACCCTTGGTACAACAAATACTTGACACTTTCATAGCCCAACTATATAGTATAACCAACACCTGTGCTATGAAAGGAACTTGATTTGTTGTTAACATAAGTTATCACCATGAATACTTGATAATATTTACAAGTATTGGCATTACTCGAATAAGATAATTAATGTAATCATGTTAAGAATTTATAATCCGAGTGGAACCTCCTTTGTGTGTGGTTTCCAGTCAAGTAATAAAAAGAGTTTATACTATACTTATTTGAAATACCATTAGTGAATCCTCTAACCTTGACTATTGTTTTATCTTTGTTTAAATCCTTACATCATTATCACATCTCAAAGCTCTCTTCAAATCTTTTATTTATTTATAATTCTATATAGTCCACCTCCCTGTGGTTCGACCCTGGTCTTGCCGGGTTATTTATTACTTCGACACTCCTGCACTTGGGATAAGACATCAACTCTTTGATCGTGTCAACTTGACCTCACCAAGCTTTCACCAAATATTCTCCTTATGAGTATGTATTGGATACTAATGGGGGAGAGCTAGAAAGCTTTAATAAAGCTATGTTGCATAAGAAGAAAAATGAGTGGTTGAAAGAAATGTAAGAAAAGATGAAATCTTGCATAAGAACCACACTCTCATGTTAGTGAAGCTTTGTAAAGGTAGGAGAGCACTGAAATGGATGTTTAGGTTAAAAATTGAAGAAAATTGCTTATAGCTAAGGTACAAGGCAAAATGGTTGTGTAAGGTTTCAGTTAAAAAAAAAAAAGAATTGATTTTGAAGAAATGTTTTCACTTGTGGTCAAGTACTCTTTAAAAATAGAGTGTTTATAGGAGATGGGTGTCTTTGTGATGACCTTTTTAAAATGAATGTTATGACTATTGTAAACACAAATGAGAAAAAGAATAATAATAATAATGCATATTCTTCATACCAGCTTAAGTCTTATGATATGTGTGGCATGACATGTCATGTTATGTGAATTATAATTTTAAATAAAAATTAATAAATCTTGATTTATTACCTAGCATGATTTTTTAGAGAAATATGGTCGGTTGTCGAAATCACTAAAATATAATGTTGACTTAATTATCACAAACAAAATAATTTTGTAGTATGATCATGAAAACCAGGTTGAACCCAAGGGAAATTTCATTTAATCTTCCTACAATATACTGAAATGAGAAAAAACGAGGGATTTGAATGAAAAATTCAAGAAACAATAATTTTAAAAATAATAAATTGATATGTCATTAAATCAGTTCAATGGTCCACACATCCATTCCTATAATTATGTTGATCATCGAAGTAAAATAAATATTCTTTCACATCAAGCAAATAAATTTGATATCCTTTAAAGTTGAGGAAAATCGATGAGATTATGAGTACATTAATTAGAAAAAGCTCTCTAATCAATTTCTTATCATTTAGCAAATGTAATATTGAAAGCAATTTTCATTCAGTCGGCAGTAGTCTAGGAATAAAATTTGTGCATTTATTCTAATCAAACGTTTAAAAGCTTGACAATTTAACTTGATTTATTCTTCCCTAATAAATCAAGATGAGAGTGGCAGCAATTACGAATTGAAAGAAACTAGAAACCATACATACCATCTCAAAACAATTCAATAAGCTTGAATAATAATCAATAGCATAATTCTGAACAAGAAAAAATAAATACTTGAATCTGAAAGAATTACAATGATAACGTTACTTCTCACAACTTGCTAATGGAGATGGTGTGTATCCCTCTTGAATCGAATTCAGGGGTTTATTTCATAGTTGCTGGAAAATTGACAAAAGTAGAGAAGAAAAGAATGTTCTTTGAACCCTGTTTCAGTTGTGTTCTATTCTATTTATCCTCTCACTTGGCTGTGAAATTTCTTTAGGACTATTAGGCTAATTAGAAGTATTCATGATACTTAATTTGTTACTTCTTTATATGGTCCTTAAGGTTGGATAAATCTTTTAGAATTTGTGTTGAAAACTAACTATGTTGGTATCACAACTCTACTATAATTCCAACTCTGCTGCAACTTAGACTTTGTTTCTGACTTGGTTTCTTGCAATATATAACCATCCCAGCTGTATTCATTCAATCATTGCATGTTAGAGGCTTGATTTGAATCTTTCTTGGGTCCTAAGGCCCACCGTTTTTATGTCAGACTCTCAGTCGTAATGAGATGCTCGGTACCGTTAGTTTCCTGATCAGATCAGGAGACCCATCTCATCCTTCAGATTATGTCTAGAGTTTGGCCTTGAAAACGATTTTATCTGACTTTGAGTCCTTCATGAAAGTTATAGTCTTAGATATGTATATGAATTTTGGCTTTTGAATCTCCTGATTTTGATATCAGAAGCTCAAGATATTCTTATTTGAATATCTAGTGTGAAAGCAATGAATCCTGCTGCAAGTAGAATTCTGGCCTAAGTTTGCAGGTTTGATTAGAGATCCAAATGAGATCAAAGTTTTGCCCATAATACCTTCCTAGAAAGCTTGACATGTATACTTCGACTTAGATTAAGCCCACGTTCTCATTCAAGAACTCTAACTTGGCGAAACACATATCACAAGAAGCTAAGTCCAAAACATAAAGTGCAGAATTTCTTATCTTTAGCAATTAATTCACAAAGTCTCTTAGACATGCCAAACTCATAAAAATAACTTCCAATAAACTCAATTAAGCTTAAAATACATTAAAAAACATAGAGTAAAAAGAGTAAATAACTTCCATTTATTGTTGGTTTTTCTTAGACTTACTCTTTTACTTATTCTTTCTACTCTAAAGCTTAAGTTTGGTGTTTGTGGAGAGATATTGAGTATAATTTCTATAATTGTTTAGTTTGCATGCTAGGAATATGTATCCTATATTTTTGTAAGCTTATATTTTTTTTTAGTATGCATGCTAGCTTTTTGTTGTGATTGCAAGATTACTAATTTTTTTTATATTTTTGTATGATTATTGTAAAACTCAACAAACATTTAGGTAAAAAGTCGACCTATACTAAGCAAGAATTAAGTGGATCAAGTTGGCCTACTCTAGGGAGGATTTGGGAGGGGGGAAATCGGTTCTAGATTAACCAAAAGAGGAATAAGAATAAGGTAAACCAACCCCCCCCACACCCCCATTACATTTATGAGTGATATAAATGTAAGGGGGGGGGGGAAGAGATGACTCTTCCTCTCCCCTAGAACCGGCAGCAACTATTGCTAGAGCACACACTCCTTCCCAAGGAGAAAACTAAACCCAACTACCTTGCATACCAATCTCCTTAAGTATTGAGTGAGTGGTGAGTTAGGAAAATGAGAGAAAACCTAAACATGGAAGAAAAAACAGCCTAGACCTCTCCTTCATAATCGACAGCAACCATTGTTGCAGCACACACTCCTTCCTAAGGAGAAAACTGAACCCAATCAGCTTGCATGCCAACTTTCTTGAGTGTTGAGTGATGGTTGACTTAGAAAAAGGAGAGAAAAACCAAAAACATGAAAGAAAAAGGAGCCTAGAGGGCCGACTGGAACAGATAGAAAGAAGAAGAAAGTAAAAAGGAAGAAGAAACTACTAAAACCTTTCCTAAGACAACTTAAAATCGTAAGGTAAGTCACCTTCTTATTTATTTCTTTTAGACTTTGGCATAAAAGGAATGTAATATTGGGCTTTTAAATTGTATGATTTTGATTTCTGAAGCTCAAGATATTCCCGTTTGAATATCTAGTGTGAAAGCAGAGAATCTTGCTGCGAATAGAATTCTGGCCCAAGATTGCAGGTTTGATTAGAGATCCAAATAAGATCGGATTTTTGCCCATAATACCTTTCTAAAAAGCTTGACATGTATACTTCGACTTAGATTAAGCCCACATTCTCATTCGGGAACTCTAACTTGGACGACAAAATCCTATCATAAAAAGCTAGGTCCAAAACATAAAATGCAGAATTTCTTATCTTTAACAGTTAATTCACAAAGTCTATTAGGCATGCCAAACTCATAAAAATAACTTCCAATAAACTCAATTAAGCTCAGAATATATTAAAAAGCATAGTGTAAAATGAGTAAAAACATATGTATATTTTACACTAATCAAATTCCCCCACACTTAGCTTTTGCACATCCTCGGACAAAATTTCAATTTTACTTTTTCAATGTAAAAAATGTAATGCCATCAACGAACAACAATTAAATTCTTAAAACATCATAACATATCATGAATTAAATTCCAATCACTTTAAAATTGTTTACCAAGCGTTTTTATTTCAGAATAAAACAACCAAATAGTAGGCCTTACAAGAATAATCGCTCAATTCTCATGTGTTTGAAAGGTTAGTGTTTTACTCTAATTCCTTCCAATGAAAATGATCTACCATAAGCTTGCAAGTCATCTCACTCTCCATCATTTAGATGACATGCATTTCCAAATCATAAGGTCTTTTCAAGGGTTGTAATGTGGCTTGGTTCAAGGTAGGAGATCTTTGGAAAGGTAGTTTAAAAGCTGTTGAAACCAACGAAACAAAATAGCCCCAAAACAAGACAGAATATTAAACACTCCTTCCAACCATTTTGAACTTGGCAAAAATTAAAGCTACATTATCCTTCTTTATTGGAAAATTTATTGTCCAACAGAATAAGATTTTGGTTCAAACTAAAGGATGATCTTTTACCTTTTTAAAACTTCAAACCTTTACAAGACCTTTTTATCTTTTTTTCTTTCCTTTCTTTCCTTTCTTTTCAATTTTTTTCTTCTGCACTTGACATAGCGTCTCTGAATTCAAAACACCCCTACATTTATTTCATGTATTCCCATGCTTACATAATGATTTATGATGTTTCATTAGTTCTATAGCTTGGGTGAGACACTATATTGTTTACGGCTTGTATTGTAGGTTTATAATCAAAGAAAAAGTCAATCAACTCAAAAGGGATTTCAAGGAAAAAATTTATCCAAAGGTGGGTTGCTAGGCTATATAAGGTACATAACAAAAAATATCTTAATCATGTTCATGTATGCATGTAGAAGTATGGTCTTGATTAGAATCAAAGCAAGTTCTAGGGGAACAAAACCAATGGAAGAAAATCACACATAAAAGGAAAATAGAGACTAATATAGATGTGTCAGTCATAAGGCTCAAACTCTCACAGGTTTGTGTCTTTTAAATCCAGTTACTTTAATCCATAGAACATAGCTTGACTAAACAACCTTAAAAAACAAGGTCACTTTTCAATCATGTTATGATTTTTTTATAAACTCAATTGAAAATTCATTAATGATATTAACAATCAAAACATTTCCAAACATAACAAATTTTGGTTTTGCTAGAGATGTAACACAGCCCCTCAAAGATTAACCTGTTGTCAAGATACGGCTGTATTTTACAAAAAAATTGCTAGAACAGAGCATGAATCAGAGCATTATTTCATCAAAATATGAATGATAAAAACATAGCACAGTGCTACCACTATAGACAGCCCCTACGTCCCCCACACTTAGCATGGACATTGTCCTCAATGTATATAGTAAAGAGAGATGGATAAATAAAGAAAACTACCCTAATAACCTATTGGGTTTGCCTTATTTCGGCATCCATGATTGCAATATTTTTTTTTTTTTTGTGGAATGTCTCCACGCTGGGTTGCCTCTCTAAAGTGTCTTTCTTCATTGTCTTTGGCTAGACAGATTTTTCTACGTGTCATGCATCCTTGTATATTAGATCAACCAATTTTACTTCCTTCTCAGTAGTGTCTCCCAAATTCTCAACGAAAAGGCTCAAGTTTGTGGCCATTCACCTTGAAAACTTTGTTAGTTACAATGCTTTGGATATCAATAGCACCATGAGAAAAAACATTTAAAACAACAAATGGTCCAATCCATCTTGATCGTAATTTTCCAGGCATGAATTTCAATCTATAGTTGAAAAGTAATACTTTCTGCGCAACAAAAAATTGTTTGCGCTGTACAAACTTATCGTGAAGAGATTTGGTTCGCTCTCTATACAGCCTTGCATTGTCATATGCTTCCAATCGAATTTCTTCAAGTTCTTGTAGCTGTAACTTTCATTCTTCTCCCGCCTTTTTAGCATCAAGATTGCATTGTTTCACTGCCCAGAAGGCACAATGTTCAATTTCCACTAGTAAATGACATAACTTAGTGAAAACCAACCTATACAGTAACATTCCGATTGGAGTTTTGTATGTTATACAATATGCCCAAAATGCATCCTTTAAATGCAGGCTCTAATCCTTTTAGTTGGGGTTCACCATCTTTTCCAAGATGTGCTTTATTTCTCGATTTGAAACCTCGGTTTGTCCGTTGGTTTGTGGGTGGAAAGTTGTGGCTACTCGATGTACTCCATATTTTCACATCATGAGAAAAAACATTTAAAACAACAAATGGTCCAATCCATCTTGATCGTAATTTTCCAGGCATGAATTTTAATCTAGAGTTGAAAAGTAATACTTTCTGCGCAACAAAAAATTGTTTGCGCTGTACAAACTTATCGTGAAGAGATTTGGTTCGCTCTCTATACAGCCTTGCATTGTCATATGCTTCCAATCGAATTTCTTCAAGTTCTTGTAGTTGTAACTTTCATTCTTCTCCCGTCTTTTTAGCATCAAGATTGCATTGTTTCACTGCCCAGAAGGCACGATGTTCAATTTTCACTAGTAAATGACATAACTTAGTGAAAACCAACCTATACAGTGACATTCCGATTGGAGTTTTGTATGTTATACAGTATGCCCAAAGTGCATCCTTTAAATGCAGGCTCTAATCCTTTCGGTTGGGGTTTACCATCTTTTCCAAGATGTGCTTTATTTCTCGGTTTGTCCGTTGGTCTGTGGGTGGAAAGTTATGGCTACTCGATGTACTCCATATTTTCACATCAATGCTTCAACAGTTCGGTTACAAAAACGAGGGCCTTGATCACTTATCATTGCTCTTGGAATTCCAAACCTACTAAAAATGTTAGATTTGAGAAATCCTATAACAACCTTAGAATCATTAGTACGGGTAGCTTTATTTTGTTTTTCTTTGCCTTATTCAAATCATTAGGTAACATTCCAATAACTATGAAATTTACCATATCAGCAAACCAAGGTTCCTTACCTTGCAGATGCAATAACTACTCATCGGGGAATGTTTCGGCAATGGGCAATGGTTCTTCCTCATATACAATTCTGCTCAAATGATCTATCATAAAATTGTCAGCTCCTCTTCAATCCTTGATTTCCAAATCTAACTCTTGCAACAAAAGAATCCAGCGTATAAGTCTCGGTTTGGATTCCTTCTTTGCTAGTAAATATTTTAGGGCAGAAGATCAGAAAAAACAATCACTTTAGATCCTAATAAATATGATCTAAACTTATCTATGACAAATACAATAGCTAAAAGCTCCTTTTTAGTGGTTGAATAGTTATATTGAGCAAAGTTCAGTGTCCTTCACGCATAGCAAATGACATGACTTTTCTTTTTCTTTATTGGCCAAGTACAACTCCTACATCATAATTACTAGCATCACATATGATCTCAAAAGGCATATCCTAATTTGGTGGTTGTATAATCGACGTTGAAGTGAACAATGTCTTCAATTTGTCAAATGTTATTTGACAATCTTCCTTGAAGTCAAATGGTAGATTCTTTTGCAATAACCTTGACAATGGTTGTGTAGTTTTTTAAAAATCTTTGATGAACCAGCCTCCTATAAAAATCTGCATGGCCAAGAAAACTATGAATGTCCTTAACATTAGTAGGATATAGTAAGATTGTAATTAAATCAACCTTGGCCTTATCAACCTCGATACCCCTAGTTGAAACTACATGACCAAAAACAATTCCTTGTTGGACCATGAAATGACATTTTTCATAATTTAGAACCAAGTTGGTGTTAATGCATCGTTTCAAAACTTGGTCAAATTATCTAAACATTAATCGAAAGAATTGTCATAAACAGTAAAGTCATCCATAAAAATTTCAATACAATTTCCAATCAAGTCATAAAAAATGCTCATCATGCATCTCTAAAACGTACTAAGGGCATTACACAATCTAAAAGGCATATGTCTGTAAGCGAAGGTCCCAAATGAATAAGTGAGTTGTTTTTTCCTGATGTTCGCAAGCTATAACAATTTGATAATAACTAGAAAACCCATCTAAGAAATAGAAAAATGACTTACCTGCCAGTATTTCTAGCATTTCATTAATGAAAAGAATTGGGAAATGATCTTTTCTTGTGGTAACATTTAATTTCCTGAAATTTATGCACATTCTCCACCCATTCTGAACTCTCATGGGAACAAGTTCTTTCATTGGGAACAAGTTCATTTTTTTCATTGGGAACAAGAGTCAAACTTGTCTTCTTGGGAACTACATGCACTAGACTAACCCATTGACTATCGGAAATGAGATAGATGATTCATTGGTCAAGTAGCTTCAGAATTTCCTTCATTACCACTTCCTTCATGGTTGGGTTCAGCTTACGTTGAGGCTCTCTCACGGGTTTGGCATCATCTTTTAGTAAGATTGTATGCATGCAGATTACAGGATTTATGCCTTTTATATCAGCTAAGGTTCATCCGGTAGCTGTTTTATTTTCTCTTAAAACTCTCAACAATTTTTCTTATCTTGTTGTCGTGAGATCATTTGCAATGATCACCGGTAATGTCTCACTTTCTTCTAAATACATATTCTTCAAATGCTTGGGAAAAGACTTTAAATCCAACTTTGGAGCTTGTTCAACATAGGGTGAAACCCTTTCAAGAGAATTCGGTAGTTACAAAAGAGAGTTTACTAACCTGTTTGGCATTTGAAATAGTGAATGCAAAGACATAATTGCTTCTTTTATGTCTTCATTATTCTCTAACCTTGCATCCTTATTTGTCTTGCTTTACTGTAATACAAAGTTCAACTCATCTTGCAAAAAACATTGTTCAAAATCATCTTGCACAATAGGGTCAATTACATCAATATGAAAAACAGATTCAGAGTCATCAGGATATTTCATAGCATTAAAAATGTTAAATGTTACTATTTCCCCATCAAACTCACAAGATAAAATTCATTTATGCACATCGATCTTAGTTCTTGTTGTTTTCATAAATTGTCTACTTAACAATATATGAGTTGAGTTTGACACAAATGATCATCCATATCTATAATATAAAATTCCATAGGAAAAATTAATTCATTTATTCTAATTAAAACATCCTCAACAACGCATTTTTGGTATGAATTAGACCTATCTACAAATTGAATTATTACCTTTGTTTCTTTTAAAGGTCCTAGATTTAAAACCTTATAAATTGAAAGTGGTATAATATTGATCAAAGCTCCTAAATCAAGTATGACTCTTTCTACCCTATGATTTCCAATTACAGATGGTATAGTGAACATACCTTGGTCTTTGTATTTTTTAGGCAGTTTTCTTTATATGACTGCAAACACGTTCTCTCCAACTCTTATTTTCTTATCAATGTTCAACTTCTTTTTGTTGGTGCACAATTCCTTAAGAAATTTTGCATATTATGGAATTTGCTTGATCGCATCCAACAGTGTAATGTTAACTTCAACTTTTCAAAAGGTTTAAAAAATATCATGTTCTGACTCTTCCTTCCTTGCCTTCTTTATTCTACCAGGAAATGGAGGTGCAGCCAGATTCTTATTAATAGGAAAGATGGACTTACCACTTAACTCTGTTCTCGGTGTATCCAAGATTGTTGGTTCTATTTCCAGCTTGTTGTTCTTGGTTGCTGTTGATTCTGGTGTTGAAGCTGGCAACATATTTGCTGTTGATTCTGGTGTTGCAGCTGGCAAGGTAGTTTGCACCACAGTAGCTGCTGAATCTGGCTCTGTTCTTAGTGCATCCAAAATTATTGGTTCTATTTCCAACTTGTTATTTCTGATAGCTACTGAATCTGGTGTTGCAGCTGACAATATGACCTGCACCACAATAGTTGCTAATCCTGGCATTGCAGCTAGCTGGGTAGTCTGTACCATAGTAGCTACTGAATTTAGGGTTATAACTAGTGGTATATTTCCTATTGAATCTGGTTTGCAACTAGCAGCATATTTATTACTGATTCTAGCGTTGGGACTAGCAGCATGGTCTGTACTTCCTTTCCACTTTTAAGAGTAATAGCACTTGCATTTTTTCTTGGATTAATTTCAGCTTAAGATGACAGCTTCCTTTTATTTGCCTCAATGCTTCTTACAGGCGATGCAAGTTGTGAAATTTAAGTCTCCAAATTCTGAATGCTAGCTCTTGTTTCTTGTTGGAACATCTGCATATTAGTGGGTAAAAATTTCACAATTTCTTCTAAATACATACCTGAATTTGATGCTTGAGGAGGAAAAGTTGGATTGCCATTGGCATTTGACCGAAATGGTTGTTGGTTTGAGGGCTCACCATACTTAAGGTTTGGGTGATCTATCCAACTAGGGGTGTAATGGTTTGAATATGGTTCATATTTCCTTAGTTGACTGCCAAACCCACTTATCGCATTCTCCCTGAGGGGTTATATCTTTTTGAAGTTGTGGGCATATATTAGTAGAATGTTTTGGGACTGCATAAATGCCATACATTTTGGATTTCTTAACTTATCCCAGCACTACTTGTCTCACAAGAGAAGTTAGTTCTGAAAGTTGTGTCTCAATATTAGAAAGCATCACCTCATTTACCTTGCTTGTACAAGAGTCTTTTCTACAAGTGCACCACCACATAAAACATCTATCATGCTTCAGTCCATGGGAAATAATCCTTCATAAAATTATTGCAACAATAATTGGTTAGAAATTTGGTAATGTGGGCAACTTGCGCATAACTGATCAAAACATTCCCAGTATTCATAACGTTTCCCCATTGTTTTGGTGAATTCCACTAATTTATTTACAAATTGTTCAAGCCCGTGATGCTGGAAAGAATTTTTGCAACTTTTTCTTCGAATCATTCCATGTTAGTATTGATCCTGAAGGAAGTTAATAAAGTCAGTCATTCACCTTGTTTGCCAAAGACGTCAATGAATTCTGAGTTAGTTGTAAACCACGTACGCTGAAGATTTCAGCTTCAGTTGTGCAACTGTGTTGCAAAGATGATTGTTGAGTAGATCACGGCTCAGTTTTCATCAACGATTTCTGTGTTAGTCGAAAACTAATGCTCTGATGATTTCAGCATCAGCTTCAAAACTGTGTTGCATTGATGATTTTTGAATCGGTAGTGACTCAGTTCTTGTCAACGATTTCTGCGTCAGTAGTGGCCTATGTGCAATGGCGATTTCTGCCGAATGAGGGTCACCAGCGAACAAGTTTTGCTGATGATTTTGTGTTCCAGCGAATCAGTTCACTAACAAGTTTGCGTCCATAGCGAACTAGTGTTGTTGATGATTCTATGTTCCAGCTAATCAATTCTCTGACGAGTTTGCATCACCAGCGAACCAGTTTTGCTGCTAAATTATGTGTTCCAGTGAATCAGTACGTTGACGAGTGTGCGTCACCGGCGAACCAATTTTGCTAACGATTCTGTGTCCTAGCTAATGAGTTCGCTGACGACTCTGTGTCACCTGCGAACAAGTTTCGTTGATGAATTTTTGCGGCAGATTACATATCAGAACTGGTTCAATGATTAAAATGATTGCATTGTATGATTGTAATCTATGAACGCTAGAATGTGAACATATGTAGTCTTGAAATTTGTATGGTGATGAGTCGTGTGATTACCGAATGCAAATATATAGATTTGTGACCATTAATGTGGTAGGTGGTACGACCGGGATTGGACTCGCGACTGAATAAAGACATCCCACGGGAGGAGCATGTAGGTGGTTTCCACCTTTTTTTCTTTGTATAATGTTAATGTTTTGAAATGACTTGTTTAGGGATGATATATTATTGTGTTATGATGAATGTTAAACCAACTATGAAATGTTGACCGAGTTGTTGATGAATTGGGGTTGTTGATGAATGTTAAACCGACTATGAAATGGTTATTGAATTGTTGACGAATGTAAAACCAATTATGAAATGTTGATTGAGTTGTCAATGAATGTTAAACCAACTATGGAATGTTGATTGAGTTGTTAACAAATGTTAAACTGATTATGAAATGTTGGTTGAGTTGTTGATGAATGTTAAACCGATTATGAAATATTGATTGAGTTGTCGATGAATGTTAAATCGACTATAGAATGCTGATTGATTTGTTAACGAATGTTAAACCGATTACGAAATGTTGGTTAAGTTGTTGATGAATGTTAAACCTATTATGAAATGTTGTTTGAGTTATTGAATAACTTCAGCTAATAGCATCCGAGATGGATGATTGGGTTATGATTAATGATTAGCCTAATGGCATCCGAGATGGATGATCGGGTTGTGATTGATGATTAGCTTCAGCCAATGGCATCCGAGATGGATGAGCGAGTTGCGTTTGATGATTAGTTTTGGCTAATGGCATCCTAAGAGGATGGTCGGGTTATGTTGATGATTAGCTTCGGCTAATGACATCCTAGATGAACGACCGGGTTGCATTGATGATTAGTCTCGGTGAATGGCATCCTAAAGGGATGATTAGGTTGAATATGATGATTAGTTTAGGCTAATGGCATCTTAGATGGATGGCCTAGTTGATTATGATGATTAGTTTCGGCTAATAGTATCTGTAAGAGATGACGGGTTTGATTTTGAGATTCATTTTGGTTAATGGCATCCGAGATAAATGACCGAGATTAGATGTTGCGATTAGCTACAGCTAAAAGCATCCAAGGTGGATGAACGGGTTAATGTGAAGTAATTAACCCCGACTGATGATTAAACTTCGACCCCACAACTCCTATGGAGAGGTTGGGGCATATGAGTGAGAATAATATATTTAGCGAAATAATAAGGATTGTACAACGCATATGAGAAGTAAATGAAAGAATGTACTCATTTTCAGTTGATAACAAAAAGTAACAATATCGTCATTTTAATTGCTTATTATTATGTTTAGATTATTTACAATGCTTGTATCCATATTGTTTTTGTAACAGCGACATCACACAATCAAGGTGCGTAGGAAAGCTTGTTCCACGAGCTCTCATACTTTCAAAATGTGCTATGTAATAATATGTTTTAGGTGTTATGTGTTTGATAAGAACGAACAAACTAGTTGAATATTTGCCCTTCGACATTTTTGTAAAGACTTGTATCGAAAATTGTAATAGAATACGGATGTGAAAGTACAATCTTGTAAACATGATGTGGTGAATGGATGTATGTGATATTCTTTTTTATGAGAATGTTTTATTATGAACTCCCATGAGTATTGCACTGTACTATGAGATAAATTCTGTTACAATAAACCCTAAATATCGTTGCGAGAATGTGTATTGTCACTTTTATGGGATGTTGATTTACTTTACCCTATATGGGTTGTGCCTTGCTAATAAATGAAATGTATTTATAAATTCACAGAATGATATTGTGAAAAGTATCAAGAACCTGATGACTTACAAAAAACAAAATTCCATCGATTTTGGCTATGAAAAAGTCGGGTTGTTACATTCTAGTTCACTACGTAACCATATACATTCCATAATCTCTTCAAGTTTATCACAAGGTTATCAAACAATACACAATCAAGTCTCAACATATACAATTCCTAAAAGTTATCCTAATCATTATTCCATGGCCGAACATAGTGTTGTTAACAATCATGCATTCCATATTCCTAATTGTATTATTCCAATTCATCAACACAAATTAATAGCAAATCCACATTACGCAAGAGTTCTATTTCCACCTTATATCTTGTTTCTTTAAGGGTGTTCATCATGCAAAGTTTTCTTTCATGGTTTTTCCTCTTGGCTGGACATTGTAGCCTATTTTTTTTTCTAATTTACACATGCAATTCATCATTTATATCACAAGTATGTTCACAATAACATGCTATAATCACATTTGTTCATCAATCACATAAGCAAAAATCAAGGCATTAACATAATATAATTTTTATTTCAGCTCAAACATGTTTCTAGATGTTTAACAAGATCACAATCTATACATTCCATCACTTCATTTCATATTCTTTTCTTTCTTTCGATTTGGCCGGCCTTTAATTAGGGTTTGTTCATCCATATACATCATTTTTTTTCTAATAAAGATTCTAAAATTGTGTCCCCCTTCATTCCCTATTCTTCTTCAACCTTCTCATTTAGCTTTTGTGAATTTACAAGTATAAAAACCCTAAGTCTTTCACTTTGAGGTTTCTTCCTCTCCCTTATCTTGAAATCATAAAGCAATAAACAAGGGAGTGATATTACTCATCCTCTTGGTTTTTCTCTCCTTCTACTGCTATCCCAGTCGGCCCTCTATGTTCTTCCTCCTTTCGTATTTTCGATTCTCCTTCCTTTCTCTAACTCTCCTTTCACTCAACCCCTAGCCTATTTTTTTTAAAAAAAAAAAAGTTTTGGCCCATTCCCTTCTATTTTCTTATTCTAATTAATTATTTTTAAAGAATTCTTCAAATAAGACCATCAAGATAATATTTATAAAATTTTCCTATCTTGGCATAACTTTTAAATAAGATTATAGTTTTTTATGGTAATATTAAAAATTATTTCATGAATGATTATATATAAATCTAACATCCTGATTTTTTTAGAAAATTCAACAAGGAATATCCATTGAGAATAAAATATTTTATTTTTATTTTTTCATTGTTATTTTTTATGTATTTTTATCAAATCAATCATTCTTTTATTTTCTTATAATGTCTCATAAAAATATAAAGTTATTCTTCTTTTTTTGTTTTGTTTTTATAAAAACCATGATAAGTTTTTATTTAAAACACTTTGGTTCTTATATAAAAAAGACATGTTTTAGAATTGTTATGAATTCTTATATAAAAAAAAATGAAATTTGGATTGAAAAATACATTTTTATTCAAGAATATAAATCATTAGAATTCTTATGAATGTATATAAAAATAGGTTTTGAATATGATCCAACAATGTTTTGTCTTTTTAATTTTTAACTCATTAATTTTATTTTAATTTTTTTAATTAATATATTCTCTTTAATTTTTATTTTTTTTGTTTAATTGTTTTTTTTAAGTAGTAATAATTCTTTTGGTGGCTTCTATAATCTTATAATACCTCCAATAGATTATTATAATTTATCCTTTTTTTTTATTAAATTTAAGATAAATTAATTTTATTTGTATTAAGTATTTATAATAATGAAAATCATATAAACTTTCTTTTCTTACGTTTAAAATTAACTCGAAACACTACCCTAACTCAAAGACATTAACTAGTGTAAACTATTTCAAACTCTGAGGTCACTCACAACACTTGTATAAGAGGGAGAAAACAACCTTGTTAGAGAACTATTGTTCTAACTCAGCTCTTTGGAGTTTTAAGTTTTACCCCTATGTTATCAACGGAAGTACACTATTATGAAATCCAGTGGTCCACAGGGAAATTTGGGTCTATCTGTTTGGGAAACTTGTTAGAGAATCTACCTATTTTTTGGCCATATATTTAGGATAAGTATTGTTGTGGTTATTTTTTAAAGTATTTTTTACTTAAAAATACATTAAAATAATATTTTTATTATTTTTTAAAAATTATTTTTAATATCAACGCATCAAAATGATTAGAAAATACCAAAAAAATATTAATCTAAAGCAAATAAAAAATAAGAAAAATTAATTTTTTTTAAAAGCGTTTTTAAAACGCAAAAACAAACAGGGCATTAATCCAAACTCAATAGATATCGACCTGACTCGACCTGAATGAATGAATATTTTTTGAACCTGATGAATAATAGGTAAGGTATGGATATTATTAAACCTGATCTAAAAATCACCCGAACTTAACCTGAGATATATATTTACTAGATAAATGGCTCGGGCTACGCTGCGAGCCATGTTAGTTTTTTTGCCAACGTACAAAAGCATATTCATGTGATATTAACGTTTTAAAAGTAGTAAGAAAAATCTAAGAATTTGGTAACTGAAAAGGTCGCATTTGTTATCATAGAAATGATCTAAAAAGCAAACAAAAACAAAATATCATGAGTCGAGCATCTCATGCTTACTCTCACGTAATTAATTTAATTTAACTAAAAAATAAAATTTCTTTTGAAAAGGCTAGATTCAACAAAGGCCGAAAAACATTTCGAGTTAACCCTCGTTACTTTCAAAACCACAGAAAAATCCAATATAAAGCGAACAAAAAAATAAAAAAATATTGGTTGATGAAATTAAAAAAAATTAAACATAAAAAAGAAAAAAAAACCAAGCAAGCATGAGTGAACTTTGTAAACCCGGGTTAATCTCTTAAACTTATGACCCGTTAAATTATAGACATTAACTAAATTAATAAGTTCAACATTCGCCCAATTAAATGTCAGAGGATGAAATCAATTAATTGAATTTAATTAAAAAATAAAATTCCTTTTAAAAAAGCTAAATTTAACAAATACCAAAAAAACCTAAGGCAACCCTTGTTATTTAAAAACTATTCTCATAAAAAGAGAATAAGATGAATGTTGGAAGATGAAATCACAAAAAAATAAAAAACTTAAAAAAATAAAAACAAATCAAGTAAGTCCGAGTAAACATTTTAAACTCAAGTTAAACTCTCAAACCCACAATTTATTAAATTCTTGATCTGGACTCAATCTAGAAACTCAACACTTGAAGAATTAAATGTTGGAGGATGAGATTTATTAATTTAATTTAATTTAAAAATAAAATTTCTTTACAAAGCTAAATTTAATAAAGGCCAAAAAAATTGAGGCAACCTGTGTTATTTTCAAAATGACTAAAAAATCCTATGCAAAGTGAATAAGAAAAATAAAAAATGATGGAGGATGAAAATTATAAATAAATAAATAGTTAATTAATTTAAAAAACTAAAAATTCATCAAGTTGTCAGACTTTTGATTTAGAGATCAACTCTAACTAGACGAACACTCCATTAACAATAATTAACTTATGAATAAGTTTAGAAAATAATTTAGACAAATAATAGTATATATAAAATAAGTTTAAGAAAAAACATATAGAAAATATAATTTTTTATTGGAAAAGATACAGTAAGGGTGATTTTTATCTTTCCTTGAATTATAACTAACCACTTATTTAAATTTTAAGAACTAGTTTATATTTTAAAATTTTTCTTTAAAGATCTAAGTAAATACTCAATTTTCCATATATTTTATTTTATGTTGGGGTGATATGCTAATTATATTTAAAATTGTAATAAATAAATGTGGATATGTTTAAGTTTTATTTTAGGATTATAGTACAATTTAAATTTGGTTTTAATTACGAATATACATTTTTATAATATTATATTGCCAAAAATACGTGTGGATGTAAAACTCATCAAATCAAATACAATGATATAATACCCAAAATTTTTGAAATTCTTTGACTTTACCATAGAATTATTTGGAACAAAAAACTTGAAGTTACAAAAGGGCTGATTAAAAACAAAATTTATTGGAAACAAAAAAAATCCGCGAAAGTGAAAAGAAAGTTGATGCAAAAATTGCAAGCCTTAAGAAATAATGGAAAACTAATGGGTAAACCGAAAGATGATGGATGAGTGGCCCATAATGAAATGGGACTGAGACCAGCCATGGAAAAAAATCAATCAACCCTCTCCAGACCCCTTCGGCACTTTCCACCGAGAAACCACTGTACTCAAAGAGTAATAGAAAAACGAAATGGCATGTGCGAGTGGCAGTAGCACCAGTTTACTAATATTGTTGAACCAGTCTAGGCTCGGTCCTCAAAGCCAAAAGGGTCAACAGCGTATCGACTCATCTATATCTTTTGGTGCTTCTCTTCCTTTTTCAAGTGCAAGAAGAACAAAGGTGGGCTTGAGGCGTATGGCAAAACCAATAGTAAAAGCAGAGACCTTGACTATTGAGAAGTCTGGAATTAAGGTTGTTAGGAATCCTCCGGAGTCCAAACTTACTGAACTTGGTGTCCGCAAGTGGCCCAAGTAAGTAACTCTAAACCCTCGATCTGTTTCCATATCTTTGTTTTTGAATTTGCAGCTAAAGTTTTAGTTGTTGTTTTGCTTTCATTACTACGTTTTCTGTAACGGGTTTATGTACCATTTTTTTCATAATTATCCATTAACCTTATGTATGAGAAGTTAAAGTTTCAGATTTAGGAAAGAGTAGAATGTCGAAACTATATTATCCATGAAACTTATTTATACGTAAAATTATGTACCAATTTGATGTTAAAAAGAGGTGTAGGTTTGCAGTTTCTTGTTGAAATCTAGATCTATAATTGATAGCATTTAACCCTTCCAATGAATGGTTCAATGATATTGTTTGGTTCATTGTTCTTCAACTGCGCATTTGTTTTAAATCAAAGCAATAATCTTGGAGCTGTGGCGGGGAATTATGGTGTTTTTGAAACTTGATTCCCAGCAATACACTTGTGCAAAGAAAATGATCGCTCAATGTCCAAAAAAAAAAGAAGAAGAAAAGGAAGGTGATCGATGCGCATTATGTGTGAAAGGAATAAGCTTTGCTTCCGAAAGCTGGCCCCTTTAAAGAAGCAAGTTTGTCTCTTGAATTGTTCATTTAAGTCTAGTGTTCACTTTGGAGTGCTGTTAGGCAATTCCCATCACAAAAAAACTTTGAGGGGCCCTTAAAAACTAACGAAATGACCAAAGAATTTACCTAAACTGTGAGTCGGCCATGCCCCTGTTCTTTGTTTTTCCTTGGGGCATGGCAAGGTTTCTGTCTATTCAAATTCCTATTTCCTGGATTGCTATCTTTTGCTAACGGAAGCCATCCAAGTTTATTGGATACTTGTTCTCATATATAAGATTAATCTTGCTTTTAGGAGTGATCCCACCTTCTGCACCCTCAATATCTTGATAACCAACCTCTCTTGTACTGCTTACTTCTTTTTCTAAATGGCCATTCTCAAAACTGATCCCTCTGTGCTGGGAAGATGATTGGATCGTTTGGTGTTTGGATGTTGGTTTTCCTGGAATCTTGTGAATTTTTTTATTGTATGTTCTGCATAAACCTGAATCTCTGCGTGCATGGAAGCTCTGATTGGATTTTCCCATTCCTATGTTTTCTTTTTCTGGAGCAATTAAATGTGATATAACTACACACTCTGTGTGTTGATCTTAAAACAAGCACATACACACAACTACATATTGCAACACGCATACTTACACACCATTATGCACTTGGCTTGTGTTGGGAACCTTTCATGTAGTTAAAAGCTAAGAAGTAGTTTATATTTTAATTTTAGATCTTTAGAACAATGTGCTTGTGCTTTTTAGTTTAAGATGAATACTCTAAAGAACTTTGGAATTTGATGAGTTGCAAAAGTTGCACATACTGAAAGAAGAGGGGAGAAAAAAGGAAAAGGAGGTTCTGCCTCTTATAGTTGTGTTTTTTTTTCCACGCATCAATAGAAATTCCTACATTTGGATGTTGATTGTGTACAATTTTTTACAGGTGGGGTTGTCCTCCCAGCAAATTTCCATGGACATATTCTGCCAAAGAGACATGCTATCTTCTGGAAGGCAAAGTAAAGGTGTATCCTGATGGGGCAGAAGATCCTGTTGAGATTACTGCCGGTGATTTGGTTGAGTTCCCAAAAGGAATGAGCTGCACTTGGGATGTTGCAGTTGGTGTAGACAAGCACTATAACTTTGAGTAATAATCTCTTCAAGTCTGTGTAGCTTAGTTCAGTTTGTGGCTCCTCCTTCTCCAATAAATATATTGTAAACTACATAATTTTTGCCAACGAGCCATAGCTCAACTGGTATTATTTCCCCCTTCTCATAAAATGTCTCAAGTACAAACCTCTATATATAATAATAATTTCAAAATAAATTAAAAGTTATGGTGGTTTTACTTGTACCGTTGTACTGTACACACTCTTCATTGTGGATTGTAGGGTTTTTTTTTTTTTTCTCTTTTTATTTTTGTCATCAAACTTCTTTTATTGCATCCTTGCATGTGTTGTTTTGTGGTGTGTTTTTCAAGTTTATTATTTCTTCTATTTAAATGATCTTGAGGATTAAAGGTTTTTATTAGATTTTCAAACTTGATTAGAGGACAATTTAATAAGATAAAAGTTTTAATTTTAAGCATAAATACACAATTAATAGAAAAAAAGACCAAACTAAAAAAAAGAAAAAAAAATTGCATGTATTTTTTAAAATTTGTGCAAAAAAATTTAGTTCTCTATTGACTTCTTTTTTAGTCCTTTAAGTTCTAACATTTTAGTTTGTGGTCTAAGATTTTATTTTATTTATATTTCAGTCTTTAAATTTGAGAGATGATTGAGTCCTTGAAAAATAAGGAAAGAGAGGGAAAATTATTGGTTGGTTATATTTTGACAACAAAATATGTTGATATTGTTGTCAATAGATTTTATTTGACGAGAGGAATTTTATTTAGGTATTTTTAAGCATTTTGCTAGAAAAAGTTGATCGAGACTAGGGATTTTTTTTATCAATTAAAGGTTGATTTGAGATTATATGTTTTTTTTCCCGATTATGGGATGTTTCTTGGTGTTTTTAGGTGAAAAATACTTAAAAATAAATTCTTTTAGTCCAAGAAGTTTTTTTGATGAACAGTAGCCGTCTATAAGCCTGTCGGTAAAATTCATCCCGGCAAATTCAATGTTTAACCATAGACAAAATATTTTGTTGATAAATTAAAAAATTCTAGTTGTGCAATGGGATATAAAGATTAGGGTGAACAATGGCTCGAAAGGTGTGAACTCGGCCAGGCTCCATAAAGTTATTTGAAAAGGATGAACGGCATACAATCGACATATTTTTTTTAACACAATCAAAATGACATTATTTCTCTTTATTGCCCACTATCTTACTCAAAATACATTATTTCATTAAAGATTTTAACCCTAAGTTAATTAAGGTTTTCAATCTTTTCCAATTCAATTTTGGTCTCCCGTTTCTTGAAACTCCATTATTATACCCTTAATCAGTTTTCATCCTTGGAAATCATCTCAACCATACTCTCTTAGAATTTTTAATTGGACCCTTAGCTTTTGGCGCCTTTTACACTTTAGTCTTTGGTTTTGTAATTTTTCAATTTTATCCTTGAACTTTTAATTCTTGTAATTTTGACCTGAATTGATTCTTAAACTTTGATTTTCTTCAATTGTATCCCTGATGGAATTGATTAAGCCAAACCGAAGTTCAATTGGGTTCTAGAACTTCTAATTTTGGTTAAATTGAATTCCAAACTTGATTTTTCTTCCAATTAAACCTATAACTAAGCCAATCAAGAATATCAAAAGTTCAATTAAGTCCCAAGTTTTATAGATTCATCATAATCTTCAACATTTTTCCGCAACTAAGCCCTAGTCTTCAATGCTCTTCTCTAGTTAAGCCTTCTATTGGTACAATTGAATTCCTAAACTTCTCAATTTCATCTAATTTGTGTGATTAAGTTCCACTTCAATCTATCTTTTCCACCTTCAAACTGCTTATCCATTTGTTACCCTAAAATATATTTTTTAAAATTTGTACTTTTTTACTTTAAAAAAAACATTTACCTTCAAACTTGAGTTTTTTAGCCACTTTATGCTTTTCAATCTTTTCTTGGTTTTCTTATGACCCTTTGGGTTTCTGTAGTCCTGTATGTGATAAGGGGAGCTTTATTTATTAATGATGCATATTAACACATATTGTTTGTGATAGGATGAACATAATTTTATTTGGTATATTTATCAATTTATTGCTTGTTATTGTTTGTCATCATCAAAACGAGAAGATTATTAGCCTTGAGATCTTTAATCACATAAGGCTTATTTGTTTTGATGATAACAACAATTAATTGATTTAATATGCTTGTCCAAGAATTTAATGTTCTAGGGATTTCTACATATCGTTTGAATGTTATATAAACTCCTTGGATGTTGTATAGGCTTGAAGATTTCTAAGTTTAATATATATGTAATCAAATCTTTATGGGATTTAATTAGTATCACAAAAATTATTTTCATCCTTAAATATTTTATTTTCAAATTCTCATACAAAAATATTTTCATTGCCAAAATTAATACATAGTGAAAAATACCTTATGAAAAATTATTTTATCATATGTTGTGGTATTTATCACTAAAATGCTTTTAAACGAATAACATATATTTGGTCAATTATGTCCTTGCACTTTTTTATCACACTAAAAGTTTTATATTTATTTTGGAACAAGTTTACTAAACACTCATGAGCTATTTTAGATAAGATGCAAACTCATTTTCTTAGCATGCTTTGGCAACAATTCTTTTCTTTTCTAAGAATACCTCATAATTGTTGTTCAATAATTAAGACAACTTAACACTTAAAAGGTGCGTGAATTAGGTGTATCATTAATTTCTACAAATAACACAAATTACTTCAAGTAAACACAATAATCAACAATATAATTAAAGTGTTTAAAGTAAATAGATAAGGAAGAGAATATGAAAACTTGTTTTTAACATGGTTTAGCAAGCCTGCATCCACATCTCAAATACTACCTCGTACTTCAGTATTGTATTCCTTCACTAGTCCTAGTTCAAGAGTACAATAGCCACTTGATGAATCCACACCAAGATTTTTACACCACTTGAGGATATTTCCTCTTCAAGATTTCTACACCACTTAAAGATATGCCCTCTTCAAGATTTTTCCCACTTGAAGATGTACCCTCTTCAAGATCTTTCCTTGGTAAAATTACTTCACCAATACCAAGAGTTTTTACCTAACTCTCAAAAGTTTATAAGAGTGATTTTGGTATCACAACTAAGTCTCTCAACAAAATGGATAATACACTTGAAAGTTCTAATATATTTATATCTCATAAGATAGCACTTACAGAGTTTGAAGGTGTTTAAGTGTGGTGAGAATAAGATTGAATACTTTTTGTGCTAGATTATGAAGGTTTAATAGCACCAATTAGAGTAATTGATGATTTTGAATTGTTTTTACTCTTCGAATAGATAATATATGTTTGGAATACCTCTCTGATTTTGCAATTATGTAAGCTACATATATGTTTCTAAGAAAAACTAGTCATTGATAGCTGTTATAATCCCATTAACAACTCAAATGGTCTACTGGTTCAGATTGGTCAAGCTAATTAATCGACCGGTTTCTAAAGAATTTCCAAGTGTTTATCACTAATGAATAAGCAGTCAACTAGTTCATTTGGTCATATCAAACGGTCAACTGATACCTGTAAAATTCTAGTTTTAACGGATTAACCTTAGTAAATTTTTAGAACCGTCTATCTTAGATTATATCATATTATTTATCAATCCTTTAATGCATGCAAAGTGAAATGTGTGAGTTCATTTTAATTGTGTTATCAAGTAGAATATAAAGATTAATATGAGCACTAGAATGAATACTTAATTTAAGTCTTCACTTTGCTTTCTTATTGGACTTTTTGATTGATTTTTTTCATGGAATTCATCATGTTTGTTGATATGTTCTTCGTATAAAACTTGTTTAAAGCTTATTCTCAACCAAGCATATTATTAGTATATTTTCATTTTATTGTTTTCATTAAAATATATATAAAAATATGAATGTGTGACATTAAATGTCAAGAATTTCTTCTCCCTTTTCCTCTTATTAATAATGGCTAGGAATGGGGTTTTCTTATAAATAATCAATTGATTTCATGTAAGATCTCTCTTAACTTTTTAATATCTTTATATCTTACATCTTGATGCTTTGGATTTCTCTTATTCTAAAAAGCTTGAGAGTGTGTTTGGCAGTGTGGTAGCGGTTGCTTTTCAAATAGCTTTTCGTGCCGAAATACATGCCAATGATGTTTTTTCATTTTTTAAAAATTATTTTTGACATCAGCACATCAAAACGATCCAAAAAATACAAACCACACTCAATTTTAGCAAAAAAAAAATTTCAAAATTTGATGAAACGCAGTTACAAACGCAATGCCAAACGGTCTCTTAATCATTCTCTTGAAAAAACTTTAAATCTTAATTGCATCAAAATCTATCATTCACCTTTTTGAGTTATATTACATTTCTATAAATACATGAGCTTAATCTTTGTAATTTTTTCTTGAGTAAGGTGTGATTATTCTCTTGTTAGAGATATATCATTTGTGAAAGTATAAGTGACACTTAAAACCACTTGGTTATTTATTTGGTTATAAGCCAGATAGAGATTCTAGTCTTTTCCTTAAGAAAGATTGTTGAGTTAGATTTGATCATTAGCCTGTAAAATGATTGGTTTTGAATCATGAACCCATAACAAGATTATGATAAAAGTTTGGTTCCTAAGCCTGCAAAAGAATTGGGTTTAAATCTTGAACTGGAAAAAAGATTGTGTAATTGTTAAGGTCTCTAGAGTATTTTGTGTAATAGTTAATACTTGAATAAAGATTCGAGGAGTGGAGAAGGGGGTTGTCCAAACCACTATAAAAATCAGTGTGTTTATCTCTCTCAATCTATCTCAATTTACTTGTGCTTTGATTAATTGTTCTTGTTATCGAATTTAAAAAGATAAAATTATTTTTGAATATTGTGTGAATTTTAGCATTCTTAAAGTAATTGAGAAATTTTTAAAAAAGTGTTAGAATCTTAGATAAAGCCCTAATTCATCCCTTCTTTTAGGCTTTTAAGTCTTTTAGATTTTCCAGGTACCTTTCCGGTGGTTGAAAATTGAGCATGTAAATGATACGTCGTCTGTTGTATTTTCTAAAATCAATATTCATCCATCCTTTTTAAAATAAAAATAAAAAAGACCAAGTCGCGCGGGCCGACCTGACAAGTTTTTAATGGACCAGGAGCAATAGGCCACCCAGACCTACATGCCTAGGATTTTTTTAAAATATTTTTTATTTAGTTTAAATTTGTTTTAAAAAAATTATTTTCAAATATATTAATTATATTATTTTATTTCTTTCTTTTATTAATTAAGAATATCATTTATGTTTTAGATATTATTTTATTAAAAATCATTTAATTTTTAATTTGTTTTCAAATAAGATTATAGTTGTTTTTTTTATAAAATTAGCAAACATTTTTTTTTTATAGCCCATCTTGATCATATCTGTTTTTAAAATTTTATTTGGTTGCTTTTCTACAAGTATCCGTTTTTTGGTATAATTAAACCAAGAATTGTTTCAAAAAGATGAAGTTATTAATCTAATTGGATCCATAACTTGGATCATCGGTTTCATAGTTTAGCTAGAGTTGACCTAGGATAGTACAAGAAGTCATTGTCTCAATATTTTTTTAAAAAAATTATATCATTTTAAAATCTTTTTTAAGCTAGAAATTCCATATATCTAATTTTAACAAGTGGATCTATTTCCTATTTGTATTCGAATTTTTCCACCTTCCTTCCCATAATTGAAGTAATGATAAAAAAGAAAGAAGAAAATCAACAAATTTGGTAGTATAATAACAACTTTTGTTATCTACAAAGAAAGATTATATGAATAACACTCCACCAACAAACTTCACTTTAAATCAAGGTAGTCAATTTTATTATGTTGGTGTTTTTTTTTTTTTGAAATGATAAATTTTGATTCTAAAGCATTTCGATATTCTGTTTCAGGATCATGTAGTGTGTGTATTTCAACATACATGATTTCATTTCAAATCTAAAAATAAGTTAATTTAAACTATACAATAGAATCACAATATAAAGCATTTAAACATAATTTTAAAATTTAAAGCATTTCTAAATAGTCGAGATTAAAAATAACTTTAACTTAAAGTAATTTAACATTAATTAATGCAAACTTTTGATATTTTATAGGATGATTGCTAAATTTCTCCCACCATACAACTAATTAATATAAAAATTCAATAAATTCAAATGTTATAGATATAAAAACAGAATTTATATTTAAAAAATACAAGCAATAAAAGTTATTACCTGAATTTAACTTATCTTTAACAAATTGTTGCTACATTGAATGTAGAATGTTGCCTTATATTTTCCAGGTAATTAACTTATATTTCAAGCAACGCTCATCTATGCTTAACTTAAATTTATTTATTGGCTCAGATAATCAAGAAGAATCATGTCGCTGCTGGACTAAGTTGTATTGTGTCCTTTCCTTCAGCTAGACAGGAAAGAGGTCCTTTGGATATCTCCTTAGGTGTAGCCTAGATTTTTTGATGAGAGATAGTTTGTATTTTTTTAAAATAAAAAAAAAAAAACATGTATTTTTAGCTTTTAGAGATATGATTTATATTTAAAACGTGTTGTATTTTTTTAAAAAAATCACCAGATCTTCAAATCAAATACACTTTGTCGTGTTGTATTTTTGAAAAAAAATCACTAAATCTTCAAATCAAATACACTTTTTCTCTTTATCTTACTCGATTAATAATAAAATTACACTTTAGTGTTATCAAACTTTTATCTGAAACAAAATGAATAGAATAAACCTGAAACATGTCAGATAAAAATTTAGAAGAAAAATTCAGAATGATCTAAGATATGAACAGGATGGAATTTATTCTAATTTTTTTAAAATAACATGAGATATACCTGCTATTTCAACCAAAACAGAATGAATTTTACACCTTTTTCGTTGGGAAAAAAAAAAGGAATTATCAATTTTACACCTTTTTCGTTGTAAGGAGGTCATAGAGTGCAGGACAGCCTCTCTCTCTTGAATAAATCAAGTGACTTCGCTGATTTTGAAGTAACTTCACAGAACTTTGCAGCTCTTTGGGCTATTCTACGATGGCATGTCAGTGGAAATGGGTAGGGGTAACAAGAACTAAAAAAATGAAAGCAGAATCACCAAAAATCACAGCAATGTTTTGTGAGACGTTACTGCAGGATCAGAGGCTGTCTAACCATCCGGGCGGCCCCAAATTAAAACAAAACTTGATAGTGGTCCGTCCAATTTTACTACCCACAGAGGAGGAGAAAAGGAAAACACATAAGCAGACTATGAAATATAACCTTGACACATCGTTTCTATTAGAGGTTGAATCAATCATCAGAAAAAATTCTTTCTTTTTCTATTGATTCTTTTCCGAAACAGACAATATTAGTATGGTTGTTAAATTACTATGACTTCATCCATAGAACATCTCAACATTGATGCCATCCCTATCAACATCGTACGGGTTCAAATCACCAGCAAAATACATGAAATGGAGAACCGTTGTGAAGACTGAGTGCATCACTCCAACACTGTTTGGCGTATACATTGAGCTTAATAATAAACACAACAAAATCTTGATTCTCACAAGTTTTGATACTTGCTAGAGAGGAGAAAGCATAGTGAAAACAGAACAGAGCCATGAAAATCGGAGTGCACAAATATGAATCCCACACTCTCAAAATATTAGCTTAGGGGGCAGGAAGGAGGTAATAAAACAGAACATAGCATCATCTAGGGCCACGAATCCTGGCAGGGGAGGATCCTTTGGTGCATCTTGAACTGACATTCATGGAACACCAACTTATTAGATTGGGGGCCTAACCCCCTGTCAAAATGACAGAATTTCCAAGTAAAGGAACACCAGTTTTCATTTAACTATACCTCTTACAAACACAAGGTCAAACGCTTTAGACTTCAAGCTCCTTTGCCGGTAGAAGCCGTACCTGACATCATGCCAGAACGTCATATATCAAAGGAACAATTACCTCTTGGGATGAGCATTGACTCATCTTACCAGTTCTTGGCTTGATTAGGGCATTACGCACCTTCAAAATCTTCTTCTGTGTCCAAGCACAGCTACTGAAAATAGGAACATTACAGAAATCCAACCTCCATGGAGTTATCCACGACAAGTTCTCTGCAAGGCAAGTTAGTGCACATGATGAAAACATAATTCATAGCTCCACTAGATGGCCTGGAGTTTAGCTTTCTCTGGAGCATGGCCAGCGGGGAGTGAAAGGAGATGCGTATGTGGAAACACGAAATAAAATTGAAAATTGACAAATTAGGTCTCCTTAAAGAGAATGAATAGAACTTTTGTACAATGTCCTACGTATTTTCCTCATTTACTTTTCCTATTATCCAATTAACTTTTCAACCAGAAACTATGCTGTTTTACAAGGGATTATTACATCCAATCATGAATTTGATTTTTACAAATAAAAAGAGGAATTGTAACTTTAAGTTAACAGTTATCTTTGTAGTAGTGCTACATGCTCATTGCTCTTGATGAAACCTCTGATTCAGCGTCCTGCAACTCCCCATCAGCTGCCTCAACAGTGTCCTATAACATAAATAAGAAATGCTCAATTAGTAGTCTTTTACAGTACAAAAACACATGTCAACCAGAATAATCCCAAATAATATAGATTAAAAACTAAGCAATAATTTGTCTGATGAAGTCCATTGTTCAACAGGCAAAATACTACTCAAAATAAAACCAAGGAAGGTGGTGATTAAATGTATGAAGGGTGGTTAGAAGTGACTTTCAACCAACAGATTCTACTCAGCCAGTTCCTGTCACAATAATGATTTATTAAATAACACAAAATAGTTCACATAAAAGCATACCAATGGTCGTAGACTAATCTATAAATTGAAACCATACCACTAAATTCTTTACCTTATATTCTGCTAGGTAATGCTCCAATGCACCATCTCCACGCAGGATTTTCCCACCACTTCCAGGAGCATGCACTGAACCTACAGACTCCTCATCAATTACAACAGCATCTACTCTATCACTTCCTGTTTTGATGTCTGGGATCTGAAGCAAATAAGCAACAAAACCTTTAAATATGTCAATATCCATAATCAAATGCTTTATAGAGATGGTGGATAATATCTACTTATAAGCCTTGGGGAATCACATACCTCATACATGGCTTCAGTTAGAATGCTTTCAAGTATGGATCTTAAACCCCTGGCACCAGTATTCTTAGCCATTGCCTTTTTCGCAATTAGTCTTAGTGCCTTATCAGTAAAATGTAGCTTCACCTGGAATTATACAAGTGGTAAATAACCATTACACAAAAGTAATCAAATGAATCTAACTACTAAATGATCAGAGAGAGAGAGAGAGAGAGAGAGAGAGTCGTACGTTATTCATGCTAAACAACTTCTTATACTGTTTACCAAGGGCATTTCTCGGTTCCATGAGGACCTGTAAAGAGAAGCCCAGAAATTTACGTTAGCAAGAAAATGTTTTATAATGAAAACTATAATTTCAAATCCGGCCTGCTCATTTCTAGGAGAAACTAAGAATATTAAGTGCATTAAGCAAAATACATGATAAGCACAGATTGAGGTGCGCATTTGGAAGGGCAGGGGTGTTCTAATGTTTCCATTTTAATCAAACCAAAATGGGTGGTGAAATTTTACAAGCCAAAGAAAATTTCCCAAATATTAATGTCAAGTCAGTAATTTCCTAGCTACAGAAATATATACTGCTATCTTAGAAAAGACACTCTTTAACTTCTTAGGGCGATGATGAAAATCAGAGTAAAAAAAAAATGAGGCTTACTAGCACAAACTAAATTAGCAAACTTGAGTGAGCTGAAAGAAATTTCTTTTCTTTTCAGTAAACTAGTAGTGTGAATAATTAGAGTTTGAATGTAACTGCTTCTCCTACATGTTTGTAACATCATAAATTCCTACATTCAGTTGCTAATTATTCTCTCACATTCTGAATGGTTCCTCGTCATTCACAAACAGCCCAAAATGGGATGATAACAAATATAGACTGGCACAGGGCGTATTAAAATAAAAAATAAAAAATAAAAACACAAAAATACCAGTATAACAGAGTATTACCTTAACAAGTTGATCCTCAGTTAGAGCTGCCAAACTAACTAATATTGGAAAGCGTCCAATAAACTCCGGTATAAGGCCATAAGCAATAAGATCAGCACTCTCAACCTGACAATGCAAAATTTACTTTTCAAGTTTTAAGGAAAGGTTTCACCAGTAACTTCCTTCCATGCTTAACAACTAACATCATTAATTATGTTGAAAACTTGAAATATTACATAGAAAGGTAGAAACTCTATAAATATTAAACTCCCATTTCACTAACATAGGAAGGTCTTCATTCTTACAGATTCTAGCAAAGATGAAGTGATTGCAGCATTGGTTACTCCACCTGCTCTCATATTAGCACGCACAGGTGCTCCAAATCCAATTGATGAATCTTGTCGTCTGATAAAATGTCACGAAATATTTTCAGATTAGATACCCTGAAACAGACGAAAACTATATTTGCAGATAATTACCTCTCTGAAATGGTCTTTTCAAGATCAACAAATGCTCCACCACATATAAAGAGGATATTTTTTGTATCTATCTGCAGAACATTTATATGAATTTATGATTAAATTTGTAAAGCAGCAGCAAGACAAAAATAGTGCCAATTCTCTGATTATGATGATGGTGAATAATCCTCACAAGGCAACATCATTGCTGGTTATTATTAATTTTCTGAAATATGAATTAATAGGATGCTGCAAATACATAAGAGGTCCCAACCAAAAATATAAGCAAGCATTTAATATCTTTCCAACTTGGGAGGAAAGAATATAAAAGAAATTATTCATGAGCTCAATGAAAGGAATGCATAAATAAAATGATGCTACGTTAGAAATCTGGAGTACGATAATGCTTAATCTGGTTCCAACAAAATAAAAGCTATCAGCAATACAAAAATAAGAAGATTCTAGGATGAGCATTTCTCAAGCAGTAGACTCTACCTCATAAAGGACACATTGCATATGACAAAAATTCAAGGACGAAAAGGAAAAGGAGAACCATTTTGAGACCATATACCTGTATGTTATCACCCCGAGGATGCTTCCTTGCCCCCTTCTCAGGAACATTTACTATCTGGAAACAGGAAGTTCTGCTTTAGCAATTTTATAACAAGTTTCACATTCTTTAATATCTCTGGGGAAAAAAATCCAACCACTAAAGATTTTCATGTAAACCTCTGCAGCAAACTGTTCACAAAGTGCTGCAGCAACAGTAACTAAAATTTCAAAACAACAAAAATATGGTACAGGAAAACAATAATGAAAAAAATGCAACACGCAAAGCCTATATGGCAACCTGTGTTTCACAAAAACCCATCAGTAAACTCACACTTGTACCTGCAGTTTGCAGATAACCACTATAAGAAAAACACTGTTAAATGTGGCAACTGAATCCTTGTCTTTCGTCACCTAAATTAAGTTTTTATGGGCAAGACTTATAGTGTAAAATGCAGATGAAAAATTCTTCTTAGTCAACTAAGAAAAGTTACAACCATAGGACTTGCCATGTGCTAGGAATATTATAGAATTGCATGATGTCAGTAGCATAGCAACCTGTAAATGCCTGAATACCTGTCAACATATTAGAATTCATTTCTTTTTCAGGGGTACCAACTCCTCAATATAATGTAATCAGAGGGTTGCAAAGCGTAAAAAATTTAGCTAGCAGAAAGCAAAATCGTGCAATGCTGTTTTGTTTTTTTTGTTTTTCACATCCAGAATAATAAATCATCTTTCTTAGCTTCGAAACAGAAGTGGAATATGATAAGCAAGAAGTAATACTGCCATGTCAAAGAAACCATGATAAGTTTTGATCACAAAAGTGATTTCGATAAAAATAATAATTTAAATTGTAAGCCAATGAAAGCATTAAGTTGTTGACACAACAATTATATATAATATAATACTTGGTTCGGCTAACTTGTGCCCTTAGGGAACATAATAAAGCGTTGAATTCTCAATTTCCTAGCCATTAGAGAATAGGTGATGGCATGAGGGATCTTTTAAAATTTTCGAATATAAATGGATACCTAAGAACACATTTTACTTTTCCTTGTTATCATTGAGTCTAAAAATATAGGTTCAAGGGAAAAAACATAACTCCCCATTACCCACTAACTTTGGTCCCAACATTCTAATTTTAGTCTGGTAATTCTACGTGGTTCTATAGCTATCCCTTATTTAAATGTAGCATTATATCTTTCTTTTTTCAATTAGTTAAGTAAAAACTACTCTTAATATAATTTAAAACATGGATTATAATACACACCACTTTGTTCTAATGCATGGCGCCTTTATAACACAACTTCAAAAAAATGAGCACACATCACGCATCACACCCTATTGTGTCTTTCCTTTTAAAATTATTAAGGAAGATGAGAATTGGCATAAAGAGAAATGGTAAATAATAGAGTTTAAGGCCATGGATTTTCTATGAAAAAACAAAATGAAGGATATGGATTTCTTAAATTTTGGGAAAGGATAAAAAAAAAACTAACTGAAATTAATTGTATTCTGGTTAGTTCTAGTAATTAAAACAGATTATATTCTGATTAGTTATAGTTAGGTATGATATACAATGCAGTTGAGTAGGTTAAACTTTCAAAGAGCTTTTCCGTTCTAAAAATCAAGTAATCCATTCAACAAAGAAAAATGAACAAAGCAATGGAGACTTTTTTACCATTGTTAGAATCAAACTATCATCTCTTGAATTTGAAGAGTTGATCTCAAATCTATCATGGATAAGTTTATTACATTAATTTAGTACCAATACATTGAGATTTGTTGTGGCCATAAAAGGTCCCTGCACTTCAATTAAATTTAAGATCAAAACTTGAATATAAGAGCCACATATTCATGAAACAATGTTTGACCAGTGGGAGTATCATTCATACTTAGAATAGGAAAAACCTAAAAAACCTGTTTACTTGTAGAACTAATAAAATGCTAATAGAAATAAACCTTACCTTGAATATTTCCAAGAAATCTGAATTACAGAATTGCCCTTGTCTACAAAAACCACATAGAAATACAGTAATTCTGCTTCTTGTATTGTCTGCATCAACATCATTATTTGGCTAGAATCTCATCTAGAACTTGTTTAAATAAGATTTTTAGTTAACTAGTAGTGTAGGATTTGGGGGTTTTAACAGGGCAGTTTGTAATTTTCATTTTCATCGAGGTAATTTTGTCATTTTGTAAAATCTAGTTAGCTACTTCACCACTTCACTATTAAGAAGTTAAATGGCCAGCTAACACTAGCTATGCTGCACCTCCTCAAACACCTCCACAAGTCACCTCCTTATTGGCTTATCCATATATAGAACTCATAATCCCAATTTTAAAGGAAGGAATATATATGTTATAGAAATTTCAGCAAACTTTGATAGGTGTGATGCCTAAGAATACCTAGGAGTGATTTCTAGGATCCCTGGTGTGATTCTAGGTTTCTTTTCCTTTTACCAATCGACTTCTCCTGAAGATCTTTAGTTCTTGATTTGTTTACTTCCTGAATAGTATAATTATCCTTAAAAAAATCTACCTAAACTACAAAACATCTCTTTAGTTACACCCAAAACCAACTATAACCTCTGTAAACCTCAGTGTTTAGGAGCAGAATATTAAGATCCTGCATCATCTGGACATCAGAAGAGCAGAACTTCCTCTTAATTAAAAAAGTAGCACAGTACCATCATAATTACCACAAATTTTGAAGTTAAAGCTCAGCAGTGGTTTCCAAGCATACTGGGTTACTAAACCAACTTCCAAAGTTCAATCCCTTATTGTCAGAAAGTTAACAGCAATTCAACTTCAAATTCTCCCTGAAGCTTTCTGAAAGATCATAAATTATCAACCAACTTTTTTGTTTGACCCCTTTCTGTCCAAAAAGTGAATAAATTACTTCATTTGCTGAACCTGCAGTTCAAGCATTCCAATAATAAAAAATGGAATTCATCCCTATAATGAAAAATGTCTTCCCATTAAATGTCCACCTATAGACTCCATCGAATCTCTTTTATCTTACACCATCTCCAATTCACTCTTTCAAATTAACGCTGTTGTTAAAGGTATCTGCAAAAGAGTACTCCTGTTCACCAGTCTACTGGTCTCTATGAAGAGGTTACCTTTGACTCTTTCAAAACATTATGACATTTAATTTAAGATTCATTAAATTGCAATATGTCACCTCTGACTTTTATGATATATCCAGCATACCTTTTACTCTTTCAAAACTTTATGACATTTAACTTAAGATTCATTACATTGCAATATGTCACCTCTCACTTGTATGATATATCCAGCATGATATCTTAAATTATTATCAGCATAATTGCTAAGGAATCCAAATATCTTGATAGAAACAGCAACTAAATGAAGCCAGAATACAATAAGAATATCATATGGGACAAGTACAATTTCATACAAATCATTCAGTAAAATTTCTGCAATCAGCCTCACAGAGGTGAAACAGTAGCAAGATATCTAGTAAACAAATGATAAGCAGTATAGTTTCATGTACTCACAGTTCCTTCCAGCATTTTCAATAATGCCTGTTGGACACCCTCACCAGAAACATCCCTGCTTATGTTTAAGCTCTCAGCCTGCAAAATTGTCACAACATTTAAGTCTTAAGAGATTGTGTACATCGAATGTTACATAAACTAAATGGTAAGATGGAAAATTAACAGAACCTTCTTTGTTATCTTATCAACTTCATCAATGTAGACCATTCCTTGTTGAGCTGCTTGCACATTAAATTCAGCTGCCTAAAATCAAGAAGGAACTCTATGTAAGTTCTGTAATATGTGAAAAGTCAAGGGGTTTTCCATTCTTATTAAATTCAGCTAATAAGTTGTGAGAGCATGTGTTTGGGAATGAGCTACGTCAAAATAAAAACATCATTATGTGAAGCAAGCATGAACAGAAACTATACTGATCAAACTTTTAAATAAAAAAAAAAACACCTGCTTAACAGAGAATAGTTTGCTACAACAGGACACTTCAGCATAATTATAATGTTAGTTCCAGGCAAACCCTGTTTGGGATAAACATCCATCAGATATGTAGTCAGTACACAATTCAAATGCTTGATAATGAGTTGCAGCCAACATTCCAGTAAAAAGAATTTCATCCCATAAAGATGGTTAGATGTTGAATAATGATAAACAGTAGTGTTCATCAATAGAGGAAAGCATGTTAGGTCTCTTTGAATCAATGCACATTAGACTTCTTTGAATTCATGCACGAAAGCAAAAGTTTGGGATGGAGATGAATGAATACATGAAATACCCAAAAAAATTATTAGAGACAACTGAAAGGGCTATTCCTCTCATAAATAAACACATGAACTGAAGCACACAACTACGTGCACTTAAAAGGGACAGATCATAGCTTTGATTGCACTTTATACAAATGTAATTTGAAGGGAAAAAATCTCAACTTCAGTAGATTTCAATGCTATAAGTTTAATTTCTGGAAGAATGAATACTTAAAAAAAATATAAACAATAGTTAAAACTTGAATGACTTGTATGTACATGTGCATAAACAATAGTTAAAACTTTTATCGAAGGTAACAATCGATCAAACTGGAACTGTGATTAATTCAGGAAGAGCTGCAAAATTCTGGAACATGATTACTAGATGGAAACCAGTCAATGCCCACCCAAAAACAATTCTGGAACAGGATTATGCTAGTGTTAGCTGAACAAGTCTACCCAAACCCATCCAGAATGAGTTTTTGAGCATTAAATTCAACCCCAGCCTCCAGAAGGAAAAATGAAGAGAACACAATTTCAAACAAACATTAATTGAGTTAAAATTTCTCAGACAACTAACAAATTCAAGAATGTTTAACAATAAAATTAGTTCAATATTTTGTCTCCCATTATGTCCTTTCAGTAGAAACATAAATGGTCCTGTATGAATCAGCATTGCAATTACTTTTCCCCCTCTTTATTTATCACAATATTTCAAGTATTCAAGGCCCCGGCAATTAAGACAATCGAACCTAAAAAGTTCAAATACTACCACCAAAAATATCCAAATTTTTCTTAACAAGCTGCTGTGACTGCCTTGATGACTCTTATTCATCAGAGTTTTATTGTTTTAAAAAAATAGGAAAAAAAAATAACTAGCATTTTTTTATAGGCCAGGATAACCTTGGTTAGAACCTAGAGTGTTAATTCCTACAACTACAATGCGTCCATGGCTGTTTCCTGTTTAACATCAAAATCCATAATTACCAAATATTCTATTTCTAGCTAGTAAGTTCTTTGATGAATTCCACTGCTGCTTCCTAAGTGAGATAATTTCCTTTGCCTCGTAAAGGCATTTATTTTGAAGAACAGTAATTATCGTTGGCAACCTCCTTCCTCCGTCAAGAAAATACATGTATCTTATAATGTATAGCAAAGGCACAATTAGACACAAATTCACTCAAATCAGGACTGGTGAAACTGAACCTCTACAAAAAGGCACCAAGTGGATAGACAATGCAACTCCAAGGCTAAGAAACAACAACGAGAATTTACATAAGTTCAAAAGATAAAAGGTGAGATATACCGAGAGTAATTTATACAATATTGATTCAACATCTTCACCAACATAACCAGCCTGCAAAAATTAGTTGCCTCATTCAGTTAAACAGTAATGAGCCTGCGAATAGGTACAGAGAGAAAGATCAAGAATCTTGTGACCATGGAAAAATACATAGCAAGACAAAAGAAACTAAAATGACACCCAGCAGGTTTACTTTGAACAGTTGGATATAAGTATACATTACAACTCTAGGACTTCCTTCCCTTTTGTGAATAGAATAAGATATGAGAGAAACAAATGAGTTCCATCAATGAGGGTGCCAATTTTCCCTTTTCAATAAAACATGATTAGATTTAATGAAAGACATCAAATATGCAGGCATGTTGAAAACAAAGAAATCATATGATTATTCAAGATTGCCTAAATGTGAAAGTTCAAATTTATATGTGAATGTCCAATACCAACTGTGAAATAAAAACAACCATGAGGTATTTCTAGTCTTTGAAGTAAGATATCAATACAAAGCAGACTTGCCTGGGTTAGTGTTGTTGCATCAGCAATCACGAATGGCACATTCACAAAGCGTGCTAGTGTTTTTGCCAACAATGTCTTCCCTATTTCATATATAAGTTAGAACAGAAGTCCAGAATTCAGAATTCAGAAGCTTGAAAGCAGGACTAACAAAATAACAATGTGGTAAGCACTGATTTTCACAGCAAGTCACAGGGACTTGAAATACATAGAGAAAGTGTAGAGTCATTACCTGAGCCAGTTGGGCCCATCAAGAGTACATTGCTTTTTTCCAGTTCCACATTGTCTTCATCATCTATAGCCTCCAAAGTTCCTGATTCTGCTCCTGGCCTAGTATTAGAATACATCACTTCAGTATTCTTTCACAAGTCAATTAACTGCGATAATCTGAGACCACTTTTTTAAACCAATTAAAATTATACTAAACGTTGCTATTCAAGGTAATGAAATAAAGCACCAATCATTATCAATTCTATGGTTCAATTATTTCAATAGCAGCATTATGAGAAGACAAGAATGTAACTGGAAACTAACCCTTTCCGCAAGGAGGAATGGTAAACCCTCTTATAATGGTTGTAGACAGCCACAGAAAGCACCTACAACATAAACATGAATCACTTGTTGAGTACTCTCAAAAGACTACAAGCTGCTCAAGGCTATGTCAAGCATGAATCCAAAAACAAGCTTTCAGGAAACTGACAGTGTGTCTGTTAAATAAATGATGTTTTATCACTCAGTTCCCCAAACCAGAAACATTTGATATCTTCAACATGCTATATTCAATTTACCAGAGCACTTCGCTTATGTTGGTTCAAACAACTGACACAACAAGCATCTTAACAAAGTCATGTCGACAATGTCACAGAAAACAAACAACTATGACACATTCATCAAAAACAATCCAAGATGAAAAGAAAGAATAAAAGTGTGATGATTGACTTGACAAGACAATTTGAAAAGGGTTTCTAAATACAATGCAACAAAAACTCTAACAGGACAGCCTTCATAAGTACCCAAATACCAGTGTGAAATCTTTGACACACAATGATAAACCATAATCAACAAACATCTGTTAATAATTCAAAAAACTTATAAGCATCGAAACTCAGAAACTGATTGCAACCGAATACCAACTAGCGAGATCAAAAACCCAAATACGAACGAAATGTAGTTAAAAAAAGCAAACCTTTTTTGCTCTGTCTTGTCCAATAACAAACTTATCAAGACCTTTGCAAATCTCCTTTGGCGTCGGCAATTCCTTCCCCAAATTTGACCCACCCCATCCAGCACCATTCTTCTCACCACCTCCATTCCCACCACCACCTCCACTCTTTTCTCCACCTGGCTTAAAAGCCCTAACCACGCTAACCCCCGGAGCAAACGGCGGACCAGGAGGCGTATGCACAGCCAACCCATTCCCACCCGGGGGTGGCGGAGGAGGAATCCCCTGAGGCCAATTCTCCGGCGGATCCCCTCCATAAGACCTCAACGTCTCCCAGAACGACACCCTTAACCTATTATTAATAGTATTAGTAACATTGGCATAATCCGCCCCCTCTTCACCACCATTACTCCCTTCCTTACCTCCCTTATTCCCATTTTTCCCATTCCCCTTATTACTAATCCTACCAATCTCAACAAAACTGCCTTGTAACGGCGCAATCTTATCCGGCCTAAAATAATAGGCTGTCTTACAATTAGGACAGAAATTCACAGCCTGATAATTATTATTATGCCCATTTCCATTACAAGCGCCAGTATCAGCAGTTGTAGTATTATTAGTATTATTATTAGCAGTATCATTATTGCGACTCAAATGATGATGATGATGATGATCAAGATTAGAATTATTACTAAATACGAAACTCCGATTGGAGAAGAGCACATCCATGTGTTTAGAGCACCTCGGACAATTCGCTTCTGCCCTAATTTTCCGAACATTGCTGTCGTCCTTGGAATTCTCCCACTTGTAGCGCTCTTGGATTCCGATCAATGATTCCTTCCGGCGGTTACACCCGATGTTTAAGTAGTTCAGGTGCGTGGAGATTCCTCTTGAGAAACGGACCGGGGATTCGAAACGGGGAGAGAGTAACAGAGGATTCGTTGCGTCCTTGAGTTTCCTGCATCTCCACAACATTCTAGTTCCAGACATAAAAAGAAGAAAAGTGTGGTTTTCGGAGGAGAGGATGAAAGAGAGAAGATGGGGGTTGTTCAAAGATAATATTTATTTATTTTAAAAGCTGTACAAACACAGAGAGAAAGGAGGAGGGGCAATTGTGAGGAAGAGAAAAGACAAAGCAGAGAGCGTATGTAGGAGGAATTATGGAAAGAAAATGGCTTTCTTATCCTCTACGACCCCTACCCACTTATGAGATTGGGAGTTATAATTTCTTCCCTTTTTTTTGAACAGTTTGACACTAATCTTCTTCTTCTTCTTCACGTACGTCTTCGGTCTCTCTCTGCTTTGTGTTTTGGGTGCCTGATGTTAGGATCCAATGCCACGCCTTCTTTGTATTGTCTTAATTAATTAATTAATGATAATTATTTACTTTAATGTTGAGAAATGAATTGCAGAAAATGAGTTCAATTGATCCATGCTATCTGTACTACCTATTAATAAGCACTAACTGGACAAACGTGTTTTTTTTTTAAAAAAAAAAATATACAGCTCGAGT
>Ga0307517_10001399_pt1 | contig 40561 bp, 24 predicted proteins | sample 23_EM_MG_FD_194515 | JGI IMG/M metagenome (GOLD analysis project Ga0307517, IMG submission 194515) | Populus trichocarpa ectomycorrhiza microbial communities from riparian zone in the Pacific Northwest, United States - 23_EM | ecosystem: Host-associated > Plants > Roots > Unclassified | place...
CATATATATTAGTGATAAATCTAATTTTAAAAAATTAATATCATTGTTAATGAAAATAGTAATAATAATTTTCAATATTATTATTAATATCATTGTTATTGAAAATAGTAATGAAAAAGAGCTTTTTTATACTTGGGTGGTTTAATTAATTAAATTGAACAAGGTTCAATTTGATTCAATGGCTTTTCAAGAGCGGAACGGAACATGTGGAATGAAACCGGAATATTCCGGCTGAAATTGAGTCGAAAAATTCGGAACGGACCGAGATTTAAAATGAAATGAAAATTGTTTCGTTTTGTTCTGTTTTTTGAATTGGTATAAAATGTTTCGGCCATTCCGGACAAAACAGAACGGAATTGACAACCTTGGGTGGTATAATATTATTAGAAGAGAGTTTTTTCCTAGAATAAAATTTTGTTCTAATGAATTTAAGTGAATAAAATTTCTTCATATTGATCCTAATGAAATAAATCTTTTTAATTATTGATAAATTATGAGAAAAACGTTTAGCTTTTCCATGGCTAATAATGGATTGGGCTTCATTTGTGTGGATTGATGTTACCTGTAAAACAAATTCTATTATGCTGAAATCAACTTTTTTTAGTTTAGTTATTCAAGTGAAAAGCAAGTAAAAAAATAAGAAGCAAAGGTGTTTTTGTGCATTGTGAGAGTTAGCTATTGAAGTTTTTTTAAAAAACTTATCGTATGACTTACCTTTCACGGGTAGGGGGACAATGCTATCATAACTCATCATGCAAAGCTAGTGTTGCACTAACAACTGTTAAAGATTCTCAGCTTGTGAAACAAGAGGGCGAGCTTTATTTGCTGTAGTAAAGGTCACTTGATTGGCTACGTTGTTGTTCAATAAAGAGTGTGGGTTTGAGAATAATGTTATTAGATTGTGAGGGTTTTTTTATATATATAAAAATTATAGGATTGTGCGCAAAAAAAATAAAGGAAAGAAAAAAATTGTAGAGCAAGAAAGATCAGGTTATGCCCAAATGACCTAGGTTGGCTCACCCGGTCCCATACTAGGTTACTTGCCTTAGGCCTGACCTATCACGACCCGAATCCCGGGTCCATGATCGGCAACGCAGGAGCGGTGTTGAAAGGATATCCCATCTAAGTTAAGCCTCAGAACGGACATATTAGAAAAACAAGTTATTTGAAAATACACAGCATTTCATAATCTTCAAAAAATATTATATTATTCAAAACTAATGAAACCAAATGATAGTTCAAAACTTCTCATCAGTAATTAAAACAAAGACAATATTTTATAATACTCATTACATTGTCAAAATCCAAACTTAATTAAAACAGAGTAATAGTGGAACATCTAAGACATCGAATCAGAACTAAAAGGAAAGCCTTGCAAAACAAGCAAGGCATACAGATCAAAATTGAAGAAGCAGGAACACTCAACAAGTCCACATGCTAACAGAAACTAAGAACCTGAAATAATATCAAGAATGAGGGGTGAGTTCAACCAACTCAGTAAGGGAATAACATTTAATATACATTTTAGAGATTTTAGATATTAATAGTTTGCAAGTCGATTTATCTTGATATACATATACATATACATATACATACTAAACATATTATCATAAAGTAGCAGAATACATGTCAGTGACCAGATGACACCCGAAGATGACCACTATGGATGATCAATCGCCACAGGCTGATACCTCTCTGACCAGCTTGGTATATAGAATACTATGTGCATATAAGCTAACTACTCTTCGTTAGCATGGAGTTACTGTTAACTCCTATATCAAGGCATAATAGATATTCACAAAATCATCAAAGAAACATATATCATATTAAATAGAATTTAGTTCGACAGATTGCGAGTGCAAATTCAAGAATAAATGAGTACTCGGAAAATAAAGCAACATATATAAATATTCAAGAAATTAACTAGTTGTACTCATCGTATAATCAACATACATATTTATTTATAATATATGCATATTAAAGATTATCCCACTCACCCAGAAAACTATAGAACTAAAAGGAATATTAGATGAAAGACCCGAAAATCCTATTGAGGATCGTTAGGGGAACCTACAACAATATACAAAATATACTAAAAAACAACCCAAAACAACACAAATAAAAGATCCCAATGCATAAAATAAAACCAAGTTTAGTCTCCTAAGTTTAGGGACTAAAACAACAATTTTCCAAAATAGGGACCAAAACGTAATTTTACCAAAATTGGAGGACCAAACTGTAAATACATAACCATACTGAAATTCCACCCATAAACCATCCTCAATTCTTTCTAGAACGAACCAGGGACCAAACTGTAATTTTTATAAAGTTTAGGGACTAAAATGTAAATTCCTAAAATTAAGAGATCAAACTGAAAATATTTCAAATAAATTATCAAACTGAGATTTATCATCCTTAACCTCATAATAACACTATCCAGAATCTAAAAATACATTTAGGGGTCAAATTCTAATTTTTTCAAAGTTTAGGGACTAAACTAAAATTTTCATAAATCAATGACCAAAATAAAATTTGGTCATCTTCAACCTCAAGACCATTCTGTTTCGATTTTCCAGCAAGGTTGAAATGAATTTCTTAACCCATAAAAATCAACTTAAACAAATCAACTCACAAATCCTTATTTCTAACAACATACTCAAAATCAATCACTTAACATTAGACCTCTAATAATCATGAATCAATTTTAATAACATGAACTTCAAACCCTTATAAACCCTAATCTCTTATTTAATCATTTCATAACAAACCATAATCAAAAGTAATATGAGAGAGAATGACTTACTTGCTACTTCCACCCTTCTTGAATCCAAAACTTAAGATCAAAAACTAAAATATTTGGTTTGATAAGGAGATTGTTATGGCGGCCATAAGAATTAGAAAAGAGAAAAGTAATTCACTTGCAACTTTTCCTTATATACCTAGGTTAACTTAGGTTGGGTTTGGGTTGACTTAGGCTTGGATTTGGGCCAAAACTTTGGGTCTTACATGACCCATGGCAAGCTAGTGCCCCATTTGCCTTAGGCAGCCCAGAGCGAGCTCGCCTCCAGCCCACCCTAGGCAAGTGGGTCACCAACTCGTCCTAAGTCAGGTTCAAAGTGAACAAAGCCCTTTAGCAAAAGCCACACACACACACACATTTAGCATTGCCACATAGTCATTCTTAATACTTTATATTGGGAATGGCTTTTAAATGTGAGCTTTAAGGTGAAGATAAAAACAAGTCAAGCATAAATGATATTTGCTAGAAAATGAAATATGTTACAAACCTAGGTGTGTGATCACGCTAACAAAAACACTGATACAGAGATGCCTCAGTTAGTGGCAACCTACATGGATAGTGGTAGATTCGGTAAACAATATGTATAATGGTTTGTATGGATATTGGGTTCATGTTTGGCATGAATTCAGACTTGGGCAATGGATTACCCAAAATGTGTAGAAACACATTTATTATGGCATCATGGGTGTTGACATATTGGCATAGTGATTTGTGAGAGGCAGGCGAAGAAAGATTGAAACGGTTGGGATAGTTATCGATGGTTATCGATAATTACTAGTTTTGTGGAACATTGGCCAGATTTATCCTTAGCCTTGAGAAATAGTTTTTAGTTGTAAGATTTCATATAAACTATTTATAAATAGTTCATAATTAGTTTGTAGCATACATAGTATATACATTGCATACACAAGAAAGACTTATGTATTGTTTCCTTTAATAAGAGTAATAAAAGTTGAGATTTTTCCTATAAACTTGTGCATTGTTCTATTATTTTTTACATGTTTTCTTCTACTTGTCTATAACAAATAAGAGATTGGAGAAAGTCTCTTAGGTATGTGAAACACTTAGAATATAGGCAAAACATGAATGGATTTGATGAGAATGGCTTGCTCTAGTGGGGGACTAGGCTGCCATTTAGGGATTGAAATTATGATGAAAATCTTGACCTTGTGACATGTGGTATCAAACCACAATTACGTTCAGGATAAAATAAAAAATAATTATGTTAAAGTCGATGTTGGAAAGTTCATAAAATTATTGGCTTGACTTTATATGTCATAATGTATGAAAGTATTTGGAAAAAGGTTGGCAAGTCTAAAAGGCTAGATAGGGTCAATCCCTGAATATGAAGATTGACCGATCAATGATAGACTTAATTGGCTATGAAAATCATTGAAAAGGATAATGGACAATATGTTAAACTTGCAACAAAGACAAGTAAAAAATTATAGATTACTGAGGATGTAATTTTTGTTTTGAAAAGGGTAATGGCACACATCCCAGTGGGTGGGGGCATTTCTAAACTCAAACTGCCATAACCAAAATCATTTGATGGGGTTCAAAGTTCTAAATATTTGAAAAACAAGCAAACTTGAGTTGAAAAAAGGTGGCTGACTTGTCTTTTATTATCGTTGTCGTAAATGGACTAGTTAATTTCAAGATAATGGTAAAAAATGGTTTTGTTGCAACCCCTTTGAAATCCATGACAAAATATAAAAGGGAAGATAAGAAAAAGAATAAAAAATTTGGTGAAGGATTCAAGACTTCCAATAATAAGGGCAAAGGCAAGCAACCAGTTGAATTAGGGAAATAATCCAAATCAAATGCAGGTTATTTCATGTATGATGGATCATATTACACAAAGGGAATGTCCAAAAAGAAAGAAACTTAATGCTATTAGGGTTAATGACAATAAAGATGAAGAAACAATCATGGGTGTCAACCCAATACGCAACAGTAGCTTATAATGTGGAATCAATTTAACAAAGGGAGATGTTGATTGTCATTACGCAAATGTTAGGATAATATGAAGATATTGATTATCATCACGTAAGTATTGGGACAATATGAAGATGTTGATTGTCTTTACAAAATTAGATTTGAGGTTTGGTTATTAGCAAGTAAGGATTGCTTAGAGGGATGAGCACAAAACAAATATGATGATATGTATGAGTTCTTAGTTATGTTGTTTGGCTTAACCAATACTCTAGCAATATTTTTTAATTTGATGAATGATGTGCTATATGAATTTTTGGATGACTTTATGGTTAAATGTCTAGATGATATTGTTGTTTTCGGTACAAGCATGGAAGATCATATAATGCACTCATCTAAAGTACTGAGTAGACTTGGAGAATATAAATCGTATGTGAAGAAGGAAAAATATGAACTTACAAGTACTAAGATTATATTCTTAGGGCACTTGGTAAGTATGGGTCAAGTAAAAAGGACTTACAAAAAGTTGAGGACATATTGGAAGCCCCGATTACAGTGCTTGAATTGAGTTCCTCTTTAGGTTTGGAAAAATATTATCATCAATTCATTAAGGGTTACAAGAAAGTGGTAGCCCTTCTATATGATTTGTTGAAGAAGAATTGAGTAGGCATGAGGTGCTTGTTTGCTTGTTTGCTATTATAGAGGTTGAATCTGATATGCTGGAGAGATTGTACAAGGTTGTCACAAGAAATATAGCTTATGCCAAGTTAGTTAAACTCGTAAGAGAGGGGAAAATCCAATAGTATTGGCTGGAAAATTATTTGTTTTATACTAAAAGGTCTAATTATATGTTTTAAATGGGAAATTAAAGAAACACTTGATGTCAAAAAAATCAAGACCTAGAATGGGATGGACATCCAGAACAAGAAATAATGTTGGCATTGTTGTCCCAAACATATTTCTAGCAAAAAATAGAACAAAACATTGAGTTTTATTTAAAAATATATCTAGCACATCCCCATGTAAGGTTTATGGTGGAAAAAAGCTAGATTGTTACAATCTTTGTTGATTCTAGAAAGGCCTTAAGTTTTAGTTTTAATGTGTTTTGTTATGGGGTTTCTGAAAGTGAGTGGAATGGGTGTTATTATGGTTGTTGTTCATAGGTTCATGAAATATATTGTAATTATTATTACGCTAATGGTATGCATTATCAAAATAATTGTTGGGTTATTCAACAAAAATATTGTGAAGAATTTCGGGGTTTCATCTAATATTATAAGTAATCATGATATGTGATTCACTAGTAGGTTATGGACTGTATTGTTTGGCTTCATGTAAACACAACTGGAATTCTCAACTACTAACCATCCACAGATCAATAAGCAAATAGAAAGGGTCAATGCTTTGCTAGAGGAATAGTTAAGACACTATGTGATAACAACTCAATGAAAATTAGCTAGAGTTGCTTGATAGCGCTCAGTTATATTATAACCTTCATTGATCATCAACCATATATGTAAGTCCATTTGAATTGGTTTTAGGGGTGTAGACCCAAACCCCAGCCAAAATTATAGTGCATAAATTAAGGACAAAGAGCCCAATCATATATAGATTTGCAAGGGAAAGATAAAAGTTGTTTGAACAAGCTTAAGACAATTTGTATAAGGCAAGCAAACGAATACAAAAATACGCAAATCTAAAATGAGAACCATTAAAGTTTGATGAAGATGACAAGGTGTTGCTAAAGTTTCTCTATATATTTAAAATAAATAGTTTGAAAGAATTGGCACTGAGGGCTGGTGCTGAATTATAAAGAGTCGTTTAGGATTGGGGAGAAAATAGGGGATGTTACTTATAGGTTTAACCACTAGAAACACTAAAGCTTCATCTAACATTTTGTATGAGCTATTTGAAATCTTTTTATAAAAATCATGAAGTTCTGGAAATAAGTAAGTCGCAATATAAGATTATTATGGATCATGAAAGACTTGGGCAACATATAAAGAATAGGTGGACTGAGTTTTTAGTGAAATGAGAAAATAACCAAGAGGTTTTGGAGGAAAGAGATATTGATTTATAAAAGTTCAAAGATTTATTATATGATTATCTCGTTTATGTTTCAATAAAGATGTTGTTTCCTTCTAGGGGAAAGTTTGTTATAGATTAAGGGTGCAATGTCGCGTCAATGAAAATACTACTATGAAGACGTCTCGGGAAGTGCTAGATTCAGTAAATAATATGTATAATGGTTCATACAAACATTGGGTTCACGTTCAACATGAATTCAGACTTGGGAGATGGATTGTTCAAAATATATAGAAACACATCTATTCTGGCAACATGGGTGTTGATAAATTGACCTAGTGATTTATCAGAGGTAGATCAACAAAGATTACAATAGTTGGGACAATTATCGATAATTATTAAGAGTTACTAGTTTTGTGGAAAACTAGCCAAATTTATCATTAGCCTTGGGAGATAGGTTTTAGTTATAAACTATGTATAAATAAGTCATAATTAGTGTGTAGTAAGGTTGTTAAAAACACGTTTTTGACCCAACACGAAATATACAATATAAACTCGGATCGTAAAATCATAAAATCGCAAATAAAATATTTTAACTAATTAAAAAAAACAACATGGTAGCAAATATATTTTTTTAAATGGACTAAAATGAAACTATTTTAAAATTATAAGCAAAATGTAGCATACCAAGAGATAATATACACTAGTTCTTATCACTGGTAGCTTAATATCAAAACATTGGTGAATGTAGTCTATTTTAAAATTTATACACTGGTAGCTTAATATCAAAACATTGATGAATGCATGGTTGTCGGATTTCAAGAATTTGACAAGACTTCTTTTCCCCTAGTTATATATGCACCAAATAGGGTCCCTTGTTTTGATATTGCAATTATTCTTTCATACACGCTAGTTTTTATTGTTAGTGATTATGGTATTTACATGTGTCATATGCCAAGATACATGACAGCTGCTAATGAAACTAAGCTAAAGCAAACCCACAATACACACACACACACACACACACACCCATAAAAAAAAAGCAGGTGAAAAGCGATGGATGCATATAAAATAAGGGCATGATTCATGGTTGAGAAAGAAGCGATCAAGTATGAACCAATCAGAGAATATATAGAAAAAAATCACTAAAAAAAGACAGAAACCCTTTAATTTTCTATTCCTATGCTGTTTCTATGAGTCTTAGTCTAGTGGGCAGAGAAGGTTAATATCAGACTTGGAGACTAGCAAACCTTGATTGAGTAGTGGTTGCTAGAGCCTTCCGTCTTTCTGTAGTACTGGATTCAATCAGGAAGGAATACACGCTTCTTTGTAGTAACCATCTAATTTTCAATTTATATTATACAAGAACTTGTGATTAGAGTATATGTACAAGAAATGGTCCTATGATTTTCTGATATGTAAACAGAACACTCCAACTAAATAATTCCAATTGAAACGAAAACTAATTCTTCTTAGATTCTTTTCTGCTAATAAATTGTGCAAGAACTCAATATATACACACACATATAAAACTACACAACTCAATCCATTCTTAACATTGCTTAGTAAATTCATAGAACAATGAATTGTCAGCACAATCCATTCTTATGACCTGTAGATAAGGCATGCAAAATTACGAAAGAGAAAAGATTATACACGCAGACATGAAAGAATATATGTACAGGAAATAATTGCAATCTCAAAATCTAGCAGCATACCGAGTACAAGAACCCATTGCAGCGCTAGGAAGATTAAATTGATTAATCTCATGGACGAGGAGGAAGAAGAAAAGATTAACAGATTAACAAAAAATAATGTGTTTACCAGATTTTCAACACTAGGAAGTTTTTCTCTTGTTGCAAGTTTAACTGCAAGTTCAAGATTATTTAACTGCCAAGCCACTAAAAAATGATATAAGATTGATGGCCCTTTTTCACATAATAAAACATGATAGAAAAGAAAAGAATCCGACAAGTAAACCTAGCCATTAATGAAAGGCATAATTGTTGCTTCATTTAGAGTGGTAAGCAAAACCAGCAGAGAGAGTGGAGAGTGGAGACCGGAGACTGAAGACTGAAGACAATCAGATCAGAGGCAAACGAGGTAAAGAAAAAAATGGGTGTTTCGAGAGAGAGATTAACAAAGAGTGGAAGACTAGAAGTTGTTGTGCTGCTGGTCTTAGCCTGCTAGGGTTGAGAATGTGAGATTTGGAAAAAAAGGCAAAGGGGAGGCTGGGGAGTGGGCAAAAGGCAAAGTCGAGACTCGGGAGGGAGAGTCAATAAATTTTGTAACATTTGTCAAACTCATAAACTCGGTCCGATTTTACCGAGTTTACTAGTTTTCGAGTGTTTAACCCAATTTTACATGTTATATACAAGTTAACTCGTAAAATCGTATGATTTTACAAGGCAACTCGCGATTTTGACAACATTGATGTGTAGCATGCAAAGTATGTGCATTGCACACACAATAATAAAGGTGTGTGCAATGCACATACTAGGTCTAGTGCGGGATTAGGTTTTCATATAGGGATTGAAATTATGATGAAAACTTTAACCTTGTGAAAAGTTATTTTCAGAGCGCAATTATGTTATGGAGAAGATTAGAAATAGATATGTTGCATTGTCAACAAGTTTATGAAACTGTAGGTTTGACTTCACATGCCATTTGGTATGGAAGTAATTCGAGAAACGTTGGCATGTCTAGAAGGCTTGATAGGGCCAATCCATGAATATAAAGATTGTTTGATCAATGATAAACTTGAATTGGCTATGGAAATTATTAAAAAGGCTAGTGGAAAGTATGTTGAACTTGTGGCAGAGATATATCGAAAGCTATAGGTTATTAAAGATGACATTTTTGTCTTAAAAATGAAAGTGGCATGCATCCCAATATGTGAAAGCACATCCAGACTCAAATTGTCAGCACCGAAAGCATTTAATGGGGTTCAAAGTCCTAAAGAACTAGGAAACAATTTTTGGGTTATAGAGCAGTTCTTTAGTTTGGCCAAGATTGATATGGGTAAACAAGTGGACATCACTGTTACGTACTTGATATGTGATGCAAAACTATGGAGGAGAACTATAATTAAAGATGAATTTAATGATGGATGACTCAAGATTGATACTTGAGAACATATGAAACCAACATTTATATCAAATAACACATCCTAGATTGCACAATAAGACTTGAAAAGGTTGAAACAGAAGGAGTCATTTCGGGAATATATAAAAGACTTCAGTTCTTTTATTTTGAATATTGAAAATATTTTTCAAAAGGGAGAGATTTAATGTTATTTTGGTTAATGAAAATGAAGGTAAAGAAACAGTCACGTACGTCTACCCAATATGTGTGGTTTTTAGTTGCTGAAATGAAGGATTAGATGGATAAATTTAGCCTTGTAAAAAATGATCTGATATAGATTAATGTATTGAGACAGAGAAAATTGAGTGCAATGAAGATTGTAATTTATGTGAAGATTGTAATTTATGTGAAAATTCGAGTTAATGACTAATATATGACGACCATGTTGGATTTAGGAGTTAGAAACACTTTTGTTGCTTACAAATTAGTGAATCAACTTAGGTTGTGGTTAAGTAACAGTTACACCATAATAAAAGTAGTGAATGCTAAGGTTAAAGGATTATAGGGATAACTTACGGTGTGTTGTTAGTCCTAGAATAGTGGAAAGGGAAGCATAATTTATTGGTAGCGACATTAGATGATTTTAATGCCATTCTTGGCCTAGATTTCTTGAAGAAAGCCAAAATCACCCTAATTCCATACTTTGATGGTATTTTAATTGCCAATAAACTATGTCTTAGTTTTGTTTCTTGCTATAAAGCTTTGGTGGCGAAAAATAAAAAGAGTGGCAGTAACATGATTTTGACCACTGTAATTGACAAGGCCTTGATACCACAATCACAAACTAGCTAATCTTTTAGGAGAAAAATAGACTTCCAGAGGGAAGAATAAGTTTTCTAGAGCTCAGAAGTCCATATTGCGTAATGAGGTAAGTAGTAATGGTGAACTCATCGAATTCAAAGAGAGTCAATTTTAAGATGGATATTCCACAGGTGCTTTAACAAGAAGCTTTTGTTTCTGGCTTTAAGATCAAGAAGTTCCAAACCCTCTTTGCACTTAGGCAGGCATACATTTTTCCAAGTAACAAACGCTGATTTATTACTTGTAAGGTTTCCACTACACAAAAAATTTCTACACAAGGAGGAGATACGACTGAGAACTAGTGAAGGCATGGGGAAGATACTGATCTAAAACTGAATCATCCCATGTAAAACAGAACGAATTAGCTCAAGCCTACTAGCATAAGACATGTGCTTCCCCATCCAACTATGTATACATGGCTCCAGCTTATACAGAAGAGGATAATACTGGTTAGCAAGCAGCCTATAAGGACTTAATGGCACCTCAAGATACTTGAAAGGAAAACTACCTTCAGAAAAACTTGTATACTGCAGGATATCATGTTTGGCAACCTCCCCAACTCCACTAAAGAAGATGGAAGATTTATTAGCATTAATAACCAACCTTGACATCCTCCCAAAAACCTGAAGCTGCTGAAATAAAATATTCACTGAGGCTAAATCACATCGGCAGAGCAAAAGGATATCATTTGCAAAAGCTAAGTGGCTTATACCAAGGGAGCTACACTTTGGATGGAAGTGAAAATCATCCTTTTGAGAGGCCACATGAAGCATCCGAGAGAAATATTCCATACACATAATGAATAGGTAAGGTGATAAGGGATCACCTTGCCTTACACTCCATTTTCCTTATAAGAAACCAAATAAGTTACCATAAACTGTTACTGAATAGGATGAAGTCTCAACATATTTCATGATTAAGTGAAAAAAAAATGAGCTAAGAAGCCTAACAGCAGAAGTAGATGCCTAATAAAAGACCACTGGATAGAATTAAAAGCTTTCTTAAAGTCAATCTTGATAATGCATTTAGGAAAGGCTCGTTTTCGACTATAATATCGTACGAGCTCCTGCAGAAGATTTATGTCATCATCCATATTTTTTCTTCTAGAAAAAGCATTCTGAGCAGGGCTAATGATATTCTAGAGCACATTAGCTAGATGACATTACAGTAGGAGATAGGCCTGAAATTTGCAGTTGAAGTAACATTGGAAGATTTAGGCACTAAAGCTATCATTGAGTGATTAACTTGCTTTAAACGTTTCCTAGAGGCAAAGAAATCTTTAATAGCAACACAAAAATCATTCCCAACAACATTTCAAGACTTCTTGAAGAATAGAGAAGAGTAGCCATCAGGACCAGGAGCCTTTTCATTGCAATACTAAAGAGTGCTTTTTTAAAAGCATCATTGGACATTGGGGATATGAGGAGATCATAGGTGTTATCATCGAGGCAAGGACCACTGCAAGCCACCTCAGTGTCAATCGGGATAGTATGCCTGGAAGTCCCAAACAACTCTTGATAGTATCTCACAAAAACTTCACCCACTTCATCCAAAGATGCAGTAAGCACACCATCTAGACGTTGAATAACTAGGATATGATTCATCTTGTGTTTTTTTACTCATCAATGAATGGAAGAACCTAGTGCCCTTATCACCTTTCTTAAAGAAAACAGTCTTGAGTTTCTGGCCAAAAAACATATTTTTTGCTGATTTGAGATTAATGAGCTTCAGCCTGAGCTGTTTATCTTGCATCAGGAGTTGAGAATTATTTCTATCATTCTGCAGGATGGTTTTGTGACAATCCAATTCATCTTCAGCTCTAACAACTCTCTAAAAAATATGATTGAAGTGAAGTTTGTTGAGTTCCTTTAAAGGCCTCTTCAAGAGCTTTAGTCTTTAACAGAGGATATACATACATGATTCAGAGATATCTGTTGTCCAATTATTGAAAAGAAGCTTCAAAAACCCAGGATGATCAACCCACATGTTAAAGAATTTGAAACTTCTTACATTATGAATCTGCCAAGGACCTATCTGTATTGAAGCCATAGAATGGTCTGAAAAAGCACTAGGATTGTAGAAATGAACATGAGCCTACAAAGATAGGCTAGACTAGAGAGAATTCACCATAACCCTATCAATTTTACTCCACACAATACCATTCGACTAGGTGAAGTGGCATCCTGAGTAGTTTAAGTTAGCAAGCCCAAGGTTAGCACAACATTCCTTAAAATCAGAAACTTCATAACTGGAAACAGAGACACCATTATGTTTATCTTCCTGGGAGAGGATGGAGTTGAAATCTCCAAAGATCATCCATGGAGAAGCTGGACTCCATCTCCTTAAATCATCCTATAAAGCCCTTCTCATAATAATTGTGGTAAAACCATATATAAATGTAGCTACAAAACTATAATGATTCACTAGGCAGGTGATGACAACATGGAGACCTTGGTCAGATATAGAAATAAGATCAACATTAACAATATTAGGATTCCATAGAACAATAATTCTTGCATTACGAACAACAAAGAAGTTTTCATTGTTTCATCCAAAATTTATATATATGGCAAAGTTTGGAAGACAAAAGCTTAGTTTCTAGAAGACCACATAAAATCAATGCAATGTTTTTTGATGAGGCCTGCAACCTCATGTTGCTTCAGAAGGCTGTTTAGTCCTCTGACATTCCAACAGTAGATTTTCATTACAAGGAGGGAGGGGTAGGAGATTCCCTACCACTTCTTGGTGTTTTATCGATGTTGCGCTTACCCATATTCCTGGTGACTACCCCTTCTAGAGATCCAGCAAGAAGTCTACATTTTGAGGTTGTTATAGGAACAACTATTCCCTTCCCCTTTTTACTGCCATGATCAACTAGAGGGTCTTCACTGTCAGACAAGCCCCTGTTGTGAGTCTGGTACCGCTTTTGACTTTTATTTGGGCCTATGATAGTTTCTCACCCCTCAGCTGCAGCTTCAGCTTCAGCTTGCATCATATCAGCTATAACAATTACCATGGCAGAGGGAGCAACATGGAGATTACCCTGACTGGTCTGCATAGTAGTAGCAGTTCCCTTGCCACCTTTCTTATTAACCACACAAGTAGAGGTGTTTTTAGCCTTTTTCCCTCCACATGTTGTGTCCCCTCCATCATTCACAGCCTCAACTTTAGCTTGCATAGGGTCAGATAACTGCTCACCATGTGGCATACCCTAATTGCCTTGTTGGCTTGCTACAACAACTGTCTCAGCACTAAGACCAAGCCTTGCATGAACAGAACCCCTTCTGGCCCTCACATAATTTGGTTGGGTTATCTTCTCTACACTGGAAGCTGAAGCTTTGGAACAAAATGTGATAGTATGTCTAAGGAGTTTGCAATGCTTGCAGAACTTTAGGAGAGTTTCATAAACAACAGGTTATAACAAAGGCACACCATTAGGCAAAATGATATTGATTGAGTGAGGCAAGTCAGCAAGCAAATCCAACTCAATAAGAACTCTAGCATATGAGAGCCTAGACATGATAGAGGTGAGCATATCACATTAAAGAGGTTAGCCAATAACACTTACAATCTTAGACAGACATGTTGAAGACCAACATTTGAGTGGAAGATTAGGAAATTTAACCCAACCCGGGGTTGTGGTCATTTCAGTAGGAGCAAAATCAAAATACTCAGGCATAGGTTTCAAAACCAGTGGTCTCTTAAAAACCAAATACGGTCCCCCATATAAAATCGTAAGTTTATCTTCTTCATAATCAAATTTAAAGATCAGCCATCTGGAATCATGTATGGTTAGAGAAGCAGCACATTTCCAAGTGGTAGCAATAAGATTAGTCAATGCTTTATAGCTAAGGAATTTCCCAGCAACATAACCAACAACACATAATTTTCATATATCACTATGACAACCCAAATCTTCCTCTAATAGAGGACAATCGCTCGCATTATTGAACATAGAAAAATGCACAAATGGAGAACACTTATCAATTTTAAGATTCAAAGAAAACAAATCCCTTCATTTGCCAATAGTTGGCTGACGAAAACCTGAATTTGGGATACCACCAGTTCAGCTGGGTTTGTTCCACGAACTCTACAATCAGAGGAGGGATCGCCCTTAGCAGAGTTGAGAACTCTTACATTGCTAGTATTTAGCCCATCACCTTCAGGTTTCGACTCAGTTGGAGGTGGGTTGACATCAGACGTCTCAATAACACCAACAGGTCTGGTAATCGGTGGTCTCTAAGTCGAGGTCAAAGCAAGAGAATGAAAGAATCTTGAGCCAAATTCAAACCCATCATTCGAACCAGAGTAATCAACTTAGTCATCATCAAAAACTTCATCCTCAGAGCAATCCTTAACCAACACATAAGCTGGAGCGAGAGAGCCACAAATAGCTCATTTAGGACTAAACCTTTCCTCAACATTGCTGGGGTAAGACCCCTCAGCGTTGAGGCAAGCAAGAGTGAGGGTGGCTTGTAGAGGATGAGGCACTTTTAAGGCAAAGATCGACGCGTCGTGCATATTTGTTTGGGTTTTATCTTGGTTCTGCAAACGAGCACCCCTAGAGATGATTGAAGAAGATTTCTTAATAGTGTAGATGATGAGTTGTTGCTTCTAATAAGAGATGTTCATTTTAACAATAGGGCCAAGAGAAATACTATGAATCTCTTTTATGCATTTTATTTTGGTATTGTTCCTAACTATGATGAGAATTTCCCTGATTGTGATGAAGTTGCAATCCACAAGAAATACCTTCCACGTGGATGAGCAAATTAGCTTTTAGTTTCTCTTGCTTGTATCTGGTTTCATTGATGTTGTTGTTTTCACTTCGTGGGATAAAGGTTGTCGTGCTTGTATGTTCATCTCCCTGCATACCTTTTTTTAATGAGATAAAATACTTTGTATCACTTTGTCTTGAATTTAAATTTGATATTGTTAGAATGTAAAATGCAAAATAACATGGAGATAGACACACTTGAAAATTAATCATAATAATCATGGAGATATAGAGACTTAAAATCAATCATAAAGACAAACTTGAAGAAAATGATTTTGAGACAATGAAGAAAACTTGGTTAGGTAGAACTAATCATGAAGATAGATAACTTGGAGGCATAATGGCACATAAAAGATTCATCGAAGTAAAATTTCTTAGAACAAGCATAAAATAGAGCAGAACTATAATATATATAATGTAAAGACAAAAACTGGTTGGAGAAATTTCTTCATACAAAATAGAGCAAAACTAGAACTAATCATGAAGATAGATAACTTTGAGGCGTAATGGCACATAAAAGATTCATCGAAGTAAAATTTCTTAGAACAAGTACAAAATAGAGTAGAACTAGAATATATATGATGCAAAGACGAAAACTGGTTGGAGAAATTTCTTCATTACAACAAAAGTAGTTCTAGGAGTAAATAAGAGAATTTAAAATGACCTAATGTTTGGTGTGTTCAGCAAAAGTACATCTTAAGATGGTCAGAGTGCCCTGTACAGGGGAGATTTTTTCCTTTCCCATCTTATAGATGGAAAATGTTAGCCTTAATCACATGTTCCACTTTAAACGAGTCATTCTATTTTGGATCCAATTTCCCTCACCCTTCAGCATTCTCTATTGCCTTTAGTTTCCTTGGTACCATATCTCCTACTTTGAAAACATATGTTCTTCACTCTAGCATTATGGTATTGAGTAGTTTAGTGTCTAAAATCCTCCTTCTTTATTGTCATATTGAGTCTAACTTTTTTACCAAGTCCAAATTTGCCCTCAATTCTTTATCATTTATGTTTGCGTTAACAAAGAAATATAACACTCTATAACTAAGGCTTTCTATTTCTGTAGGGATTACAACTTTAGTATCATACATTAACAAGAAAGGTGTCTCACATGTGGAGGTCTTTTAAGTGGTTTTATAGGCCCGTAAAATCTCATCTAGGAGTTTTACTCACTTACTCTTGACTCTTGTTATCTTTTTTTTCATCTTATTTAATAAAACCTTGTTAGTAAGCTTTCCATGTCCATTTATCTATGTATTCGACATTAAAGAGAGCATGCAGTCGATGTTGAGTCTCTAACATTGTCCCCATATCTCTTTATTATCAAATTAGGTATCATTATCTATTATCAACACCTGAGGGAGCCTAAACTAGTAAATAATATTTTTCTACAAAAATGAGATAACTTTATTAATGGTTATCTCTTCCAATGCCTCTACCTTTATCCATTTTGTAAAATATTTAACAACTACCAAAATAAATTGTTTTCTTTCACAAGCCTTAAGAAATGGTACTAGTATGTCATTCCCTATTGAGAGAAAGTTCATGGCAATGCAATAGTGGTCATCTTTATTGATATGACAGGGCACAAGAGCAAGCCTCTAATATTTATCACACTTCCTTACTAAGTCAGTGGCATACTCTTAAATTGTTTAGACAACTAAGGCTTTAGCTTCAACATGGATGTTATAGATTCCTTCATGGTTTCCCTCAAAACATATTTGCTTTCACGTGGAAACAAATATTTAAACAAAGGTGTAGAAATTGACCTTTTATACAATTGACCTTCAACAAGATAATATTTAACTACATACCCTGTCAACCTGACCATTTCTACCCTATTTGACGGTGGCTTCTCTATAAGGAGATACTTTTTTTATAAGAGTCCTCTAATCACCATCCCTTTATTATTGTTTGTATCATCAATATTGTATTTGTTCCCTCTTCTATATTGGGTTTTCCTAATACTTTAATCCATACATTATGAGGTAGAACGACTTGATTATTGCTTGTCAATTTTGAAAGGATGTCAACTTTATCATTTTTCTCTTAGGCATTTTTGTAAATGGAGATTGACTTTCCTTTGTGTTTCTTTGAGTAGATGTGCAATAACACTTTTTACTGGTATGTGGTCATAGATCATTCTTTAACTTTAAATTCTTATTGACATTGTCCCATAACAAGCCGGAAGTCATTATACACATAAAATAGATACATATTAAGGCTTTATGTTAGCCTCAACCCAATCAAGAGAGCCTCATATTCAGCCATATTATTGGAGGCTCGAAATTCAAAGCAAAGGTCATACTAAAAAACTTGTCCCCGAGGCTAGTCAGCATGACTCATACTCTACTTCCATTGATGGTTAAAGACCAATCAACACGTAGTATCCATAGATGAGTGGTAAATTAGTGGTTTGACTTTATATACCTGGGTTCTACCAGAGGTGACTCTATGAAAGAGCATTATGTGATGAAGTCAGCCAGAATAGATCTTTTGATAACAAGTTTGGCCTGGTAATTGAAATTGAACTCTCTTAACTCTATCGTCCACTTCATTAGGTGTCCTAATAGGTTAGGCATGTGGAGAATCTATCTTAGAGGTTGGTTTGTCAATGCGATCACCTAGTATGCCTAGAAATAGGACTTCAGCTTCCTCGTTGCAATTACTAGTGCCAAAAACATCTTCTCAATCTTCGAATACCTATATTTTTGCATCATGTAGAACCTTTCTTGTGAGTAGATAGATTTTTAAACTTTCTCCTCATCTCATACAAGAATTTCACTCGCTATTAGGTCTACACCCTTAAACAGAGGAAGAGATCTTCCTCCTTTCATAGTTCTGAGAGGACCTTTAAAGAAGAGAGATAAGCCTTCAAATCTTCAGAGGCATTCTTGCACTCTAGAGTCCACTAAAAATAGACATATTCTTCAAAGTTCTAAAAAAAGGTAAACAACATTCTTCCAAGTATAGGATGAATGTGGTCAATGATGTTAACCTTCTAGTGAGCCTTTAGACATCCCTAACACATTACGATAAAGTCATGTTTAGTATGGCTTAGATCTTCTTCGGGTTGAGCAATTCCTTTGTTTTTGACCAGGAAACCTAGGAATGCCCCCCCCCCTTTTTTTTTTGTAAAAACACATTTTATAGGATTCAACTTCATCTTATGTATATACAGGATAGAAAACACTTTGTGCAAATTTGGGAGGTGCTAGTTAAATGACATGTTTTTAACTAACATGTCATCAATGTAGGATTTAATATTTCTGATAAATTATTCTTTAAAAACTCTTTACAACCATACATTAATAAGTTACACTAGCGTTTTAGGCTAAATGGCATAGCCTGATAGGAAATGGTTCCCTTATTTGTTATTAAAACTATCTTTCTTTGTCATTTAGATGCATGAGTATCTAGTGATACCATAAATTAGCATCCAAAGATCTTAAGTACTCAAAACCAGTTATTAAATTCATCCATCAACTTATTAATCTTAAGCAATAGAAAGTTGTCTTTAAGGTAGATTTTGTTAAGGTTAGTGAAGTTTATATATATACACCATTTTCCATTGGACTTTTTAACCATAATTACATTGGCCAATCACTTAGGGTACATAACCTTTCAGATAAACCTAGCTTTTAATAATTTATCTAATTCTTTTGAAATAGTTTTTTATATCTTTCTCTCCATAGTTTGTTTTTTTTAACTAGGGAGAAAATGGACTCATACTAAGGTAGTGGCAGATAACTTATAGGTCGATGTTTGGCATATTAGATGTTGCAAAGGCAAATTTATGCTTTTAGATATGAGAAAGCTCTATTAGAGTTTTTTCTTTCTTTGAATCTAAAGTGGAACCGATATTAGTGAATACATTTTTATAGAGATTAACTTCTTTCAAGCTTTTGATGGCTTTTATTCTCACTTTAACCTTCTTCTTAATGAACGATGTTTGGTTTACCTATAAGGTGTTTTTCCCCTTCAAACATATTAAGGTACATTTTCTGAAGATCATTTGGCTTCCTTTTAATATAGCTAGTTCTTTATCTATAGGGAACTTTATGGTGAGGTACTTAATAATGATCACCATATTTATCTCAAGGAAAAGGGGTCAACCCAGGATGACATTATATGTTAGGTTCATTTTGATCACCATGAATGTCTGTTAAAGCGTGCAACACTTAAGGTACGTGTCAATTATCACTAGAAGGTCCAAGACACCTTCCATTAGCACTAATTTCTCCTCAATACCTATCAAATGAGTCTTAACTAGAGTCAACTTAGATGTGTCCAAGCTCATTTGCACCATAACATCCATCGAGAGGATGTTCACAATACTTTCATCATCAATAAACATTTTATGTACCTAGTAGTTAAAATAATGATGGAGATAACTAGGGTGTCTTTATGAGGAAATTTCATTCATGGGTCCTCAAGAGTGAACACAATGCCAAGGATTTTGTATCCTTGATAAGAGTACTACCATCCATAAGCTTTTTTACTTCCATTAAAATCTTTACTTGTTGAGATTCTTTTCAAAATTATATTGATTTCTAGGAGAGACTTGTAAGGAGCATCATATTCTTCTCATTATTTCTTATGCTCTTGTCTTCTTTTCATAAGTTGTTAAAGATAACTTTTAGTTATGAACCTCATTATTTTTTTAAAGCATAACACTCTTCTTTGTGAAATATGCAGTACTTTTTGGGTCTCTCTTTCTTGTTTTTCCCTTCATTGGTATTGGGTATTGCATATAATCTTTTTTCTTTATTGTGGTTAAAGCCTTTGCTCTAGTTGCATTCACCAAAGTCGTCATCAATTCTAGATACACTAATCTATTGTGTACAGGATCTTTAGGATTACTTTTAAATAATTGTGTATCATAAGGGGGACGTCTATCATGTTTTAGAGACTCTTTTCTTCATTTATGAAAGCACAAATGCCTATTTCTATGCACGCTAATATGCAATACTTTTTTGGGTCTCTCTTTCTTATGTTTCCCTTCATTGGTGGTGAGTATTGCACACAATTTCTTCCTTTTATTATAGATAAATCCTTTGTTCTGGTCGCATTCACTAGAATCTTTATCAATTTTGGATGCCCTAATTTGTTGCATACAAGATCTTTGGGATTACTTTTGAATACTTGTGCATCATTAAAGGGATGTCTATAATGTTTTGGACTTTTCCCTTTATTTATGAAAGCACAGATGCCCATTTCTAGGCACGATAACTTCCTCTACGTAAATATAATTTTCTTTTGTTTGTTTCACAATAAAGAGATTCTTATCAACTAAAGCATAGAGTCATTCCTATAGGGAGAAATTATGTGCCCTGCTAATGATAACCTTTGTTACAACATGTTCTAGCAAGTTTTCCACATTCAATATCTTTTTATTGAATCATTTTAAATATGCCTTGGTGCTCTCATTCTAGTTGGGTGATGGCAAAACATTTTATGGAGCTCTTTTTCACAAGTTTGTTGGTGCTAAAACGAGCAATTAGTTTACAACATAGTAATATAAGTATGAAACATGGTTCTAAACTATAGTACCAGGCTCAATCGAACCAACAAAAAGTGGTGGGGATAATTTTTCACATGGCATTAGTGTATTGAATAGTCAATTCAAAACTACTTCTAACATACTAGATGTGCTCCCTCGGATAAGATAGACCATCATAGTTATCCAAATTCATCATTGTGACTACAAAATATTTGGGGAGATGCGTATTTAACACACTTTTACATAATAAATAATCTCTTATCTAATGTGCAACATTTCTATCATTTTTATTCTCGTTCATCGTTGACTTTTTTGGCTTTAAACTATTGGAATAGGATTTTGATGGAGAATGAGGTCAATAGTAAAGGATATGGCCTTGCTTTTTGATGAGTGGAGATTGGGCCTAGACAACCCTGCATAGGAATGTTCCTTATGATGATGAGACTTGTTCCTTAGAATGGTAGGGGTGTATTGTGTGCTTTCATCCACTCTATTTTATTTGGTTTCTTTAGGGAAATGGAGCTACAATGCATAGGGGGTACGAGGGAGTAGGCTATTGAAAAGATGATGGCATATTTTGTGGATGAATAAGGATAACCCTGAGCTATTGTTGATCCTCTTAGATATTCAAGGTTATTGGTATTTCAACTTCAATCCATATTCTTTTGATTTCTCATTTTCGGTATTGGTCTTTTTGTAAAAGTTTTATTTGTTTTCAATTTCATCTTTGAATCCCAATTTACCAAAATTATATTTTTCAATTTGGTCCTCATTCTTTGGATTTCTAATTTTTTTCATAGCCCTTCGGTAAAATTCATTATTCTTTTCAATTTCACCCTTTAATTACAACATTGTTCAGTTTCCTATGTTAATTTTGAATCTCATTCTTTTTATTTTTTTATCCTTTTACTAAATTGTTTTTTTTTTCAATTTCACCCTTCAATAAAATATAAATTTATTTTGTATTTTGATTTTGATTCTCATTCTTTTAATTGTTATTTTCTAAATCATTTTTCTATGATTGAAATTGTTTTCTCAATGTCATCCTTTAAAATATGATTGATTGAGAATTGGACTTCATGGATTTTCCAGAATGGGTGATTCAATGATTTTTTGACAAAAAAAGAGCTTTATAATTCTTTTTATATTTTATTAGGTTATTTTAATTACATGATCTGGGCTACAGGTTTGGCAGGATATCCCGAGTAGGCTCAACCCTAATTAGCATGGTTACAAGTTTGTCATGACTGGTTTTTTATGATCTTTCTTTACCCCATTTCAGAACATGAACATTATCGTTTACAGAAAAAAATAGTTTGGCCTCGCGGCAAAGTGCAAATACCTAGTATAAACTCCCAACCCAAAAATCTATAAATAAGTGTTAAATAAGGTGATTCTTAATTGAAAATTGATAAATTAGGAGGTAAATTATTGTGATTTGGGATGAACATCTTTGGTAAATTAACTTAAAATTTGAATGAGATGAAGTAATAAATTGGTACACAAAACGTCAATCTAATGAAGAATCATGTAAATTCCCCAATCAGGTAAAATAATTATTTTAAATGAAATTTTTATAAAATGGAGTGAAAATATTTAGACAATAATAATAATAATAATAATAATAATAATAATAATAATAATAATAATAATAGAGTAGAATTCTAAATAAAATAATGTATGATTTTACGGGTGGAAAACGATGATCGTCTGTATAAGCCTCGCATACAATCGCACTATTTTGACCAAAAGTGGTGAAAACTCTTAGGAAAAGTTTATTATAATTATGGATGGGAATCCCCAATGAATTCGTTTGAAAATCTTGATGATTTAAGTGAATAAAATAGTACACAAATTCGGATTTCAGCATAAAATTATCTATTATTCAAATTTACAATATCAAGCATAACTCTTAATTCGAACCGTTTGATCGAGTTAAAATTTTCCGAGGAGTCTCTTGACATTTTATGCTTTCTTAGTATAAAATTTTAGTCAATAGAAGTTCGAGAAGGCCTTGCAAGAGTGTCGATGCTCAAACAAAAAAAAAATAGAAAATAACACATGGACTTGTTAATGACATTGTTGTAATTTTGGCAAAATTCTCCTCCTTGCCACTATTCTAGCTGATAACCATTAAAGAGTAGAGGAGACCTGATTTTTCTTCATTTTTATTTATATGTATTTTTTGTTCTTCCATAAATTTAGGCGAGAGAGTTCGTGAAGGTGATTTCTACTAAAGGAGATTCATCCAAGGAAGAAACATTAAAGAAAAACAGGTTGGGGAGGAGAGAAATTAGTGAGAGAAAGTGTGCAAGAATGGAAAAGGAAAGGGGGAAATATGGGATTTGATGCAATAAATACACTCCATTAAATGTTTTGATGTTGGTAAAAGGCTTTTAACCAATAAATTTTAATTTTTAGTTGAATTTTGATTTTTATTGAAAAAAACCTAAATTCCTAAATTATAGGGTTATGCTTTTTGAGTATTTAAATGTGGATTGGATTATTTATTATACTTTATGAGTGTGAAGAATACATGTTGATGACTTGAATTGGATGGGTTGCATTAAAGATTAGAAAAACCCCTAAATTCACAAATTCTAGGGTTGTTGATTTAAGTTTGGAAAAATTGTTAAAATGTTGGACATTATTATGTTTGAATGAATAGGAGTTAACAAGTAAAAAGAAAAATGGAAAGAAATCAAAGAAAATTTTGGGTTCCAAGCCTTAAAGGTGGCCGACCATGTGTATGAAAAATTAAGGGATTTAGAAAACTTTTTATAGTTTATGTATAACTCATGTGTTATATGGATTATGGTAGGGCTATTAAATTGGTAAATATAAGTGTGTTGTGTAAGAAATACTTTTTATTTAAATATATTAATTTATTTTGGTATGTGTGGTTAAGGGAAAGGTTGGAAATTTAAAGTTTGTGTGTCTTTATGGAAATAAATGTTATTGGCTAAGGTGAAGGTTCTAGAAATAGTGATTGAAGTAGCAATTCTTGATTTTTATAAATGTTTGGCACGTTGTTCAAATGTTTGAAAAGAGTACGAATAAGGTTGAGAAGCAAGCATGGAAGTGTGAATATGTAGAGAACCAAATAAAATTATATGTTAGCTTGTAGCTAAGGAATGAATACATGAAATGGAATTAATTGGAAGAAAGAACATGAGAGCTTTGGTTAGTAAGTGGTTGGCCATATGTATAGGTGGAAATTGGTATGAGAATTGACTATTTAAGTTGTATATATTATGCTTATTGTTGAATATAAAATGTGTTTGAGAATAGGTAGTTATTATGAATGTTGGTTAAATTAACTAAATTATTAGTTTGTAAGTTGAGGAATTTTGGAATGGGTTTAAAAACTTGGTTGATTTATGTTATTTTGTGGGTTGAAAAGTGTAATAAATAAATGAATTATATAAAGTCACGTGTATAATGGGGAAAAGAGAGAGAGAGAGAGAGAGAGAGAGAGGAAGATTTAGTTAGTGAAATTGTAGTCCTTCAAAAATGGGGAAGCTCAAGAAATTTTAATGGATATGGAATTTTAGTATAAAAATATAGACGGGTTGAAATTTTAGGGAAGCATAAGAAATTGAATGTTAAATGTAAATTGTAGTGGAATTTGTGTATGTTTTATTGTCTATGTGACATTATTATATTGGAATTGATGTGAATTGTGATAGAAATATAATTAAATGGATGGTAATTAATGTGGAAAAAATTGTGATTGAGACTTGAATGCTTTATAATAGGATCAATTGTATCTGAGCTCAATTAAAATTTATGTAGACTAGGTTATTTTAGTAATGGGTCTTGTGGTTAATTGAATAAAAAGAAAAGTAAAGAAATTGGTGAAAATATATTAAAATAGTATTTTCGAACAATGTTAAAGATGTTTGGAAATTAATTGGAAGATTTTAAAGGGTCGTCATGGATTTTTTTTATGTAGCTCAAATTAGATAATTGTGAAGATGGAGAATTTGAAAATTTGATATGATTATGTAATTTTTTGTATTGATTGATTTAGTGTGAAAATAAATTATTGTAAGTGGAATAAAACTGGGTTATAAAATAATTGGATGTTTGTGAACATGTTTTTAAAATATAGAAACATGAAATTCCAAATGTTTTATGATTGTTGGTGAATAAATAAAGTTGAGTTAAATTAAATATGTAAGTTGGAGAAAATTTTATATAAAATTTGATTTGAACGGTAGGGTTTGAAATTGGTAGTTTAAAAGTCCTAAATGAGGATTTAATTTAATAAGATGAATATTAACCTATGAATTGTTGTATAACTGATGGCTGTAATGTGTGAGTGTTAATTTAGATTTTTGGGATGTATGGAAAATTCTAAGGTTGAATTCTTATTTAGTGGTATGAACACTAATTATTATTGTTTTGGGAGTTGTAAGAGAAATATATGGAATGGGACTGGATTCTCGAGAGCTTGGATAATATGAGTTAAGGTAAGGGATATACAAATAAATACTTTTGGTAATTGTTTGATTCTCAAAATTTATTTATTTGTGTTGTTTATAAGTGTTTGTCATAAGAATTTATGCTTATGAGGTAGAAAATTATGTAAAATATGTAATTGACCGTAAAGGCGATAATGTCTATGTGAAGTATAATCATCTGTAACAGAGGAAATACATGTGTGTGTGACTGGCCACAACGACAATAATCCATGTATGCATTGTAATTGACTGTAACGGTGAAAACCAGTATTTGATTATGGTTGTCCACAATGATGGTAACTGCAACGACGAATATTCACTTATAAATTATAAACAATCATAACATTATAGAGCAACGTATGAATTTTAAATAGACCATATGAAAAAAAAAAACAAAAAAAATAGTTAACCAGTCGCATAATGAGACTAAGATTGTGGTAAAGATACTTAATTAGTCGTGTAATGGGACTAAGGTTATGTTATGGATTACCTAGTCAATCGTGTAACAAGACTAGGGTTATGGTATGGATTACTTAGTTGGCTATATAACAGGACTAGGATTATGGTATTGATACTTAGTCAACAGTCTAACGGAAATAAAATTATGTTATGAATTACTTAGTTGGTCATGTAACTGGAATAAAGTTATGGTATTAATTACTTAGTCGGTTGTTTAACGGAACTAAGGTTATGGATATGTTAAAGAAATAGGATTTGTGGGAGGGTTTTAATATAACAAAATTTAAACAGACCACCATACAACATTTAATACAAGAAATTATAATTAACCATAACAATGAGAATTAAATTAAATTGACCACAACAACGAGATTTCACATGTTCAAATTTGATTTGGTCACAACAATAGGCCTAGATTGAAAAATATATGAGGTGGAGAAAAATAATTGAATGGGCCAAATATGAGCACAAGGAATATTTAAAATGAAAAGATATTTGATAGTGTAAATAATGAGCATAGAAACTATTTAAGATGGAAAAAAATTTTGGATGTGCCAAAAATGAATACAAGAAATATTTGAGACTTGGAATATATGATTTAGTCAAAATTTGGATATAAATGAATATTTATATATGAAAAAAAAATTGAGACGAATCATCAATGGGCCAAATAAATATTGGTGAATGTAATTGTATTTACAGGTCATAAATGAGCCAAATAAATAATTTGATGAAAAATATATAGATGAGCTAAAATGAGCTTAAAGAATATTTGTATATGAAAAATATATTGATGGGCCATATAAATATTTTTTAATGAAAAATATATAGATGGGTTATAAATGGTCCAAATGAATAATTGAGCAAGAAAAATATATAAATGTGCTATAAATAGACAATATATATATATATGAGCCATAAAGTAATATAACAGCTAATTGAGAATGAAAATTAGATAAATGAACATGAGTAATAATGGATAAGGAAAAATAATATTGATGAGATTTGATTGAGATAAATGTGGGAATTGCAAAGTTATATTGAGAAGCTATAGGTGACATAAGGAATTTAAAAAAAAACAAATAGAAGTAAATATGTTGGAAAGAAAGGTAATTTAATAAATATACAAAATTAGTTGGTTAAAAAGGGATTTATAAGCATGGAAATAAATGAAGTGAGTGATGAATCGAGGTAATGATGGATGATGAAATCAATGATTAAGCTAATATGTGATCACAAGTAAATACAAAGAAAATGAGATTCTAAATTATTTTGGAATATAAACTAAAAGTATTTATGATGATTTTATGAAAGTGGTTGAATTAAAATGTAAGTGATGATTGTAATGGAAATCATGGTATTGACATGAAATTTGATGAAAGAATGCTAATGTTATATTATTCCTAGAGTTGATAAAGTGATCAATTGAAATGAATATTAATATACTAAAAAAATTATTTTATGTTTATGTGTGTTTTATAGGTGTTTTACATAGTCATCTAAGATATCTCAATATTGGGTTTTGATCTTTGAAGATTATTTTATTTTGAGAAAATGTTTGTAAAATCAGTTAATATTATAAAATAAATTATTGTATGTCTATTAAGTCAATAATGATATATAAATTGTAAAAATAATAAGGAAAAAAATGATGAATACCTTGTTATGGAAACTATATATTCAAGAAGATGTCATGTGTGTGTGTAATTTCCTATTTTTCATGAACATAACTAGTAAAAATGTATAAATTGCATTAAAAAGCTTAGGGTGTTTCAACCAAGCTAGTTCACTTTACTTTACAAATAGACATATTATACTGTGGATTGCACTATGCAATCTAAAATGCAACTTCAACTTTTCTCAAGATGTAGAAATATATAATATGGTCCCTATAATTTTATTTTTATCATGTTTTAGTCCCTTAAACTTTTGAAAAGAGAGAGGAAGTCATTGAAAAGGGAAGTGAGATAGAGTGATTTTGGTCGGCTACAAAAAAAATTGATTTTGGTATTAATGAGTATTGAAAAAAGAAATTCAATGGTTGTGGTTTGGGATTTAATCATGCAAGAAAAAGCATATATGAATTCATAAAGTTTGTTTTTTATTCGATTTGATTTTGAGTTTAGAAATTGATTTTTAATGGTTTTTTTGTTTGGAAATGGAGTTATAGAAGTTTCTAGAATGTATTTTAGGTATTGTTATGCAAAATGAGTTCAAACCTGGGTTTTGGGGCCCAAATTATCTAGATCTTGATTTTCTAACCACCTTTAACAGCTGAAATCAGTTGTAACGAATTATATGTCAGATGCACAATCAAACAACGTATCATCCATTCATTTTAATAAAAACTCAAGTGATCATCCATTCATTTGAGAAAAGCTCAATACATCGCTTGATTGAGTTTAAAAAATAATAACAAGACGCAGCTTGGCCTTTTTATATAGGTGAATTGCGAGAGCCTATCTTTCTAGGTGATGTAACCCACTTTTGACCCCACAAAAAATCAAGAAAATAAAAATAAAAACTAAAAAAATAAAATCCAAAATACAAGAGGATATTATGGAAGAAAGCTTAAAAGATTGTCAAGTTGGTGGTGAAGGACCAAAATGATAAGTGAAAAAGTTGAGGACCAAAATGTATAAAATTGACAAAATCGACAACCCAATTCTAACTGATAAAGGGTCCCAATTCTACCAAATAAGAATTTTGAACGGCTTAATTAATTTTATTGTGAATTTAATTGCAAGAAAATTGAAATCAATTTAGGCTTTAATTGGAAGAAATTAAAGTTTGGAGTTGAATTTTAAAGAGTTAATTTTGTCAAATCATGAGGTTAATTGCATAAATATTGAAGTTTGATGAGCAATTAGGAACTTGATTGGAGAAACCTAAAACCAAGGACCACACTAAAAGAAGGCGCGTGAACGCACAAGTTAAAATTGATCAAATCAGGGACAAATTGAAGAAATTAAAAGTTTGTTGATCAATTGAGGGTCAAAATGCATAATTTCATAACCAGAGACTAAAATGAAATAGGCAGTCAACTTTGAGGTTGACAATTGAGTTTGACAAAGGTGAAATTACATGAAATTAAGAGTTTATGACGCAATTACGAGTGCAATTAAAAATAATTGTAAAAACAAGGACTAAAATAAAATTTGTCAAATCTCAAATTAAAAACTCTAATTTCTAGGGTTTAACCTAGGAGATGTGTTGTTTGGCCATTGTTTAGCTTTTTTTTTTTGGCAATTTTGGCTGATTGAATAGGCACTTTCAGACGAATAAATGTTGTATCTCTGACCACCTCTGGGGCTGTAACCACCACCATTCAACTAAAAAAACACCTCCTCTACAAGGATCAGCTACTCCCATCAAACGTTTATATTCCATTTTCTTCAACAAACTCAACAACGTTTTGTCCACGATCAACCATCATTGTATTTTCAAATTCTTTAAGGATTTAACTAATATTTTAATAACCCTAAAAAATTTCATTCATGAAAATTAATGGTCAACATTCTGGTATAAATATTGGACCTACTAGTAGGTTGATATTTAAATACCAGGAGTTGACTATAAAATTCTTAGAATTATTTTGGATATTCATCAATTTTAATTAAGAGTATTTTCACCACAATATATGAGTTGAGAAAAACACTTTCACCTTCTAGGATATATGAACTCTGTCAAAGTACCTACATGGATTCTTCTTACAAGAATTTATCTGTGCATACGAGCTCATAATAAATTCAAAATTTCAGATTTATCCATGAGAATAAATCTTTGTTATGAGTCATAGATGGACCACCGGTTAGAAACCCATCAACGCATTTAAACCATATCCAAACCACGCAATGTAGCTTACCTTATGTAATGTGCACTAGGGTGTTAACACATATTCTAACCACAACCAGTCTCTTACCCTAAAATTTCAGATAAGACCAGTCTATTTAGGTCTCATAGTGATTCTGAACCAAACAACTAGGTGATGACTCTTTGATACGAACACCATAATGCCCCCACGCACATGTGCGGCACCAAGCTTAGAAACACCTCGCTTTTTTTTAAAGACCGGACTCATAGATCTAGCCTTTCAAACTCAAACTTATCTAGGCTTTATTTTTTTTACCCTTCACCATATTTTTTTTCTTTATTTAATTACCTTACTTTTTTTTTTAATAAAGTTATCTTTCTATTAAAATGGTATTTAGAAAATCATTTAGTTATACCATGAGTTTCAATAGAATTAAAGCTTTTTTGGTTATATTAAAAATTATTTTATAAATAATTATATATGAAACTCATATGCAAAATAAATAAAAAAACTACTCGTGAATATTTAATAAAAATAATATATATTTTTTGTTATTTTTTATTGTTATTTTTTTATATATAATTTTCTCAATTAATTATTTTTGAATTTTTTCATAAAGTCAAGTCAAAATTATAAAGACATGTATTTTTTTTTATTGAAATTTTCTTTTTAGTTCATAATAACCTTTTGTTTTTAAAAAATATTCTTCTAATAATAAAAAACATAAAACATGCTTCCGTGAAAAAAAAAATGCATGAATAAGGAATAAGTCTTGATTAAAGAATACTTTTTTTTTATTTAAATCATTAACATAACGATGAATATTTATTTTAATTATCTTAATTTTTTTTATTAAAAGAACATCAAGTTGATAAAAATTACACTTATGAAAAATAAAAAAAATGAAAAATGAATAAAAAATAAGAATTTCTAAAAAAATATATTTTTCTCCTTAATTTAAATTATATTTTTCTCCTTAATTTAAATTGTTGAATTTCTAAATATTTATTTTAATTGTTACATAATTTAATTTAAGAAATTCAAAAAAACTTTACAGCAGTTGTCAATGACTATTCAATATTCATGCCTATTATCTTGTGGGGGACATAAATGTTGACAGATTCTCTCGGATACATTATTTGATCATTCCTGGATTTTTCAGTAACAAGATGTCACAAGACTTGAGAAAACTAGAGTCATACAACTGGTCCGGACAAACATTAAGCATCATAAAGAACAGTTCTTTCTAATCAAGGAATGATTCAAGGCCAGCAGAACGCGGCACTAAACTGAAAATCATGCATGCCAGGTGATGACCCTGTGTCTTGGAACAAGCAAAGTCGTCAGCAAAAAAGCATGCCATCATTTTTCGGTTGAAAAGAAAGTTCAGATTACATCAATACTCGGAAGAGGCGCTCAAAAATAGATGAAGAACTAGAAGCAGAGTTAGAATTAATTAATACTCCAAAAATACTCATCCACGTAAACCCAATCCATACATCCAAAGCTTATCACAACAGCATTACAGTATGTATGGCTTCAGATTCTTGAATATCAAACTCGACAATCTGACTTATTCCAACATGTATGGTTCAGTTGTCTCTAATTCTTTGACAAATCTGCCACATTTGGAATATATCTAGCCTTTTCTGGTGAGAAACCAGAAGAATTTCTGCTTTGACAAGAAGAATCATTTAAATAAAATTGCAAAATGTGTAATGTGTTCTATTAACAATAATTGTTTAATACCTGATTAGCCATTATAAGAATGTGACTTGATGAACTTACTTTCCCTTATAATTTTATAGTTTATCCATGATTCAATCACAATTCCCTCATCCAATCATCAAATACAGCATATCAAGGACACTGAGGTTAGGATCCAACCTGATTAAACCATAGTCAGGTCAGGTTGCTGGGATTCCAGAGCAAAAGTGACACGGACTGGCAAGAAACATATAAGGTGAGTCATTCTACTGCTTCCTTCTTCATGTTTTATCTGCATGTCGAAGGCATAGTATTGAGCAGAGCTAGGTGATAAAAAATGGATGTGCTAGAAGTAGATATTCACATACTTGAGTACCTTGAGAATTATAGCCAAAATTTAAGGGCATAAATTTGCATTGTTAACACATGAAGGTTTCTTAGCATTGTAGTAGAAATGTGCGATCATCTGGACCAACTCATCTGCAGTTCGAAACTCTGCAAAGACCATTATTTTCATAAGAAGATGGAAAGATAGGAGCTTGAATATGTCTACTTGTAATTCTGTTATGAAAGCAATATGCCTTACCTTTCTCCCTATACAGGATCTTGTTTCCACGTAAAAACAAAATCTGAGGGCATTCTTTAACTTTAAGAGCATATGCCAAATCTCTCTCAATATTGATGTCTATCTTCACTGTCTGATACCAGAGAATTTCAAGGTCAACAAAATTAGCAATCCAAACGAAACAAAATTTGATAAAATCCAAGGAACCAACTTCTAGGGACAAGAAACAGACTACAAACTGAATTGAATTGAACTGAATGGCGTCACCCTAAACAGTCCATAAGTAACATTGCGATCCATCAAATGAACCTAAAAAACCACTTTATATTCTCGAAGGTTTAAATTTAGTTCGGAGATATAGAAAAAACAGAAAACATACAGTTTTCTCGTAAACCAGAGGTGCAGTGAATTTACATTTGAAACTTGTCCGTAGAAGTTTAAGTGTAACAAAGAGCATAGTCAAAACATTAGGAAATTTGATGCAGTTCAAATGGAAACAACATAGTGCTCATTTTACCCGAGGAGGCAATCGATCCTTGGCACCCCTATACACCTTGGCTGCCTTTTCTAGCTCTTTCAAAGTCTTCCAATTATCAGTTGCCCTGTGGATAAAAAGGAGATTAAGCATACTTTTTTAAGTGCAAGTAACAATACTCAATCCACATATACAATTTTCACAGTGCACAATAGACCAATGCAATTCGAAATATTAACAATTAAAGAAGAAGGAAAGCAATTTCACATATCAAACATGAACATCTTATTCTTGGTTTTCCCAGTAAATTATATTAAGTGGTTAGGATGCAAACTTGCTAGCAGTACAGGCCTACTAAAGAATGCTTAAGTGGTTAAGATGATACATGAAAAATGCTTACAGGCCTACTAAAGAAAATGCCAGAACTATGAACATCCAAAATTCACCGTTGAAGTTTGAACTACTCTGATTTTCATAGAAGCTACTTTATGCCTGTTTCCAATTGCTAGATCAATCCTCTTGTACATAATGAAAGCATAGTACATCAAAAATATAAAAAAGAAGCAGCCTCCGCACATCTCAACTCTCAAGCAATTCTTTCTTGAGAAATCCGTAACTACATTGACATGCTTATTTAATTCTTATGCCATTAATTAGCAACTGCAGTTCAAGATGATTACTTGCAAACAATACTCTACCAGTAAAACATTCACACGCAACATAAAAATAATGAAGTGATTTGATATTTTAAAGGAATATCTACGAGTTGCATAGAAAACACGAAATCTTGCTCTTTTGCCTCTAAACATATAGCCAAGCGTGTGTAGAAGAACTCTTTAAAGTACGGTTGCAAAATCTGCTGGCATGAAGAAAAAAATATCAAACATACCTGCTGTATCTCTCAAATACAAGAACAATCAGTGGACTTGGATGGAAGGCAAATCTCTCCCAGTCTAGGCAGTTAATCTCATTCACCCAGTTATCCTCCATCTCTCCTTCCCAGTCAATCTCAAACCCATCTTCTCCTACAACATTCTTTATTGGATGCTTCTCAAAATATTCAGACGCCCTAACTCCCCACCCCACATCAGCATCCAATGGCCAATCTCGACTTTCCTCCTCAACCACCATCTTCTTTTTCTTTCCTTTCCCTTTACCATCCTCACCACCACCTTCCTCCTCCTCCTCGTCATCGTCTTCATCATCATCATCACTCGTTTCAGAATCTATATTTTCATTAACTTTATCCTTCATTATTTCCTCTAAAACATCTGGGTTCTGCTGCCTAATTGATGCAAATGTTCGTTCCAGCGAATCACGCACGAAGTCCTCAACCGCAACTGCTTCACTCCTTCGGCCACGTTTTGGCTTCCTTGGAATTGTGGTCGGGAAAATTTCCCCGCCTTCCTTTCCACCATCTTCGTTTTTCGGTCGGCGAGTTCTTCCTCTAGAATTCATTTTGGGGTTAGAACTGGATTCAGGGTCAGATTTCTTTGAAACAGAAAAGCAAGGAAAACGTCTTGAGTTGTGCTCATAGTGTAAAGCATTTTGATGAGAAATTGCCGGAAAGCGGGCAAAATTAGGTTCATCGTTTATTGAACGAAGATGCGAAACGGGCTTCGGCACGGCCATCGTTTGAAGGAGAGACATTTTTCTCCGACAGAAGAGATTGAATGGGAAGGATAATGTCGGAGACAGTGAGCAAAAACCTAAAACCCCTCGTTTCCTTCCGACCAGACACCACGCGATGAAGTTTTATGACTCCATTTTGCTATGGATTTTTTCTTTTTTCGTTTTCTGGAAAGGTGGTTTTTATATATATATATATAATTTTGGGCTAAAAAGTCGAGAAGGCTTGAGGCTCCAGGAGTGGGCTTCGAACGTTAGACAACTCTTTCGAAACCCAAGAGAATAAACGAAGACAGAGAATAATGATCATTTCACGAATTTCTTCCCGTATAGTAACAGTAACAGGGGTGGAAACTTTAAAATCACGATCATCTTTCATATGCATATTCCGAAAGAATTATGGTTAAATATTCATTTTCTTAAAAAAATAATAATTATAACATAGTCATTACAATTAAAAAAATTAATTAATAAATCCTAATAAATTACAAGATATACTAAAATGACTTGGTAAAACACTAGCGTATCTTTTTTGTCATCAAACATTATTTTTCAATTATAGCTTTATATGCCTCATTTGATGGTAAATTCGTTAATGATGGATAAAATAAAAAATAAAAAATAAAGGATGAGGGAGTCAACCAATAAGAAAAAAACATGGTCAATTTAAGATTTATAAAAAAGTTCATTTTAGCCCATATACTTTCTTTTTTCTATCTTTACAATTTTTATATATTTTTAAATTTTAATTTTGATCTAAAAGTTCAGTTTTTGTATATTCTAAACCTAGCGTTATAAAAAAAAAAGAAAAAAATCTGTTGAAAATGATCAGAAAAGAGAAATTATTAGCTTTTGTTACTTTTTGGAGATAAAAATTTCTAGTTTTTGTATTGTCTAGTTTTATTTAACAAGAAGAATTTGATAATAATTTTTTTATCTAAAATAAAAAAAATCAAATTCAATTTAGAGTTTTTTTATTTGGTTTATTTTCGTTTTTCTTAGTTTTTTTATTTGGTTTATTTTGGTTTTTTAAGTGTTTTTTTTTTTGTCTTTTAGGATTATTAGGTAGATTAGAAAGGTTTTCGTGGTGTTTTTGAGATATTTTTAAGTAAAAATAGCTTGAAAAAATAAATAAAATAATTGCCCAAAAGAATCTCTCTCTATTTTTTTAGCCACCTTTGTAGTGGTTGAGATTTGGGTAGCATATGATAGGTTGTTTATAATTTTTTTTTTAAAAAAATAACGGATGATAGGTTGTCCATCCCTTTGTAAATGAAAAAAATAACTGGCCCAAGCATACGAGCCAGGATTAATATGTCCCCTTGTTTGGGCTTTGTTGTTTTTGAGGTGTAAGCACAATGGGCAATCTAGGCCTTTTTTTCTCTTTGTTTTTTTTTATATATTTTTTTAATTCCTTATAAGGTTTTCAAGTTTTTTAATTTTCTTATTGTTTTAAGTTTTTTTTTTTAAAAAAAAAGAAACTATTTTGATGTTTCAAGGGACATTTTCATCAAAATAAATATAATATATAAGAGAAATGTGAATATATTGCTATCAATATTTATTTTTATTTCTTATAAAAAAAATACACAATCTTAGATAAATGTGCAATCATATTAATAATTAAAGATATATTCAAATTTTAAAAATATAATTATTTAAAAAAATTGTTAAAATATAGTAATCAATATATTCACCACATGAAATGATAAGTAAAAGATTGATTAAGGTATCTTTTAATTAATTTAATTATCATCATTTAATAGTTTCAAGAAATTATAAAAAACTTATATGTCCATATTATTTTAAAAATCAAAACTTTTCCCAATTGTTATTTGTATAATATATTCTAAAATTTAATAAATATATTCCTAGCCTAACATATTTGTTTTCTTTTTTTCCCTAATTTTAACCTTTAATATTGGATTTTTGTTGATTTTTTTTTAATTTTATCTTCGAATTGGTCTTTATATTCTTATCATGTAACTAAATTAAAAAAAATAATGTTATTGGATCTATTTGAGTCTATTATCCAGATCAGGGTTTTGACGGGTTAAATTGAATTGTTCCGAGTCAATCCAATATATCACCATTTCAATATTTTTTTTATAAAAAGTAAAATATAATTGATCGTCTTATTATTAACTTCAAAATAAATAAATCTTTTAGGACTGTTTTAAATATTATACTTGTGTTAGATGATTATTAGCTTCGGCTTATTGATTTGCAACCTAATAAGGGTCCATTAGAGTTATTTAGAAGGACTATCTATATTTTTTGTAGTTGTCAAATCTTAGCAACATCTATTTATAGAATAATTTAGATTTTTTCATGGTGCAAATTATGTTCTTTATTGGGACAAAGATTAACAACTGACTTTTACCAAGGTATAACTGACTCTATGGTGTCTTCACATACTTCGGGTTCTTATTTTGCTGTAAACAACAAGTCCAAGTTCTTTTCTAAGATCTTTGATTTTTAGATACAGGTTACCTCTAGGTCAAAGTTTTTTTATCCAAACCTGAATTTCAGTTTTCTTTGGTTGTTTATCTATTTTGTTATTGGTTTTAGGATTGTTATCTTAGGAATTCGCATCAACTGGTATCAAAGCTAAGCGTGCATGGCATTGAATGATGGGATTTTTTTCCCGAATCGAGAGGAGTTTTAGATGTGTTGGGATAAATCATAAAATTATTATTTGAAAGGTTCAGGAGTCGCCATCGAGTATTATAGTCATTAGAAAATCTAATGGTCTTCGAGAGTTTGAGTAAATGGACTAGTTGTGTATGAGGAAGACACATCACCCCTAATGTACCCTTCATACGGTAAGTTGCATTATTGATTAATTGTTTTTCTCTAAGTCTTGTTTCTATTTGTTGGTTCATCTAAGGTTCAAAAAAGATCTTTCTTAGTAAGAAGGTCTTTATCATGCTAAAATCTAAACATTCTAAAGTCTAAATTTTAATGATGTATTTATTTATATTTTGTATCTTTTAATATCTGAGGATATACTTTACAATGTATTTTTATACCCTCAAATAATAAAGTATGTAGCTAATTTTTAATATTTATTGCTATTAATTCATTTAATTTAATATCGAAGTGTGTATTATGTTGTAAAATTCATACCCCGAATATTAATTAAACAAATTGATTTTTGTGATATTTCTAAAATTTTGACCAAATTCTAATGGATAATAATAAATTAGTCATGATATTCATTTTTTGTATTTTTTTAAAAACATGATAAAATTGCAATTTTTGTTTTTTTTTATAAAATATGCATGAAAAACTTTTAGGATTTGACAATATACACATAAACAAAAACATATTTTTGTATGTTTGAAATTTCAGAGAAAAACAGGTATTTTTAATACCAAATCCATATCTTACAGTGCAGATCTACAACTCAATATTAAATGAAACTGTTGGAAAAACACACGAGTGACCCATAAATAATTTTAAAATGGTCCCTGAATTTTTTAAGATTATTTAGTGCTTGTTTGACTAGATACTAAAATAATGGACAAACTAAAGCTAAAAGGGGGGCAGTAAGGCGTCTTTGTCAAATACACCCTTATCGTGAAAATAGAGGCATGAAAAAATACCTCAGACCTGTGTTTGACAAACATGCCTTAATGACCAAAAAAAGGAATTTTTCTTTGACAAAAATAGGGTATGCCAAGCATGTATTTATGTTTGAATTGGGCTTAGCTCAACCATATGAGCTCGTTTATTGGGCATAAGACCCAAACCCACATGTACGGTTTGAGCTCATGCCATCCCAACTTGATTTTTGTTAGGCCAACAGAAGGCTCTAAGGATTATTTTTTTAACCCAGCCTAGCCATATGGGCTAGGTTGAGGCAAGAGGCCTAACCCCATTTCTTTACCACTAGTTCGACCTAATGGTCTTGTTCTCTAGCAAATGTCAGCACTAGAACATGAGTTATTTCTTCATGCTATCCATATATAGCACCATGAATGAGGGATCAGGGGAAGAAGAAAGTGTTACTTGGCTGGTGGTGGTGCTTCCAGAGTAACGATGGTCCATGGTAAAGGCTAACAATAGTGGTTTGGAGGGGGAGGTTGTGATAGAAAAGATAAACACGGGTCATAATGGCTTTTGTGGTGGTCTTTGGTAGCTGTTTTTGGCTGGAATGAAATGGGGTTGTAGTGTAAGGTCTTGTGAGTCTCGATTGGACTAAGGAAAGGGTAAGAGAGATGTTTCTTTTCTCTCTCTCTCTCTTTTCTCTTTGGTTTCCTTTCTTTCCCTTTTAGTTTTTTTTTTCTTCTTCACCTGAACTTCACCCCTATTTATAGAGGGTGAATGAGGTGCTTGGGGTCCCTTCTAGGCTTGAATCTTGGCCCTTGATTCGTCTAGAAAGGGTCCCAACCATTAGTCATAAGACAACAATCTAGTACTGCCAAAACCAGGTTGTTAAGGCTGGCTGGGTTAAGGGTTTTGGATGTTTATTGCAGCGTTTCTTAGGTGACAATTTGGCGAGAACAAGGTTGAAAATATAATACATTGTCAGGGCATAAAGGTGATGTGTTTTTTTTTCTCTTATTTGGTGAGGGGACGAGAGAAGACTGTCATAACCCAATTTTGGTTTATTTTCCATAATTTACTTTTTTTCAAAATAAAAAAAAATTAAATAAAAAAACAAAATAAAGGCTGGTAATGTAAAGAAAGCAGGCCGAGGAAGATTTCAAAAATACAAAAACATCAAGCTACAAATTTGGAGGAAATTCAAGACCTAATTGTACCCCATTATACCCAAAAAGTGGAGAAGCAATGCAAATTAAAGGTCAAATTAAATTATTATTGGACGAATTTGCATAAAAATTAAGTCCAAGGACATAATTAAATTTTTAATAGGCCAACTGATTAATTCATGGGCCAAATTGAATTTTAATTATATTTAAGAATTAATTTGGGTTCAATTGAAGGATTTAATTAAGTGCAAGAACTTAATTATACTTTAAATGGATCAAAATAATTTTATTAGGGGCTTAATTGGTGAAAAATTAAGTTTGCGAGCCCAATTTGGGCTTAATTGAGAAGATTGCAATTTTAAGAGACCAAATTTAATTTTTACCAAGTTAATTGATTAAAATCAGGGGTAAAATTGCAAGAAAATTAAAGTTTTGGGATCAAATTAAAAAATTTCACAGCCAATGATCATTTTACAAAAAGCGGCAAACTATGTGGGTTTAATTGATTGAAACTGGGGGTGAAATTGAAGAAATTAAAATTTTAATGGTCAATCAAGGGTTAAATTACATAAATTCAAAACCATGGACTATATTGAAAAAGGCGGATAAATTTGGGATTCCAATTAAAGTTCATCAAGGGCTTAATTGCATTAAATCAAAAGTTATGATCAATTAAGGGTGCAATTGAGCAGCATTGATAGATAAAGGACTAAATTGAACTTTGCAAAAAAAGACTAGACGACTCATCGTCTTATCACTATTCATTTTCTCTGAAATGACAGCTCATTGAGGCTACTTTGCAGGAGCATTTAATGCCTCTAATTTCTACCAAATTTGACAAAACTTGCACACAAATGATCACTTGACATCTCTCTCTATCTTCGGGTATGACTCGTTTAGATTGATTGGCAACACAACGATCCCGACGTCGGTCTAAATAGACCAACTCAGACAGCCTTGAAGTGTCAGATTTGAAAGTTCATGGTGCCTATTTTGAACCAACTGTTGGGATTCCTCCCAACCGAATCAAGGGTTGAAAGTTCTCCCTGATGTAGAAAAGATTACCCTCTTGCACCTTCTATAAATAGATTTGGATTTCATGACTTAAGATGGAGAAAATTGGGTCCAAATCTGCAAAAAACTAGTCATTCCCCGATTCCCAGCCAACTTTTTCCTCCCTTCCTTCTCTCTCCATCGTGTCTTCAGCCCCTGAAGACCCCACATAAACCTTTCTCCTCCACCAACAGACGACGACTCAGGCTCCCTACGAACCCAAATCCTTACTAGGGGCAGAACAGCCACCGCAAACTCCTCCCTCTCCTCTCTACAAATTTTCTTCTTCTTATTTTCCTTCCTCTGCCACTGACCGCCAACTCTTCCACCGTTCCTCATAGCGACGCCACCCAAACCATCAGCTCAACCTCCTGATCACAACCGTGACCATTGCCTCCGGTAGTCTTCTCCTCAGCTCGTCTTCATCTTCTACAACCATTTTGGTTGCATGCAGAACGTGAACTACTACTGTTCATGTTCGGTAAATAATTCACTTATATGGTAGGCCAGACTTGATTTGGCCTAGCCCATATGGCTGGGCCTGGTTCGGCCCACCCCAAAAAGAAAAATGAATCTGTTGGGCCGAGATTGACCAAACCTTTTTGGGTCGAGATCGGCACAACCCAATCATTCTTGGGTTGAGTTCGGCCCAGCCCACATAATATATATATATATATATATTAAAAAAAA
>Ga0307517_10001400_pt1 | contig 40554 bp, 35 predicted proteins | sample 23_EM_MG_FD_194515 | JGI IMG/M metagenome (GOLD analysis project Ga0307517, IMG submission 194515) | Populus trichocarpa ectomycorrhiza microbial communities from riparian zone in the Pacific Northwest, United States - 23_EM | ecosystem: Host-associated > Plants > Roots > Unclassified | place...
CTATGGCTTAAAAAAGTATCATGTGCTAAGTATTATCGGACAAGATATAAAAGATGAAATGCATTGAAGCGAGAGTCCAAAAGTTTTAAATTATTTCTAACTAGAATTCTGCATGATATATTTGCACAAGAGTAAATTATTACTGAAAATACAATTTGAGGCCCAAAGTCCAGTCAAGAATGTGTATTTCCTAGAAGGTTATCACTATATGAGCCCCATAGTGAGGCTGACTAGTGTTGGTTACGGGGCGGGGGCAGGGCGGGTTTTCACTCGCCAGACCCCGCCCTTACACGGGGCCGGGGGGTATGTTTTGGGTAATCCCCGCCCTGCCCCCGTCAGGGGCCCACCTGCACTCATTCCCTAGACGGGGCCCCGTTTGTTACCACCTATTTTTAACGGGGACCTGTCTGGGTTATGGGTGGGGGCCTGAGCGGGCACAGGGGCAGGGAATGCCGAAAAAGACACCTCGCCCCAGGCCATTGAGTGGGGCGGGGCGGGGAAAAGGGCCGGCCCACGTTTTTCGGGGCCCCGTCCGCCCGTAACGAACTCTAAGGCTGACAAGAAGGAAAGAAAGCTTATGCATGGTTTCAGCTTGATGTTATTGATATGATAATAAGTAAAACATAAAATAACTAATGAGGGAAACAAGTAAAGAATGGAAAAACTGGCGATGGAAAGGGGTAAAGAATAGAAAGACAGGTGACGGAACCAAGTAAATCATAGGAAGAGTAATAAAAGAAATGCGGATAAAAAAGCTGAAAAACAGAAAAACAAAATTGCCACAATAATTTGTGAAAGGGAACCTCAAACCAGAATAGGTTTGAAATAAGGAATTGCTTATAGAAGGGCACTTGATGCCGTGTACAAACAAGAAGTCCAAAAAAAACAAGCACAAAGTATGTCAACTAGTTAAGAAACTGAAAACCAAGTTCAAAATCATTTTCTGTTCCTTCGCTGGTGACAGGGGTCAAATTGGGCTGGGTGGCATGATCAAGGAGACCCGAGGCGCCTCGAGTTTTTTTTAACTCTCGTGTTGACCTTGTAGATATTTGCTGTGGCGAAAGAATAGTAAGACTCCGTTTACGACCCAGGGTACGGTAGGCAGGTGTGGATGGTCGCACCGCAGGTCCATGAGTAATAGGAGGACTGGAAAGAATAGGAGGTCAGTTTTTTGCCTTCTTGGTCTTGGCTAATGCGATATTCTCATCTTGAGACGAAAGTTCACTGGCAGAGGGTAAAGGACTGTCATCATCACTGGTTGACTGCTCTTCAGAGTAGTGGACCTTTTGTCGACGGCGATTGCTTTGGCGCAGGACAGGTGGAATATCTTTTTTATCGCTAAGCTCGATTGGTGGCGAAGAAGGAATGTGTTCATTATGATCTTCATCAGAGTCGTCTCCAATTATCCGAATATGAACTGTATATCCAATTCTTATTGACTCGCTAGACTTTCGCCCTTTATTAACACCGTGTTGTGGCAGACTAATTGTAGATTTTGGATTGTCAACAAGTTTTAACAGGTCACTAATACTTCCGCCACCAATCAGTTCATTAGCATTTGGAAGTGTACTTCCACCTTCCCAATATCCAACACAAATAGGTTTATTTGGATCAATTTCTTGAGTCCGGACATTGGGAAATGACTTCCAAGCTGGATGATCCTGAACTTGGATGCGGAGATATTCTTGCCAATCATCTACCCGATCCAATTTTCGCAATTGGATAATCATTGGTGACCCATGAAGTGTAGCTCTACTACTCCCCTTTCGGAAGAAAAAAAGGGATAACGATTTATTGAGAGGCTTTGGTGTCGAAGAGGACAGTAGAGAAAGGGTATTATAGCGAGATTGACTGCTTGATTCAGGTTGGTCTTTGGATTGGTCTGCCCGCTGGCGTTGACGCCTAACCTCTTCACTTGTGCCAGATTGAAGGGCTGTTGAGGTGCTGGGTTTTCGAGTAGCTATTTGATTTAACAGGATTAGCTTAAGTCGAATGAGATATATCAGCTGAGATCTTACAAAAGTGAAGGATAGATTGTTCTTTGGGGTTACTAAGATGAACGGCAATTGGATGCTTACATCCAATACAGGTTTCGGGATTACCACGCATTGGTAGAATTGCATTGCAAGGACAAGCATCAACCTGACATAAAGGCATAATAGTGTAATGGAAGTACGCAGAATAACTCAGACTACTAGTGAAAAAAGAAGGTTGTATAAAAGGAAAAGTAACAGAGGTTAAGATAAATAGAAAATTGGTAAAAGTAGTATAAAAATAGTTAGTGTATGGACGGAGTTTTGGAAAGTGGAGAATTGAGTGAATTTATAGAAAGAAATTATGCAATTTATAGATCAAGGAAAAAACCATCATTAGTTTCATCGCCATATTCCTCTTTCTCACTACTATCCCATGTTGTATTAATTTCATCATGAATACTTGACTGACCTGAATTTCCACTATTTTTGTCCGCTTGTATCCTGTCTGACTTTAACTGAGTACTTTCTACTACCTCATATCCATCATCATCTGTCTCATCAATAACCATAGAATAATCGAACGCTCAGTGATACTCAATCTCCGAGTCTGCGGTATTGTGTGCTCGAATCCATTCTTCCGCACCTGTTGGAGAGTTGAATAAATTTATTTCTCCGCCATCCAAAATGTATGCAGCAGCCCTCTCGCGTAGAAAAACATATGCGCTCCTGTGTCGGGTATCACTATAAACATATTCTGCCGGATATCCTCCGGCTGAAAGCAACTCTGCATAGAGTTTTAAAGTTTCAGTTGGAAGATATTGATCAAGATCAAAATCTTTTACTTCAGCCTCCAGTTCGGCTAATCTATCAGCATTCAGGGGAGTTTTATAATCCCTCACACTATCGGGATAATAGTATAATAAGTAAGGTTGGCCAGTAGGAAGATAATGTGAGCGTAACCGTTGTCGGCGGATACTATGGGAGTTGTGTATTGCAACAAACTGATGAATATGAGAACGTATAATATCCATATAAATATATTGGAGACATGATTTATCAATGTCCCCACCATCAAATAGTCCTTGTTCCTCGAGTTCTGCAAAAAATACTTTCCATTCCTGTGTTTGACCATCAGTTAAAAGGTTCCACCATGCTTCGATCCGTTGATTTTTTGTTGATTTTCCATATGAGTAGGCTTTATGAAATAGAAGATCAGGTGTATTTTCTCTTCGGAGGAGGACATGTGATCGTGCAAGCAATACAGTTTCAGTTCCTTTCTTAATTAGCAAATTAATGTAATATAGTGGTAAATTAAGGCTAAAGAGATATATTATATATTATAGTTACCTTTATCGGAACGGATAAGCTTTGGCATATGCAGTGTACTACGGAGTAACCTGAGATATTGCTTATTTACTGACACAGCGGTTCGATTGGAAATTCCAACATAACACCAAACAATATAACGAGAGTATGCATCAATCGCTGCATAGATTTCAAATCCGAATCTTGAGAGCTTATCGTGGCCATCGATTGACAAAACTCGATTTGGTCCTTTAACAAAATATTCTTTCCGACGACGAGATGTTGCAAATGGCTTTCCTCTTGCAGCTACACCTTCGGGATCAATATTTTGCAATGCATCTCGAACTTGCCTTCTATTTTATTTGAAAAGATTAGTATACCCTCTATTGATTATGATAACATTGAACATACTGTGAGATAAATACTCCACTTAGTCGAATATTACTCAAGGTATATTCTCTACCATATCTTATTGATTGGCCAGAAATCAGTTGTTCTCTAACAAGATGCTCTGCACGGATATTTGCCTCAAACTTTGCATCTTCACCATTGGCGGTTCCCATTAGCAGACGGAGAGAAGAATGCAAGCAGAGATTTCTGAGCTGAGTAGACGATAAATCCCAGCCATGAAGTGATAAACATCGAAGCATATTTGATGAATTCATATTATGAGTCCAAAGCTCTCGGACCTTTAAAACAAGATTGCTATCCGTATGTAGTGATGCCTGCCGCTTCGTGAATTCCCATTGTGAGAATCTGTCTCTATAGGCTCGCATACTATCTTTTCTTAGTACCATTAAAAAAGTATTAGGGTCTCACTCTTAGACTTCATACCTTGGTGTAAATTGATGTCTTATTTTCATAATATCCATGACATCTTTAAGTGGCAGTCCATCTGTAAGATAGAGTTCAGCTAAAGTTTCCTTTACCGATTCCCAATCATAGAATTGTGGCATATTGGTCACAGGTTGACTCTAATCTTATGAAGTAACAATATGGTCAATCGTAGACCTGTGGGTAACACGTCTAAGAAATGCTTCAGGTTGCATTCAAATAACGAAATCAAAGTTAAAAGACAAAGCAACACGGAGCTAAAGAGGTCACGCTCAACCAGGTTGTTAGAGTAATATGCTTGGTATATGTATCCCTTGAAGTTTAATATTTTCCGCCAGCTCGGAGATGAGTTTAAATACACATTTAAGACTTATAGCTAAGTATATTGCTAGACTGCCTTGTATTACATGACTATTCTATCACTATATTCTAAATATAAACTTCATGCAAAACAATCTAAAAATAACTTAACTAAATATAATATCACTAAAAATAATATTGTATAGCCTATCTGACTCAGAAGCGTAGCAGGCTGAAATATAATAAAGCGAATATGAATCATAGCTAAACTTAGAAACTTAGGTACGGGTGGTTTTTGTCTTGCTTCTATTTTCTCAGATTCTGAGCAAAATACTACCCGCCCTGAGTCAATTCTCTCTTATTCAAGAGAATTCCTATTTCAGAAAACGATACTCGCCTCGCTATTTAGGAACTTACACTAGCACTTGAGTACTACTATCGGGTACTTCTAATAATTTGTTACTATTGATCTCTTCAGTTCATCCCTTACCTCGTCCACTTCTACTTCTAATTTCTGTAAGTTCTGCATAAGGACCTTGAGACGAAACACTCGCAGCAAGAGGTGAATCCACTTTGAGATCTATAAGGTCTCCCACCAACTCTTGCATGATATTTTCTTGAATACCCTTTACAACTTTCATCAAATTTCCTACTATATACTCGGATAATATGTACCTTGTAGGCATATTTGCAGTACGAATACTGATACTTACTCTCAGCTCAATAGTAACATCTCTGGTACATGATGAAAGAATTCCAGTGGTCAAATACTCTTTAGGAGCAGAGATAGTGAGAACACAAAACATTTATATGTATAGCCGATGGGCATATGCTTGTCGTAGAGGTGTTATGTATCAGCTGAGCGTTTACTACTTAATGTGCATGAAGCTACTAGTAACAATCTTTATAGATAATAAACACGTGACCTCTTAGTCAATAACACATATACGCACATGATTTGTGGCAAATCTTAATTACTAGTAAGCTAAAGCTAGAAGTTCTCCTTATCGTAATAGGCATACTATATTCGAACTGTCTATTGTATTCTATACCTTGACCCAAGCCGGAACTTATCAATAAAGTGATGGACATTGAACTTCCAAAGAGTAGAGACAATGATAACTTGTTATATGTCTACGATTAGAAAGCCAACGTCCAGTACTACAAGAGTTCATTAGGGCCGCAACTCAACAGCCTAGATCTGCGCCCTGTTCCCACGCAGGCCCCAACCAGGACTTTTAAGATAAGTTAAAGCAGAGGGTTGCAGGAATACAGTGGGTTAGTATGAGATTCCATTGTATAAGTTGGTTCAGAGTTGATGGTGGTACTACGCCTAGAATAAGTTCACATGCTTAAACGGCGGTTGGGTAATAGTTTTGTTGAATGTCTAAACAGGCACAGTTGAGCACTTTAGTATGTAGATATTTTACAATATTATAAAGGCTAACAGAATTATTGGCTTCATTCTTCTTTATAGCTACAGTCTACCTTTTCTCTATTAAATACATTTTCCCTCTTAGCTTACATTTCAAGTTTTGACTTCTTTCTCACTACAGGCCGCCCCACTTTTCCTGTTCTAATTGGCAACCTCTTACAGAACTTACCAACTTCTGCTTCCCTATCCTTTCCCTCTTTTACTGTATCATTAAAACTTACAGGACCTATATCAGCTCTTTCCTTATCAGGATCCAAAAACTTGTGAGCCTTAATTCCCTCTTCAGTAGTCATAATCCTTGCTTTTGCTCCCTCCGGCTGTCTGACAATAATAGTATATGCATACCTTCTCCTACTTTTCTTTCCCCCTCTTTTTCTTTTCTCTCCACTCCCAATCCCACTTCCACCTTCTGACTCTGTAACCATAAAGTCATCTGCTTCCTCCAACTCTTCCTCTACTGCCATATGTCTAGAAACCTGTCATCCAGTTCTAAACTCCCAAATATATACTGGAACTCTCCTTTTTTTCTCTCTGCCAGTTTCCGTCATCAAGTCTTCCTTCCATCCTGCAGGCAAAGAGGTGCATATGTCCCGATCCAATAGCCCAGCCTCCCATAGTTCATCATATTGAACATATGAAATCATGGTTTCCTTTTTCCTATAGACTTTGGTGATCTGACTATGATAGTAGCGGGTAGTTGATTTGGCAAACTCAAAGGCTCTGGTTGGAGTTTTGTTGCCGGGAATCCTTTGTTGATAGTCCAAAGAGTGTGCCTTTAATAATATTAGTATAGAAATAAAAGTAATCTGAATAGAACTAATACCTGGGTGAAGAAGTCTTCTATAGCTTTCATCAATCTCAACCTAAGTGGCCGGGATCTGAAAATCTTATTTGTTTTCTCCTCAGGATGGATACAAGCTAGGTGCAATATCTCAACTGCATGAGAAGTACCAATTCCATTCCAAAGATTGTTGTTCTTTGACTCCGCAATCTCAAAGTAGATAGAATTTGATTTTCTTGGATGTCTGAGGGCTTCTTGATGCTGAGAAAGGGTAAGGTTTTTCTGAAATGCTGAAAAGTCCATGATTGGGCATGGAGCTAAAGTTGTATCATACCAAAGTTTGGGTGGGGCGGAGGAGACTGTAGGGTAGGTAGGAATAGAGGTGATTTGAATCAACTTGTTTTTGTCTACCAGAACAATGCACATCATTGGACCAACAATGGCAAGCTGAATTGTGACATAGTGACCAGAGGTTGACCATAACTCCTTGTTGTTCTCATACTCCTTCCTAGACATAGCCACTGTATGTCCATGTAGGGCAAATTGGCAGCGCAACCAGAAACCTGTAAATGAATAATTTAGTCTGATATTCAAAGATTTTTCCTAAATATATGAATTCTACTTACCTCCATGAATAGAAATTCCTAAAGCCTTTCCCCAAGTTTGTATCATATCTGGCTTAAGATAAAACTCAAAGGAATCTTTTAGGTACGGCTCCAACATCTCTCTTCCAATAAGCTTTCCCTTGCCTAGAAACTGTGAGTTCAATTCCAGCTTATAAAAGCCTTTTGGAATCTGAGCTCTAAGCATTCTAGCCATATCCCAATAAGTGAGTCCTTCAGGCATGGTGTTTGGAGTTGTGAGAGAAGAATGTGAGAGGAAGTAGTAGGATGTCCGGGTGGGTTGATGTTGATGAAAAGGAGATGAGAGGAGGCCGGGGCGGTACATAAGTCTTCCATTAGTCACTCAATTTATCTGACAACTACTGGCAATTCAATTATTACAACACACAAAGAATTTCGCTTTCTCAGTCACTTAGTTAGATATACTCTCTGAAATTCAAGCTATCTAGATATATTTTTATTATTTTCATATCACCTTTTCTGCCTTCATAAATCCTGATCGTTTGCCTCTATTAATCTTGAGTTCTAAGATAAAATTTAGGTTAGTTTTCCCGGTGGCAACCACCAATTAAGCTCTGACACTTTTTGAAGATTTTCGCTTTCCTAGCTAGTTCGATAGCCTTATTGTTTAAGATTCTGGCTATCTAGTCATCTATTTATTTTTCTCAGATCACCTTTTCTTACTTCACTATTGCTCATCGTTTGAGAGCACTCTACTCGAGTACATGCTCGGGTATCACATTCACTCGCTTCGGTGGGGCATGGCCAATCTGGTTTTTCACAGCAACAGTTACCCGGCCATTGCACGCTCGGCTGAGAGTCTTCGTTGCACCATAATTCTTATTTGCACCTCGTGTACGTTTGACCCGCCGTACAGGGATGACATCTCAGGGGCAATGGACGATGGTTTACGGGCTGAGATTGTGAGAATTATTCTGGATAAGATGTCCAATATGTGTGTTGGCGTATCCCCTCTGCCGATCATGTATACTTACTAGCGACTGTGTAGATTCCTTCTTGCTTCCCTAAACATCGAGGCTATTCTGGGGGAGGTGACAATTGGTCAGAGGCGGAAGAAACTTAAAGAGATGGCGAGGGGCAACGGACTGAGAGATGCTTATACGGCAACCCTAACTCGGCTGAAGGCGCAGAAGGGAAATAAGTCAGTACTCGGGCAGAAGGCACTGACATGGGTGTCGTATTCGGAAAGGCCATTAGGGGTCGAGGAGCTCTGCCATGCCTTAGGAGTGGAGATAGGGTCTACAGATCTTGATCCGGAAAGCATTCCGTCGATACGGACACTTCTATCATCTTGTCTGGGTCTTCTGACTGTCGAGGCGTCCTCGTCCACGGTCCGACTGGTGCACTTCACTTTGCAGGAACATCTCTCAAACGATCCTACCCAATTCCATTGTTCCCACTCAACAATTGCCGAGATTTGCTTGACATATCTCAATTTTGGACCTGTTAGGGATCTTTCGCCAACTCTTGGCTCGGCCCCCTCGACAATGCCTCTTCTAAAATATGCGTCACTTTACTGGGGCGAGGACACAAGAAGAGGGATGTCGGAAAGTGTCGAAATACTTGCCCTGAGGGTGTTGGATAGATTTGATGAGCATATATCTGCTCAGCTGCTTTTATTGGAGAATGAGAGGTATAGGTGGTTCGGTGAAGGATTGAGCGGGAAGGGGGGACCACTGGGGTTTACCGGGCTCCACGGGATAGCATATCTTGGGATCGTGGAAGTAGCAGCTGCCGTATTGGGGATGAAGAAGTGGGATGTTAATGCAACCGATTGCACTGGGAGTACGGCCCTCACATGGGCAGCTTACAAAGGGTGCGAGGATGTAGTAAAAATACTTTTGAAGAACAGAGACATCAATCCCGATCCGGCAGACACCAAGAGTGGCCTGACGCCACTCTTGTGGGCGGCTCGTCGCGGGCATGATGGGATAGTAAAGATGCTTTTGGAACGAAAGGACGTCAATCCCGACCGGGCAGACACCGAATATGGCGAGACGGCACTCTCGTTGGCGGCTGGGGGTGGAAATGAGGGGATAGTAAAGATGCTTCTAGAACGAAAGGACGTCAATCCTGACAGGGCAGACACCAAATATAGCAAGACGGCACTCATTTCGGCGGCTAATGGCGGACATGAGGGGATAGTAAAGATGCTTTTGGAACGAAAGGACGTCAATCCCGACAGGGCAGACACCATATATGGCCGGACGCCACTCTTGTTTGCGGCTGAGGGCGGACATGAGGGGATAGTAAAGATGCTTTTGGAACGAAAGGACGTCAATCCCGACCGGGCAGACACCAAATATGGCCGGACGGCACTATTGTGGGCGGCTAAGGGTGGACATGAGGGGATAGTAAAGATGCTTTTGGAACTAATGGATGTCAATCCCGACCAGGCAGACCCCGAATATGGCCGGACGCCACTCTTGTGGGCGGCTAAGGGCGGGCATGCCGGGATAGTAAGGATGCTTTTGGCACAAAGGGACGTCGATCCCGATGCAGCCGACAAATGTGGCAGGACTCCACTTTCGTGGGCAGCTGAGGGTGGATGTGAAGAGATAGTAAAGATGCTTTTGGAACGAAAGGACGTCAATCCCGAACGGGCAGACACCGAATATGGCTGGACGGCGCTCTTGTTTGCGGCTAAGGGTGGGCATGAGGGGATAGTAAAGATGCTTTTGGAACGAAAGGACGTCAATCCCGAACGGGCAGACACCGAATATGGCTGGACGGCGCTCTTGTTTGCGGCTGTGGGCGGACATGAGGGGATAGTAAAGATGCTTTTGGAACGAAAGGACGTCAATCCCGAACGGGCAGACACCGAATATGGCTTGACGGCGCTCTTGTTTGCGGCTAAGGGTGGGCATGAGGGGATAGTAAAGATGCTTTTGGAACGAAAGGACGTCAATCCCGACCGGGCAGACACCAAATATGGCCGGACGGCACTATTGTGGGCGGCTAAGGGTGGACATGAGGGGATAGTAAAGATGCTTTTGGAACTAATGGATGTCAATCCCGACCAGGCAGACCCCGAATATGGCCGGACGCCACTCTTGTGGGCGGCTAAGGGCGGGCATGCCGGGATAGTAAGGATGCTTTTGGCACAAAGGGACGTCGATCCCGATGCAGCCGACAAATGTGGCAGGACTCCACTTTCGTGGGCAGCTGAGGGTGGATGTGAAGAGATAGTAAAGATGCTTTTGGAACGAAAGGACGTCAATCCCGAACGGGCAGACACCCAATATGGCAGGACGGCGCTCTTGTGGGCGGCTGTGGGCGGACATGAGGGGATAGTAAGGATGCTTTTGGCACAAAGGGACGTCGATCCCGATGCAGCTGACAAATGTGGCAGGACTCCACTTTCGTGGGCAGCTGAGGGTGGATGTGAAGAGATAGTAAAGATGCTGTTAGAGCAAAAGGACGTCAATCTCGATCAATCAGACACCGAATATGGCCGGACGCCACTCTCCTGGGCGGCTGAGGGTGGGCATCAGAGCATAGTAAATATGTTTTCACAACTAAACGATGTCTGCCCAGGCATGGCAGAAGAGCAGCCCCAAGCCCCACCACCATCAGCACCCCCAAAATTATCCGGTGCATCTGTGGACAACTACCTGGAACCAGGCAATGTCGATTCCGAAGCAGCAAGTAGTGGTGGCCAGGCATCCCTCTCTTCACCTGCTCAGCCCTGCGACCAGTGTCCGGTTGACATTCAGTTCACTCTCCACCATCATAATACCGACATCACAAATAACCAACGTCCACTCTCGCAAGCAGACTCCGATGAGCTGGAACAAGTGCTCAGCCTCGTCCCGGTCTCAACGTCCTTAGACAATGAACTCCGGGCAAATGAACCATCCATTCCCTCCCAAGCCGCTTCCCTGTGGTCCCGGAAGTTCCCATTCAGTCTCCGGAAATCTGAATCGCGCCCTAGTAATACCCCCCCCACCTTGCCTATTGTGCTCAACCGGTATCGGGTCATTTGCTCTTGCCTTTCTCTTGTAGCTTTGCTCACTCACCGTAAGAGCTGGCATAATCAAACCTCGTGCAAAGCCGCTGCAGCTGCCTTTGCTGCTAAGTTCCTGCGCTTTCTCATTTTTTCTTTTCTTAGGTTGGGCTTACGGTATTGGCGCAGGCAAGACCTCGGTCGATCTAGACGTAAATAGCATGTGAGACGGGCGCTTTCTAATTTTTTCTCGCTCTTAGCTATTTATTATCTTTTCTCTTCTTTCTCCTTCGCCTGTTACCTCCCTGGGAGCTTTTGTTAGAATTGGCCGTACAGTGGTGCTCTTGGTCGTCGTTCCTGTTCTATTATTTGTTAAGTTTGAATTTGCTTGTGTTTTTATTTTATTTTAGGCAATTCGTTATAGTATAATATGGTGCGTTACGGCGGTCTATAGCGACCAAAACCGCCACAACACCCAAATCTTAAAACCTTAAAATCGAAAAATGCAAAAAACTTCCCATCAGAATTTCGTGGGCTTATTTATAATTATCATCATTCATAATATGGGGTGAGGGGCAATGGCAAGGCAGAATGGTAGAAAGGTTAGGAATCGAAACAAAACTTGAAAAACAAAGAGAAAACCAACCAGGGTTCCGAATGGTCGGCGGAAGACTGGACTGGACTAGCTAGTCAGGTCGAAAGTCAAGTCTAGTCCAATGGTGGAAATTAGACCGACCGGACAGTCAGGATTATGGAAACCGACTTGACCAAGACTGGTCTGACCAGGCCTGCCAAGCAATACAATATGCTATTTTTATCACTATATATTACGTTCAAATAAAGCTTTTCTTAATTAAACTTATTGTTTCCATGAATTATATGGTGGAGATAGTGCCTCGCTTAGATTAGGGGTGGCGAAAATAGGTTCTTGAGTATCGAACCATTTTGGTTCACTAAGTGAGTGATATTACATGACCACATGCCACAATACCGGTATTGGATGCGACTTATCCATCAGGTAATCATATTTCCACCGCATAGCATCCTCTCCAGGATATTCTATCAACTTGTATTGAGGGGCTGTTGATTCATAGTGTGACAAGCGACTTTAAGATCCTAGTATCGCTATACTTCTATTCTTAGCGAGTGTTGGGCTTGGTGCCATTCAGACTCATGCGATCTTTTATAAAGACTGGTCTGGGACCAGTTTAAACCGGACCGGACCACCCAAGTTAGTCGGGTCCAGTCATCGCCATGACCAGGACTGGCCAGCCCGGTCCCGCCTCCAAGACTTGACCGGTCGGACTATTCGGAACCCTGATAGCGTGCGCACTACCCGATTTGAAGGTGTCGGCGATTGGCTTTTGGAAACAAGGGGAGTTTCGTGAATGGAGGGGAGGTGATGGTCGAGTCGATCAGGCGGTTTTGTTTTGCTCCGGGAATCCGGGAGTGGGCAAGACACATTTGAGGCAAGCGGCCATATTTCTTTGAGCGAATGTCACTAACGGCCAGGAATGCTAGTTCCCTGGTGATCGACAGGCTGTGCGATCAAGTACAGGAGTAAGACCTAGCGATTGCATGGTTGTACTGTGATTACAATGTTCAGCAAGAGCAGACGGTCATCAACATAATTGGGGCAATTTTGAAGCAACTCGTGGGGAGGGGCGGAATCCCGAAAGATATACGGGACGCATTTCTGAAAGCAAAAAGGGTTGGTGGGAGAAGGCCGCTACTTGCGGATCTGATGCGAATGTTGAGGATCGCAATTGCCTCTCTACCCCAAATTTTCGTCTGCATTGATGCGTTGGACGAATGCCTGCCAAAGGAACTTCCCCAGCTACTCGAGTCGCTAAGAGATATCGTTCGGAAGTTCTCTGGGGCGAGAATATTCCTTACCGGGAGGCCCCATGTTGGGGACGTCATTGACAGATATCTCCCCGAGGTGGCTGCAATACCTGTCAGCCCTAACGAGGACGATATCCGGAATTATTTGAAGATGAGATTGGAGAGGGATGAGGTGCCGGAGGCGATGAACACTGGATTACGGGATGAGATTGTGAGAATCATTGTGGACAAGATGTCTAATATGTACGTCTGCCTTTCCGCTCCATCAACGATGCATACCTACCAGCGACTGTATAGATTCCTCCTTGCTTCGTTAAATATTGAGGCTATCCTTGGGGAGGTGACAATTGGTCAGAGGAGAAAGAAACTGGAAGAGATGGCGCAAGGCAACGGACTGAGTGACGCTCACACGGCAACCCCAACCCGGCCGAAGACGCAGAAGGGAAACAAGCCAGCACTCGGGCAGAAGGCACTGATATGGGTGTCGTATTCGGAAAGGCCATTACGAGCCGAGGAGCTCTGCCATGCCCTAGGAGTGGAGATAGGATCTACAGATCTGGATCCCGAAAGCATTCCGTCGATACGGACACTTCTATCATCTTTTCTGGGCTTTCTGACTGTCGAGGCGTCCTCATCCATGGTCCGACTGGTGCACTTCACTCTGCAGGAACACCTCTCTAGTGATCCTACCCTATCCCATAGTTCCCACTCAAAAATTGCCGAGATTTGCTTAACATATCTCAATTTTGGAACAGTTAGGGATCTTTTGCCAACTCTTGACTCTCCCCCTTCAACAATGCCACTTCTACAATATGCTTCTCTTTACTGGGGGGAGCACACCCGAAGGCGGATGACGGAAAATGTCGAAATACTGGCCCTGAGGCTTCTCGATAGATTTGATCAGCATATATCTGCTCGGCTGCTGTTATTGAAGTATGAGAAATATCGTTCAAGTTGGCTGGGATCAAGTGACTTTGAAGAGGGACCTTTGGGGTCCACCGGGCTCCACGGGATAGCATATCTCGGGATCATGGAGGTAGCTGCCGCCGTATTGAAGATGGAGGACTGGGATGTTCATGCAAACGATCGCACAGGGAGTACGGCCCTCATATTGGCAGCTTACAAAGGTCGTGAGGAGGTTGTGGGGATGCTTTTGGAACACACGGACATCAATCCCGATCAGGCAGACAAATATGGTAAGATGCCACTCTCGTGGGCGGCTTCGGGCGGGCGTGGGGGGATAGTCAAGATGATTTTGGAAAGAAAAGACGTCAATCCTGACCGTGTGGATACCAAATATGGCCAGACGCCACTCTCGTTGGCGGCTATTCACGGGCAGGAGGGGGGTAGTAAAGATACTTTTGGAACGAAAGGACGTCAATCCCGACCATGCAGACACCCAGGGTTCCGAATAGTCCGACCGGTCAAGTCTTGGAGGCGGGACTGGGCTGGCCAGTCCTGGAGAGGGCGATGACTGGACCCGACTAACTTGGGTGGTCCGGTCCGGTTTAAACTGGTCCCAGACCAGTCTTTATAAAAGATCGCATGAGTCTGAATGGCACCAAGCCCAACACTCACTAAGAATAGAACTATAGCTATACTGGGATCTTAAAGTCGCTTGTCACGCTATGAATCAACAGCCCCTCAATACAAGTTGATAGAATCTCCTGGAGAGGATAATATGCGGTGGAAATACGATTACCTGATGGATAACTCACATCCAATTCCGGTATTGTGGCATGTGGTCATGTATTATCACTCACTTAGTGAACCAAAAATGGTTCGATACTCAAGAACCTATTTTCGCCACCCCTAATCTAAGCAAGGCACTATCTCCACCATATAATTCACGGAAACAATAAGTTTAATTAAGAAAAGCTTTATTTGAACGTAATATATGGTGATAAAAATAGCATATCCGATTGCTTGGCAGGCCTGGTCAGACCAGTCTTGGTCAAGTCGGTTTCCATAATCCTGACTGTCCGGTCGGTCTAATTTCCACCATTGGACTAGACTTGACTTTCGACCTGACTAGCTAGTCCAGTCCAGTCTTCCGCCGGCCATTCGGAACCCTGCAGACACCAGATATGACCGGACGCCACTCCCGTGGGCGGCTTCGAGCGGGCATGAGGGGGTAGTAAAGATTCTTTTGGAACGAAAGGACGTCAATCCCGACCGGGGAGACACACAATATGGCCGGACGCCACTCTTGTGGGCGGCTGAGGGCGGGCATGAGGGGATAGTAAAAATGGTTTTGGAATGAAAGGACGTCAATCCCAACCAGCCAGACATCGAATGGGGCCAGACACCCCTCTTGTTGGCGGCTCTGTGTGGGCATGAGGGGGTCGTAGGGATGCTTTTAGAACGAAAGGACGTCAATCCCGACCAGCCGGACACGGTAATTGGCAAAACGCCATTCTTGTGGGCGGCTTCGGGCGGGCATGGGGGGGTGGCAAAGATGCTTTTTGAACGAAAGGACGTCAATCCCGACCAGAGAGACACAGGATATGGCCGGACGCCACTGTAGTGTTGTGCACGAGCCAAGCGGACTCGAGCCAGACTCGAGCCGAGCCTGGCTCGAGCCCTTCGAGCCCGGGGGTGCCACGAGCCGAGCCGGCTCGAGTCTCTTGGCAACCGGTCTCTTGGCGGCTCGAACAGGGGTCCACGAGCGGACTCGAGTCTCTTGGCGGCTCGAGCCGGCTCGGACAGGGGTCCACGAGCCGACTCGACTCTAGACTCGAGCCTCTTGGCGGTTTCTTGGCGGTTTCTTGGCGGCTCGAGCCGGCTCGTGAACAACACTACGCCACTCTCGTGGGCGGCTAAAGCGGGGAATAAGGAGGTAGTAAAAATACCGTTGGAACGCAAGGAGGCCAATCCTGACAGGACGGACACTGAATCTGCCCTGACACCCCTCTCGCGGCCAGCTCACAACGTGTATGAGGCCGCAGTGAATGCGATTCCGGAACGAAACGATGTCCGCACAACCACGCCAGACAACCAAAACCAAGCCCCACCGTCGGCATCACCCAAGGGCCAAGGCACGCGATGGAACTGTGGACATTCTCCTGCAACCGGCCAATGTCAATCTCTACGCAGTAGGTTGCGGTAGCCAGGCACCCCCCCCACCTCCTCACCCCCGGGACGGGTGTCTGATAGAGACACAATTCAGCTCCCATGATCCTAATGCCGACATCACCGATTTTAACAGCCAACCTTCACTCCCATCGGCAGACTCCTTCTCAAAGTCCCCAGATGATGACCTCCCTGCAACCGAACCGTCCGTGCCCCCCCCGACCGCTTCCCTGTTGCTCCTAAAGTTCCCATACCCTCTATGGAACTCCCCTCACCACCCTAACAATACCCCCTCAACCCTATCAATTCTGCTCAACCGGTATTGGGTAATCCGCTATTCCCTTTTCCTTGTAGCTCTGCTCGCCTACATTAACCGAATCTCGCGTAAGGACATCGCAGTTACCTTTGCTAGGAAGTTACGGAAGTTTGTTGTTTATTCTTTCCTTAAGCTGCGCTTGCGGAGTTGGCGCAGACAAGACCTCTCTGTCGACTCAGACGTGGATAAACTTTGATTAGGACGCTTCTCTAGTTTCTTCTCACTCTTAGCTATTTGTCCGCACTTTCTCTTTTTTCTTCGCCTAGTTCTTCCATTTGAATTCTTGTTAGACATGGTCCTTGAGCGGTGCTCTGAGTCGTCATTCCTGTTACTCTGTTGTTGGTTAAGTAGGTATTTGTCTTGTGTTTTTTTTTCGGCAGTCAGTTATAGTACGGTGTGTTCCAGGCAGTGTTCCCAAGCATCCAGTCCGTCCGTCTTTAGCCTAGGACGGGACGGACGCCAAGTTTGAGGCCTTCGGAGGGGACGGACGCCCAGTTGCAGTCCGTCCTGACCTATGCCCGGGACGGACGGCCGGGCCCTATAGGTGTCTTAGTTTATGTTTCATTTTCGGATTTCATGAGCATTAGGTAAGTGTTATCAAGATGTGAAACATTTTTATTCTAATGAAGAGAAGCTTAGGCTCTACTATTATGTATCAAATTTCGCTATCAATCAACCAATGCTTCCAGTGATATCCGATCCTGGTTCTGAGCACCCTGACCCCATTCCACTTCCTTGACCTACAAGGGATGCCCGTCCTTATGGAGGGCGATAGGTAACCTACAGGTGACGCCCGTCATTATGCAGGACGGTAGGTAACCTAGAGGTGACGCCCGTCCTTACTCAGGACGGTGGGTACCTACCGGAAGTTACCATTTTCAAAAAAGACTGCAGGGCCCGCCTGTCAACCTACAGTCCTGCGGTGTTTACAAAAGACAGACGCCGTGCCCGGCCGTCCTTACCCACCCTGCCCGGAACGGACGGGACGGTTGGGAACACTGTTCAGAACTGCTCCTTGGAGACACAAGTGTTGTCTCGGGAGGTGGTGGAAAGTAGTTTAGCCGGTCGCTTCCCCCCCAGGAGTCATAGTTCTCTATCCACAGGCACCAGAGCCCCTGGTACTAAGTCTCCCAATGACAAGGGAGAGACTGCTTGTATGGGTATTATTGCTTAGCTCTAACAGGAGGAAATTTCAGAAAGGATGCAGGTAATGATATTAGGGAGATTGAGAGAGACTGAAGGGTGAGGAGTAAGATGGAGTCTGAGCACAAGCCTGTGCCCGAACTGTGGAATTCTGTTAGGTTCATGGTTTTTTTGTTCTCAGAAAAAGTGGGAGGTTTTGGATTTTCTGGGTCGAGTTGGATAACTAATAGTTTGTAGGTTTTGGTGATTCCGCAGAGCGCGGGGGGTGTTTCGGCTAAAGCTGTTTATCCCGTACCGTAAAAACTCAAATGATTGAACCATGTGCTATGAAGTCAACAATTTCCTTCTCTGGAACGGGGGCAAAAAACACAGCAAAAAAACAGCTCCCCCCCTTTCGAGTCAGAAAAAAACAAAAGTTTGTTGACCTTACGGAGAGGGGAAAGCCCAACGACATAGCACGCTGCTCGATTATTCAAGTTTCTACGGTATTCCAGAGTAACAGGCTGGACATTCACATGCAGACTGGGGGGATGTAGATGGGTAAGAGGTTGATGGGGAAGGGAGGGTTTCGCTGACATTTTGGTCTCTATGCTACGTACACCGGAAAAAGTTTTCAGCCACACCCAGATATTCAAAGCTGTATTCAAGCTCTAGATATGAGATTTTGAACTTCAGCTTGCTTAAGTATTCGCATTCGTCTTGATAACGATATCTAATCCCCCCAACATTCGGCGAGTAACAGAAAAAAACCATCAGATTCAATCAATACAACCATCCATGGGGAGGATCAGACTCAAAAGCTGGCTCGCCGACCCCGCGCATATTGGCAAGTACGGCCTGTCGGAAATGCCAGCGTAGGAGATCATCAGCTGGCCGGGCGGGATTCTCAGTAAAGCTCCTGTTGAGATGACGGCCACTAATCCGAGACCAGCCCTTCTGGAAGGAAACCACCTTATAATTGTCCTAACCAGAATATAAGACATGGCAATTTAAAAAAGGTGCTAGTTATACATACGTCCGGATTGATGGAGATAATATAATTCTCAAAAAGATTACACATTTGGCTGTCAAGCAAGATGCCGTTGTGAACAGAGTTGATGGGATCATCAGAGCCGGTAGGGGTAATCCAAGCAGTAAAGTTGTAATCACTCCAGTACTGCTCCAACGATGGGGGAAAAATATGGACGGCCTTGAAACCCTGCCAAAATCCGAACCGACCATTCTCTGCAGGTTGCCCCGTGATCACACAGCCACCATCCCTCTCACGTACAGCTGTGCGAAATGGCTCATTCTGTGTTTCTGTAGTGGCATCGCTGGTGCGTGGCAGCCAGAGTTCCGTGCTGAGGTTGACCGAGCCAGTGGTAAGAATGGCATAGTTCCCAGGTTTGAGACACTGATCATCCCTTGGAACGGTGGATCCAATTTCGTCGTGCAGTGTGAAGTCGTTTTCAAATTCGAGAATGATTCGCACCATCACGTAAAAATTGTTGTTTGTGATACCCTCCGTACAAACAAGGCCGCCGAGAGTCGTAGTAGGATCATTGACACTAAAGATGTGGACGTTGCGTCCGATCTCGCGAATGGCCAATGTCATTGTGTGAGATTGGGGTGGTTAACGTACTCTCGTAGAACTGCCTGAGCGGTGTAAGGGTGATGTCAGCACTAGAGGTACCGTATTCTCGGGGTGATGAGGGTTAGAGGGGGAAGAACTAAGGTGAAAACTCACGGTCAATTCAGTCGGAAATAAAGCACTGCAAGAGAGGGAGGAAAGTGGGTGGAATCTGAAACTAAATTAATTTTATCGCTGTTGATAAGGCAGATGGTTAGTTGTTAGGTTGATTAGTGCGGAAAAGAGAGTCACAAGCTGGGCCATCACCCAGCCCTAACCATGCCAAGGGTCCAGCCACTTTGAAATACGCTAGGCGACCATCAAATTTTGACGGCACTCCAAGGGAGCGCCCGACAGCTCAACGAGGTGGACAGTTCAATTAGACTTTTATTGTACATGAGTAGAAACATGGGGATTTACTTAGAAAAGCCTCGTTGAGCTGTTGACCTCGTTGTGCGGTCGGGCGCTCCCTTGAAGTGCAGTCAAACTTTGACGGTGGCTTTGCATCTTTCAAAGTGGCAGGAACCTTGGTACGGGCACTGCTTGGAGCCTAGGCGCTAGGGAGCTGAGTGAGTGAATGATAGGGAAAACCTTTAATCAGTACATCTAGGGCCCGTTTACCTATAGACGTCCGTCTAAAAGCCTGAAACGATGCCCACCGTTAAGCGGGGCTTGACAGTGGGGGAGTGTGCGGCAAAGTAGATGGCGTTTAGCTAGAGTAGGCAACGGAAGTTTCTGACGCTCTAGCTACAAGAATCTAGGACCGTGGGAAGTTTGTCAAACACTTTCACGCGGTGTACCAGATAACGCTTGAGACGCCACCGTCTAGTACAACAATTATTACAAATTTAATTTTTAGCAAGAGACAGACAGTTGAATGTATGTAAAGAAAACAGAATTGTCGCATGCCCAGCCAATATACCGTCTAGTATATAACCGAAAGCCCGTTTACATAACTGACTTTCTTTGACGGTCGGCACTGCCTCTGGTTGCTAGACGGCCGTCTATAGGTAAACGAGCCCCTAGTTCAAAAGTGCTCAACTTCCGGCGGTTAAGTCACCTCCTCCTCAACCACACCTGGATTTCCTCTGTCTCAATTGGTAGATAGGAAATTTGCTGGGGATTTAGAAGATAGAGAGAAACATGGTTCTGAATGGTCGGCAGAGGACTGGACCGGACTAGGTGAGTCCAGTCTAGTGATGGACACGATCATGCTCGAGCAGAAAATTTGGCCCATGCTCGAGCATTGATCGAGCTCGATCAGACCAAAAATTTATGATCGAGCATGATCGTGTCCATCACTAGTCCAGTCAAAGTCAAGTCCAGTCTAATGGTGGAAATTAGACCGACCAGATAATCATGGCTGTTGGACCTGACTGGACCGGGATCGGTCAGACTGGTCAAAAACAGAGTGATAGAAGGTGCATTAACTGTTGGCTGATCCACATGGCAACTGCCGAATGGTTGAAAAATGCGGCTCCAAAAAGAATAGAAGCAAGAGTAAAGCGAGAGAAAGGACTTCAATCGCTAACACACCCACGGGAATGTTCTCTCTCATTCACTCCCACTCACGATCATACTCCACTAACTAATTACTAACAGTACAGACAGGAGTATATGTAAAGCAGAAAAGTCCTCTCATCCTTCCGCCAATCGCGATAGAGATCCATTCTCTTCATGCATGTCCTGTCTTCCACGCGTGTCCCTCTTTCTTCCACGCGTGTTCCCCTTTCCCTTCCGCCAAGAACTATCATGCTAATACAAGAAAGAACAAATGTCAGAAAGAAAACTTCTGCTCCCACAATAGCCTCCATGCGTCGGATTCCCCTACCCATATCCTTCCCGTGCAGCGCCGATCCCAAGAGCATTACCGGAGGTTTGTTGAACGATATCAGGATACGCTGCCCCTGCACGGAGGTGTGCGAGGGTGATTGGATGGACAGGGGTCAGAAAATGTATGTTAATACATCCATTTTCCGACTCTTGTCCATCCAATCACCCATGCACACCCCCGAGTATGCTGAGCACGCCGAGCAGGATCCAGGAGCTTGCTCCCAACCGGTCTGTCAATCCAGAGCACAGGTCAGGACTTCCTTGTCCCAACAATAATGGGATAAGCTGTGGGCGTGCCCGATAGAGAGAGCATGCTGAGCAGCATCACAGGTTTCCGGCACGCATATGTGAAGCGTTTGTATTAATGATATAGGCATAAGCAGAACGTGATATTCTGCTGCCATGTGATACCTGAGCATGCCAAGTAGCATCAAGGACTTCCAACGGAGGCAGCCATATAGAAGTAAGGATGATTTCTTTCCGATTGTAAAATGTAGATCTTTTTCTTTTCAAAACATGTATTTATCCTATACGAGTTCTATTATAATAGTATGTTGCAATCCTTTTATAGAGACTGGTCTGGGACCAGACCTGACCACTTGAACTAGGCCGGTCTAGTCGTTCACATCAAGGAGGACCGACTAAACGGTCCTGTCCTCAAGACCAGACCAGTCAGACTATTCAGAACCCTGGAGAGAAATCTTGCGTAGACCAATCCTTGCATGAGTAATAGGAATTTAAGGCTCTGATAGCGCGCGGTTTTGAGGGTGTCTCTAAGAATGTCGGGTGTGAGTCTTGGCGCTGTGCCCACCGCGTACCTTTGAAGACGGCTAGTTTCACTATCCGCGCATGAGTAGGTTTTCATATATTGGGTGGCTATATTCGACCTAGCTCATCTCACCTGAATGAACAATTAATTTCGCTATTTAATATCTTCAAACCTCCCAGGGGAAGAATAGGGATTATCTAGAACTGCACTTTCCACTTACCAAAAATGCATGAGATCTTTGGTGTAAAGACAGGAGAGCAGCTTCTACCGAGGCTCGCCTGTAGTACCACTCAATCACTCCAACAATGGATGGAGCCAGCCCTCTCTTCTGTATGATCTATTCCCCTAGCAGCCTAAGTTCCGGTAATGAAACAATTTCACGGTTCAGTTCATAGAGCCTGGTGGTTCCGCCGCTGTGATAGCAGGGTGTCATCACCTGGTTATTGGCTGAGGTTTACCATTTACTAGGTAGAGTATCGATACTTTGGTTTGCCACTAATCCGGATTGGAGAGCTTTTAGATCCAGGAGATCTTTTTGGACTGGAGTGTAATATAATATTACTGTATCAATCAAAGGAAAATATATTGTTGCTGTCTTAATCTTTTTTATTTTTTGATGCACCGAGGTTGCTCTACTTGTAACTGACAGTTGGCACAAAATATATTAACATGGCTCTTATTATCATTTCGATTCCTATGTCCTGTTTAGCCTAATGGATTGCCGGAAATATTCATACTTTCTGTCATACTATCACTCAAAATAAGACATGGTGTTCTGAGTAGAAATAGAGCAATATGTTGACTTTCCAGATGCAGGACTGATGGAAGGCCCAACGGCGTTGCTGTCAAGTACGACACCCTCCAATGACTTTAATTCCAATGTCTTCCAAGCCAATAACGAGCGCCAGTGTTCGCAATGGTCTGGGGGCCCTGGCGGCCCCACGGGGAAACTGCCAAGAAGACTGGACCGGACCGGACGACAATTTTCACTCCGTCCCGTCCTGGGACATTTTAGGACTGCAGGTTTGAGCGAGGACCACAGGCCCGACAAGGTGAGATACTATTATGCCATCCTAATGCGAGGACGATAGGGGACGGTGGTGGACTGCGGATCCCCTGACAAGGACGGTGGGGATTGGTGGGGATCTGCGGGGATCTGTCGGGACCTGCCGGTATTTGTGGGGATCTGTGGGGATCTGTCTGGCCTCACACTCTGAGACATTCTGAAAACTGGTTGTGGGGCCCACCGTCTTCCCCATCCTACGGCCATTAGCATTGCCTAAACTTGCGAATGGCTCAATATGCTGGGCACTCGCTATGGCATGGAAGACGTTAAAAAATACCAGCCTAGGTGAAATTTTGAGGAAAAGGGGAGTGCTTAACGAGGCAGGTATTAGCAAGAATACCAATGTCTGATAATTTATCTTTAGCTTTCTGCTAATTGATCCACACTGCGGTCTAATACTGATCCATACTCAGCCTCGATCAGTCCCCGTCGCCCCTGAGCTCACCAACCTTTGCATAACTCTAGGCTAACTCATAGCGTTTGTATAGAGCGTTAAAGCATGCCCCGGTCAGTAATACTGGCACAGAGAATTCTCGGAGAGAGTAAAAATTGTGCCCTCAGGACTGGTAAAAGCCAAGGGCCCTGTTCGATTGTGATGGGACCGTTCCGTTATCCCTGACAGATGACCGTTTCAAAACGGAGAGAAGGTCATTTTCAGAGCGGAATCGGTCGCCCGACGGAACGGTCCCATCGCAACCGAACAGGGTGTAAGTTTGGCCTGACGTATTTCTCACAACCCCTGCTCGCTTAGCAAGCTCATTCCGACGCTTCAAACTCTGCTTTTCTCTGGATTACGCTGCACCCCAAGAGCTTTAACCTCCCCCCCCCCCCAATACCCGTCAAACAAAACTCCACCCCGTACTAGCTTTCTTGAACTCAACTTTCATAACAAAAACATCCCCATTCAATCGGGCACAAAATGGCCAACAATGCCCGCTCCTTTTGGCACACAATACACATTTATCGAGTCGGAGCCCCCGAGACCCTTCTGGCCGGTTTATGCGCTACTCCTGATATGACAAACTTCACTTTCCATGCAATGATTGGAATAACATTTGTCTTTGATCATTCCTTTACACTTCGATATGAAAGTGGATTGATAGTACCAAGGGACAATAATGTACCCCAGAATGGAAATTACTTTATCGATACCATGGGTTCACTGGCTATCAATGACGAAAATTTGCTGGCAACCTTCCGACCTGTTGCGGCGGGAAGACGAATTACCGAGTTTCCTCGTACCGTCCGTATGAGGGATGGTAGATGTGTCATTACGGGTGAGGTTTCGGAAACCGGGCCGGCGAGTGGGCTCTGGCATGGTTTTCAGGCCGCGCATATTTTCCCGCTTGCGCACGAAAGGCACTGGGAGGACGAGGGGTATTGGCATTGGATTACCCTACCACCTCGAACTGACGGCACCATCAACTCTGTTCAAAATGGGCTACTGCTTACGAATACCGCTCATGATCTTTTTGACTCTTACATGATATCGATCAACCCGGACGTAAATATTTCTCCAGTTTCTCTACATTTACCTCTACTAACTGTATCATTAGGACAATTACAGAGTGGTACGCTTTTTCCCTGGCTGGCCAGCCTATGGTGGCCGCTATCTCGATGCTGGCTTGCTACAACAAGACAACGGACCGGCAGAACAACTACTTCGCTGGCATTACCACCAAGCAGTGCTCACGAACATGAGGCTTTAGACGGGGGGTATGTGTGGGCTGTGGTTTGTTTAGTGCTGGGTGGTTGTTTGTTTGTCGATTTGGTTGTCGGTTGATTTGGTGGTCATTAGAAAGCTTGTGGTGTAGAAAGCTTGTTGGGGAGAGGGTAATTCGGCAGGAAACTGGCAAGTCCGCTAGGTGTCTGGTGGTGGATGCTTCGAATGTATGATACCCCAAGCATAGTTCTTCCAGTAACTCACCCAAATACAATTTACGCCCTTCGGAAATAGCTCCTATCGCGATACTTACTTAAAACTCTCTCAAAACCATTACCATATATCCGCTCGTATACCCCTTCACTTTCACCCTGACCGATAAACTCGCCATACACACTGCTCCCAAAGGTCCAGGGCCTCTATAGGGCCCCGCGGAGGGACTTCCAAGAGCCATGGACTAGACGGAACGGCAAAATGCGGTCCACACCACTCCTGGAAACCTTAGGACGGGTGTCGTTGTGCAGGGCGGCGGCCCTGCAAGGTAAGAAAAATTAGCATGGGGGATTGCAGGGGACTGCGGGGGACTGGGGGGGACTATGTATTAATCCTATCGACCACGTTTCCTTACACCCTCCCCGATCAGATACGGAAATTCGTCGAATAATATCTAAAGAAAGCAAATGCTATCTTGTAGAGATAAATTGGAGTGGATATCTTCCTATGATATATGGTAAGGGAAGCACATCAAGCAGAACCCTGGTATTTTCACTGGTGGGATTAACTCTAATGTGAATCGGATGGAAAGCACCTTGAAGGAACTGGAGTTCTATTCACTTGGTCTTCGTTCTTCCTCTGTTGTCGGAAATTGATGTGTACTTTTATTCTTTCGTTTTACATTCATTTTATGCTCTGCTTTAGTGGTCGACCTTATAAAGCTATGAGTTTCATGTGTTAGGACATGCCTGGGATACACACATAATCACATACCCATCTTGCAGTCTCCATATTGCAAGACATTCAGGGTGTTGAGGAATATATGACGACGTAAGCAATCTGGCCAGGGATTTCTTACTGGTTCCCGAGCGGTGATGACACATTTCCCAGCCAAACATGAAAAAGGTTTCACGGGGGACGGCGGGGGTATAGTCCTTTGCGTCGGGGTGCCGGGCAAGTTTCGGAAAAGACGGGACGGGACCGAAGCCAGTCTCTCCCGTGCACCCTTTGCGGAACTGCCCGCTATCCCAACTGGACCACATGACTGATGGACTTGATACTTGTCAACACTGGATCAGCATAGACTTTGATGTCAGTGTTTTCTAGTTTCAGTTGGGGCTTTGGTATTTATCTTCCCTCCATTTCCATCCCTGCCCCTTGTTTCTCAAGAGGTTCAAATTACAATTGAATGGTTGTATTCACGCTCCCCATTCCTGCTGCTTAGTTCTTCAGTACACAGGCATCTGGCCGGTGTTTTTCAAACCTTGGTTCCCCAAGGATACCTACTGCTACATCACCTCTAACATTGAGCGCTACACCATACTCTTTCCCCAATCGGCAGTGAGTTCTTCCAATCAGGCATTTTGTGAAGGCAATGGACGCTGTTATCCTGTTGGTCTTGTTTTGTTTGCAATCTGGCAGTATTTTCTTGGTAACCCGAGTACACAGATCTGGGAGTCCAGGAAAGGAAGCTTGGTTGCGGCCGTGGTGTGATTGAGTGTAGATTGGTGGGAATGTGGGTTCGGCTTTCTACTTTTAAATTTGAGTACATTCCGAAGCTACGTCAGTCGAGGTTTTTTTTCTTCCGTGCTGACAGGGTTTTCATTTCCCTTGTGATGTCGAGTTGGGAAACACGTCACGACTATCATTTCCCAGGTTACCGAAAAATGGTATATGTCGAGTGCAAGAAATTTTATTAAGGGCATAAACATCACAAATGCACCCTGAAGCTAAGTCATGAGGGTTTTGAAAACATTTTAAAATACTTCCTCCTCTTGGCCGGGTCTGACAGCCGATGGAAAATCTTCGCTGCAAGGGGGTTTAATTTCTCAACCCCTAAGGTCGTTAAGCTATGATACCTAGTTGAAAATGTTGCTACTTGCCATACTCTAACGATACTTCCTTTGTTCAGACATCTTTCGGGAGTGGCTTCAGATATGAAGATTCACACATATGGCTCCTGCTTTGGGAATTTGGTTTGTACGTTTGGGAAAGCATTCCAGGTGCAGGCATGCGCGGTAGTTTTAGGATGGTGCAGCTTTCGGGAAAGCCGGCAGAAAACCCAGGAGAAAAGAGGAAGCACTGTAAGGCCAGCGTGAAAGATCTTGAAGCCCGGAGGTGGGAGTGTTTGTTTTCCTTTTGGTTAGCCGGGAGAGTTGACGGGGGAAGGAGAGACTCACCTGAAGTAGTGTGGTTCCTCATGGATAGATATGATGTCCCCGTGATTGACATATACTCCTGTGATCGCCCTTAGTTAGTTAGTTAGTCAGTTAGTTAGAGGGTAGAGCATCGATCATCGCGGTGTCATTGAGCGAGAGACTGTGGTTGTTATTAGGTGAGGAGATTTTCCCCGCTCCAGAGTGCGATTGTTTAGGCGTGAGTTCCTTGGCGTTTTCGTTACCTTTCGCCTTGTATCGTTTCGCCGTCCAAGTCCAAAAACCTGCTTACAAAGTTATGCGGCCGCGCAACTGCAACTCATTTTCTCTAAGTTTGTCTTTAAACAGGCCTGAGAATCGAAATCTGCTGTGGATATGAATTGCTAAGAGTGACCTTCCGTTGTGTTCTCTCTTGTCAAAAATACTTGATTGCCTCCTGATTCATGCCGATACCTACCGTCATCCTTTTATCCACTAACTGAATTCACTTCCTTTTCTGCCTCACAAAAAAGCAGTGACCACGGCCGACAACAGTTTGTTCTAGTGATTGAGAAGTTTGAATGATGGTGTTTATGAACTTAGTCTCAGTATATTCTTTTGGTTGGATGGTCAAACACGGAAACAGGCTTACATCCTGGGGCCCTATATTCCTCTCCGAGTTCGCAACGGGTAGTCTATCCTAGGCCAGGACCGGAACCGATTACATTGCGTTATCCCATCCACCCATTTCTAGAACTCGCATAGTGATGGCCACGATCAGATCATGATCGAGTTTTGCTCGATTATAGTCTGCTCGATCAGCCCCGATCATAGGGGTCCCTCGATCATGGGTACTACTCGATCGTGCTCGACTATCATCGAGTATACTCGAGCATCTTGAATCATGACCAATCACTCTTGTAACCTGTTGGAAATATCGCGAACACAAGAAGAGATTCGTATCGCAATTAAGTGTAAAGAACAGCAAAAGAAAGACATGAAGAGGGAAAACTATGGTGACGGAAGAGAGAAGCAAACATTAACGTTACTGGCTAACCTTGGTAAAGGTAGAATAGAACAAGTGCGGTGAGTTTTGTGGCCAATACGTAATCACTTTTCCAACACAACCTTATTAATTGGTGATGCGATGAACTTATATACAAATCACTCTAGATCAGACAGAAAACTACTATGATACCTAAGTGAACGATAGGGTAGGGGTCTTCTGTTCTTGTTATAACACGGGTGTAAATGCTGGTAATCCATATTGAGTGAATATTTCCTACTTAATAGATACAAAACAAAATCGATCATACTCGAGCATAGTCGACGATAATCGACCATACTCGGTGATGCTCGAGCGGTGGCCATGATCGATCACTCGATCAGGACCTACCCTTTTGATCGATCATTCGATCATGGGGTCCCTCGATCAGATCATGATCGAGCATACCCTCCGTGATCTGCTCCATCATGATCGTGGCCATCACTATACTCGCATGACAAGGGAGAGCTTATTGTTATGAGATCTGGACGGAGGTGGAACGGTCTGGGCAGATGAAGAAGGACAAAGAAGCCAAAGAGAAGAAGTCTGTATATTCTGCGGATTTGTATCTAGCTATCTTTCTTACGGTTCTATCTACGTCGATACAGAGGGTTTATATAGTACAAAATACGAGAGTTGTCTCCAATGTTCTAGCATCCGGAAATCATTCCGGTACCCATCCCGCGCATCCTTCCGATTCCAGCTCCGCTGTACCCTCCGGTGCCTGCTTGCTTTATACTCAGACACTAGTTGCCGGCCATTCATCCGAATCCTCATATATAGTACATGACCAGGTAGACCCCGTCCTCCGCCTTCCTTGATAATGTGTGACAAAGGAAACTGCTCTATGGACTGATCACCCGTGATTTTTAACAGAGCTAAGCATAGGAGAGACGATATCCCTTTTCACTTTCGTTCATTTCTGCAACTTTCCCAACCAGCAAGAGTGAAGGACGGAAGACATTCCATCCCCTTGTCAAGCGAGGAACCAGGGTTCCGAATGGTCGGCGGAAGACTGGACTGGACTAGCTAGTCAGGTCGAAAGTCAAGTCTAGTCCAATGGTGGAAATTAGACCGACTGGGCAGTCGGGATCATGGAAACCAACTTGACCAAGACTGATCTGACCAGGCCTGCCAAGCAATAGGATATGCTATTTTTATCACTATATATTACGTTCAAATAAAGCCTTTCCTAATTAAACTTATTGTTTCCATGAATTATATGGTGGAGATAGTGTCTCGCTTAGATTAGGGGTGGCGAAAATAGGTTCTCGAGTATTGAACTATTTTTGGTTCACTAAGTGAGTGATATTACATGACCACATGCAACAATACCTGTATTGGATGCGACTTATCCATTAGGTAATCGTATTTCCACCGCATATTATCCTCTCCAGGATATTCTATCAACTTGTATTGAGGGGCTGTTGATTCATAGCGTGACAAGCGACTTTAAGATCCTAGTATAGCTATACTTCTATTCTTAGCGAGTGTTGGGCTTGGTGCCATTCAGACTCATGCGATCTTTTATAGAGACTGGTCTGGGACCAGTTCAAACCGGACCGGACCACCCAAGTTAGTCGGGTCCAGTCATCGCTATCACCAGGACTGGCCAACCCGGTCCCGCCTCCAAGACTTGACCGGTCGGACTATTCGGAACCCTGCGAGGAACTGCATCCACCTACCACTCACAACAACTGCACACCCGCAAGCTTAGAGATCGCGAGCCAACGCTGATTTTTCTCTTTATCAACCGTTTCCTACACCACCACCCAGCCGCTGATCCAAACCCAGAACCCCCCAATGTCTAACAACGGGGGGCTTTTTCATACCGCAAGTGGAAACGGTTGAACGGCTGTTGGGACACTCCAAGGAGGGTGAGGGCCCCATGGCTAAACGGATTGGAGCTACCAAACAGCGGGTTACCACGGTTGGAATTCAGATTGGCACCCTTGAGCCGCTGGTAGGAGATATGTGGAACACCCTTCACCAAGTCACCACCCGGTTTGTCATTTTGTAGGGGGCCCTTCTCTTGAAGAACCGATCGCTGCCCGCAAGAGGGCTCCTATGTTCTTAAAATTGAGGATAGATACCGATCGTGTATCAAGATGCTCTTTTCAAGGAGAAAGAATGTAGTATATAAAGATGGACTATTCACTAGCTTGCTTCTTCACCAATTGCCCGTGATAGGGGACTTAAATACAAAGCATGAACTCCTCTTCCAATTGTATTCCAAACACAATCATGGGATTTCTGTCGCTTCTCATGCCATCCTCTTACCCATCTTTCCCCTCTTTTTCTTCACTGCTTTAACAGGGCGTTTACCCCGCTTCTCACTTTTCACTCAGTGCCCGACTCAACTGCGAATCCTCCGGTTTCCTTCCGGCATATTCTAACAGAGAAGGGAAGTGCGCGCAGTGTTCCCAAGCGTCCAGTCCGTCCGTCTTTGGGTCCGGACGGGACGGGCGGCAGTACCTGAAAGGGCGCCCGGGACGGACGGGTATCTTGGCGTCCGTCCAGACGACAGCCCGGGACGGACTGGCGGGGAGTGCAGGTGTCTCAGGTGGCGCAATTTCCGGGTAACTCCGGATGATGGGCGGGCCCTACAGGTAATTGGCCAGGACTGCAGATAACGGGCGAGGACCGCAGAAGACGGACGAGGACTGCAGAAGACGGGTGAGGACTGCAGATTACGGGTGAGGACTGCAGGTACGATTCGGGAGTTACCGATACGTCGAGGACTGTAGGGCCCTACAGTCACCTCTTAGACAATAGTCTTTCCCAGAGGACGGACGCTCTTGACCTACAGCTTGAGACAGACGCCCGGGATGCCCGGGACTGCAGTCCTGGCGGTGCCTACAGGGCGGACGGGGCGCTTGGGAACACTGAGTGCGCGTAGCCCGGAGAAAGGTTAGAGTGAGCACCAATGATTAACAAAAAATTCAACAGCAGGTACAGGATTAGTAGAGGGGGTTCAGATGGGTGGCTGCCGTCGAGGGGCAGGTTGAGGCCAATCGCGAGAGCGTTGCTGAGGTTCCACATTTAGGGGCCGGGTTTCAATTGTAGAGCCGTGGGTTGCGCCGGTCGCTACTCTGAAACAGAGGGTCATGGCTATTGAAGGGAAATTCGGTCTGTGGTTAGCGTCGCATAGCAGACGGTAGAACAGCAGGTAGAGCTCGAGGGTGTTATGCACACTTTCATGACCTCCGCCTTGTATGTCGAAACCCTAGAGAAGAAAGTGCACCAGGAACCTGACACGGATATTCGCCGCCGGGTGGGTACCATTAAGTCCCCTGGAGGCGAGCAGCAGGTGTGGCGGAAAGACGGGGAATTAGAGGGGGGGAGTAGGTTTCTCCCGTATCAATATCATTAACAAGTTATTATCAATCAGGGTTCCGAATAGTCAGCCTGGTCGAGTCTTGGAGGCAGGACCAGGCTGGTCAGTCCTGGTTGATGTCGATGACTGGACCCGACTAACTTGGGTGGTCCGGTCTTGTTTGGACTGGTCCCAGACCGGTCTTTATAGGGGCTCGCAAGATAGTCGGAATGGCACCCAATTCAACATTCGCTAAGCATAGAAGTATAGCTAGAGTAGGATCCTACAGCTACTTGTCACTTTATAAACAAACAGCCCCTCAATACAAGTTGATAGAGTATTCAGGAGAGGATAGCATGTGGTGGAAATGCGATTCCCCGATGGATAAGTTGCATCGAATACCGGTATTGTGGTACCTGGTCATGAAATATCACTCACTTAGTCCACGAAGAAAAGTTCAATACTTATAATAAGAACTAATTTTCACCAGCCCTAATCTAGGTGGGGCACTATCTCCACCGTATAATCCATGGAAACAATAAGTTTAATTAAGAAAAACTTTATTTGAACGTAATATATTTCGATAAAAATAGCATATCGTATTGCTTGGCGGGCTTGGTCGGACCGGTCCTGGTCGAGTCGGTTTCGATAATCCTGACTGTCTAGTCGGTCTAATTCCTACTATTAGACTAGACTTTACTTTCTGACTGGACTAGCTACTAGTCTTCCGCCGACCATTCAGAACCCTGTTATCAATGAGATTCCTAACGAAAGTGAGCTTGTGTGGTTTACCATCCGCTTTTGCGCGAGACTACTTTACCGAGTCCTTCGTCATAGTATAGAGAAGCCCGCGGGAAACCTAAAGCTAAGAGTATGAACGTAAGGATCTGAAAATCCTGTACCGACTCGCGCACGCGAAAAGAGGACTAGAAACCATTACCGTTGACATTTAGACGAACTTACCTAAAGTAGGGTATCTATGAGAGCGAGACACTCCATGAGACAGAATTTCTACACTACCCCAGATTCCGTATATATCAATGCTTCTGGTTCACAGGTCGAGACTTCTGTCCAGGATGAAGGTACCCCTACGGTTTCTCCCTTTTTGAGGAATGGGACCATGACGAACTTCCGAGATATTTGGAAGGCGAGGAAAAAAGGTGGCAGTGACAAGACTCGATAGATCTGCCGGTGATTCGGTTACCGGTGATAGGAACATTGATTTAAAAAGCTACCTCACCTCGCTCAACTGGAGGACGACACAAACTGGGGAGCATGTTGGCGATACCAAGCATTTCAGAGAGCTATTACAGGGTATCATCAAGACACATCCCAACAAGGACACGGCGGGACCGCAGCCACTCGTCTTCAGGGAATAGCGGGTAACATTGTCCAAGCCCTAAGTTAAGGAGTAGAAGAACTAGCGTGATTCTCGGTATGATTACCGTGCTAGCTTTTGATATTTTAGTTCTAATCAGTAGAAAAAGGCCGAGCCACGGTTCACCTTCGGGGGAAATTCCGATGCGGGGCTCAGACTGTTTATCGATAAGAGAGTGAGGGTGGGGGATTTTTTCAGCAAAAACCACGCCCCAATCAATTCATTTTCCAAAGGGCAGAACAAAACTAGGATGCACCCCCCCAGGACCACCTGCAAGTGCATCTACTTCGATGAACAAGGTACGCCAATTGCGTTTAATACTAGCGGCTCGACATTCTGCGATCTGCGCTTCTTCCTACAACTCCAAATGGAAGCAGTTTCTGAAGGCAATACCAAGAAAGACTTGGCATTCTCATTCGCTTTTGTCGCAAATGAGGTGGGCCATAATCTCGTCTTGTTCAATTCTGCAAACTCCTTCATGGGTATGTCCACTACTTACCCCCTCTCCACCTCGACTATTGCTTAGTGATGGACACGATCATGATCGCGGGGACCCTGATCGAGTGATCGATCATGGCCACTGCTCGAGCATAGTCGAGCATAGTCGACTATACTCGAGTATGATCCATTTTTCAGTGATTCAATAATATTTGATTTAACTAATAAAAGTAAAATTGTGAAAGGACTAACGGCGTAAAGTCTGGCCGAAAGAATTGGTATCTAGTGTGCCGGTAGACTCCCTTTGTATAGGTTCAAAGTATCACACAATCTCTAAGATGAGTAGAGTGATCAGTCATGATCCAAGATGCTCGAGTATACCAGATGATGGTCGAGCATGATCGAGCAGTATTCATCATCGAGCAAATCGATCGGATCATGGATTTTCTGCTCGATCATGATCTGATCGAGGGACCCCTATGATCCAGGCTGATCGAGCAGTCTATGATCGAGTCAATCACTATTAATGGCCGGACACCACTCTCGTTGGATGTTGGGACACAAGGGGGTAGTAAAGATCCTTTTGGAACGAAGGAACAATCAACCCTAAGCTGTAGAACCCACCGATGGCCAGACGCCTTTCCCCCTTGGGAGGTTCCGAACCAGCACCACAGTGTAGTAAATATGTTTCTTGAACGGAACGATCTCCGCACAGCTATCCCAGGTGATCAGAACCAAGCCCCACAGCCGTCGGCACTCCCCAAAAGACACGATCGAGCTATGGACATCCCCCTGGAACTGGGACACGTCAATTCCGATATAGCAAGTCGCGGTGGCCATGCATTCCTCCCTCCACCTGTCCAACCAATGGAGGAGTCTCTGATGATACAACTCCCCTCCCTCCCAAGACCCTCATTCCGAGATTATAGATTTGAATGGCCAACTTTCACTCCCAGCACACTCGGAAGAGCAGGAGCAGGCACCGTATCTCAAGGACTCGACTTCAACGTCCCCGGTTAATGACTTCCCCACAACTGTGTTGAATGTGGATCGTTCTGGACTGCTCACCATTTTCATCCAATTTTTCAAAGCCAAACAGATACATTGAGATAATAACCAATATAAAAGAATAAAAGCCTGATGAGTACAGAGAAGTAAGAAAACCGAAACCATTCAAATGATATATTCCATCAATCAACCTTGTTCGAAATTTCCACTGGCGGAGGCGGTGGGGGAGTCTCGCTGCCCTTGTCGCACAAGATCGTTGGCACCGATAGATCCCGAGGTGACAATGAGGGCGCAGTGGGAGATTTAGGGGTGGTGGGTGGGTAACAAAAAATGCGAGCTGTAGCGAGCTTGAAGACGAGAATGCGAGAGGTAGCGAGCATTGAGGTTCTGAATTCCGGGAGTCGGTGGTTGTATATGTGCTGGAGGCACCTGAGTCCGTGCGTGATGAGCTATGACCTCCGAGCATCCAGGTGAGTGTTCCTCCATGACCTCCATCCAGTTCGCCTGAGCTTTGCCCAATTGGCAATGGGTTGTTCCAACCCGACATATATTCCCATGCGCGTTGGATTGGGAACATTACCTCCAAGACCTGTTACACACTATGTCTTCGAAAGTTGTCTCATGACTATCAGCCTCATACCAGTCTGCAACATCAACCCTGCCTATAGAGTGCGACAGCATTAAACGTCTATTCATCTACAATGAAACACGAACCATCATCATAGCCGAACAACAGCATCCGCGGCTATGCACTCAGTGTTCAGCAAGCTTGTTAACAATATCCTCGGGGCTTGTGTTTTCACCTCGGATCGGATTCGGCTGAGCAGTAGGAAAGGAGGACTCTCAGGAAGAAACTGATCTAAAATATGGCATGCGTGAGGAGTGTGATGTGGAGGAAAGTCATTGTCTCTTGGAGGATATAAGAGGGCCTGTTCTTCCCTTTGTTCGCTTGTTATCAGCATGTCATCGCATTCACTTTCTATTCACTTGGTCTTTCTACTCTTTGTTGAAGTCATTCAGTACCACATACAATTTGATTGTCTCTTCTTGCTTCTATAATAACTTTTCTCTATCCAAATTGTTCGTACCAATACAAGTTCCGTATTGCTAGGCCGCTGGAATCTCTGTTCGTTGCGCATGACATTATAGTGTTGAATAAAGTGAACCCTGAGTGCGAGTGTTCGTTATGGGGCAGGGCGGGGCGTATTTTCACTCGCCAGGCCCCACCCTTACACAGGCCTGGCGGGGATATGTTTGGGTTACCCCTCCCCACCCCTGTCCGGGTCCCACCCGCACTCATTCCCTGGACAGGGTCCCGTTTGTCACCATCAATCTTTAATGGAGACCCGTTTGCGGAGTGGGCAGGGCGGGGGCCTGTGGGGGGGACAGGGGCAGCGAATGCCAAATAATACGCCCCGCCCGCAGGCCATTGAGCAGGGCGGGATAGGGAAAATGGCCGTGGAGCAGCATTTTCGGAGCCCTGGAGGCCCCGTAACGAACTCTACTCAGTGATTCCTTTAGTGTTTTCCTTGTTCCCCCTCAAGGCGTCACACCCTACACAGAAATCCGATACATATCCTAAAGATTCCAGCTCAACTTCACCACTTGTGCCCAATACGTACTAGGTTATCAGTACCTGCATTTGTCATTAAGCTTTCCTCGCATACAAGGAGAACTCCCATAATCGAGCCTCGCACTCGGACGCGGGAGTTGTCTTTCCAGGTCAGGTCCGACTAGGGTTCCGAATGGTCGGCGGAAGACTAGACCGGACCGGCTAGTCCGGTCGAAAGTCAAGTCTAGTCTCATGGTCGAAATTAGACCGACTGGACAGCCAGGATTACTGAAACCGACTTGACGAGGACCAGTCCAACCAGGCCCGCCTAGCAATTAGATCTGCTACTTTTATCACAATATATTACTTTCAAATAACCCTTTTCTGAATAAAACTTATTGTTTCCATGGATTATACCATGGTCACAGTTTATCACTTTGATTAGGGGTGGCAGAAAAGGTTTCTGACATATCAAACTATTTTTGGTGCATTAAGTGAGTGATATTACATGACCAGATGCTACAATACGGGTATTCAATGCGACTTGTCCATCGGGTAATTGCATTTCCACAACATGCTATCCTCTCCAGGATGTTCTATCAACTTGTATTGTGGGCCTGTTGATTTATACCATGGCAAGCGGCTTTAAAATCCTTCTATCGCTACATCAATTCTTGGTGAATGTTGGCCTGGGTGCCATTCTGACTCTCATGCCATCTTTTGTAAAGACTGGTGTGGGACTAGTCCAAACTGGACCAGACCACCCAAGTTAGTCGGGTCCAGTCCTCAACATCAACAAGAGGGGGCACTCTGGTCGTGCCTCCAAGACTCGACCAGTCCCACTATTCGGATCCCTGGGTCCGACCATTTTTTTCCCTTTTTCTTTTGCTAAGTTAGCCTTATGCGATTGGCACAAGAAAGACCTCTGTCTATCCATATCTAAATTTCCTTTTATAACCACATTTTTATAGTTTCTTCTGACTCTTTGCTATTGATCTGCCATTCGATTCGTGTTTTTTGGAGTTCCGGTTAGACCTGGCCCTATAGCGATGTTCCTAGTCATAATTTCCATAGTTCCGTCATTTGTTAAATTGTAATTTGTCCTGTGGTTTTTGGTCAGTGATTTATTGTACAATACAACACATTAGAATCAATTGGAGAAGCCCCCTCCGTTATTCCCGTGCTCCTGATTGATGCCCACCTAGAAGTTCCTTTGTATACTGCTAAAAAATCACCAGATGATCCCTCTATAAACTCTTGCTCCAGTACTTGCTCTTCTTCCTTCAATTCCAACGCAGTTAGCGAGCAACCTTTTACTCTCAGTGTGTCGTCTGCTAGTAGCAACCGAACAGGCCACTATCCATGTGAGTTAGTTCAGATAGATTTTGTGAATGTCGAGGCCAAACATCTTCGTAGGTAGTGTTGTGCACGAGCCCAAGTAGTATCTAGACTCGAGGGCTCGAGCCGCCAAGACACGATACCTCTACAAGAGGTGTTTTTTAGTATTTCGACAGCTTGGCGCCAAAACCCATACAAACCAGCGCCAAGATCCCGGATACTCAAAACAACGTCTAGTGCACACTACGATTATCACTCAAAACAACCAACAATTGTATATAGCAAGAGACTCGAGTCGGCTCGTGGACACCTGTTCGAGCCGGCTCGAGCGGCCAAGAGACACGAGCACGCTCGAGGCCCCCCCAGGCTCGAACGGCTCGAGTCTGCTCGGCTCATGCACAACTCTATTTGTTGGTTCCTATTTTTTTATATTTTTTGAAGCTGTCGATGCAATCTAAGAAATAAGAGGTCAAGTATCCTACACCCCACCTTACGATACCATGATAAGAGAAAGAAAAATTTCCCGGTAAAGTGATTCTGATTAACATGCCAGTGTAGTCTTCATAGACTCGGTTCCTGTTGCTCGCGGTTTTGCTGCGTCGCTGAATTCTGCAAGCGAACCCTGTGTAGCGCTCAAAATTGATGGAAAATTTAAGGTTCACAGCGATGGAAGAGCCAATCGAGGGTCATGTAAAAGTTCTCGCTAGATGTTATCCTGTAGTACTCAAGCATTAAAAGACATGGCAGGACAATGATGCTGCCCTTGGCAAATTTGGTTGCAATGACTAGTTTTGATCAATTATTTGGTAGTTGGGCATCGTGGATCCAATCCTAAGTTACCAAACGACACAAAACCTTTATGAATACGAACAACCATGATAGACAAAAGATATCAGAGAGCCATAAAGAATAAAGAGATCGTGCGCAAGCATGAATGACTTTCGCAAGACAAGAGATGAGTGTAGAACCGTGAAAGAAATGTGATGAGACAATAACTAAAGAAACAAAAGTAAGAACCAGCCGCCTTATATCCTTATTATCACAAAATCTCCCTAGACAAACTTCCGCCCCATTCAGGATCCCTCTCCCGCTTTCAATCTCTAAGGTCTTCCTTCTGTTTCGCTTTGCAAAGGCACCTCCAAGGTAGAAGGCTCCATGGCCGAGGGTAGAGTTATTCCGCCTGTCCCAGGTCGAATACATCACCAAGGGTATGACAGATGTTCCACTATCAACTGTGTTCATGTTTCATTATCGGTGGATCGGTGTTTGAAATTGTCACATCAGGTATGCAGGGAGGTAGTGTTAGATGATGATAATCTAACACTAGTGGAACGCTGTCGAAGCAACCCTCTGCTTAGGGATATTGTAGTTGTATTTCAGCTTATGAAAGAACCGGGGGTACGTATATGATGAACAGCCTAAAATCGTCAATCTCCAATAACCAGGAGTGCACACTCTTTACTTACTATTAATGGGAACTCTTAATCTTTCTATAAATAGGAAACTCATACTGGCGGCGATCCTGTCGTACCACCTTCCTTGACAAGCAGATAAGCAAGTGCGTAAAGCTTATCGTATTCTGCATCGGATATGAGCTAACCACATTGAAATGGAGCTCTTCCCTAACTCCCACTTAGTTATGGACACGATCATGCTCGATCATAAATTTTTGGTGTGATCGAGCTTGATCAATGCTCGAGCATGGGCCAAATCTTCTGCTTGAGCATAATCCTGTCTATCACTACTCCCACTCACTCTCCGAATCCTATTCAACATCCAGGAACTGAACCCGGAAAGCAATCTCATTTGCTCTCCCTAGACTGGAAGCTATTAATGATTTATTGACTAGTTATAGTTTTAGGAGCTAAGGGACGTTATGAAAGAGATTACCTCTCAGGATATATCTTTCTTGTCCTCTCTTTGAAAGATCCATTGCTATGTTCGTTTCTTTATTCGGGGGGCACCCTCTCTGAGTCTTTTATGGTGGGTTGGAACAACCCGTTGCCAATTGGGCAAGCACAGGGAGTAGCGCTTGGCGAATCGGAGCCACGTCTCGGACAGGGGTGGAAAAATGTATACCCGGTTGCTGGGCCAGTGCGGGGTCATAGCTCATAGACCACGGGCCCGTGAAACCCCCGATTCATATATCACCTCCGAACTTCTCCTTTCCACGAGATCATCATGCTTCACACCTCGCGTCCTCTATTCTCCTACAACTCGCGTCCTTTATTTTTCCCGCCCACCACCCCTAATGGATCTCCTTGCGCCCGAATTTCCACCTGGGGATACACCGGCGGTAACGATCTCCCTTGGCAAGGGCAGCGGCAACCTTCCCAATGCCTCCGTCAGTGGAACAATCAATGCCAGAATCAAGGGGCGGATATGATCTTGTATTTCCTTAAGCGGCTTTCTTTTCCTTTTCCTTTTCTACCTTTCTTTCTTTCCTCATTAGATATCTGCAATACATGGTTTCTTGCTTTCGAAATTGGGTGTGGGAATCGGGCAAATAAGAGCGGAACCGACTACCCAATCTTGTCCGATTCCTTAATTCCTGCAGGTTTCATAAGTATATCATATGATATACTGCAGTAACTTATGTGATCGAGTAAGCACAGCAAAGTGTCGTGTTTTATGAGAAATTCCGATGCGGAACCAGGTCCCCGGAATTCATAAAAGTCTCAACCAAGGCTATGTTTACTTTGCATGGAGATGATTGCGATAGCGGCTGCTACAAGAGATGCCACATGCCTTGCTTTTCTTCACCTTCGCTGACGCAGAGCTCTTAAGTTCTTTAGTAATCCTAGGTATGGTTGGCTCATACTATTTCTACTCTCAAGTACTATTTTGGATACATCGCAGTCCTGGCTACATATGCACAATCACCCAGCAGCAATAAAATAATGGGCACTGTGGGAGCATGATAGGGAATGGCAACAAGATTAATCCGGACCCGACGAGGATGCACAGATTGTGCTTGGCTCTCTTTACCCGAGCTGGATAACAGACATTACGGCGTGCGCACCATCCAAGCTGACGGTGTCGGATATTTGCTATTGGAGACAACCGAGTCCGGGGGTAAAGCCGATAAGTCTAGCGTGTTCTGCTTCGGGAATCTGGGAGCGGGCAAAACATATCTTAGATGAGCCAGTTCTCTGGGAAGAGTAAATATCACGAATGGGGGGAATTTCAGTTCCCTGGCAATCAACCACTTATGCGATAAGGCGAGTGAGGAGGATATTACCGTCACATACCTATACTACGGCTTCCTTACCCAGCACGAGCAGACCCTGCAGCGGATTTCTAGGGATGAGGTTGGACAGATGCAACAAGAGAGAGGCGATGGGGGATGATTTGCAGGCGGATGTTGCAAGGATTATTCGGGGAAATATATTTGATACCTGTGTAGGCAAATTCAGCATTGCCACGCCACAGCGATGTAGACTTCCCAACATAAGGGGCCAATAGAAGTCGCTTAGTAACCCGACACCTGTCTTGGCAGCTCCCCACCCCCTCACGGCTACCACTATTAAGAAAACACCAACTCCATTCCTAAAGTCCCACAATACTCCAAAAAACACATTAAGAGCTAGGTTA
>Ga0307517_10001401_pt1 | contig 40549 bp, 49 predicted proteins | sample 23_EM_MG_FD_194515 | JGI IMG/M metagenome (GOLD analysis project Ga0307517, IMG submission 194515) | Populus trichocarpa ectomycorrhiza microbial communities from riparian zone in the Pacific Northwest, United States - 23_EM | ecosystem: Host-associated > Plants > Roots > Unclassified | place...
TACTTGTCCAGCCAGGAGGAACCAAGAGAGTGAGAGGACAGATAAGCCCTCCAGTGGCCAACGAACAACGTAATGAGCTCATCGTACAAGTGGGATTGCCGACGCGCGTAGGCACGAAGCCCATTCTCGAGCCCGGAGAGCGGGGGGATGAGAGGCTCTACGAGGACTTTAAGGTTTTCCACTACCCTGTTGCTAATTCGGATAAACTGTTCTCCTCTACATAATCGAACCGCAGCTAGGATCCTGTTTTTTTGTAATGCGTACCCTATGTATATATATATTGCGATTATTCTTGTGAATTCATGCTTGATGTATATCCCGGAGGAACTTGTAGAGATGTTCAAGTCGGTTTTCCTTGATGTTCATCACGTATCCGTTGTGAGTTCCGCGCTCAGCCCTGCCCCTCTCCTAAATCTTGTTAGCACCCTCGAACGTATGAACCACCTCTACCTCCAACTGCGTACATCGGTTACTCCCCGGTAAGATCGTCGAGAGCACGGATGTCGTCAAAACTATTGAATCCAAGGGTTCTCAACTCAGTTTGCCTCCCACCAAGGTCACCATCACCGAATCAGCACCGTCTGAGTCGGTTTTGCGGGTGCACGTCGAAAGGTGAAGCTGTCTGGAAAGCGAGAAGAGGGTGACTACGCGGATACTGTGCCATTCCGACCGACTCGGATTGTCATTGTCATCAGAGGGTCCGCCCGCCGGATTTTTGGCCAGGTGTCATCGTCATCAAGGGATCCGCCGCTAGGTTTGACTTGGTCATCAATTTTTCGAGCTCGTCCAAGACAAGTAAAATTTTGTATCTAGAGCCTTTAAACTCGTTGTTTTAGGTCGCACTATCCCACCGAGACCAAGATGAGGTGGAAAATCATGCGTCAAATGGCCTCAAGGTATGCTCTGGACGAGAAGAGCCATGACTGAAACCGTCAAACCCTTCATCTTCGTCATGGTCAGGAGGCTTCTTGTAGCTTTTTGCCATCGCTAACGCCACCTCTTGTCTAGATGGTGGAGATGTTATCGCTCATTTCGACGTCCCAGGACAAAATATCAGTGTCTCTCGCCGATTTTGGGCGCGTGATGGTCGATGCGAAGCTTGCTTGAGAATACTATCTCTGTCCTGTGATATTTTCCGCTCACATTGTTTTAATCATTCGGCGAGGGGGGGGAATGTTGTCCGCCGTATTCGCGCACATTCCTATATTGTGATCGATAGGTAGACAAACGGCTGTTGAAATGATAAAACGGGCCCTTGGATCAGACTCAGATGTTCCGATTGTGAAAAGAGGAAAGGCGAACACAGAAAGATGGCTTTTACGGGTGGCCACAGCCGTAACATTGAGTGACACTTGAGTGATACACCTGAACATGCAAAGAGCAAAAACCGATCGTAAGTGCCGCAAAGAAGTCGTCGATGGGTCTCACCTCCAAAGCTTCAGGGTTGTTCTTTCGTGCACAACCAGAGGACACAGTGACGTTGACGGGGAGAGTGAATCCATTCATTCGGGGGGTCAGTATTTATACCACCTGAATCACAATATCGGGATTCCTTGGGACACCCGACCATTCAGACCTCTCGGTACTCCTCTAATCTCCCTCCCTCGAACTCGAACGCTCCACCTTCCCACAAGCACCGCCCAACACCGTCACCGTAAGGGATCACCACGAAGACAGGCGACGGCCGTACTACGCCACCAGGTAACTCCCCCTCTCACTCCCCACGCGAATTCCCGCCTCGAGCGTATTTCCTGATCGGCTGATTGGATTGGACTTGTGGACAGTCGGGTTTTAGGTGCGCCCTCCATCCGGGGTCTGGTGTTGGTCCGAGCCCGCCTGGCCTGCGGTTGAAAAATCTGGCATAAGGGTGTCAAGAGCCACGATGCCCCCCTACTCGAGGAAGCGGTGTGGTTAGGAACATCCCATGAGTCATAAGGAGCGGGGTCGGCTGGTCATTGGAGGGTAGAGCCTGTGAAAACCAGCCGCGGTCGAACCAGCGGTTCCCGTAGCCGGTGATCTGTCGACCTTGTAGACTGTCGCGTGTAGCGAAGAGGGATCCCACCAGATAAACCGCACGATCGTCACATTCGGCTCAGGCCTGACCCGATGTCAACACCGGTTCCACGAAGGGCGACTTGTACGGGCGCGCAGTAGGGGGGGGGGGAGAATGAGCGATAGTAGGGAATTGAAGAGACGGAAACGAGGTGGCAAGAACGGGTCTTCTGCCATTAGGGAATGGTAGTTTCCCCGGAATCGGTGGGGGTGTGGGATGGGAGCTGTGATAGGAAGCCAGACGTGAATCGCCAAACACATAGGTCCTATAGTCACAGAATCAGTACCGAAATACACCTTTTTCGATAGCGGTGAGAGTCGAGAGGTACGTACAGCCTATCAGTGTGAGATCCATTACGGTTCTGAGGGCTCAGCAGTCCCGGGGTGGGGTATAAATACCTGTCAGAAGAAGACACGTAGACGTTCCCCTTTCATACATGTGGTTTGATCTTTCGTGTTTGGCACAGGGGCAGAGCGGGACCACAGCCCTCCTTTACCAGTTCAAAGTCTGATAGAAATGCAAGACTTCTGCGATCAAAGCCAGCGCCCATCGTCGAAAGAGGTTTGGGGCTTAGAACCGCAAAGGACGGGTGTCAAAGGAGGAAACGTGAATGACCGCACAAAAGATGACTTTGGATGAGAACAAAGTGCTGAGCCAGGGAGAGGACCAGGAGTGGGTTGGGGTAAGGATAAAGGGTCATTTTAATGCGTGGGTTTGGGGTTTCTCAGCGTGCTCGGAGGACCACCCGGAGACCACTGGTTACCGGAACAGATCCGGGAAGCATGATAGCACGCCGGGTACCGTAACCACAAGCGTACCGAACGATCAAGAAGAGCAGAGCGACAATGCATTAACGGCAATTAGTTCTCTAGTAGTAGTCGATAGCAGTAAGAGCATTACCTGAAGAACGGTCGATTAGCATGTCCGAGCATCTTACAAAAACGACCACAATCTAGCCACTCACTTTCATACGAGATCCCAATTCTTTTCCCTAAAGAATCAATCACTCATCTTCTCCACCTTGGTGCCATCGTCTTCATCCTTCTCATCCTTTCCAAACACTTGATCCATCGCAGGCAAATACGTCCTCAACTTCCAAAACTCTCCCAACGTGATGTTCATATGGTCGAACGCCAACCCAATGATAGCCTGTTTCCGACCCTTCTCACTAGACTTGGGTTCGGACTCTGGGGCCGTTCTTGATGGGGGCGAGGAGGTGGAATCCATAGGGACATCGGGTAATACGGAGGTGGGAGAGGCGGAGGACGGTTGTGGGGGTGAGAACGCTGTCAGAGGTTCGGTCGGAGTCGTCGAGCTCGCATCTTGGTCTACGATACGAGGAGGCATCTTTGGATAGCGAGCGGAAAAGTGCGTTAGAAGGATCTTCTCCGCGTTCATTCTATCGGTGCTTCATCGTCATTATTCGCGAAGATTGAGGACGAATGGGACACACCTTCTCCCCACATCGATTGCCTGCCCAACCGTACTGTGTGCCTTTATCCTCGCCAGCTCGGCTTGGTCGTCGGCCATCGTAGCTTCATGAATGAGCAATTTCGCGTCCTTGCCTACCTCCACGAGAACCTCCGTCGGTTGCGTGTCACCTGAAAACCTGTACACACCCGCAATTCACGATTCGGTCGGGTATATAGTTCGAAGCGGGGACCACTACTCACACAATCCTCCACCCGTCCTGGTGGTCGATCACAACTCCGCAGGCCTGTGCCCGGTGTTTGACCTCCACAGTGGTTAGAGCCTTTAACCCAAGAGATTTACACATCCTGAAAGTTCCTCAGTCCTCATGCGTCATAGTGGACGATAACCGGAACCATACGTATCGTAGGGTTCGCCGCGCTCATTTTCCGGCCGTGTGTGTGCGAGTGAGGGACTGCGAATGGGGAGAACAGCAGCTCTCCGGAGACTGTAATCAAGACCCATATCCTCGACGTCCGAGAGTTCCATCAATCCGAGGATGATGCCATAAAGTGTGACCAGGAACACTGGCTCCTTTGGCGGAGGATTCAGCTGCGTATAGTAGAAATCGACAACGTCAATTACCATATCAAAAGTATGATGGAGGTGAGGCAGACCTGCTTTCGCATGGACAGTATCTTCGAAAGGCCGAAATGATGATCTCCATGAGCGTGGCTGACAAAGATGGCCTTGATATCCCTCAAAACCTCCCAGACGTTGTTTGGCTTGTTGGGATCTGTGCCGAAGAATCGACACATTTGGCCCCACGTTCCTTCACCAGCTTCTAGCAGAATACTTCCTTGGCCCGGGATACGAATCAGATATCCGGAGACTAAAAGTATGGAAATTTACAATCGTCAGACTCTCTCCACACGAAGGAAACGGGGGGCATACCATTCCTGTACTTGGACGGCAGAGCGCTACTCGTCCCAAGGGGGATTACCCTCACGTCATCACCATTTACACGCCTAAGCGCAGCATTCATACCGATCGGGATTGTTTTCACGGTCGCCCTCGCCTCCTCGAACTTCTCGAATGCGGCGGGACTCAGGGTTTTCTTGTCGAATTCTATTCCTTTCGCATCTACTTCATCTTCCCCGATAACCCTGGGAGTGGGGGTCGAACTTCCGGCCAGGTTGGCATCATGGATATCAGCGAGTTCCCTCGCAGCGGGGTGGAATTTTTCCTCTGAATCCCGAACCTTGGGTGGCAGGATAGGTCTGACACCTATTTGCATTCCCGCCGTCATGGCGTACGTCTTGGGAGGCAGCCCCGTCCCACCTCCAAAATCTGACTTATCCACGAGATTCTCGAGGGGTCGAGGTGCCTTCAAGGAGAAGTGAGGAATAGGGAAGAGATCTGGGTCAAGTCTATTGAATTGGAGCTGGTTGAAAGCAAAGTTGGTGAATGTCACGGGATCTGGACAGTGCTCCTTTGAGGCGACTATATGCTACGGAAGGAGTCTAAAGTGAGACCGCGAGAAAGATGAGAATAAAGGGAGCGCACGTTGACGTTGGAGTCGAACCCCCGCATGAATGTTTGATACCTCGAGTCTTCAATCACACCAGGTCCGCACAGATGGTAAACGACGTTTGTCAGGTATTCGATCCGGTCTTCCTCTCTCCTCGACCTAAACTTTGCGTAGAAATCCGACTTTGTGAATGCTGAAACGACGGCCGGTATATGCGCGGTGGTGGGGACGTCGAGAATGATAACGACCTAGTGGGAATCTTGGTCAATTGCATGAAGACAAAAAGAATCGAACAATCAATAGACATACGGCTGGATTCTCACCCGGTCCGACACAGTCCTCGGGTTTGACAGTCCTTTCGATCTCCTTACCGCCTGTATCCGTTGTGGTGAAAGTGACGGTGGTGCCGTTCGCCACTAGACCTCTCAACCTTCCCTTGAGGCCCAGCTCGTCAGCTTTCTTGGCGTCGAATTTGCCTCTTATCTTGGGGCCGACGATGATGTAGGCCAAAGAAGGTTTTTGTTTGGAAGTAATCGGTTCGGAGTCCTTAGTGAGGTTCATTCTCGGGAGTTGTTTGTACGAGCCAGCGGGGTTGAAAGATCCAGGATGACGGCGATTAGTGGAGACATACGGCGGGTCGGCGTCGACACCTTTATCTGCCCCTTTCCCTGGCTTGAGGTTCATGGCGGGGAACATACTCCCGACAGTCATCTCTCGCCATTGCTCTGCTTCCTTTCCGACGAGGTTTGTCGGGAGGAAGCCATTCAATCGCATGCGCTCCTTCAAGGGCAGGTTCTTGGTCTCGATCGAGAAACCTTCATCCCTGCGGGGAGGGGAAGCAGATGAGGCCCGTCGTTTACGCTTTGACGAAGAGTCTTCTTGTAGCCGAAGGTAGGTAGAGCTCCCGTCCCCCCCTACCTCGGGGAAGAGAGGGATCGAATACACTGTGATGTTTTCGTCGGTGTACGTGGGTTTGGGTCTGACGGTCCCTGTTGGCGGAGAGATGGACTCGACCTCTACGGGGGTAATACCCAGGTTCTGACTGAACAGTAAGGTCGATAGGATGGCCCGACGCGAGGTGTGGGGACGAACCGATAGGCATAAAGGCGGAGGGCAGCCAAGGCGTGAGTGAGTCCCTGGGGGCCGACGAGGTGGAGATTCGAGATACCGCCGTCGGCCATGAACATCAAAAAACCTAAGTCATACGTTCACCTCAGGATCGAATAACGCGTCGGTGGCCAAGACCGTACCTGGCATCCCGCTCATTCTCTGCGTCCCGACTTGGGTGAAGAACAAGGCCTTCATCCTCTTCCAGTAAACCTTGCTCTGCATCCACGCACGCCCGGTATTCTCTCCAGCATTGAAGGTGTATTTCGCATCGTCAAAGGTGATAATGATGGAGGGTTCGGTGTCAGACGACAGGGCAGAAATCACGCTGGTCGTCCATTTCGCGACGGCCATTTCAGGCTTCGCAATGTAGCGGCGTATTTGGGGCTGTTGGTGGTTCAAAGCACGAGAATGGTATTTACAGAGGTTGAGTGTCCATAATACGCGCCGCAGAGCCAGGGTTGGCGGAGGCAGTTTGAGGGTAGAGCTCCGGAGGAGAGGTACACTGACCGATCATCTCGGGCAGTAGCATACGGTACACATACCCCAGCGGTGATCTCAGCGACTGCCTGCGACCGCTGGGTATCCTCAAATATATTCCTGGAGACTCTTTAGAGCGTGCGAGGACGTTGCTGCTGCGGTTGCCAGAGTGAAGTGGGGGCGCGGAAAATAGAAATAACAGGGGGATACACATATATCATGGTCTGTGATGAAAGGTTGCCATCGAACTTGTCTTGGAACCTGGTTGTTCGCCTTCAGTGCTCTTCTCTCATCTCCCACTCCCTCCCTCCCCCTCTCGAACAATGCTCCGGCTCTCTGCCTTCGTCTCTCTTTTACTCCTCACTCTCTCTCAATCTCTTGTCCGCGCATCGCCCTGTCTCTCCTTCGACGTCGACTTCAACCTCCTCGCTTTTGGTTTCAACGGCAAGGATTGGAATGCTGGCACTCAAGACGTCTGGGCTACTGGTCGGTCTCCTCCCCTCCTATTCTCCGGCTGCGTCGGACAAACGTCGAATTTCACATCGTGTCTAACCCTCACCTCCCTCACAGCCACTAATCCGACCGACATCACAACCACCGGTCGTCCGTCAGTATTTCATCTACTCTTTGTCATTGCGTAAAGAACACGCGAACTAAGCTTTCCAACAGTCCTTTTGATGGCAAGAACACGACTTGCTACCTTGCCCAGTTCTTCAACGCCATCTACGTTCTGAACGGAGACGCAAAGAACCCTAACTCGATCTACATCTACGACGCTGGCGCCAAGTCATGGTCAACTCAACCCACCACTCCTGGCTCGTTCGACTACTCTTCGTTCAACGCCATCCTAGATCACGACACGAACGTCTTCTGTGTGTAACCTCGTTGCATGTTTCCCCACTCCTTCTGAACCGTTGCTAGATGCCCTCTCCAAAGGAACGATGTACGGTCTAAACATGGACTCACTGAAAGTGGCCCAGTCAGAAGCTCTCGAGTGGAATCCCGTCCAGGAGTTCGGTTTTCCGGACAACTATACCCCCGTCATGGCACTTGCTCAAAACCACATCCATTTCTTGGACGTTGAAGGTGACGGTCCGGGAAATGCCCGCATTTTTGTCATCCATTGTGAGCACTTTCTGCCGAAAAGCAAGGGGCCAAGTTCTCACGTACACCTAGTTTCCTACCTGCAGCCCCAGATCCAGGGATACACCGGTGACAAGACCTTCCCCGCTGTCCATGGACAGACCACTTCCTTCTTCAAGGATTCCGGCGTTCAACAAGAATTTGCTTTCATTCCCGATGATTTCTCTGCGACCTACGTCATCAATGTTGAGAAAAACAGCACACAGACCCTCCCTCCTCCAACGGTCAAGGACACTAAATCTTTTTACGTCGCTGGTATTACGTCTCTCGTCCAACTTGATCCAACTGGTGCTGTCTATTTTCTTCCCTATACACCCGACGATTCTAGTTCCAATACCAAAGCCGCTTGGAGTAATGTCAAGGGCCTTGGTGTTGTCGCTCCTCCCAACTCCGGTGAAAGTTCAACCGTCACCAAACCACAACCCACAAACACCGTCACGACCGACAACGATAGATCTTCCGGTGGGGCGTTGTCGAGTTACGCCGTGACCTCCGGGCTCGTTGGACTTTCTGTGTTGTTCGCCGTCCTGGGTTTCCTCTGAACAGGATAGATTCCAACGACCGTGTTATATACGTTCCATCTTCACGATTATCGTCCTGACCGTTTGTTTTGCGCCGAAGCATTTGTTTTATACCACTGCACACCACCGCGACTACCCTCTTTCTCGGTTTCCGCTTTCGTACTGGATTCATGGACTCCTGAGTGACCGGCTGTGGGCGAACGAACGTTTTGTTTCACGGACGATCTTCAGCTTGTACTTTCTCTTCTTCGCTCGACTTCCCCCCCACCTTTTTAGCACCTTACTTTCGTACGTCCACTCAGTAGGAGATATCAGCTGGTCGATTAATTTTGAAACGGATTTTCATCACTGGCGTTGGTCCCGTGATCACTTGGCTGATCGGTGTGGTGGGGTGTGACTGGGACGGTCCTCCCCTCTGACCGCACGAGTACCGCAACGGTTCTCCGCAAGTTCCAGCCCCAGCTGTTCCCGCTCATCCACTTCTGCTCGGACGTCCGGTGCGGACAGACGATAGATGGTACCCCATACAACAACGCCTTCGGACGAAGACAAGCTCGTTCCTCCGTCCACTGTGAACGCCGTCTACTGTTCGGGCGAACGCTATCGTCAGTGCTCACCAGAGTCCTGTCCGGGACTGACGGCCCAGTGCACGGAGAGGTGTGTGGTTGTAACGTGCTCGAGCCCCCACGAAGGCGACCACCAAGAAGCCTGTGGCGATATTATTTGCGACGACCAGAGCTGCATCGATCCCACGGATTGCCACGGGATATACGAGTTCGTAAGTCACTCTCCTCTCTAGTGGTTCTCCTTTTCCAATCTGCCCTCTCGATTGTTCTCGCTCCTTTGGGCTTAAATCCACCCGATGTGTTGAATGACTTTCCTGGCTCTCAAAATCGTTGTTCCGGAACGGCGTTCACTCTTAACTCCCCACCGTGATCTCCCCTTTAGCTCCAGTGTTGCGATAACTACCACGACTACTTTTGCGAACCCAAATCTCACATCCTGGATAACGACAATACCCCCTCTACATTCCCCGGTGGGGGGTGGGATCCCGCCTTCGATGCCCTGCTGGACCAGGGTTTCCAACATGGGCACCCTCCCGTTGGGTACTACAACGAGATGACCACTTCCCCGTTAATGTCGACCCCAAGTACGGTCGCTACCATGACTGTCTCATCCTCCAGGTCTCCCTCCCCACCCACTTCGAGCGCGGGTCATCCTTACACCCACCCTAACGTTTATCAACAAAATCACCTCCAACAACAACCCATCGCGAACCATTCCCCACCTTTCCACAGCTTGACCCAATCCGATGAAGGTCTAGCATTCGAATCGAGCAGCCCAAGATCCCACGATCTCTCCCCAATTCAGTCACAGAATCACCTCACTGTCGGACAGACTGGGGTCCTGGGACAGCATTCGTGCATGTGGGCAAACTGCCACGCCTTCTTTGGATCTTTGCAAGATCTGGTGGCTCATGTCAATGCCCAACACCTGCAGCCTGTTTCGGCATCGTTGATCATCAATAACCAACTTGGCCCTTCCCAAGACCCAACTTCCACTCACCACCAACCCATCCTCAACTCCGCCAGTCAGTCCTTCCCCTCATGTCACTGGGGTAACTGTCATGTGTACCCAACGGCCGAAAATGTCCCCGGCTCAAGCAACCGGCCGCTCGACGCCGCCCTCGGCGTGCTGGCTGCCCATCTGTGGGAGTATCATTTTGGGTTGCCCACTCCCCCACCACAGTTCAACCTCTCATCCGCGGCCACTTCTACCGTCACCCAGGCCAGTAACTTGGTTCATCCGTCTTCGTTGGAGGATGTCGCTCCCGAGGTAAAGGCACCCCCCGTTGAGGTGGGGATGATAGATATGCTCCTCCCTACTATTCCGGCTCCCTTAGCCGCCGCGAAGGCGCATCCAGCTGTAGAACCCCCCACTTCCTCTCAGCTGGGTCCAGGCTCCCTCGATGAGCATATCACAAGCCCCGCGCAAGACCAGGACCACGTTCATGATCATGATCACGATCACGACTGTGCAACAGCGGAACATCCTTGCAAGTGGCTGGATTGCCAAGAATTGTTCGCGTCTTGTGAGACATTGATGGCTCATATCACCGCGGAGCACGTGGGCAGCGGGAAGAACCACTATGGGTGCTTCTGGGACGGGTGTGGAAGGAATGGAGAGAGTGGATTCAAGAGCAAACAGAAGATTTGCCGGCATTTGCAAGTGCGTTTCCCTCAATTGGCTACGACGCAGGAAGATATCAGTATTGATTGGATTCCCTTGCACAGTCGCACACAGGACATCGCCCTCATCAGTGTGAGGTCTGCAAGCAGAGTTTCTCAGAGGTTGCGACGTTGCAACAACACATGCGACGGCATACGCAAGAGAGTGCGTACCTGTCGAGTGGACGTTGATCCCGTGATTGACCAAACCCCCAGGGCCCTACGAATGCGATCACCCGGGATGCGGGAAGAGGTTTGCTATCATGGGGGCCCTTACGATCCACAAAAGAATGCATAATGGCGACAAGCCATTCAAGTGCCCCCAGTGCGACAAGGCATTTTCCGAGTCTTCGAATCTCTCGAAACACGTAAGCTCCAGGCCCTTTCGTCCCCCGCTCTGAAGAAAATCTCTCACAACTCAGCTCAACAGCTTCGTACTCACACTGGAGCCCGACCATATGTCTGTCTCGAACCTGGCTGTGGCAAGTGTTTTGGTAGAGGTGATCAATTGACGAGACACATGAATATCCACTCTGGGGGTGGGAAGGCTAGGAAAAGGGCAACTAGTGCGACAACCAAGGTTGCCTAATTGGTGGCTCTCCTCCCTTTGGTAGGGAATCATCGATCATCCATGGGGGACGGTTTATTTGATTTGAGTATGTATTCGTAAGGTGATCCCAGTTATGTACACGTTATACTGGATCATGCAAAGAAGGCGTGGCGCGGGGGTCGTTGACGACCATCCGTGCGGTTACTACTTATATCCTGCTGAGACCTACCAGAACGGGGAACCAAAGGCACGAAGAAAGGTGAGAAATCATGGCGTTGAGTATGAAATAGGCCACGGCATCGGGGAAATGTCGAATCAGTTTCCGCGAGATTGTATGTACCCGGAACGATGGGAGCTACCATAAAAGCGCTTCAAAGCCCTCCCCACTGTAGGAAAGCTTAAGGTTAACAGTGCGGCCTGAGTTTTAACAGCGTACGGCGAGGACGCGCTCCTATTAGGGGGGGAGTCGAGGAACATGTCCAGTGTTATCCAATGAAGTTATCCCTCAGATCCCCGATTACGATAGCAGAAACGGACGTGATTTATCCTTTGACTCTTCAACGTTCAACGGTAAAACTGTTTGAAGTTCTTACGGTGAAATACATTCAACAGTGACTCTCGGGGACGTGTTGTCTGATATCCTTGAGCGACACCACGTTTCCGGGCGGAGGCCAACTCGGTTCGGCAGTCAGCGAGACACACTACGCGGGTGTCCCATGGGAGGAGCCGGTCCACCAGGACCCCGAACCGGGGTGGGTCCAATGGGCGAACGGATGTCGCGCGCCGCGTACGGGGGGAGTAGTTCCCCCTAACGTGTTGTGAAGAATATTCAAAGGCCGATTCCAATCACCTTAAGATACCTGGCGGCGCTTTATTCGAATTATCATTTCATGACAAACTGTACGTTCCAACTGCAAAGATATCTTGATGTTCAAAGACGTCTTCAAAATACTATCCTTACAACTTGGACGGAATGCGGCAACCTGGCACGATGGATTCATTTCCAAAGAACACCGGGAGGTCCTGCCAAAAAAAAAATAGAATCGTTGGTTACAACGGTCCCAGTAAGCGCGAGTGCTGGGACCCCTCCGGGTGGAGACCCAGGAGGGATTCCCACGACTGCAACACCCTGGGATCCCTGATCAACCGGGATATCCCTTGATCAGCCCGGCCACATCCGATCCGCTGCGAAGTAACCCCCCCTAGCCCGGGAAAATGAATCCCAGTTTTACACTTCCATAAGAGTTCTTTTTACTCTTGCTCACGAAAAACTTTTACTAATAACATAGGGGGAGATCCCGATCAGATAACGGGACTGACTTCTGTACCGGTTTCTTAATTACATGTTTTACAATAATGGAACTGACGTTCCGTGGATTGTAGTGCCGGATGCTCGTGTTGGGTGTCGGCCTTCCCATGTAAGGGTCGCTAACCTTTGATTCAAGCGGTGGATATAGATACCAGTGGGGGACTGTGCAGGTCAGGGTGGCGGTGACAAAGGGGGCCGTGGGGTCCAGCCAACAGAACGTCCTCGGCCTAGTAACCCAGTTGCAAGTTTGATTGGCGGTACACCTGGGCTTGAATTCGCCTTCTGAATGACACACGCTTGTGAGAACGCCATTAAAGGACCGAGCACAAGTCAATTTCATCCATTCACCGCCATCATGACCGCCCCCCGCCCTGCGGCGGCTTTGACCATCCACGAACTGTTCGACACTCTCGACGCAAGGGTCGTTGAGCAGATTTCTCTTGCGAGGTCTGTCCGTCAGGGCCAGAATCCATTCTCCCGTAGGGTGGTAAGCCCATTGATCTGCTTTTCGAGACGGTGAGGGTTCCCTTGCTCACAAGAATCTCGTAGTTGGGCGAATTAGATGCCGGGGCAAAACGCCTATTCATCCGCCTCGAGGAACTGAAGAATAGTCTCCAGCCCGTCCAACAACTCCCATCTGATATTATCGTCGAGATCGCCACATATCTGGACCCGAGGGCATGCAACGGCGATCACCAACCACTTATAACCATGTCCCATGTGTGCCGGTACTGGAGAGAAGCACTGGTTTCGAACCCAAAGAGCTGGTGTTTCCTCAGAAGCGAATATCTTGACCTTTTCCCCCTCTTCCTCGAACGATCAGGATCGTACCCGCTCGAGGTCGACCTCACGGATACCTGGTTCTCTTACGCGATTCAGCATCTTATACCATATGCGAGTCGATTGGAAAGCCTCAGGTGCTATGTCGACGAAGCCAACGCCGAGTTCCTTTGGACTCTCTCTAAGCTCGACCATTCTCCAAACCTCCAAACCTTCTCCATTGTTGCCAACAGGGCACCTCCCGTTGCCCCGCAGTTGACCGAGATGGGGTTGATTTCGGGCGATATGTCAAACCTCCGGACGCTGGAACTCCTTCCACTCCCTGTCACCCCTCAATTCGCGGGGTTCAGGCGCCTGACCAACCTCCGGCTCGATGTGGTGTATTCCACCCTCACCGATGTCCTCGATTTGCTCGCAGCCAACCCTTCACTAGAGAAGGTGAGGTTGCTCGGTAACTTCGACGAAAGCGAAGACGAACGCGCAGTCGGAAGCATTCCCTTGGGATGCCTTCAATTCCTCAGTGTGGAACGATGCACACCGTGTATATTCTTGGAGAAGCTTACTTTCCCTCGTAACGCGCGGATATTCATCCGGTACAACCTCATTTCCAACCTCATCCCCTTGGCATTCACCCTCCCGCGATCTATGGGGAAATATGAGAACCTACAAGGGTTGACATGCCTACACGTACTTATCGGTCCCCAAGATGACGTTTACGTCGATGCGACCGGTCCAAATGGAAGCGTCGCCTTACGGTTTATGGGCCTTCGGGATGTATCTCCTGCGTGTAACGCAATAGCTTCGCTCTCAACGAGAGAGATTACTCAATTTGTGTGCGAGCTCCATCCAGCCTTGACCAGTATGGAGATAGGCAAGGTTACCAGGCTGATGGACATTCTCCCTGATGTCGAGGAGATCACGCTAGTTCATTTCGGCGGGGCGGATACACAAGATTTCCTCTCCGCCCTCAAGAACACAAGAGGGTGGACTAGGTTGTTGGGACTGAAGTTTGTCCACTGTCGTCAGGTAAACGATTGGATCGGCGATCTCATCCAGGTTGCAGCAGAGAGGAATGACGAAAGGATCCTGGACACCGTGACGGTCGTTTACGAGGGTCGGGAACAAATGCAAGAATTATTTGGCGTGCTGGGAGGGTTTGTGGGGACCCTTGAACTTGCGGAGGAGGAAGCAGAGGAAGTGGTGAGGAGCGAGTTGGTGTGGGATGATGCCGGCTGCACTACGAGAGTAACTTCGGTGCCGGCGGGGTGGAACTAAAGAGAGGGCGCGCTGTTGTCAAGTTGCCTACAGCAAGTTGTTGTAATAGCCTCCGTTGAGAGAATGGAAAGACATTTCTGATTGTGGTCGTTCGCGGAGGTTCCGTGGGAGGTGGCGGAGCTCGGTGCTTGCCGCAATACCCGCGCCTCCCACTCCGACGTCCACATGTTTCGAACGATCACCGGCATCCGTCTATAGCTCATCCACGATGTTCAGCTCGATACCAAACTACTTCTACGAACGGCGGAGCGGTCTCTTGCGAGCTACGGGTTATGCCGGTGCAACATATCTCGTTACCTCATACGTGAAGGAACAGTTGCAGGACGTCAAGAACGAGGTGTTACTCCAGCGGAGGGCACGTGAAAAGTGAGCGACTCTCCACCCCATTTATTCCTTCTGGATGCGGTATGCCTAATGGAATGAACGTCTCGGTAGCTTGAGGAGATGGTTCGAGAATAACCAGCAAAACGTATCATTCACAATAATGGCGTTACTACCGACAATTGGGGAACACATAATCGAGGGAATGGACGTTGAAGGCCTGACGAACGACCTACAGGAGAAGTCTAGAGCGTCAAAGCTTCCACGAAACTCGAGACCCGCGTCGCCGGAGAGCCAACCTCCGAGACACACCCCGGCAGACGGGGACACGCGGTCGGACATGGAATCATCAATCATCTCTTCTGCCCCAGAGGTGGGTACAACGCTGGGAGACTCAACACAAAGTTGGGTAGACGGATTCTCACTGAGGTCATCGAGGGAGAACTTGAATGGAGAGGGGGAACCCCCGAAATCTCTCGGAGCTAGCATGATTGAGTCTGTTGCGACAACGAGTACGAGCTCACAGGCGGAATCCTCAACCAGCGCAGTGAGAAGATATCCAGAATGTGTGATTGAAGCGCTTACTGTCGTACAGCCGACAGACACGTCAACTGTGTTGCCGAAATCCAAGGCTGAGCTGTGGAGAGAAATCAAGATTCTTAGTGAGTACCCCGCTCCTGGTGAACCGCTGGAGCTGATGGTAATTGTTGCGTAGCCTTCACCCGGACATTGACAACGTTGTACTCCATCGTTCTTTTGTCGCTCTTCACTCACATCCAGCTGGGCATCCTCGGGCGATCAAAATACATTCAGTCCGTCCTCGAACAGGAGCAGGAAGAGCGCATGAGGGATGCTCTGCGCCTTGATATCTCTGCGCTGCTTCTAGGAATGTGGGGAAATGAAGCCGACGACGATACCGTGCAGCCAGTCGATCCGATAGATGATGAAACTGAACGGAAGTACCTCACTCTGAGTTGGTGGATATGTAATATAGGTTGGAAAGATGTCGGGGAAAGGGTACGAAGGGGTGTAGAAGAGGTATTCGATGAGTGAGTGCCCTCTTCTGAACATCTAATTCGGGCGATGGAGGTCCTGAGAGTCGATTGTAGGGTCCCTCTCAAATCGAAACTGGGAGTCATGGATCTCCACCATCTCATATGTGATGTACGAAGGCGCGTCGAGCATGAAGTCACCTTTGAGGGCTTAGAACGGCGGATAAAGTACGCTTCGATTTTTTTCTGATTCACTTTCGCGATGTTCCGCCCAGTTTCATCATCCTCACTGCCCCTTCGCTGCCCATTATCTAGCTTTATGTCGACGTTGCTTCCGCCAACTCCGGACTCAATGCAACGGATCCTTGTACAGGGTGGCATCTCGCAGATGTCCGCGATGAGGGCCTCCCCAGCTTTCGACAAATTGCTCCTGGAAACGCGCTCCTTGCTGCAATCCCCAGATTTCTCAATAGTCTTGGAATCGTGCCTTGATCGTGCGACGGATATCTTGTTCAAATCCATCAAGGACACGATATTCGTTCAAGGCGGGTCCAGTGTGGATGAGAATGGCGCTCCTCTACAGTTGAGGCTGGCCAGCCTCCTGCCTGGTATGGCAAGATGGAGTCATTTGGCATTCAATGGCCTTCCAAATGAGTTCGTGGACGTACGTGTACTTCAGCCTCCCCTGTTTCCTCGCGCTCACGCTCCTCCCACCGCAGCAACTGGCTGATATTCATGAGGTCGAAGCGTTCTCCGCAATCATCTACTCCAGGTTCGAAAGTCAATTCGTTTGACAAATGACCACGCCCCATCCCTTCGTTTTATATCCTCGATGTCACGCTTATCCGCTCCTCCTTTCCCGTCTTCTTGATGCTTTCGTATTAGCTTTTTCTTACTCACGGTGCACGAAAGGACCGGGGTGGAAATATTTGGTCCGTAACGTGGTACCTAAATTCGCATGGTAATTTATTCGCATTCATCTCATCCACCCATGTGCTTTATGCTACTATCATCTGCCCTGCCCACTACCGGTGTGAGATCCTATCCGACGACCGGAGCATGTCCATCCCGGCGAAATTGCCATCTTCACATGTTCCTATCTAATGAATGACATCATGATAATCGCGGAACACGAGGGCACTCCGGAGAAATCATTGAATGGTCAGCCCCTGACTCCGACTCCGAGGGTGAGATCTGCATGGTGGTAGGCATGTATGGCCTCAATTACACGCATTGATGGTTGTGTGCCTCTGCGTTTTGTGTGGGATCTCTGTGAGCTGAATGTCTGTGAAGGTACATTACGCCGAGGAAAGTCCGGTGTACTTCGCCGGCGGAATCTACGCTGGAGGAGACTCGGCATAACACAAAGAACGCACCAGCGTAGCCCCGACTGAGATCCCGGGACGCAGGTCAGAGTTCTCCCAGCATCGTTCGCGACGATCTGCATGCCCAGAGGATCAGCTATGAGCGAGGAGTTATGCATTGTTCTGCGTCCACACAAAATGGTAGGCACTTGTACGTTGGTCTTCGTTTGAAAGTCGCAGCATGATGGATCTACGAAAACGGGGGAACAAGTATCCTACATCCTTCCACTATAGTTCCGGAACCAATTCACGTAGATCGATAGGTTTCCCCTGACTCTCGAACGTGGCTTGTAGCAAACCAACGTCCTTCAGTGCGCCTAAAGGCGTACCGAGACCATCGTCAGCCCCTTTGATCGCGCCGACAAACGCGGCGAGCTCCAGTTCAACACCACGAAATGCGTAGTCAGTTGATACGACCGTCCCGTCCGCCTTCGTGAGTTTGAGGGCCAAGCCCGAACCCCCATGGGCGATTTCTACCAACCCCTCTGTCCCGATAACCACGAAACCGAACCGGGCTGCACTCTGGGTGGGAACGGCAAAACTAAGGGAAAATGTTCCATGAACGCCGGAAACAGTTTGGATGACTGCGGTGAGGGTATCCAAAGGAGCGAGCCAGTCGATGTTCAAGGAAGCGAAACCTGATACAAGCTTCAATGGCTCCTGTAGAATCGTTCTTAATGCCGCCGCCCAGTGCTAAATACAGAGACGTTATCAGTAATGCAACCGGGGTTATAGAAACGGGATATACTCACGACTCCACCATCGAGCTACACATCAGCCGGGGAGACGACACATCAGACTAGTGCCCTACCATAAGAGATGGACGGGAACTTACAAGGAAACCGCCCTGATACTACATGATATAGAGTAAGTGATGGTTGAAGACTGATGCGACACGATACTGGCTCACATCGGGAATGGTCCGCCAATCAGTCTTGTAGTACTTGTTATCCTTGGAGGTGGGGACGATTCCAGTCGAGGAGAAACTGACGACCTTGCCAATCTGACCCTCCCGGATGAGTTGTCCCGCCTCCCGATAGACGGGTTCGTACTCATAGTTTTCTGCCACCCGCCAAACGAGACCCTTTGGCCTATACTCCGACACATATCTTCGTAAGAGGTCGGTTCCGGTCGCGACGTCTTTCGCGACCGGCTTCTCGCTCAAAACGTGCTTTCCAGCGGCGAGCGCTTTCAGTATAACCCCCGGCTGCTTGGTGATCGGAAGAACGACGATGACGGCGTCGATGTCGGTTCTTGCCAGCAGTGCATCGATGGAATTTTGTGGGTCGGTATCGTGGTAGACAAAAGGATCTGCAGCGTTTGGGCCCAGAGTGGATTTCACAAACGCAGCCAGATCCCTCGAACTCTTTTCAGAGCGAGAGTAGACGGCTTTCACTGTGGTTTGATCACCGAGGGTAGCCAAGCCGGGAATGTGTGCTTGGATGGAGGGGGTCAGGTAGGAAGCGGTTAGTAAAAATTATTTGATGAGGGTTCTTACCTTCTTTCGCAAAGATACCAGCACCCAAGATAGCGATGGAGACCATGATGGGGTAGCAGGTGACCGATGAATCGATGAAGAGCTGAGTGGTAGTGGGTCACCGGTCAAGCTTCAGAACCTTCAAGTCGTGTTGATCTTTTTAAAGAACAGTCAGGCAGGAGAAACATCGGAAGCGGGTTTGCCGGGTTTCCTGATTTGGGTCCGCTGGAGCAGGTTGCCCGGACAATTGTCGGTGGGGGGTACGAGCAGGATAACGACCCATGGTTTAAAAGGCCGTCGTTGGAAGCGATGTACGTGAGTAATTATCACCTAGCCCCTTGCGATAATGCCTGCCACTAAATCTCTGCCAAAAGATTTTCTCTGGGGTTTTGCTACAGGTCTGTCGCAACACCACTCTCTCTGTGACATACGCGAACCTGCAGCTGACCACCCAACCGTATTTCGGCAACCGTAGCTGCCTTCCAAATTGAGGGCTCGACTGACATCGACGGCCGTGGCAAATCTATCTGGGACGACTTTTCCAGGTCGCCTGGCAAGACTCTCGATGGCAAGAATGGAGACGTCGCCACCGATTCTTACAAGCGTTGGAAGGATGACATCGCCTTGTTGCACCAGTATGGCGTGAAGGCTTACAGGTTCTCCATCTCTTGGTCCCGCATCATCCCACTGGGCGGTCGTGACGATCCCATAAACCCCGAGGGAATCAAGTTCTACTCCGACTTTATCAACGAGCTCCTCGCCAACGGAATCGTTCCCTTCGTGGTAAGCATACATCGGGTGGAACGCACCGCCGTGTAAGCTCACTAGACTCACCCACCCTGCGGCACAGACATTGTATCACTGGGATCTCCCTCAAAGTCTCCACGACCGTTACGGTGGTTGGTTGAACAAAGATGAAGTTACCAAGGACTTTGTTCGCTACTCCCGGGTTTGCTTCGAATCTTTCGGGGACCGCATAAAATACTGGTGAGTGGTTTTCCTTAGTAGTAAATTGTGTGTCGAAACCGATGACTGGGGGATCAAGGTTGACCGTGAACGAACCATGGTGTGTCTCCATTCTCGGATACGGACGCGGAGTTTTTGCCCCGGGTCGCTCGAGCGACCGTACTAGGTCTCCCGAAGGAGATTCATCGACGGAACCATGGATGTAGGTGCATCCACCCCCTATGTCTCCGCGAATATACTTAGCCTTGTTGGTAGCGTTGGTCATCACGTCATCCTGTCGCACGCTCTTGCGGTACAATCGTACCGAAACGAGTTCCAACCCACACAGGGTGGTGTTATCGGAATCACCCTGAACGGGGACATGGCTATTCCTTACGATGAAAGCCCAGAAAGTGAGCCCACCTGCCCCGCTCGATTGTCGGGAGATCTATAACGATCGGATAGACCTTCTTTCTGCTCAGCACGCGCTCGACTTCGCCATCGGTGCGCGTGATTTCTTCTGTAATTCAACACGGGCGTCTTTACTCACGCCTTCTATCTGATTTTTGTGGTCAGGCTGGTATGCAGTAAGTTGATATCTATCCCTTGCTCTTGCAGCAGCAGGGATGGATTAGGCAGCCGGGGTTAACCCTTTGCAGGACCCAATATATCTCGGGCATTACCCGGAGTACATGAAGCAAGTGCTTGGCGACCGCCTTCCGGAATTTACTTCGGAAGAGTGGGCCGTCGTCAAAGGATCATCGGACTTTTATGGTATGAACACCTACACGACGAACCTCTGCAGTGAGTCGTTGGACCCTTGCGCGGCCGGATGGAAATGCTGAGAGAGTTTGGCATTTTGAAGGGACGGGAGGCAGCGACGAGTTTCAAGGTTTCGTTGACTACACGTTTACTCGTCCCGATGGCACTCAGCTGGGAACACAAGGTATGTTTGTTGTTGGCCGCGTTAAAAAAACACAAGTACTGACAGGGGCCAAAGCGCACTGTGCTTGGCTACAGACCTGTAGGCTCTTATCGTTTGATCGTGTTAGACATGACGCCGAACCCTGCACCAGATCCTGCTGGTTTCCGTCAGCTCCTCAACTACCTGTACAAAGTAAGGGAATCATTCTGTCGTGTTGGACAAGTCGCTCAACCAACCCTGCGTCAAACAGAAATACAAGAAGCCCATCTAGTACGCCCTCGCTCACCGAAAATCTTCACTGAGTGCTTATATGAAATCTGCAGCATGACTGAGAACGGGTTCGCGGTAATGAATGAGACGAATATGCTCATTAATCAGGCCGTTAATGATGCCGATCGGGTCGAGTATTTCCGGGGAAATTGTGAAGCTTTGCTCGCCGCCATTATCGAGGATGGGATAGACATCCGATCTTACTTTGCTTGGAGTGGGTTCGGTCCTATAGTATCCAGTATGTGGCAAGGTTCCTAATCGCCTATTTATTCAGGTCTATTAGACAACTTCGAGTGGTTGGTTGTTTTTTCCATGGGTTGTTATCTTGCTAAACTTCCCGACCGGTAGGGCTGATGGGTACTCAACGCGGTTTGGCGTTACATATGTGGACTATGAAACCCAGAAACGGTATCCAAAAGAGTCGGGCAAGTTCGTGTCAAAGGTGAGAGAGCCTAGGGGTTGGTCGTTGGGTGCAACGCGCTGAGCTAGGGGTTCGCAGTGGTTCACGGAACAGCTTTCCTCGGAGGAGGAATGCCAAGCATGCTGAGAAGGATAGCCAGTGCAAATTTCGGGATATTCTCGTTGTAAGTCCACTCCCACCACTCACTGACCGGTGAAAATCTCTAGCTCTCAACAGGAAACGAAGAAAATTCTTGGCCCGGCTCGTTTCGTACTTGTCGAAACAGCTTCGGGCTTGGGCATCACTTTACGATTGCATCCCACCCTTTGCCCACTGATTGTTTTCGCCCCCGTTTGTTGAAAACTTGCCGTTGTATTTTTTTCAGTTTCTTTCTACATCCTACCCTTGTTCAGTATGTTTTCCACTTCTCTCGTATCATGTAGATTTCGTGCGAATAGGGCTCCTCAGCGTCGGGATACCGGATTTGTACTGCTCCCGATGCGGTCCACGCGCCGGGCGGAGCTGCAGCCGGACCGTCTGCATCATCAATATACAATATACCATGAACAACGCTGACGGTCGTACCGTAGCGGCAATTTCGAAGAGTGTGCGATAGAAAAGTATGTGAGTCGGGAAAGGTCTGGACTCTTCAGGATGATTGCTGAATCCGCTGGGTGACTGATTCCATCGAAAACTACCGTAAAAGCTGATGGCTGATTTCGCTTGGCCTCTCTCTGCTCCTTCCCGCTTACAACTCTGCATGAGTTCATAACCGACATTTTTTATACACGGGGGCTCTGCTAATTCCGCATCGTCATTCCCTCCTGTCTCTGCTAATTCCCCAAGAACCACGACCTTCCTCCGGCCCAGCAGGGACGACGACCCTAGGAACCCACGGTCCCGACCCCTTCACCATACCGGGCGCGATTTTGTACCGCATATTGTGGAGCAACCATGGGCTCCCATTCGAAGCAAGCCGACATCGCCATTCGACCAGCCATTACTCCGTCAGTTCAGGTCAAGACCCTCGATGACGACACCACCCTCACTGGACGCAAGAGGAAACCTACTGCCACTAAAAGGAGAAAAGTAAATCACGCTTGTCTCTATTGCAGAAGAAGCCATATGACCTGCGATGAGGGAAGACCCTGTCAAAGATGGTCAGCACCATAGTTTTTCAATCCTTTGGAGGCCGGCACTGACCCACAGATCTTGCTCGCTCGCCAGCATCAAGAGGGAGATAGCACATCTCTGCCACGACGAGCAAAAACCTTCGGTCGCTGTCAAGGAGAAAGCCCCATCAACTACTGACTCGACCACCACCTCCACACCTACTCCCGCGTCCGAGTCCGAGTCCCAAACTCAACCAAAACCCATGTTGTTGGAAGCTGACCAGCCGATGGACACATACCCATGTGAGTGACTCGCTTGGTCGCGTGCACAATGTTTATCCACGATCATTTCACAGCAATCGCTGTGCCGTTTGCCTCGACGTCTGCACGTACTCCTGGCCTAACGTGGCAATCTGGGGGGATGACCCAGGCAAATTTGTTCTATCCACCTGAAACCACACTCGGCAGCGAATTCTCTGTGCTATCCGACTTCTTGGAGTCTCTCGACGAGCGTTCTTTCTTCAACCCCCCACCGGCCACGGTCACTCCGGCTCTCATGTCTGCTCCTCAACATTTCCCTACCCCACCTCAATCCGCAGAACCTTCCCCTTCCTCGAACATGGAACAGTACACAAACCCAGACGTGACCGTGACGGATGTTTCTCCACCGGTGGCCGCACCTGTCAAGGAGGAGACTGTACCTGTGGTTCTCCCGTCGGCAACCAAGACCGAGAAGTTTTTGATGATTGCTGCAGACCAGGAACCCGGACCGAGGAACGAACGTCTCAATAGGGTTATCCGGAGCAAGTACGAAGCTGGTTTGCTCAAGCCTTACAATTACGTGAAGGGTTACGCTAGGCTACAAAGGTGGATGGACAGCAAGTGCGTTATCTCTCGCTAGTATTCACTAGTGCGTGGCATTAACCAGTTTTCGCCGCGCTCAGCGTCTCCCAGGAATCGAAGCAGAAGATTCTGCAACCACTCTCGGTCCTGCGGCCCAAGTTTAGAGTGCGCTTGATCAGGACATCTGATTGATATTTGCTAACTGGACCCGCAGGCAATCGCTCAGTCCCTTACCGATATGGATCTGGTGTTCATTGAGGAAGCATTTGAGCGTCTACTACTTGATTATGACCGAGTGTTCTCTGCGATGGCAATCCCGGCTTGCTTGTGGCGTCGGACAGGAGAGATATACAAAGGTAACAGAGAGTTTGCGGAACTTGTGGGCTTGGACAGCTTCATGCTTCGTGATGTAAGTCCGACTATCGCCCTCTGGCTGTACGTTGACGGGACCTGACGCGCGTTCTAGGGCCGCTCATGCATCTATGAGCTCATGGCTGAAGAGTCTGCTGTAAACTACTGGGAGGTATGTCGCATCGTCACCGTCTAAACCGGGAAACACTGAACACATGTACCTTGTTTTCGTGGAACGCGCAGAAATACGCGGACGTCGCGTTCAATGTAAACCAAAAGGCGGTCCTTACCACCTGTGTATTGAAAACCAAACCGAGGATTACGTCAGGCGGCAGCTCGGACGGCACAGACTCTCAGGACGAGGAATATTCCATAAGCTGTTGTTTCTCCTTCACTATCCGTAGAGATGCGTGGGGGACACCGAGCATGATCGTTGGGAACTTTATCAAGTGCTAATTCGTGTACTCGGACCATAGAGCCATGCGGGAGCTCTCGGCCTTCGGTATGGATCAGCTGTACGATATGTTTCTCATTATATTTCCTCTTTACAGCTGTTACAGTATAGTTTTTCTGCTTCTCTCTCCGGCCTTCTGGAGATAGGCTGGGTCAAATACACGATGACGTTTGTTGTCTTGACATGTTTGCGTTCCCGGTGTGTTTGTAGTTGTTTGCTGGCGGAATTTATCGGTCGTCGCTTCCAGTCACAGTGAATAATCTTTTGGTCGACATCAACAGGATCAGTCACTTTTGGTCTCTTCGGCTTCGCCATCTTGCCCCCTTCGGATGCGGGGATAGATAAGGTCTAACGCATCTCCATCTAGCAATGCGTTGCTCACAAGGATCTTCGGCGGGTGACCCGTTCTCAGAACCTGTGCGGTGATCAGTGGCGGGAGCAAACGCACAGGCCACCGGTGACGACAAGAGCCACCGCTATACTGCCTGATCATGGAACGGGGATAGCTTATATTCTCGCTTACTTCCGAGGGTCCACTCCTCCTTCCCTTTGTGAAACACAGCAACGCGAAACGGGGCGGGGCCGATTGAGTCAGATGCGGGTCCTGACCGGCCTGACCGTCCGGGAAACTTCGTCGATGTGACTTGGGTGACTCCGATGCTGTGGCTCCGTTCTCCGGTGCTGGTATTTATAATGTGGGACCACCCCGCCTTCTGGTTTTTGTTTCAACAACCCAGCTCCCTCTGAGCTTCTACCCCTCCCCTCGTACCTCTCTCAGAGCGCCGACACATACCCCACCACATTACTCTATTCGTATCCTAACACATGGCTTCTACTATCCGCGTCGCTTCTCTCCGCCAGCACAGCAAACCCAAAAACGCCAAAAAGCCCCGTTTGTCACCTAAACAGTGCCGTGAAGTCACGGATCATTGGGTGAGTTGCCAATGCAACCATTCCCGATATGCCCCGGGGGCTAACCCATGTAGAAATCTTGCATAGGGGAAGACCCCGCAAGTGTCCTTATCAGGGAATACACCAACCCAGCGCGCGCTCCTTCGACCAAGGGACCCGCTCGCCACCTTCACAACGACGTTCCTCAGCGAGTTCAGCGAGAGCACTCCCTCGCGTCTGCCTACTCCAACACTGGAGGTCGTCGAAACCCTGGACGAGGCGACGGCCAGACCTGGAACGGTGATTCGTTCATTTGTCCCGGTCAGATCGACTCGGACTACAACGTCGACCCATTCATCATGAACTCGTGCGATCTCGGCGAACATGATTACCACGAACAAGAGATCAACCGGCCACGGACAATTGAAATTTCCCTCGCAGACGTCCCAATGAAGGTTCGCAAGCCTAAGCAACGTACGTGATGACCTCGACTGCTGTTTCTCCACCTCATGGAGTGCTTACTGTATTTTTCTTCTTCTTGTAGGTAATCCTCGTGGTTACGAACATGGAGTATCCTCAGTCCCACCATCCGAACTCGGAGAGCCATCTTTCCACCAAGACTTCGAGACCATGTCCAATTTCAGCTGGGACGCCATGACCTCTGACAACCTCAGCGACTTCAGCGAGGAGGACTGGGAGGATCTCGAGTCAGCATACACCCACGACACTCTCGATTACGAGCTGGATCGGGACCTCAAGCTCCTTCGAATCGCTCGACAGGACTCGGATTCTTCCAGTACCTCGTCCCCCTCTTCGACTCCCCCACATAGGACATACGCCCAGGCCCTTGTCAATAGGACGTGAGCCGTTGGGCACGGGAAGCCGGTTTTTGTTTGGTTTGCAACGATATGTTTATCCCGTATACGCGTCGCATTTTTCTGGATGATGATCAGAGACTCTTTCCACCATCCGACATCATTCGTGCTTGAGACATACCCTCTCAGGCGCGAACTTGACTTCACTACGTCCTTGGTTAGGTTCCCAACCTTTCCTCGAGGTTTCGTAGATACGCAGTTTGACTCGAGTGTATAGTAGGTATGACTCGGCTCGAATGGTGCTCAGCAGTATTTTGTATGATTAGATTACCCATCGTTTGAAATAAACGAGTGTACTTGAGACACCGTGAAGTAACTTTTCTGGCCTCCGCTACGGCTCACAACCCCAGGTCCGATGGAAAGAAACGAATAAGTTTTTATAAGGACAGCCTGTACAACGCAAAGAACACAAAAAATATGGAAATGACAGGTTCAAGAAATACACAACAGACGGCTTGATATTTTCTTCTTTAACCCCCTTAACGTGGGAAGCAGACCCCTCTTCTCAGTGGGCGGTTGCTTGACGGGCTCCTCCATCACAATATTCTCCTTCGCGTCCTCCTTGTCGGTCGTCTCCTCTTTCGCGCGTTCCTCGACTTTTACCGGCTCCTTCCCAACGGCCCCCTTCTCCACAGCCCTTTCTAGCAACGGAGCGGGAAGATCGGAGAGTCAAGACGAAGCGGCAACCTTAGCCTTGATGGCATCGACGACGCTGGGATCAGCCAAGGTGCTGAGGTCACCCAACTGATCGCCCTCTCCGGAAGAGATCTTGCGCATGATACGACGCATGATCTTTCCGGACCGGGTCTTGGGAAGGTCGGGGACGATGAAGATCTTCTTCGGGGCGGCGAACGGTCCAATAACCTTCCTGATCTGGAGGACGAGCTCCTTGGCGAGGCCAGCCTCGTCGTTGAGATCGTAGGTAAATTCGCTGGGTAAGTAGCGCTGGTTAGTCCCAAACTCCAGAAAGCTAGGAAAGGAATACGTACGGCTTGAGGGTAACGAAGGCAAAGACGGTCTGACCGGTAAGGTCATCATTGACACCGATGACGGCAGTCTCGGCGACACCCTTGTGGAGGATCAAAGCCGACTCGATCTCAGCAGTGGAGAGACGGTGTCCCGAGACGTTGATGACATCTGGGTTCGGTTCAGCGCGTGCTCGGTGGTGTAGGGACGTCGATATACTCACCATCGACACGACCCTTGATCCAGATGTATCCGTGCTCATCACGGGCAGCACCATCGCCGGTGTAGAAGAATCCAGGGTATGGCTAGGTGGGCTAAAATCAGAAACAACACCGCAAATTATGCACTGGAATACAAACCCTCATGTAGGTGTCGAGGTAACGGTTATGGTCCTGCCAGACGGACCTGGTGATTGATGGCCAGGGTTTCTTGATGCACAGAATACCCTCGACGTTATTGCCCTCAAGGACCTTTCCTGAAAGAGGGTCAAGAATGACTGGCTCAACGCCCCAGAAGGGAACGGTAGCAGATCCTGGCTTGGTTTCGATGGCACCAGGGAACGGGGTCAAGATGATGGATCCGGTCTCAGTTTGCCAGAAAGTATCAACGATGGCACATTGCCTCTTTCCGACGTGGTCGTTGTACCAGTCCCAAGCCTCGGGGTTGATTGGCTCACCGACACTACCCAATACTCGGAGGGTGCTGAGGTCATGGGGGTGGATATGGTGTTCACCGAGACGACGGAGGAGACGAATTGCAGTGGGAGCGGTGTAAAATTGGGTAATCTTGTGCTTCTCAACGGTCTGCCAGTAGCGGGATGGGGTGGGGTAAACAGGCGTAGATTCAAAGACGGTTGTGGTGACACCGTTGAGAAGAGGTCCGTAGACGATGTAACTGATGGGATGGGTGAGATTGAAGGGTGCGCTGGTGCGGAATATGAAACTTACGTGTGGCCGGTGATCCAGCCGACATCGGCCATACAGGCGAACTTGTCCTCGGGGTGAACATCGAAGACATATTTGAGGGTCAAGGCGGCGCCGAGAAGATAACCAGCAGTGGTGTGCACTACACCCTTTGGTTTTCCAGTGGATCCAGAGGTCTAGAGAAGTCGAGGCCCATCGTCAAACACGGCCACCGAGTGAGCGAAAACTTCGGCTACTCACATAGAGGATAAACAAAGGATCCTCAGCGGCCATGACCTCTGGTGGACAGTAGTTTGGGACCTTGAGGGTTTCCTCGTGCCACCACTTGTCACGTCCCTGGGTCCACGGAACAGTGTTTCCGGTCCTCTTAAGGACGAGGACGTGCTCGACCTCAGGGCACTCCTTGAGAGCGGCATCAACGATGGCTTTGGTGGCAATGGTTTTTCCACCTCGTCTGCCCTCGTCAGAGGTGATCAAAACGCGGGACTTGCAATCCTTGATGCGGTCTCGAAGTGACTCGGACGAGAAACCAGCGAAGACGACCGAGTGAATGGCACCGATACGAGCGCAAGCGAGGAAAATAGCGACGGCATGCCAGGTCATGGGGGTGTAGACGGAGACGGCATCACCCTTCTTAATTCCCATACTCTTGAGGACATTGGCAACGCTGCAAACTTCGCGGAGAAGTTGGGCATAGGTGATTTCGCAGCCCTCATTTGGTTCGTCGGCCTCGTAAATGATTGCAGTCTATTCAAGAGGATATACCGATGAGTTCGCGATCGGATATCCCGACGGAATGGGGAGAGATGAGGAGAGAAAAAAATTGAATTGAACGGTTCGATAATGAGGGGCGGAGAATGTGGGCGCTGGCCGACGTCACGGCTGCTGATTGACTGGTGATGGCCAAGATAATGGCAGAAATAAAAATAGACGACCGGTACCGACCTTATCAGGGTTGGCGTAGGCCCATCGGTCGACGCAGTTGTACGAGGCGTTGAGACCACCTTCGGGGAACCAGACGATGTCTCCGGTTTCAAAGCTACCAGCACGGACGGTCTTGAAGGGACGATCCCAGTAGAGGGTTTCTCTGGCGGTCTGTGGGTGCGGGGATCGTCAGATAAGGTGACACGAGGCAGACACAGACGGATGGCGGGGAGACGAACCTGCGCCCACCACTCGTCTGAGCCCTCTCCAACAGTCTTTGCGTGGTGGTCGCGGTAAGTACTGATATCGGGCCCGACGTGTGGCTTTTTGTGATGGTTCTTGACGCGGGGGGCGACGGGATGAATCTTGGGTTGAGAATCGGCCATGGTTAGCGAGTTGAGAGGACGAAGAAGAGGCGGATGGGGACGAATGTTGACATTGACGTCCTTTTATGAGAGAATGAAATATATTTTATTTTCTGGTAAACGTGCATATGACCAGCGGGGAATTGAAACCGAACGCGGCCATGGACCTAGACATAAGAGGGAGCAATTCATTTGCCCACACGTTCCCTCTGCCCTAGACGGATGGCTCGGCTCTTCTGATGCTTTCAATCTCTCAGACCCTTCAAAATGAAATCGCATCCCAGGCGGTCAACGGTGCATGGAACCCTGCCGTCTGCGGACGCGGTGCGGGTTGACTTAAAAGGGATCCCCAGGGCTTGGCGGTGTCCCCCGGAGGCCCCGCGACAAGGCGCACGACCACGACTCTCCACGATGCCCGTCGTTCGGGGTCCAGAACAAATGGGTTTCCAGCCCGGTGACGTGGACACAGCGGGGATCTTATCAAAGAAGCCCAGCACCCGATCTGAACGCGGTCACAACCCGCGAGCGCGACGCCTACGGACAGCCGCGGACACTCCTACCTCTTGAACACACATCGTTTCGGAAAGAGTACGTATAATGTACGCCTACTGGCGATCAGAGGCTCCAGCGCATGCTTGGCAGGTTCCTCAATACACATACCGGGTCAGATCCGTGGAGTGCTTCAACCAGAAACCCGCCCATAGATATCACCGTGCCTTTGCTGGGGAAATCTCGAGGTTCTGGTGCAGCTGAGTCTCCAAGAAGCGTTCGAGTCGCCTCATCAGCCGGACGTGTGGTCCTCACAACATAAATCACGAGACCGTGCGCATTCTGCTCAGTCACCCGACCCACGCGTAAGTACGAGGAACGTCAGACATTGATTTTCAACCCGCACCCTCCTAACCGAGTCGCACGAACAGATCGCCGTGATGTCTTCGAAAAAGTCGAACGTTCCCCCAAAAAAGATTGTCATTGTCGGCGGAGGAATCATCGGCTGCACGACGGCTTATTATCTTTCCCACCACCCCTCATTCCGTAGCAGCGTCGACGAAATCACAATCCTCGAGGCGTCCACCGCCGGCGTCGCCCAAGGAGCGTCGGGAAAAGCTGGCGGGCTCGTTGCTAAATGGGCTCACCCCCGTGAACTCGTCAACGTCTCTTTCCCTGAACACGCCCGTCTCGCCGAGTTACACAACGGCGCGGAGCGCTGGGGATGGCGGTACGTCAAATCTGGAAATTGGGAGGGCCGCAGCAAGGACGACCCGACTGCTGGACCGGAGAATTCCAATGAGGAACAGAGGAAAGAGAAGGGTCTCCCGGATGACCTGCGCTGGGTCAAGGAATCCCTCACCGACTCCTACTCTCCTGTGGCCGGAGATGAGGACACCGCTCTGGTCCATCCGTACCTCTTCACTACTTCCATGCTCGAGCTTGCCCAATCCAAGGGCGTAAAACTTCGCCTCGGAGCCCTCGCCGGGCCAATCGCCTTCGACATCCAGAACGTGACAGGGGTATACTATCAATCTCTTACCGCCCCGATGGAGTTCGTCCCTGCGACACACGCCATTCTCTGTGCAGGACCATGGTCTCCCACCATCGTACCCTCCGTCCCCGTCAAGCCAACCCGAGTTCACAACATCGTGATCCAGCCCCAACCTGGCGTTCAGATCCCCCCTCACTTCCTCATAACGAAAATCGACGGTGACTCCGCATCACCGGCAATCTACGCCTGGCCTAACAACGAAGTTTATACGTGCGGACCCGGAGAGACATCCCCACTCCCATACTTCGTCGACGGGGTCAAGGTAGATGAGGCTGCGTGCGATACTATATTCCAACAGGTTGCGAGCATCAGCCCTGAACTCCGAGCTGGAACGGTGGTGAAGAAACAAGCCTCTTTCCTCCCAACTGTTAAGAAAGGCAAGCTCGCAGGTCCGATAGTGGGTCCCGCTCCCCGCATGGCTAAAGGTTATTACATCGCCACCGGACATAGCTGTTGGGTGAGCATCATTCACACCATTTGCTAAAAGTGGTTTAACCTCATCGATCGTCCGTTATCTTATCTCCAAAATCAATCGCAACAACCATGCCCACATGACGGCTTGGAAAACGTCGGGTCTGCGTGCTATGCTTGACACTCTTACGACAACGATTTTGATCTTCGAAGGGTATTTGTAACGCTCCGGGAACGGCCAAGGTCCTCGCAGAACTCGTGTATGAGGGGAAAATCACCAGCGCAAACCTCGCCGATTTGGCACCGTCCAAATACGCACAGACCCTCTAGTGAACCCGCTCTGTCGTCAGATCCCCGTTCCCCGGTCTTTCACCCGCCTAACGACCCCACGCGGTTCCGGTCCGATTGCCTGCCATTCATATCGGCGCATGACAGACATGATAGTTCGAGATTATTTTTTTGGACGTGGGCACCATTTCTTCGCTCATTCTTGGAGCTTCTCTGGGTTCTGCGGACATTTCACCCAGATCTCATCCAGCGATATACATTGAAAATCGAACCCATGTTCCTTCTCGTGAAGAAGGGTTACGTGTCACAGTTGCTTGTACGAATATGCCTGTACCATATCTTCGTTTAAAGAAGTGTCAAACTACTTAAATATAAAGCCAGGAGTGAGGCCGATTTACTGGGGCGGGTACGAGGTCAGGAGATGCACGTGAGCCAGAGCGGGAGACGGGGAAGAATTGGATACAAGGGGGAGGCGAGAGTTTGCAAAGCTGGTTTATGAAAACGGAACAGTATGAGGGGATGATCAACGAGGAGAGCGGAACGTGCGAGGGTATATGTCTAGAGGACCAAAACGGCCGGCAATTGGTCTATGATGAAGGGGTAACGTTAACACCGAGTGCGGGGGAGTGGAAATATCCAAGCAAACGCGTCTGAAAATCAAATAGCGGGGGAGGGGGCTAGGCCGGGTGGAAAACTGTGGGTTCAGGAATGTAATCGCGGGAACCCCTCCTTAAACGCGAGTTCATCCCAAAACGGCCTCTCATTGGTAGTCTCGGTGCGGACTCTTGCGGTTCCATCACCACGGTTCAGCCACACCCACTTGTATTGCCTTGCGATCGTGACAAAAGGTCCCCATCTTGGGCGCTCAGAGTTTACGGGATCGTCCCAAACAATGTCGTTGTTCGGTTGGCAGTTGCTGTGAGCAGATCGATAAGCATTTTTGGATAGCCGTAAAAGTTATGTCCGTGGGTGACGTACAAATGCAATAGAGCGGGGTAGAATTGATACCACCGATCGTAAACCTTGCCTTGTCTCATGAAAATCTGTTTGGAGATCTGCTCGGTTTCACCCATGCTATCGTCGCCATCGGCCAGCGATAGACCATAGCTACAAGACATTTTGAGAGGTGGTTACCACAGAAGAAGGAAACATGGGACTCACGAGTAACGACAGTGTGTCATATCCCATGAGACGCTCAAATCCCTGAACATCCTTCGTCCGTGCCGTTTCCAAATCGCAAAATAAAGACCCTGGTCACCAAACTCAGGATTCTCAGGGTCGATTTCTTGACAAGACAAGGAAGACCGTTGAATAAAAGATGAAATGCGGCAGGGAAAGTCGAAGGACATACCGGCTCTTGCCCAGGTGTCATTATTGCCGAGAGTTACCGTGCCAGCAGGGAAGTTCACCGAGGGCATGAAGAAATGCTTCCTCATCTGTTCAAGGTCCAGTAACCTATCGGGATCCTCCTAGTCAAGCGACGCCGAACCGTGAAGACCAATGCCGCTTACATGATGCAAGTACAAACAACATCCGACGTGCTGCGCTCGCCGAGCGTCGGGAAAGCGACCATGAAGTCTCGACTCTGGTTCCAATACCGCTCAAAATCCCTCCAGAGGAGATAAGGGTCGACCAGGAACAGCATATCCGTATCCAAGTAGATAACGCGCTTGACATCGTGTAACACCTCGTGAAGGAACGCCTTGACGAGACCACCGTAGCCGGCAGCATGCTTTGAAGCGACTCCGGCCCGATGGGCTCGATCACGGATCGCGGCTTCGGAGATTGGATAGTACTTAGCGGAAACAGAATACGCGGGTCTATCATTCCGACGAAGGGAGGGAAAACGCGTAAGTATGGCCCATACGCAGCAAAACAATGGGGGTAGGCCAGGGGGAAGTAATAAGTTTGACATGTGACATCAAACTCGTCGGTAATGAAAGGATGTGGAGCGCTGGGCGAGTGGCGCGGAAACGAACACTGTGGCAACGGAAGCGAGAAGGTGTTGGAAAGTTTGCCAACTCACCGCGAGAACAGGTCGAGCTTGGCCTGGAGTATTGGGATCGCATCTGGCGAACAGATGATGTGGAACTCGACCGGACGAGAAACGTGCATTAAAACAGTCTTGAGCGCAAGCAACCCTTCGTTAGCGGAAGACTCTCCGTACATGACCATCGCGAGGGAGACGGGTTCGAGGGGTTGCTGGGCCGATTGGGCGGCCCATGGTGAATGGGTATGGGGTTTTGCATGGGTATTGAGAGCGGTGAGCTGGTCGGATAGTTGTGGGAGACGGAGGGTGCCGGAGTGGAAGAGGAAGGCGATGTTGAGGAGGAGGTTGATAACGAAGGTGAGGGGGAGTATTCTACGAGATGAGAGACCCATAAGAAAAGAGAGGGGATGGTGGGAGGTTACCACCGTGGACACTCCAATTAAAAGTTCAATAGACAATGGATACAGAGCAAGCGATCGGGCTCCGCTCGGACGCTCTATAGCGACCGTCATCATCTCCAGCTCCACTCCGCCCTGCATGCCTGACGATTTGGAAATAAATCCCTACGAGCTGCTCGATCTCTCTACCGATGCAACCGAGCAGGACATCCGCACGGCCTATCGGAAGATCTCTCTGAAAGTGCACCCAGATAGAGTACGTGTTGCCCGTTCATGCCGCCCTTGATCCCACTCATCGCGTTACCCCGAAAGAACAGGAATAACCCAGAAGCAGGTCTGTCGCTCTAAAATACAACTCCATCACACACAGGGTTGGGTACTAACGCGCATCCGGCCACAGGACGGAAGTTTCATGAACTTACTCAATCCTATGAACTGTTGCTCGACCCGCTTCGGCGGATGGCCCTTGATGCCAAGCAAAGGCTGAAAGAGGCTCAGCGACATCGGTACGCCGCCGCGAATGACAAACGAAAACATATGCTGGACGAGCTGGAACAGCGCGAACGCGAGTTCAAGAAGGCCAAGGTCGACCAGCAGAAGAAGCAGAAAGAGATCTATCGGGAAAACGAAGTATTAATGGAACAAGGAAGGCTACTTCGTGAACAAAAGGAGAAGGAGCTGCAAAAACGAGAGGAGGAGGCTAGGAAAGCAGCCGAACCCCTGGTAGACGAGCCACCATCACTGGGTATGTTCGAATAGATCGATTGCATCTATTCATCTTTCATTGAGCTCAAAGTGTCCACTAACCCATCATGTCATAGGACCCCTCGATACAACCGTCCGACTCAAATACTCAGCTACGATCCTGCCTCATCTGACGACTTCAGAATCGCTTGCGGCTCTCTTGCAACCATTTGGCAAGATCGATAAGGATTCTATCGTACTCTCAATCAAGACAAAGGCTTCAAAAAAGAAGAAATCTTCCTCGGACGAAGTGAAGCTCGGAACAGCGCTTGTGCCATTCAAACGAATAGGGGATGCATTTGCAGCTGTATGCGCGAGTGGGGTGAAGGAGCGTGGGTTGGAGGGGGTCCAGGTCTCTTGGGCGGGCAATAGTGGGGGAGAACCCGAGCTGATAGCCTGGTTGAAGAGGCATGGAAAGTTGGGAGTACCTTCAGAACCTGCCAAGGAACAGAAGCCATCGACTTCGAGCCCCTCCTTGGTGAGTCTCCCCGCCGTTTGTTTCGGTTGATCCTTCTGACATTTGGTACAAGGACACACCTTTGTCGGTCCCAGCGCCCAGTTCGATACTCGGATTAGATTACGAGTCGCTCACACTCATGAGGATGCGAGAGGCTGAGCGAGCCAGACTGGAACGGGAGATTTTGGAACAAGAAGCCGCGGAAGGTTGAGAGCGTACACGCTCGCTGTGTGTATTCCTCTGGTCGATTTTCCTTGTACTATCAACTACAAAACTACGCATGTTTTCGTTACAAACCCCGAGGTCGGCCCGAACGATCAACTTCGCGGCCGCTCCCTGTACTGCCACCGTTGACGTTGAGCTAATGGTTGGGCGACCTTCCCAACGCTCGCGTCCTCGCTTTAGCCTAGGGTCATAGCGTTTGTGCGGAGTTGCTCTATTCACTCCACCGCTCGTTCCGCCTGTTGCTATGACTGGTCTATCAGATTTGGTCGTATTGCTCATTGGGAAACTCTATGGGAAGATCCAAGAACATGCGCCTCTCCCAACGATCATCCTAGCTCTGGTGCGTCACACACATCATGCATCATTCATCTCCCATCCAAAGTACTCGCAACATTAACCAGTCTTCGATCACGTTTTACATAGCTCATACACAGATTCTTCCAGAAATATGAACCACAATCGCCAGGAATTTGCGCGTTTCTTCTGTTCATCGTGCCAGCTGTGGTGTCAGGTGTCTTCAAACAAGGCGCATCATCCATCTTGGGGCCACTCCTCCGAACGTATGCCATCTTCCACGCGACGTTGATTTCGTCGATTGTTTTATACCGCTTGTCGCCGTTTCATCCATTGGCGAGGTACCCCGGACCCGTGTTGGCTAAGATATCCAAATTGTGGTTTGTCAGCGCTCATGATTGTGCGGTGTTGAAATACCCCAGTTTAACGGTGTTTTTCTGTCAGGCGCGCTTGGGTTTGCAAGGAAAGCAACACCTTCATTACAGAGACCTTCACAAGAAATATGGTAGTGTCGTTCGCGTTGGTGTGTAGCACCCCTCGGACAAACCAAACGAGCCTGTGCTGACCTGGGTGATGCTAGGACCTAATGAGGTCATCGTCAATGATGTTTCTGTGGTCGTCCCGCTCCTCGGCCAAGAAGGTCGGAGCAAAGGATCTTGTAGGTGGTCAGGTTCCTTTTGTATTCAACCTTGAATTTCCTGACACGTCTTAGATTGGCTCGCTAGGTCATTGCACGCTCCGATAGTCTCCCTGGACTCAACTTGGGATCATGCTGAGCACGCCCACAGGCGTGAGACCTGGGCGAAGGGGTTTAGTCCAGCCGCGTTGAAAGATTATGAAGAGATTGTCGGCAGACGCGCGGTGCAACTTACCGAGGTGCTTTCAGCTCGCAAGTCCGTAGACCTCGCACGGTTATTTGGTTTCTTTTCGTGTGTAGAGTTCCCGTTCAAACGTCAAAGTACTTGCTAATGTTGCAATCTAGACATGATGTTATGAATGATCTAGTGTTCGTGCTTGTTATTCGAATGTGGACATGAGCATTGGCCTGACGTTTCACGACCTTATGCCCTTGTAGCTTTGGCGGCGGGTCCGAGATGCTGCGTGATGGTGACCTGGCTGGCCACTGGGCGTCGATCGCAGCGAGGATGAAGTGAGGTTATCATGACATCGTATTGGCGTCTTCGCTCAACATAGCCTTCCGCAGGACGGCCACTCTCCTTGGACACATCCCATGGCTGGCACAATTCCTTGTGTTTGCCCCCGCCGTCGCGAAAGATTTAAATGATTTAAAGCGAGCTTGTTTTGACCGAGCCATAGCAAGGAAGGAGAAAGGGTTTCAGCAACAGGACCTGTTCTATTACCTGGTATTAAGCATTCACCCGTTCTTTCGTCGTTGAGACTCGGGACTGACTATACTGCGCTCATAGTCTGACGAACTCAGCGTCGAGAAGGGGAAGACACCGTTCGACGTTGTAGTCAATGACGCAGACCTCTTTGTAATCGCCGGATCTAACACCCTGAGGATGGCTCTCTCCTCGCTCTTCTACTACCTCCTCTGCAACCCAGAGAAGCTTGATAAATTACGAGAGGAGGTCGACCGTTTCTACCCCCGTGGAGAGTCAATTTTAAGCAAACACTTTGGAGAGATGAGTTACCTCGATGCGTGTATCAATGAGATACTTCGACTTTCGCCTCCTATTCTGAGCGGATCACAGATGGATGTCGGGTCGAGCCCAGATCCATCCAAGGGAAGAACGTTTGGACCTTAGTGCGTACTCCACTACTACAATATCTACGAAACTGATGACTGGGGTTCAGTTATTTCCCAGAGGGAACTGTAGTTTCGGTCCACCCATTCATAGTTCACCGGGACTCTCGAAACTTCAGCCCATTTACGGACGAGTTCTGGCCAGAGCGATGGCTTGTTGCCAGAGATTTGGTGGAGCTTCCAAGCGCAGCCTCAAATACGAATTTCGTGCACAATACTGCCGCATTCATACCGTTTTCTTATGGTAACTGTCCTTGACCTGGAATTGGATCAAGTGTTTGACGCATGTTTTGTTCAGGGCCTGGGGACTGTGTGGGGAAGCCACTGGCGATGCTTGGTGAGGAACAAAACACCTTTGATGTATCTTGTTCCATGTGATCTTGACCTTTATCATTCCAGAACTTCGCATTGTAACTGTTGGCATTCTCCAGAATCTCGACGTTCGGTTTGAAACAAGGACGTGGAAGGATGATTGGAGGGATCTATCCGTATTTATGACGGGTGAACTCCCGGTCGTGTTCTCGAATAGAAGATAAATCGCTATCGATTTGTTAACACATCGTTGCATGGCCGTTTTTGCGCCACGCTCAGTGGCTGAGTTGGAGGGTCTAAACTGCTGCCGGGGTACGCCTCCGTCTTACGCACTGACGTGTCGTTGTACGAGAATAAACTACTAATTTTAAAAATAAAAAAAAGCTCCCGGGGTACGATCGGGGCCGGGGAGCGCCGTGACCGCCCCTTTCTCGAGCGGACGATCAAAACGGTTCCGGGCTCACTTACACCAATCGCACCAACCGCGAATTCGCGGATGTCCGGATTCCAACCTACCAACCCTCCACCCTGCGCGCTCTCGCCATGAGGCGTGTGTGGAGCGTGGTCTTACTCCTTGCTCTTCTCCACCGCTCGTCATGTCCACTACTATGACCGGCCTCACGGATCTGGTCGTGTTGCCCGTTGGAAAGCTCTACGGGAAGATACAGGAACGTGAGCCTCTGCCTGTAATCATATCAGCCCTGGTGATTATCGTAGACTTGGGTTCAACCTATAGTATCCAGTGCTGATAAATGTCCTTCCAACGTCCCTCCACAGCTCGTCCACCGATTCTTCCAGAAATATGAACCACAATTCCCAGGGATCTATGCGTTTCTCCTGCTCGTCGTGCCCGCTGTTGTCTCGGGGGTTTTCACGGGGGGTGCTTCGTCCATCTTGGGTCGTCTCTTCCGCACATATGCCATATTCTACCCGTCTTTGATATCGTCAGTCGTCTTCTACCGGCTGTCGCCCTTCCATCCGCTGGCGAGATACCCTGGTCCCGTGATGGCCAAGATATCTAAACTGTGGTTTGTAAGCGTCCGTGAAAGTGCCTTCAAGTGTTCCAGGCTGATGCTGTGTCCACCCAAGGCACAACTAGGTTGGCAAGGAAAACAGCACGTTGATTACAGGAATCTTCACAAGAAGTACGGAGACGTCGTTCGCGTAGGCACGTAAAACCACACCTTGGGAACTTGAACTCGTCTGAACTAAAGCAACCCACCAGGACCGAACGAGATAATGCTCAATGACGTCTCGGCAATTGCACCGCTTCTGGGGTCAGGGGGTTGGGGAAAAGGGACTTGTATGCTTGCCGAGCATCGCAGCTTCTGCTTCTGCTGACTGTGAGCATGTAGACTGGCACGCTGGAACACTGCACGCTCCGGTAGTTGCTCTATCCGCGGTGGGCGACCATGCCGAACACGCTCGGAGGCGTCGGACGTGGACGAGAGGGTTCAACCCGGCTGCGCTGAGAGACTACGAGGAGATGGTCAATGAGAGGGTGATCCAATTGACCGAAACTCTTTCGGTTCGCAAGTCTGTGGATCTTGCTCGTTTGTTTGGTTACTTCGCGTGAGTATCTCCTTCTCGGGTCCGGATGCATGCATGTTTGCTAAATCGGTACCAACGAAGGCACGATGTCATGAACGATATGGCGTTTGGTGGTGGTTCGGAGATGCTCCGTGATGGAGACCTGGAAGGACACTGGACCCTGGTTGAGTCAGGGATGAGGTGATGTCGCCTCTTTGCACCTACGTACCGGTATGGTTCTGAACGTTTTCGCAGAATTTTCGTTCTCATCAGGCACCTTCCGTGGCTTGCGCGGTTCATCATGTTGATTCCCGGTAGCACAAACGATCTGGACAACATGAAAAAATCCTGTTTCGAACGGGGAATTCAGAGGAAGAAGAAAGGGACAAAACGAAAGGACCTGTTCTATTATCTCGTAAGTGTCACGCATTTCCTTGTTCCCTTGGTTGAAGTCGGACCCGACTGCATCACCTTCATAGTCCGACGAGCTCGGTGCAGAGAAAGAAGAAATACCATTCGACGTCGTAATCAACGATAGTGACCTCGTCACCGTTGCTGGATCCGATACCACGAAGACAGTCCTATCTTCCCTCTTCTTTTACCTCCTCCGCAATCCAGAGAAGCTCGGTAAATTGAGAGAGGAAGTCGACCGCTTCTACCCTCCGGGGGAGTCGTTATCGAGCAAATGTTTTCAAGAGATGTGTTACCTCGATGCGTGTATCAACGAGGCTCTCCGGCTTTCGCCTGCGGTTCCGAGTGGGTCGCAGAGGGATGCAGGGCCGAATCCCGATCCGTCAAAAGGGAGAACGTTTGGTTCCTAGTAAGCAGGGCCACTCCGTAACTGTTAGTCCTAGGTATTTGATACTAACCGTTAGGCACCAGCTATTTCCCGGAGGGAACGGGCGTGTCTATCCATACGTTCACGCTACATCGGGACTCCAGAAACTTTAGTCCCTTCACAGATGAATTCTGGCCCGAGCGATGGTTGGTTGCTCAGGGGTCAATGGAGCTCCCGAGTTCCATAGCAAAAGCTGAATTCGCACACAACACTGCTGCGTTTATCCCATTCTCCTACGGTGAGCCTTTTCGTTCTAAGTTGGGGATTAAAGGAAGGTTTTTCAATGCGTCCTTTTCGTGTAGGTCCGACCAATTGTGTCGGGAAGCCATTAGCAATTCTTGGTACGACCCACTCAACAATCACGCTCAAGTTATACTGAGAAGATTCCGTTTTAGAACTTCGAATGGCAACTGTAAGCATTCTACAGAACCTCGACGTTCGATTTAAGGATGGGTACGCGAGGACATGGGAGGACGATTGGAATGATCGGTTCGTGCTCATGACCGGTGAACTCCCGGTCGTATTCTCGAATAGAAGATAAACCGCTATCGATTTGTTAACATATCGTTGCATGGCCGTTTCTGCACCAAGCTCAGTGGCTAGGTTGGAGGGTCCGAACTGTTCCCGGGAGCAGGTACTTATATCGGGGAACGCTGTGACGGTCCCCTTTCCCTCATGGACGATTAGATCAACCACCAATTCGTGAATATTTGAATAGCCTACCAACTCTGCGCCATGCGCGCTCTCACCTTGAGACGCGTGTGGAGCGTGGCCTGACTCTTCTCCATCACTCGTCGTGTCCACTACTATGACCGGCCTCACGGATCTGGTCGTGTTGTTCGTTGGAAAGCTCTACGGGAAGATCCAGGAACATGAGCCTCTACCTGTAATCATATCAGCCTTGGTGATTGTCGTAGACTTGGGTTCAACCTATAGTATCCAGTGCTGATAAACGTCCTTCCAACG
>Ga0307517_10001402_pt1 | contig 40531 bp, 39 predicted proteins | sample 23_EM_MG_FD_194515 | JGI IMG/M metagenome (GOLD analysis project Ga0307517, IMG submission 194515) | Populus trichocarpa ectomycorrhiza microbial communities from riparian zone in the Pacific Northwest, United States - 23_EM | ecosystem: Host-associated > Plants > Roots > Unclassified | place...
AGACCGGCCGCACCCATCAGATCCGCGTGCACCTGGCCTCCAGGGGCTGCCCCTGCCTTGGCGACCCCACCTACGGCTCCGGCCCGCCCGCCGAGCCGGTGAGGAAGGCCATCGCCGAAGCCGGCCTGGCCCGCCAGGCGCTGCACGCCGCGGTGCTGGGCTTCGTCCACCCGATCACCGGCGAGACCCTACGGTTCGAAAGCCCGCTGCCGCCGGACATGGCCCGGCTGGAAGCTTTGCTCCTAACGTTATGAGATAACATCGCCTTGAAGGCGCCCATATCCAGCGGTAGAAAGCCCTACTAGAGCAGTGGGACATTCCGGTCGTTCTCCCAGCGACCTTTCGCCGCCGCAACCGCGTACATATCTAGGGGTTGAGGGGGGCGAGGAGGCCATGCGCGCGGAAGGCGCGCCGGTCCGGACCGTCCAGGAATTTGAGGGGAATAAGATGGCCGCAAGCGCCCTAGCTGTGATGTCGCCGGATGGCGGTCTCAGCCGATATCTTTCCGAGATCCGCAAGTTTCCGATGCTGGCGAAGGACGAGGAGTTCATGCTCGCCAAGGCCTGGCAGGAACATGAGGATCCCGAAGCCGCCCATCGCCTGGTCACCAGCCACCTTCGGCTCGTGGCCAAGATCGCCATGGGCTACCGCGGCTACGGCCTGCCCATCGGGGAAGTGATCTCCGAAGGCAACGTCGGCCTGATGCAGGCGGTGAAGAAGTTCGATCCCGACCGCGGCTTCCGCCTGGCGACCTACGCCATGTGGTGGATCCGCGCCTCGATCCAGGAATATATCCTGCGCTCGTGGAGCCTGGTGAAGATGGGCACCACCGCAGCCCAGAAGAAGCTGTTCTTCAACCTGCGCAAGGCCAAGAGCGAGATCTCGGCCCTGCAGGAAGGCGACATGCATCCGGACCAGGTGTCGACCATCGCCACCAAGCTGGGCGTGCTCAACGAGGAAGTCATCTCGATGAACCGCCGGCTTTCCGGCGGCGACGCGTCGCTGAACTCCCCGATGCGCGCCGACGGCGAGAGCGAGTGGCAGGACTGGCTGGTGGACGACACCACGCCCAGCCAGGAGACCGTGGTCGCCGACACCCAGGAGAAGACCCTGCGCATGGGTCTGCTGGAAGAGGCGATGACCGAGCTCACCGACCGCGAGCGTCACATCCTGACCGAGCGCCGACTGAAGGACGACCCGACCACCCTGGAAGACCTCGCCGGACAGTATGGCGTCAGCCGCGAGCGGGTCCGCCAGATCGAGGTCCGGGCCTTCGAGAAGCTGCAAAAGTCGATGAAGGCCGCCGCCGTCGACCGCAACCTGGTCGACGCCTAAGGGCGATCAGGCCGCGCAGGCGGCCTTCTCGTTGTCTTCGCGGGGCATATAGGCGAGCAGCGGGGCTGCGCGCTGCTGCAGTTGCGCCTTGTCGTAGGGCGCACCCTTGGGCTCGATCTCGGCGAGGTAGCGGCCGAAGTCGATGGCCGCGGTGGTGAGCTTCAGGTCCGCCACCGCCATGCCGGCCTTCTGCAGGTCGGAGGCCTGCACCAACATCGAGCGCATCGCCTGTTCCGGGTCGATGTCCACGGCGGCGATGGAGGAGCGCAGGATCTTCAGCGCCTGGGCCATGCGGGCTGCGTCCGGGGTCACCTGGGCGTCCGAGCGGCGCTTGAGCGGGCCGGAATAGTCGCCGGAGTTGAAACGGCGGCGGTCGGGTCCGATGTAGCCCACGGCCTCCACCCAATCGCGCTGGCGCAGCGTCACCGCCTCCAGCCGACGCAGCAGGTCCTTCATGGTGAAGGGCTTGCGCAGGAATTCATGCACGCCGGCGTCGCGGGCGCTCAGGATGCCGGCGGCGGTCGCCTGGCTGGTGACCATGATCACCGGCGCATAGCGGCATTTCAGGCGGCTGCGGCGCAGTTCGCGGGTGAAGGCCGCGCCGTTCACCTCGCCGGCCGCCATCTCCACGAAGACGATGTCGGGGTCGTAGCTGCCGACCATTCGCATGGCTTTTTCGTTGCTCTCGGCGACCCAGACCTGGGCGTGGGCGATGTTGCGCATCAGCTCGCCGGTGAACCGCGCGCTGTGCGGTTGCGGATCGACCACGACCACCCGCTGCAGCATGGGGGTCATCGCCTTGATGGTCTTGGCTTCGGGGTCGAACAACGGGGCAGCTCCGCACTTGTCCCCATTTCAATACCGCAACGGAAGTAAAGAACGGCTTGACGACAACTGCGATCCGCGAGGGTCGTCGGTCGCCCTTAGTCCTGGAACGGATCGCGCATCAGGATGGTGTCGTCGCGCTGCGGGCTGGTGGAGAGCAGGGCCACCGGCGCGCCGATCAGCTCCTCGATGCGGCGGACGTATTTCACCGCGCTCGCGGGCAGGTCGCGCCAGGACCGCGCGCCCTGGGTGGTCCCGCTCCAGCCCTCCATCTCCTCATAGACCGGCGTCAGCGCGGACTGCGCCTTCAGGCCGGCCGGCAGGTAGCCGATCTCCTGGTCGCCCAGCCGGTAGCCGGTGCAGATCTTCAGGGTCGGCAGGCCGTCGAGCACATCGAGCTTGGTGAGCGCGATGCCGCTGATGCCGTTCAGGGCCACCGACTGGCGCACCAGCGCCGCGTCGAACCAGCCGCAGCGGCGCGAGCGCCCCGTCACCGTGCCGAACTCCTTGCCGACCGTGCCCAGGTGCTGACCGACCTCGTCGAAGAGTTCGGTGGGGAACGGGCCTTCGCCGACCCGGGTGGTGTAGGCCTTGACGATGCCCAGGACGTAGCCCGGCCCCTTGGGCCCCAGCCCCGATCCCGCCGCGGCCTGGCCGGCCACGGTGTTGGACGAGGTCACGTAGGGATAGGTGCCGTGGTCGACGTCCAGCAACGCGCCCTGCGCGCCTTCGAACAGCACCCGCTTGCCCGACTTCACCAAGTCGCCGAGCAGCAGCCAGGCCGGCTTGGCGAAGGGCAGGATCTTCGGCGCCATGGCCTCCAGTTCGGCCAGCAGCGCCGCGCCGTCGTATTCCGGCAGGCCGAGGCCCCGGCGCAGCGGCCCGTGGTGAGCCAGCAGGCGGTCGATCTTGGCCTCCAGCGCGTCGCGGTCGGCGAGGTCGGCCACGCGGATGGCGCGGCGGCCGACCTTGTCCTCATAGGCCGGGCCGATGCCGCGGCCGGTGGTGCCGATCTTGTTGGTCGCCGCGGCCTCGCGCGCCTGATCGAGGTCGCGGTGCAGCGGCAGGATCAGGCAGGCGTTGTCGGCCAGGACCAGGAGATCGGGCGTGATCGTGATCCCCTGGGCGCCGATCTTGGCGATCTCTTCCAGCAGGTGCCAGGGATCGACCACCACGCCGTTGCCGATGACGGAGAGCTTGCCCTGCACCACGCCCGACGGAAGCAGGCTGAGCTTGTAGACCTGATTGCCCACCACCAGGGTGTGGCCGGCGTTGTGCCCGCCCTGGAAGCGCACCACCACGTCGGCGCGGTTGGACAGCCAGTCGACAAGCTTGCCCTTGCCCTCGTCGCCCCACTGGGCGCCGATCACCGTCACATTGGCCATGGGTACGATCCCTCCCCCTGCCGGGCGAAACCATCCGCCCTTCGACAGGGGCTCGGCGGATGGCTTTGATCGATTGTAGCGGACCCGGCACGCCGGGCGCGGCGGGTGTGTAGACCACACCGGCCCGGGCCTCAACCCCCTCGCGTGCGAAGCACCGCCGCGTTATCAGGCAGCGATGGATATTCCGCGCTTCCACCTCGCCTTCCCGGTCGGCGATCTGGCTGAGGCCCGCGCCTTCTACGGCGAGCTGCTGGGCTGCCCCGAGGGGCGTTCCAGCCCCGAGTGGATCGACTTCGATTTCCATGGCCACCAGATCGTGACGCATCTGTCGCCCCAGGAGACCGGCCACAAGGCGACCAATCCGGTCGACGGCCACGAGGTGCCGGTCCGCCACTTCGGCGTGATCCTAAAGCCCGCCGACTGGTACGCCCTGGCCGAACGCCTGAAGGCTGCCGGGACGAAATTCATCATCGAGCCCAACGTCCGCTTCAAGGGCGAGCCCGGCGAACAGTCGACGATGTTCGTCCTCGACCCCTCCGGCAACGCGCTGGAGTTCAAGGCCTTCGCCGACGACGCCATGGTGTTCGCCAAATGAGCGATGTGAGTTTCGCCGACATCGAGGCCGCCGCCGGGCGGATCAAGGGCCATGCCATCGAGACGCCGCTGATCGAGAGCCCGGCGCTGAACGAGCGCCTGGGCCTGCGCGTGCTGATCAAGCCCGAGACCCTGCAACGGGTCGGCGCCTTCAAATTCCGCGGCGCCTACAACCGCCTGGTCCAGATGGGCGCGGAAGAGCGCAAGGGCGGCGTCGTCGCCTTCTCCTCCGGCAACCACGCCCAGGGCGTGGCGCTGGCCGCGAAGCTGCTCGGCATGCCGGCGCTCATCGTCATGCCGGCCGACGCCCCGGCGGTGAAGGTGGCGGCCACCAAGGGCTATGGCGCTGAGGTGCTGTTCTATGACCGGCTGACCGAGAACCGCGAGGCGATCGCCGCGAAGATGGCCGCCGAGCGCAGCGCGGTGATCGTGCCGGCCTTCGACGACCCTCATATCATCGCCGGCCAAGGTACGATCGGCGTCGAACTGTTGCGGCAGGCCGAGGCGCTGGGGGCGACGCTGGACGTGGTCGTAACCCCGGTCGGGGGCGGCGGGTTGATGGCCGGGACCGCCACGGCGGTGAAGGCGCTCTCTCCGAAGACCGCCATGGTCGGCGTCGAGCCGGAGGCGTTCAACGACACGCTTTTGTCGCTGCAGGCCGGTAAGCGGATGGTCACCCAGCCGGCCACCCGCTCGCTCTGCGACGCCCTGGAGAGCCCCGCGCCCGGCGAGCTCACCTTCCCCGTCATGCACAGGCTGGTAGCCGACATCGCGCTGGTCTCCGACGCCGAGGTGGCGGAGGCAATGCGCTACGCCTTCGCCACCCTGAAGCTGGTGGTCGAGCCCGGCGGCTCGGTGGGCCTGGCCGCGCTCCTGGCCGGCAAGGTGAAGCTGTTCGGTGGCAAGACCGTCGGCCTCGTCCTCTCCGGCGGCAACGTCGACCCGGACCTCTTCGCCCGGATCATCAAGGGTGAAGTCTAGCGCTTAAGCCGGGCTTCACCACGCCGGGCTAGGTTCGAGCCATGAGCGTCGCCCCCATCGCGCCGATCTCAGCGGCGGCCACGGCGCTGCGGGTACAGGTGATCGGCGCGGTCGAGACCGGGCTGATGGCCGCCGTGGACGCCGTGCAGGGCCAGCAGGCCGCCGCACCGGCAGCCGAGCCGACGCCGCCGGCCCCGCCCCTACCCAATCCCTTGCGACAGGCGGTCGACGCCGCCCGGGCCGACGCGGCAGGCCGGCAGGCCAGCGCCGCGCCGCTCTTCGCCGATATCACCGAGGCGCAGCACGCGCCCGACCTTGCCGCCCCGATTAAGGCCGCCATCGGCCAGCTTCTGATGCTCCGCACCTCGCTCGGCGGCCCGATCACCGCGGCGATCATAAAGCAGGCTATCGCCCAATCGGGCCTCTTCCTGGAAGCGCGGTTGCTGGCCAGAGCCCCGCCCGGCGAGGCTGCGCCGCCCGACGTCAAGGCTGCGCTCCTCACCCTGCAGCGCGCGCTCGCCGCGACACCGGCCGCCGGCGCGCTGGTCGCCACGCACCCGCCGGCCACCCCGCCGCCGGTGCGCGAGGCCGCGCTGAGCGCCCAGCCGCCGGCGCGCGCCACGCTCTCGGCCGCCGACGGCGCGCCGGTCATCGTCCAGCATCTGCAACGCGAGGTGGACCAGGCCTTAGCCCGCCAGGTGCTCCACCAGCTCGCCTCCCTGCCCGACGGCGCGACGCCGGCGTGGATGTTCGAGCTTCCCCTGGCCACGCCGCGGGGCACGGGCCTCGCCCAGTTCGAGATCGACCGGGACGCCCCCGAGGCCGAGGCCGGCCACCCGACCGAGGCCTGGCGGGTGCGGTTCTCCATCGACATCGAGCCGCTGGGCCCGGTGCATGTCCACCTGCGGCTGGAGGGCGATCAGGCCGCGGTGACCCTCTGGGCCGAACGCGCGGACGGGCTGGAGCGCCTGCGCGGCCAGGGCGGCGAGCTCGCCAAGGCCCTGCCGGCCGAGGTGGTGTTCCATCCGGGCGCACCGCGGCGGCCCCTGCCCTCCAGCGGCCAGTTCGTGGACCAGACCTCATGAGCAAACCGGAGAAACAGACCCTTGCCGTCGCCCTGACCTACGAGGCGCCGCACGCGCCCCGCGTGGTCGCGGTCGGACGCGGCGAGCTTGGCCGGCGGATTATCGACACCGCCCGCGAGCACGGCGTGCCGCTGGAGGCCAACGCCCCGCTCGCCGAGGCGCTCTCCACCATCGAGCTGGAGACCGAGATCCCCGAGCGGCTCTACGAGGCCATGGCGGTGATCATCGGCTTCATCCTGCGCGCCGCGCAGGCCACTCCCGCGCCGCCACTTCGGCCCTAGCTCGGCCGCATCTTCCGGGCCGCGAAATAGCGCGCGATCGGGCGGTCGGAGCCGCCGGGGACGGCGAGCGCCACATAGCCGTCGGGGCGCAGCAGGTAGGCGGCGTTCTTCTGCACGCCGGCCTTCTCCGCCGCCGTGGTCCATCGGTGCGGATGCAGCGCGACGCCATTCATGGCGCACCAGTCCTTCAGCGCCTGGCGCACCTCGCCGTGCACCTCCACATGCCAGGTCCTGGGATCGAGGCCCTCGAAATTGTCGCCGGACGCGGTCTCGACCCACGCCATGCGGTCGCCGCCGCTCACCCGTCCGGCCGTCCCGGCGCTGAGCGCGCCGCCCCGGTAGCTGATGGCGATCTGCGAGATGGTGCGGAACATCAGGCGGCGCAGGGCGACCACGCGGACGCCCAGCGAGACCATGATCGGAAACACCCGCGTGCGAACGAAAGTCGCGAAGTCTCCGGGGCTGGTCGCGATCGTGAAGGCCTCGTCCGTCGTCGCCACCAGCCGGGTGGCGAAGGCCCGGCGCTCGGCCTGGTAGGTGTCGAGCAGCGCGTCCTCCGCCCGGCCCTGCAGCACCGCCGCCAGCTTCCAGGCCAGGTTGATGGCGTCACCGAGCCCCGTGTTCATGCCCTGGCCCCCCACCGGGCTATGGATGTGCGCCGCGTCGCCGACGAGGAAGGCGCGGCCCTTGCGGAAGGCGTCGGCCACCCGGTGGTGCACCCGATAGATCGAGAACCAGTGCACCTGCTCGATCCTGATCCGCATCCCTTCGATCGCCTCGCCGCTGACGTCGGCGAAGCACAACTTGTCCGGATCGACACCACTGTCCTTGATGGTCCCGATCAGCCGCGCGCGGCCTTTGCCCTTCAGCGGGAAGATCGCCAGGAAGTCGCTGGTCTCGAGGTCGACGTGCAACTCGCCGTCCAGCGCCGGCCCGGAGGCCAGCACGTCGGCCACGTAGAAGAGGCGCTCGTAGGTCCCGCCCGGGAAATCCCCCGCCACCTCCTTGCGCACCTTCGAATGCGCCCCGTCGCAGCCGGCGATGTAGCGGGCCTCGCAAGGCGCTCCGCCCACCGTCGCCGTGACGCCCTCGTCGGTCTGGGTGAAGCCGGTGACCTCGACCCCGCGCTCGACCTTGACGCCCATCGCCGCCAGCCGCGCCTCGAGCATCCGCTCGTGGTCGTCCTGCGGGTACATGATCAGATAGGGATAGGGGCTCAGGCCCTGGCCGATGGGCCCGAGCAGGGCCTGGGCCGCGCGCCGACCATGGACCCAGAAGTTGGCCGCGGTCACCCGCCGCCCGCCCTCCAGCACGGCCTCGTCGAGGCCGAGCTGGCGATAGAGTTCCAGCGTGCGCGCCTGCACGGCCACCGCCCGCGAGGTCGCGCCGGCCTCAGGCGCCCTGTCGACGATGCGCACCTTGACGCCCAGGTGGGTCAGCCACAGCGCCAGGACCAGGCCCGTGGGCCCGGCGCCGACGATCAGGACCTCGGTTCGCGGCATCGTCGTTCCCGGGCTAGAGCCGGTCCTCCGGGGCCAGCCGGGACGTAGCCTCGCGCGGCGTGACCAGCTTGGCCAGCCTGGGCTTCAGCCACTTCTCGAAGTCGTCGACGAATTCATAGACCACCGGCACCAGCACCAGCGACAGGATCGTCGAGGTGATCAACCCGCCGATCACCGCCACCGCCATCGGCTGGCGGAACTCCGCGCCCTTCTCGAGCGCGAAGGCGGTGGGCAGCATGCCGGCGGCCATGGCCACGCTGGTCATGATGATCGGCCGGGCGCGCTCGCGGCAGGCCTCGAGCAGGGCCTCGCGCTGGGACATCCCCTCGCGCTCGCGCTCGATGGCGTATTCGACCAACAGGATCGAGTTCTTCGCCGCCAGGCCCATCAGCATGAGCAGGCCGATCAACGACGGGACCGACAGCGACAGGCCGAAGATCAGGAGGCCAAGGAAGGCGCCGCCAATGGCGAGCGGCAAGGCGGTCAGGATCACCACCGGCTTGAAGAACGATCGGAACAGGAGGACCAGCACGCCGAAGATCAAGAAGACGCCGGCGAAGAGCGCGATGCCGAAGGACCGCATCATCTCGGTGGTCGCCTCCTGCCGACCCGTCTCCGCCGGGGTCACGCCCGTGGGGAGCTTCTTCATCACCGGCAGGTTCCTCACCGCCTGCTGCGCCTGGCCCATCTGCACGCCGTTGAGTTCGGCGACCACCGTCTGCTGGCGCTTGCGGTTCAGCCGCTCGATGCGGGCCGGGCCGGCCTGGAACTGCACGTCGGCGACGGCCTCGAGGGTGGTGACACCCCCGCTGCCGGTGGGCAGGCGCAGGGCCCTGATCCGCTCGAGGTCGGCGCGCGCGTCGGCCGGCAGGCGGATCCGGATGGGGATGCGCCGCTCGCCGGCGGTCAGCTTGGCGACATTGGCGTCGATGTCGCCGACGGTGGCCACGCGCGCGGCCTGGGCGATGGTCTCGGCCGAGACGCCGAGGCGCGCGGCCTCGTCGTGGCGCGGCCGGATCACCAGTTCCGGGGCCGTCGGCGGCGCCGACGGGTGCGGGTCGGCCAGGATGTCGAGCGTGCGCATCTCCCGCTCCAGTTCAACGGCCGCGGCCTGCAGCTTGGCGGGGTCCTCCGAGGTCAGGATCTGCTGGAAGCCGGAGGAGCCCTGGAAATCGAGGAAGGTCACTCGCGCATCGGGGATCGCCCGCAGCTTGGGCCGCAGCAGGGCGCGGATCTCGTCGCCGCTGTGATGGCGCTTGGGGTCCAGCACGACGTTGAGGCTGGCCGAGCGCAGATCACCGCCGCCGCCCTCGAAGGGGTTGGCCGGGCCGGACGAACCCACCTCGGCGAAGACGTCGACGACGTCGGCGTCGGTCTTCACCGCCGCGGTGACCCGCTGGACGGTGTCTTCCATGTCGCGCGCCGTGGCCCCCGGCGGGCCCTGTACGCTGATGAACAGGTAGTCGGGGTCGCTTGGGGGCTGGAAGCCCGACGGCAGCAGCGGGACGAGGAAGATCGACCCGATGAAGATCAGTCCGCCGGCGATCGAGGCGACGATCCGGTGGTCCAGCGCCCAGACCAGCACGCGCTGGTAATAGCGCGGCATCGTCGGGCGTTCTTCGGTGTGGCGGACGGGCTTCAGGAAGTAGGCCGCCATCAGCGGCGTCAGCAGCCGCGCGACCAGCAGCGAGAACAGCACGGCCACGCAGACCGTGAGGCCGAATTCTCGGAAGAACTGGCCGACCATGCCGGTCATGAAGCTGACCGGAGCGAACACCACCACGATCGCCGCTGTCGTCGCCACCACCGCCAGGCCGATGGCGTCGGCGCCCTGCATGGCCGCCTCGTAGGGGCGTATGCCGAGCTTCACCCGTTTTTCGATATTCTCGATCTCGACGATGGCGTCGTCGACCAGGATGCCGACGACCAGAGTCAGGCCCAGCAGCGTCACCACGTTCAGCGAGAAGCCGAAAAACGAGATCACGAAGAAGGTCGGGATCAGCGACACCGGCATGGCGAAGGCCGTGATTATGGTCGCGCGCCAGTCGCGCAGGAACAGCCACACCACCAGGGCCGCCAGCAGCATTCCCTCCAGCAGCACGTGCTGGGTGGCGCGGAAGCTGCCGCGGGTTTCCTGCACCTGGGTGAAGATGCGGGTGAACTTCACACCCGGATACTCTTTCTCGAGCTTGGCCATGCGCGCCAGGGCCGCGTCCTCGACGCCGATGTCCGAGGCCGCACGGGTCTTGAGCAGCTGGAAGCCCACCACCGGGCGGCCGTTCAGCCGCGCGAAGCCGCGGGTCTCGCCGGCCCCGTCGCCCACGTCGGCCACGTCGGTCAGCTTCACATAGTTCCCGCTCCCCGTAGGGATGGTGAGGTCGCGCAGGGCCGCCAGGGTGTTGGCCGAGCCCAGGACCCGGACCGTCTGCTCGCGGCCGCCCACCTGCACCCGGCCGCCGGGCGCGTCGACGTCGGCGGCGCGCAGCGCATTGTTCACCTGGGCCGCGGTCAGGCCGCGGGCGGCCAGCCGGTCGGGATCGACGATGACGTTGATCTCGCGGTTCACCCCGCCGACCCGGTTGATCTGGGCCACGCCCTTCTCGGCCTGCAGAGCCCGCGCCACCGTGTTCTCGATGAACCAGGAGAGCTCCACGTCCGACATCGCCGGCGCCTCGACGGCGAAGATGGCGATCGGCAGCGAGTCGAACTCCACGCGCTGCACCAGCGGCTCGTCGATCTCGCGGGGCAGGTTCGGCCGGATCTGGTCGATCCGCGTCTGCACCTCGTCGGTCTTCTTCTGCAGGTCCTCGCCGATCTCGAGCTCGAGCATCGTCGTGGACGCGCCCTGGGTCACCGTCGACTGGATGTTGCGCACGTTGGGGATCGAGGCGACCGCGTCCTCGACCTGCCGGGTGATCTGGGTCTCGATCTCGCCGGGGGCGGCCCCGCTCTGGGTCACCGTCACCGAGACGGCGGGGAACTGCACGTCCGGGAAGCTCTTCACCGCGAGGCCGGAGTAGGCGATCAGCCCAGCCAGCACGAGGCCGACGAACAGCACCGTCACGGGGATGGGGTTGCGGATCGCCCAGGCGGAGATGCGCAGGCCGCCCTGGGAATGCCCCCCCGGAATGTGTCCGTGCGGCTGGCTCATGGCCTAGCGTTTCCCGACCGGGGCGGCGTTGCGGGCGACTGCGGCCGGCGCCAGCCCCTCCACGGGCCTGATCAGGTCGTTGTCGAGCAGGAAGGCGGCGGCGTTCATGACGATGCGGCTGGCGGGCGGCGGGCCGCGGGTCAGCTCCACCCAGCCGCCGGCGCGCCGCCCGGTCTGGACCAGCACCCGCCTGACCCGGTTGTCGGCCGCGACGGTCATGACGCTGGCGCCCTCGGCGTCGTAGCGGATGGCGGACTCCGGCACGGCGATCGCCACGCCCGCCACGTCGGTGAATACCGCGCGGCCGAAGCCGCCGGCGCGGACGTCGGAGCGGACGGGCAGCAGGATGCGCACCTGGCCGAGTTTGGTCTGCGGGTCGATCTGCGGGCTGACCAGGCGCACCTGGCCCTGGGCCGTCCCGCCGCCGGGCAGGGTCACATTGGCGGTCTGGCCGACGTGGATGCGGGCGATATCGGCCTCGTTGAGCTGAGCCGAGAGCTCCATCTGGCCATCGCGGGCAAGCCGGAACCAGGGCGTGGCGCCCCCCGCCGAAAGATCGCCCGGGCGGACCGTGCGCTCCAGGATCAGGCCCGAGACCGGGGTGGTCACCGCCAGCTTGCGGGCGCGGGTCCGCAGATCCCTCAGGCTCGCGGCCTGGGCGCGGGCCTGGGCGCGGGCGGCGCGGGCCTGCAGCCGGCGCTGCTCGATCTGTTCCTGGCTCAGCACGCCCTGGTCGTCGAGACCCTTCACGCGGGCGGCCTGGTCCTCGGCCTGCAGCGCCTGGGCCTCGGCCTGGGCGGCCAGCGCCTCGCCCTGTGCGATCTGGGCTTCAATCAGGGCGGGATCGAGCTGCACGAGGGTCTGGCCGGCGCGGACGTACTGGCCGACGTCGGCCAGTACGCGGGCGACGCGATAGCCGGTCACCTCGGGCAGCACCGCCGCCTCCTCGCGGGGCGTCAGGTCGCCGGAGGCCGAGAGCGCGCCCGTGATCGGACGCTGCTCGACGCGGATCACGCGCACCGCACGGGCCTGCTCGGCCTCGGTCTGCTTCTCGGGCGGCTTCCTGCAGCCGGCCAGCGCAAGCACGGCGAAGAGCGGGATGATGGCGGGATGAAGTCTCATCGGGTCTCGCTTCAGCGGGCCTGCCGGTCGGTGGGGAAATCCTGCGCCTGCCAGCCGCCGCCGAGCGCCTTGTAGGCCTGCACCGAGCGCCGCAGCGCCTGGACCTGGGCCGCGGTCAATTGTGCGCGGGTGGCGCGCCAGGATTGTTCGGCGCTGAGCGTCGTCTGCAGATCGTTGAGCCCGCGGTCGTAGCCCATGCGCGAGGCTTTGTAGGACCGCGCCGCGCGGGCCTCGCCGTCGGTCAGCAGCGCCACACGCCGCTTGTCGGCGTCGAGATTGACCAGGGCGCTCTCGGACTCCTGGAACGCCGTCTGCACGGCCTTCTCATAGGCGAAGATGGCCTGGTCGGTGCGGGCCTTCTGGGTCCTCAGGTCGGCGATGAGGCGTGGGATCGACAGCACCGGCTGGGTGATCGAGCCGCCCCAGGACCAGTTCTGGCTCTCCGACTTGAAGCCCGGCTGGATGATCCGCGAATAGCCGAGCCCCGGGGTGAATTGGAGCGTCGGCAGGAAGGCCAGGGCGGCCGTGTCCTGTTGTCCCAGGGCCGAGGCCAGCTTGGCGCGGGCCTGGCGCACGTCGGGGCGGCGGGCCAGGAGATCGCCGGGGATTGTCTGGGGGATCGCCGGCGGCTGGCCGACGTTCGGCGCGACGGCGATGTTGGCGGTGGGCTCGACGACGCGGCCGGTGAGGATCAACAGCGCCCGACGCTCGACCTGCAGCTGCGCCTCCAGCGCCGCCACCTGGGCGTCGGCTTGGGAGAGGTCGCCGGCCACGCGGTCGGCGTCGGCCGTCGCCGCGATCCCGACCTCCGCGCGCCTGGTGGCCACGTCATAGAGATTGCGTTGGATGCGCGCCGTCTCCCGCGCGTCGGCGAGCTGGATGGCGAGGCCTCGCGCCTGGAAATAGCTGTCCGCCACATTGGCCGCCAGCGAGGCCCGCGCGCCCTCGTAGTTGAACCGCGCTGCGGCGACCTCGGCGTTGGCCGCGCGGGTGGCGGCGAAGGCGCGGCCGAAGAGGTCGATCTCCCAGCTCACATTGAAGGCGCCGGAATAGGCCTCCGACGCGCCGCTGGTCGAGAAGCCCGGGATGTCGGCCACGGCGCCCGAGAGCTGCCGGGTGTTGGTCTTGCGTCCCTGGAAGCTGGCGTCGCCCTGCGGCGTATATTGCAGGATGGCGCCGATCCGCTGGGCGCGGACTTCGCGCAACCGCGCGGCCGCGGTCTTGGCGTCGGGATTGGCGACCAGCGCCTGGTCGATCAGGCCGGTGAGCTCGGCGTCGTTGAAGTTCACCCACCAGCGGTCGAGGGCCACCGAGCCGGCCGGCGCGGCGCTGGCCGGGGCCTCATAGGCCACCGGCAGGCGCAGGTCAGGCTTCGCCGTGGCGCAGGCCGCCAGCGCGAGGGAAGCCAGGACGGCGAAGGGGCTGGCGGAACGCATGATGGGTTTCGTTATGGAAGAGAGATTGCGGCCGGATGACTGAATCATAGTCGCCGCACATTGGCGGTTTGGATGCGGAACTTCCCCTGGGCTAAACTCCGTACCTTGTAAAGTGTTATTTGCTATGTAGGTTCGTGAGCCATGGTCACGGAATTTTCAGGCGGAGGCGATCTTCGGCGCAGCATCGCGCTGCTCTGGGGTGCGACCGGCGGGGGCCGCCGCGGTCCCAAGCCCAGCCGCTCGGTGGACGAGGTGGTGCTGGCCGCCATCGACATCGCCGACACAGAGGGGCTGGCGGCGCTCTCAATGCGCCGGGTCGCCGAGGCGCTCCGGCTCTCGCCCATGGCGCTCTACACTTATGTGCCCTCCAAGGCCGAGCTGCTGGACCTGATGCTGGACCGGGTCTCGGCGGAGGTCGGGGATCCTGGCCCGACGCTGCAGGGCTGGCGCGCCAAGCTGGAGAACCTGGCCCGCCAGCGCTGGGCCATGGCGCAACGCCACCCCTGGATCATGCAGGTGGGCACTCACCGCCCGCCGATCGGGCCCAATGTGCTGGCCGCCGCCGAGGCGACCCTGCAGGCCATCGACGGGATCGGGCTGGACGACCGGGAGATGCAGTTGGTCAGCGGCCTGATCACCAACTATGTGCGCGGCGCCGTGCGCGGCGCCCTGGAGGCCCGCGAGGTCGAGCAGCAGAGCGGCATCACCGACGAGCAGTGGTGGGCCCGCAACGCCGAGCTGCTGGAAGGCCTGATCGAGCGCGAGCGCTATCCCACCACCGTGCGGGTCGGCGAGAGCAGCAAGGCCGCCAACAAGTCGGACGCCGACCTCGACCGCAGTTTCGAATTCGGCCTGCAGCGCGCGCTGGACGGCATCGAGGTGTTCATCGCCAACCGCGGATCGTGCGCGACCTAGCCCAATCGTCCGGGCTTCCATAGTGTCGCGCAATGAAAAAACTTCTCCTGTGCGCAGCGGCGCTTTGCGTTCTGTCGGGCCCCGCGTCAGCCGGCGATCCGGGCATCGCGCCCGCCCGCCTCTCCGAGCACATCAAGGTCCTGTCGTCCGACGCTTTCGAGGGGCGCGGCCCCGCGACCGAGGGCGAGAAGAAGTCGGTCGCCTACATCTCGAGCCAGTTCAAGGCCGCCGGCCTGCAGCCGGGCGGCGACAGGCTGAAAAAGGGCCGCGCCTGGACCCAGGACGTGCCGCTGGCCCGCTTCCGCACCAGCGGCCCGGTGGCGGTCAGCGTCACCGCCGGCGGCGCGACCCAGGCCTGGAGCCAGGGGAACCAGATCGCCATCCGCGCCGCCCAGACCGGCCAGACCCGCCTGACCATCAAGGACGCGCCGGTGGTCTTCATCGGCTACGGCGTCACCGCGCCGGAGCGCCAGTGGGACGACTTCAAGGGCTATGACCTGAAGGGCAAGGTGGCCCTGGTCCTGGTCAACGATCCCGACTTCGAGACGGGCCCCAACACCAGGAATGGCGGCGACTTCGGCGGCAAGGCCATGACCTATTACGGCCGCTGGACCTACAAGTACGAGGAGGCCGCCCGCCACGCGGGCGCGCTCGGCTTCCTGGTGATCCACGAGACGCCCGGCGCCTCCTACGGCTGGAACACCGTCAAGAACTCCAACACCAACGAGATCTTCGACATCATCCGCAAGGACCCCGCCAGCGTGCACGCGCCGCTGGAAGGCTGGGTGCAGCGCGACGTCACCATCGACCTCTTCAAGAAGGCCGGCCTCGACTTCGAAGAGGCCAAGAAGCTCGCCCAGACCCGCGACTTCAAGCCGATGGAGCTGAAAGGCGTGACCTTCTCCACCGACTACGCCATCGACGCCCAGAAGGTGGTCTCGCACAACGTCGTGGGCGTGCTGCCGGGCACGAAGCACCCGAACGAGCGGATCATCTACACCGCCCACTGGGACCACCTGGGCGTCGGCCTGGCCGACGCCAGGGGCGACAGGATCTACAACGGCGCCGTCGACAACGCCTCGGGCGTCTCGGGCCTGATCGAGCTCGCCCGCGCCTTCGCGCACGCCCCGCGCACCGAGCGCACCGGCCAGTTCATGGCGGTGACGGCGGAGGAGAAGGGCCTGCTGGGCTCGGAGTACTACGCCACCAACCCGCTCTATCCGCTGGCGACCACGGTCGGGAACATCAACATGGACGGTGCGGCGGTGAGCGGACCGGCGCGCGACATCTCCACGTCCGGCGACGCCGGCCTGACCCTGCAGGACGACCTGATCGCGGTCGCCAAGGCCCACGGCCGCGCCTTCACCCCGGACTCGCGGCCGGAGGCGGGCAGTTTCTTCCGCTCGGACCATTTCTCCTTCGCCAAACAGGGCGTGCCGGCGCTGTCGTTCGGCTCGGGCCGCGACCTGGTGAAGGGCGGCATCGCCGCCGGCAAGGCCGCTCAGGAGGCCTATGTCCGCGACCGCTACCACCAGCCGGCCGACGAATTCGACCCGAACTGGGACCTCTCGGGCATGGCCCAGGACCTGACCATCGCCTTCGACCTCGGCCAGGACCTCGCCAACTCCCGCGAGTGGCCGGCGTGGAAGGCCGGCTCGGAGTTCAAGGCCGCCCGCGACAAGACCGCGGCGCAGCGGAAATAGGGGGACGACGATGGCGGCGGGACGCATTCGCTGCGGGATCGGCGGCTGGACCTTCGAGCCCTGGCGCGGGGTCTTCTATCCGGCGACGCTCAAGCAGAAGGATGAGCTGACCTATGCGGCCCGTCACCTGACCACCATCGAGATCAACGGCACCTACTATTCCAGCTTCAAGCCGGACAGCTGGGCGAAGTGGCGGGCGGCCACGCCCGAGGGCTTCAAGTTCGCGGTCAAGGCCTCGCGGTTCTGCGTCAACCGCAAGAAGCTCACCGACGCGGCGCCCTCGATCGAGATCTTCCTGGGCCAGGGCCTGACCGAGCTGGGCGACCGGCTGGGGCCGATCCTGTGGCAGTTCATGGCCACCAAGAAGTTCGACTACGACGACTTCGCGGGCTTCATGGACCTGCTGCCGGAGAAGATCGGCGACCTGCCGGCCCGGCATGTGATCGAAGTTCGGAATTCGACGTTTGCGGACCCAAAGTTCATCGGTCTTTGCCGCGACCGCAACATCTCGATCTGCGTCTCGGAGAACGACAACTACCCGATCATCCCGGACATCACCGGAGACCTGGTCTACCTGCGCCTGATCTCGGCTTCGGACGAGATCGAGACCGGCTACGAGCCCAGGGACCTCGACCTCTGGGCGAACCGCTTCAAGGCCTATGCCGAGGGCCAGGTCCCGGGCGACCTGCAGCCCGTCGACCGCACCGGCCCGCCCGAGGGGCCGCGCGAGGTCTACGCCTTCGTCATCCACGAGGGGAAGGTGCGCGCGCCGGCCGCGGCCATGGCGTTCATCAAACGCGTGGAGCCGGGCTTCGTCCCCGGCTGAGCCCCAAATGCAAACGGCGCCCGCAAGGGGCGCCGCAGCTTGATCTCGGTGTCGCCGCGATCAGGCGGCGGCGGACACCGTGCGCCGGCGGCGCAGGGTCGCGCCCATGAGGCCGAAGCCCATGATCATCATGGTCCAGGTCGCGGGCTCCGGCACGTCGCTGGCGAAAGCGAAGGCCTGGTGGGCGTAGTCGTCGGCGAAGATGGTGGTGATGGCCTTGGAAGGCATGGCCGCCGTACCGGCCGCGGCAATGTAGCTGGGGAGGTAGGCCTGCACGGCGGCGTTGACCGTCACGGTGTAGGCCGGGCCGTATTCCACCTGCCAGATGCCGGCCTGCACCGCGGCCAGCTTGTGGCCCAGGTCCGACGCGCCGCTCGCCATCAGGAAGGCGCCGTAGTTCACCAGCGCCTTGACCTTGTTCAGCTGCGTCAGCGTCAGCAGGATGCCGTTCTGCTGCGCCGAGGTGCTGGTCGAGCTGTCATAGACCAGGGCCTCCTCGTGATACTGGAAGCCGGTGGGCGCGTTCAGCGTGCCCAGGAACATGTCGTGATAGATGTCGACGCAGAAGGCGGTGAAGCTGAAGTCCCCCGCGCCGTCGTTGGCCACGAAGGTCACCGGGGCGTCGTAGGCGTTGACGCCGCCCGGGCCGTAGATGCCGCCGGAGATGTTGGCGATGTTGGCGGTGTCCATCGAGGCGCTGACCAGCGTCAGCGCGCCGGCAGGCGCAGCGATCGCCAGCGTCGCGCCAAGCGCGGCCACCGCCAGCAGACCTTTGAATTTCGTACCGATCCGGGACACCCGAGAATACTCCACCACTTGTCGCAAGTGTGGCATGCAAAAAGCCTGCCGAGTCAATGCAACGGCTCTGCTTACGGTCTGGTGCAGGTGGTTGCATGCGGATTCACCACAGAAGGGAATATTAAGCGCGCCCCGGCGGCGCCCGAGTACCTGACCTTTACCTGTAGTTGTATTTCCCGCTCCTCGCGCTCGCTTTGGTAGCGCCAGCGAGTTCCACGCGACGCCTCGATGCCGCCGCCTTTCAAACGCAAACGGCGCCCACGAGGGGCGCCGCAGCCTAGGTTCGGCGTGACCGCGATCAGGCGAAGGCGGGGCGGCCCGGCAACAGCCTTGACCTCCCCGGCGTCAATCGCCTTGGTTCGGCGAAAAGGTGAAGGAGACCTGCCGTGGCTGAGCTTTCGATGAGCGACCTGATGTTCCGCCCCGGGCTGATGCAGGGCGAACGGATCCTGATCACCGGCGGCGGCACCGGACTTGGCAAGGTGATGGCCGAGGCCTGCGCCATGCTGGGCGCGGAGGTCTACATCTGGGGCCGGCGCGGCAATGTGATCGAGGACACGGCCAAGGAGATCGCCGACGCCCACGGCGCCAAGGTGACGGGCATGGCCTGCGACATCCGCGTGCCGGAGGCCATCCACGACGCCATGGACCAGGTCTGGGCCGGCGGGGCCCTGACGGGGCTGGTGAACAACGCCGCCGGCAACTTCATCAGCCGCACCGAGGACCTGTCGCCCCGCGGCTTCGACGCGATCGCCAACATCGTCTTCCGGGGCTCGTTTTTCGTCACCCTCGACGCGGGCAAGCGCTGGCTGGCGGAGGGCAAGCACGCCTCGGTGGTCTCGATCCTGACCACCTGGGTCTGGAATGGCGGCCCCTTCACGGTGCCCTCGGCCATGTCCAAGGCGGGCCTCAACGTCATGACGCAGTCGCTGGCGGTGGAGTGGGGCAACCGCGGCATCCGCTTCAACGCCATTGCCCCCGGGCCCTTCCCGACCGAAGGGATGAACGCCCGCCTCACCCCGGGCAGCGACGGCAAGGCCGACACCCCGGCCGATCCCGGCATCCCGCTGAACCGCAACGGCGAGATGCGCGAACTGGCCAACCTGGCCGTCTACCTGCTGCACCCGGGCTCGGCCTATGTGAACGGCCAGACCATCGCCATCGATGGCGGCAAGCATCTGCAGAGCGGCGGCGGCCTCGGCGGGCTGGCCAGCTGGGGCGACGCGGAATGGGAGCAGGCCCGCGACTCCATCCGCGCCACCAACGAGCAGGATCGGGCCAAGCGGACGGTATGAGTTGCACATATCGCGGCTGACTCTAGAATGACGCACGTCACTTTTGTGTTGTCATCGAGTTTTCATGTCCCAGGCCGCCCTCTCCACCGTCGCCTATCTTCCCCTCGGCAAGCGCGAACAGACCAAGGCCCAGAACCGTCAGGCGATCCTGGACGCCGCGCGCGAGGTGTTCGGAGAGATCGGCTACGAGACGGCGACGGTGCGCGACATCATCCGCCGCGCCGGCCTCGCGGCGGGGACCTTCTACAACTACTACCGGTCGAAGGAGGAGGTGTTCGCGGCGCTGGCCGACGACGGCGCCCGGCGGTTCGCGCCGATCCTCAAGGGCCTGCGCGGCCACGGCCATTCCTTCGAGACCTTCGTCCAGATGGCCATCGCGGCCTATTTCGGCTTCCTGGCCGACGAGCACAACAACTGGGTCGCGCGGCGTCCGGCCGGCGAGCCGCACCTGCACGTCCAGGGCGAGACGCCGGAGATGGCGGCGGTGTTCGCCGAGGTCCGCGACGCGCTGCAGGACGCCATCGCCAATCGCGAGGGCCCAGCGGCCGACCCCGACTTCATGGCCGCCGCCTGCATCGCCATCGCCCGCGAGATCGGCGACAAGATGCTGGAGCGCCGGCCCATCGACACCGAGGGGGCGGCGGCCTTCGCGGTCGCCATGATCCTCAACGGCCTGAGGGGCATGCCCAAGGCACCGGCCTAGGGATGCTCCGGCCGGCCACCCAGCGGCTCATCCTGCGCAAGCTGCTGAGCCTGCCCACCCCGATCCTGCGGCTGATGTCTGGTGGCGCGGTGGTCTACCAGGGCGGCCGCACGCTGGACCCACGGCTGCAATTCCTGGCCGCTCAGGCGCGCAGCGCGCCGCCGATCGCCACGCTGACCCCCGAGGCGGCGCGCCGCGCCAGCGCCCAGGCGCTTGCCGCCCTGAGCGGCGAGCCGGAGCCCGGCATACAGTTCGACTATGTGGCCATCGAGAGTCCCGGCGGATCGATCGCCGCGCGGATCTACCGCCCCGAAATCCAGGACGCGGCGGCGCCGCTGATGGTCTATGCCCACATGGGCGGCGGGGTGATCGGCGACCTGGAGACCTGCCACGTCTTCTGCAGCCTGCTGGCCAGGATCGGGCGCGCCCCGGTGCTGTCGGTGGACTACCGGCTGTCTCCCGAGAACCGCTTCCCGGCGGGGTTGGAGGATGTGATCGCCGCCTACCGCTTCGGCCGCGACAACGCCGCCCGGTTTGGCGCGCCGGCGAACGCCGCGGCCATCGGCGGGGACTCCATGGGCGGCAATTTCGCCGCCGTGGCCTGCCAGGAGCTGAAACGCGCGGGCGAGCCGCAGCCGGCGCTGCAGCTGCTGATCTACCCTTGCGTCGACGTGGCCTCGGAAAGCGCCTCGATGACCACCTATGCCGACGCCTTCCCGCTCGACCGGGCGACGATGGACTGGTTTACAGGCCACTATCTGGGCCCGGGCGACGATCCCGCCGACCCGCGGCTCTCGCCCCTCCGCGAGAAGGACCTCACGGGGCTCGCGCCGGCCGTCGTGGTCACCGCCGGCTTCGACCCGCTGGTCGACCAGGGCGAGGCCTATGCCCGGGCGCTCAAAGCCGCAGGCGTGCCGACCGTCTACCGCTGCTACGACAGCCTGGCCCACGGCTTCACCGCCATGACGGGCGTCGTGCCCGCCGCCGACGTCGCCTGCCGCGAGATCGCAGGCCTAGTGCGCGAAGGCCTGGAAGGACGGATTTCCTGATGCGCGCGCTGGTCGTCGAAGAGCTGCTGGCGGACTACGCGGGTTGCGTGGTGAAGGAGATTCCGACCCCCGAGCCCGGCCCGGGCGAGGTGCGGATCAGGGTGCGCGCCGCCGCCGTCAACTTTCCCGACCTGATGCAGACCAGGGGCGAGCACCAGCACAAGCCCGTGCTGCCCTTCGTGGGCGGCCTGGAGCTGGCCGGCGAGGTCGACGCCCTGGGCGAGGGCGTCACTGGCCTCCGGGTGGGCGATGCCGTGGTCTCCGGCGGCCGCAGCGCCTTTGCGGAATACGCCATCCTCCCCGCAGCAGGCCTGCGGAAGAAGCCCGTCAACCTCACCTTCGGCCAGGCCGCCGGCTATCCGGTCGCCTACCTGACGGCCTACGTCGCCCTCACCCGCTGCGCCCAGGCCCAAGCCGGCGAGTGGGTGCTGGTGCATGGCGCGGCCGGCGGGGTGGGCCTGGCGGCCGTGGACTATGCGAAGCTGCTGGGTTGCAAGGTGATCGCGGCCTCGGCCTCGGACGAGAAGCTGGCGGTGATCGCGCGCGAATACGCCCCCGACGCCACGGTCAACGTCACCCACGGCTTCCGCGAGAAGGTGAAGGCGCTCACCGGCGGGCGCGGTGCGGACGTGATCTACGACCCGGTCGGCGGCGACGTCTTCGACGAGAGTCTGCGCTGCATCGCCTTCGGCGGCCGCATCCTCTCCATCGGCTTCACCTCGGGCCGCCTGCCGGTGCTGCCGGTCAACATCGCGTTGATCAAGGGCTTCTCGGTGATGGGCGTGCGCGCCGGCGAATACGGCCGCCAGTTCCCCGCAAAGGGGGCCGAGAACGACGAGGCCATCTGGAAACTCGCCGAGGACGGCCTGGTGAAGCCCCGCGTCGACGCCGAATATCCCCTGGGCGAGTGGCGCGACGCCTTCGAGACGCTGGCCCAGCGCAAGGTGGTGGGCAAGACGATCATCCGGCCGGACCTCTAGAGGAGCGCCCATGACGGCCGAAGAGGGGCCGGCGTTCACGGCGCGAGAGCGTGCAAGGTTGACACCGGCTCCGCCTTCCCCTATCCACCGCGGCTCGATTTTCGACCCCCCGGAGCCATCCCGTGAAGCGGACTTTCCAACCGTCCCGTCTAGTCCGCGCCCGTCGCCACGGCTTCCGTCTGCGCATGTCCACGAAGAACGGACAAAAGGTGCTGGCGCGGCGCCGCGCCAAGGGCCGCAAGCGCCTGAGCGCCTAAGAGCCTCGTTTTGAGGTAAGGGTGTCGGCTTGACCGACGCCGCGCTTCCCATCGCCAAACCCAAGATCGCGCGCATCCAGAAGCGCGCGGATTTCCTTGCCTGCGCCAAGGGGCCGTACTGCGCCCGCGGCGCCGTGCTGATCCAGGCCCGGCGGCGCGACGACACACCCCTCATCCGCGCCGGCTTCACCGCCACCAAGCGCATCGGCGGCGCCGTCGAGCGCAACCGCGCCAAGCGCCGCCTGCGCGAGGCCGCGCGCGCGATCCTGCCGGATCTGGCCCACCCTGGCTTCGACTATGTGTTCATCGCCCGCGGCGGTGTGACCACCCGCGAGTGGCCGCGTTTGCTTGACGATGTGAAAAGCGCGCTGTTAAGGCTCGCCGCCGACCGCGACCGCCCTGATATGACTGGGCAAGCCCCCCCTTAAGACCGGACCGCGTCCCCCGACATGCAAGACGACTCCAATCGCAACACGATCATCTTCCTCGTGTGCGCCCTCGCGCTGTTCATCGTCTATCAGATGTTCGTGCTGGAACCCGCCGCCAAGCGCCGCCAGGCCGAGGCCGCCGCCGCACACTCCGCAGCCGTCGCCGCCGCGCCTGCGGGCAAGATCGGCGCGCCCGGCGCGCCGGTCATCGCGGTCCCTCCGGCCGTGACCCGCGCCGCCGCCCTGGCGGCCAGCCCCCGCGTGCCGGTAACGACGCCGAACCTGCAGGGCTCGATCTCGCTGAAGGGCGCGCGGATCGACGACCTCTTCCTGACGCAATACCGCACCGAACTCCCCAAGACCTCGCCGCCCGTCGAGCTGCTGCGCCCCGAGGGCGCGCAACACGCCTGGTTCGCCGAGTTCGGCTGGACCGGCGCCAATGTGCCGGGCCTCCCCAACGCGCAGACGCAATGGACGCTGGCCCAGGGGGCGACGCTGGCGCCCAACGAGCCGGTGGTCCTGACCTACACCAACCCGACCGGCCTCACCTTCACCCGCAAGGTCGAGGTCGACGACAAGTTCATGTTCACGGTCACCGACACCGTGGCCAACCGCGGCGCCATGCCGGTGACGCTGGCGCCCTACGGCTCGATCCAGCGCCAGGGCCTGCCGCCGACCGACACCGGCAGCCAGATCGTCCACGAGGGCGCGGTGGGCGCGCTGGGCTTCGAAAAGCAGACGCTGAAGCTCATCAAGTACAAGAAATGGGCGAAGGACGGCGGCAGCCCCGAGACGCCCTCCAAGGGCGGCTGGGTCGGGATCACCGACAAATACTGGCTGGCCGCCATCATCCCCACGCAAGGGGAGAACATCACCGGCCAGTTCCGCGACACCAAGGCCGCCGGCATCGACGTCTTCGACGCCAACTTCGTGGGCGCCGCGCGCGCCATCGGGGTGGGCCAGCAGGTCACCGCGACCACCCACTTCTTCGCCGGCGCCAAGACCGTGCCGGTCCTGAAGGCCTATCAGGCCAAGCTGGGCGTCCCGCGCTTCAGCGACGCGGTGGACTGGGGGATGTTCTGGTTCCTCACCCAGCCGATCTTCGCCTTCCTGCAGTACATCTTCACCCACGTCGGCAATTTCGGCGTGGCCATCCTGATCCTGACCGTGGCGGTCCGCGTGATCTTCTTCCCGCTGGCCAACAAGTCCTACGAGTCGATGACCAAGATGAAGAAGGTGCAGCCGCTCGTTGAGGAGATGCGCAAGAAATACAAGGACGACCCGGCCAAGCAGCAGCAGGAAATGATGGCGCTCTATCAGCGCGAGAAGGTGAACCCGCTCGCGGGCTGCCTGCCGCTTCTGCTGCAGATTCCCGTGTTCTATTCGCTCTACAAGGTCTTGAGCGTCACCATCGAGATGCGCCATGCCCACTTCTTCGGCTGGATCGACGATCTCTCGGCGCCGGATCCCACCAACATCTGGAACCTGTTTGGCCTGCTGCCCTGGGATCCCGCGAGCGTGCCCCTGCTGGGCAGCTTCATCGGCAACACGCCCCTGCACCACGGCTTCCTGGCGCTGGGCGTCCTGCCGCTGCTCTACGGGATCACCATGTGGCTGACCACCTCGATGAACCCGCCCGCGCCCGACCCGATGCAGCAGAAGATCTTCCAGCTCATGCCGATCATGTTCACCTTCATCATGGCGCCCTTCGCGGTGGGCCTCCTGATCTACTGGACCTGGTCGAACGTGCTGACCTCGATCCAGCAGTATGTGATCATGCGCCGCTTCAAGGTCGACAACCCGATCGACCAGCTGATCGCCCGCCTCTCCGGCAAGGGCAAGGCGGCGGGATGACCGCCGAGACCGGCGCCTTCAGCGAGGACGAGTTGGAGGCCGCGCGCGTGCTCTTCGCCCACGAGGTGACGTTCATGATGGGCGCGGTGCAGATGGCTGGCCTGCCGCCCGCCGACCTGCCGGAGGTGGCCTTCGCCGGCCGTTCCAACGTCGGCAAGTCCACGCTGATCAACGCCGTCGCGGGCCGCCTGCACCTGGCGCGGGCCTCCAATTCGCCGGGCCGCACGCGGGAAGTGAACTTCTTCGTCGCCGACGAGAAGCTGCGCCTCGTCGACCTGCCGGGCTATGGCTTCGCGCGGGCCTCCCGCGGCGAGGTGAAGAAGTTCCAGAACCTCGGCCGCGACTACCTCCGTGGCCGTCCGAACCTGAAGCGCGCCTACCTGCTGATCGACGCCCGCCATGGCCTGAAGGATGTCGACACCGAGGCCCTGGACACGTTCGACGTCGCCGCCGTCTCCTACCAGATCGTGCTGACCAAGGCCGACAAGCTGAAGGCTTCCGAAGTCGAGGCGGTGACTGCAAAGACGCTGGCCGCCATCGCCAAACGCCCCGCCGCCTTCCCCCGCGTGCTCGCCACCTCCGCCGAAAAGGGCTGGGGCATCCCGGAACTGCGCGCCGAGATCGCCCACGCCTGCATGGTCTAGCTCTCCGCTCCCCCGACGCGGAACGCCCGGGTAGAGGAGGTTCGTGACAGGGACGCGTGCGTCCGCTATCGGAGCGCTCCAACTTCCAGGGGCCGGCCGGTGAGCGACGACGACCAACAGGGATGGGCGACGGCCAAGACCCTCGCCGAGGCCCTGCCCTACATCCAGACCTACGACCGCGAGACCGTCGTGATCAAATACGGCGGCCACGCCATGGGCGAGGAGGCGGTCGCGCGCCAGTTCGCCGCCGACTCGGTGCTGCTCAAGATGCTGGGCGTCCACCCGGTGATCGTCCACGGCGGCGGGCCGCAGATCAGCGCCATGCTGGAACGCGCCGGCGTGAAGTCCACCTTCATCGACGGCCTTCGGGTCACCGACGAGGCCACCATGGAGGTGGCCGAGATGGTCCTTTCCGGGGCCATCAACAAGGACATCGCCAACTGGATCACCCTGGCCGGCAAGGAAGCCGACGTGCGCGGCGTCGGCCTCTCCGGCAAGGACGCCCGGCTGATCACCGTCGAGAAGGCCACGCGCACCAAGAAGGACCCCGGCTCGCGCATCGAACAGGAGGTCGACCTCGGCTTCGTGGGCGAGCCCAAGCGGGTGGATCCCAAGTTGATCGAGGCCCTGATCTACGCCGACGAGGACTACATCCCGGTGATCGCGCCCATCGGCGTCGCCGAGGACGGCCAGACCTACAACATCAACGCCGACACCGTGGCCGGCGCGCTCGCGGTGGCGCTGAAGGCCAAGCGCATGCTGCTGCTCACCGACGTGGCCGGCGTGCTGGACGCCAAGGGCGAGCTGATCCGCCAGATGACCGTGGCCGAGGCCCGCAAGGCCATGGCCGACGGCGTCGCCACCGGCGGCATGATCCCCAAGCTGGAGACCGCCATCGCCGCGGTCGAGGCCGGAGTCGGCGCCGTGGTCATCATGGACGGCCGCCGCGAACACGCCATGCTGGTCGAGCTCTTCACCGAGCACGGGGCGGGCACGCTGATCTGCGAATGACCGCAGACCTCAGACATATCGACACCTGGCTGTTCGACCTCGACAACACCCTCTATCCGGCTGCGTCCGGCTTCATGGGCGAGATCGAGAAGCGGATGACCGCCTACGTCGAGCGCGTCACCGGCCTGCCGCGCGACGAGGCCTACGCGCTCCAGAAGAAATACCTGGCCGACTACGGCCTGACGCTCGGCGGCCTGGTCGCCCACCACGATGTCGACCCGGTCGATTTCCACACCATCTTCCACGACCTGCCGTTGGATATCCTGGCGCACGACGCGGCGCTGCTGGCCGCGCTCGAACGCCTGCCGGGCCGGCGGCTGATCTTCACCAACGCCGACGATTTCCATGCGCGCCGGGTGCTGGAGCACCTGGGCCTGACACACCTTTTCAGCGAGATCTTCCACATCGGCTCGGCGGACTATGTGCCCAAGCCCAGCCCGGCCAACATGGCCCGCATCAGCGCCGACCACGCCATCGAGCCCGCGAAGACCGCCTTCTTCGAGGACAGCGAGCGCAACCTGGCGCCCGCTGCCGAGATCGGCATGACCACGGTGCTCGTGGGTCCGCACGCGGAGGCTTCCACCGCCGCCTTTGTCGACTACAAGACCGACAACCTCGCGCGCTTCCTTGAGCGCGCCCAGCTGAGCAAAGCCGCCTGATGCCCACCCAAGACCTGAAGGCCGTCATCGAAGCCGCCTGGGAGGATCGCGACGCGATCACCATCGAGACCCGCGGCCCCGTGCGCGAGGCGGTCAACGAGACCATCGAGCGGCTGGACTCCGGGACCCTGCGCGTCGCCGAGCGCGCCGACGACGGGACCTGGGTCACCAACCAGTGGGCCAAGCAGGCGATCCTGCTCTACTTCCGCCTGATCCCGAACGCGCTGATGAACTCCCCGGCGCCCGGCCCCTACTGGGACAAGATCCCCTCGAAGTTCACCGGCTGGAAGGAAGAGCGCTTCAAGAAGGCCGGCTTCCGCGCCGTCCCCGGCTGTGTGGTCCGCAAGGGCGCGTTCCTGGCCAAGGGCGTGGTGCTGACCCCATCCTTCGTCAACATCGGCGCCTATGTGGACGAAGGCACCATGGTCGACACCTGGGCCACCGTCGGCTCCTGCGCCCAGATCGGCAAGCACTGCCACATCTCCGGCGGCGCGGGCATCGGCGGCGTGCTCGAGCCCCTGCAGGCCAGCCCTACCATCATCGAGGACAACTGCTTCATCGGCGCCCGCTCCGAGGTCGCCGAGGGCGTCATCGTGCGCCAGGGCAGCGTGCTCTCCATGGGCGTCTACCTGACCTCCACCACGCCCATCGTCGACCGCCGCACCGGCGAGACCTCCATCGGCGAGATCCCGCCCTATTCGGTGATCATGTCCGGGGCCCGGCCGAACCCGCACGACCCGACGCTGCCGTCCACCTACTGCGCCGTGATCATGAAGACGGTGGACGAACGCACGCGGTCGAAGACCTCGATCAACGAGCTGCTGCGGGACTAGGCGCCCTCCGGTTCCTCCCCTTCGGGGGAGGTGGCGCGAAGCGCCGGAGGGGGTCCGCTCAGACCGGGTCTGACCCGGGTACATCCCTGACAGTTTAGTCCGGATACATCGCTGACAGCTCCCCCAGCGGGGGAGCGACTAGACCTCCCGCGCGCCACGCGTCCGCCGGGTGTCGACTGCATAGGGCGTCCCATCGCGGTGGCGGTAGACGTCCGAGCCGGCGTCGATGACCATGTCGATGTCGGGGTAGTCGCAGGCGTCGTGCGCCGGGTCCCGCGTGCCGATCTCCAGCAGCACGGCTTCGGCGCCGGAGCGGTTCTGGATGTGGTGGCCATTGGGCACGCCGGCCTTGAAGCCCGCGCAGTCGCCGGGCCGCAGGACCTCCTCGCCCTCGTCGGTGACCAGCACCACCTCGCCGGACACCACCCAGACGAACTCATCCTCGGTCGTGTGCCAGTGCCGCTGGCTGGTCCAGGCCCCGGGCGCGAGCTTCTGCAGGTTGACCCCGAACTGGTCGAGGCCCGCGGCGTCGCCAAGCGCGCGGCGGGTGCGGCCGGCGCAGGGTTCGTCGAAGGGCGCGGGGTAAGCGGAGCCGCTGCGCACGGGCAGGGCGTCGATGTCGATCTTGGGCATGGGCTCATTCCGGTCTAGACGGTCGCCAGCCTAACGCAACCGAGCCCGAGGACGAGAGTGATCGACGCCGTCGAACTGACCCGCGACCTGATCCGCCGCCCCTCGGTGACCCCCGCGGACGCCGGGGCCATGGACGTGGTCGAGGCGGCGCTGGCCGGCCTGGGCTTCGCCTGCCGCCGCATGAAGTTCGGCGAGATCGAGAACCTCTACGCCCGCTACGGATCGGCCCGCCCCAACCTCTGCTTCGCCGGCCACACCGACGTGGTGCCGGTGGGCGACGCGGCCGCCTGGAGCCAGGGCGCGTTCGACGCCGCAGTGGTGGACGGGGTGCTGATCGGCCGCGGCGCCGTCGACATGAAGAGCGCCATCGCGGCCTTCGTCGCCGCCGCCGCCAAGGCCATCGACGCCGGCGAGGTCGCGGGCTCGCTTTCCTTCCTGATCACCGGCGACGAAGAGGGCGAGTCCACCCACGGCACCAAGATGGTGGTGGAGGCGTTGGCCGCCGAGGGCGAGGCCATAGACCACTGCGTGGTGGGCGAGCCCACCTCCTCGCAGTGGTTCGGAGATATGGTGAAGGTCGGCCGCCGCGGGTCTTTGAACGCCGACGTCACGGTCGAGGGAATTCAGGGCCACGTAGCCTATCCGGACAGAGCCGCAAACCCTGCCCCTGTTCTCATCGATATGCTTTCCCGCCTGAACGCCCGCCGGCTGGACGAAGGGTATCCGCACTTCCAACCCTCAAACCTGGAAGTGACGATGATCGACATGCCGAATACGGCGACGAACGTCATCCCGTCCATCGCGCGAGCGCGCCTCAACATTCGCTTCAACCCGAATCACACCGGCGCTTCGCTGCTCGAATGGATCGGCGCAGAGGTCGAAAAGCAGCTCAAAAGCCCGTTCGTCGGATCCATTGTCGTCAAGGCGTCAATCAGCGGCGAAGCGTTTCTGACCGAGACCAGCGATTTCACTGACATGATCGTCGCGGCCGTGAAGGACGTCACAGGTCACAGCCCGGCCCTCTCCACCACCGGCGGCACCTCCGACGCACGCTTCATCCGCGCGCTCTGCCCCGTGGTCGAGCTCGGCCTCGTCGGGACCACCATGCACCAGGTCGACGAACGCGCGCCGGTGGAAGAAATCCGCCAGCTCCAGGCCGTCTACGAACGGCTCATCGCGCGCTATTTCGAAGCGTTTTCGTAGCTCACCTTCGTCAGATAGAGCCCGTCGGCCGGCGCCACAGGTCCGCAGGCCTTGCGGTCGGCGGCGTCCAGGGCGGCCTTCAAGTCCGCAGCCGTCCAGCGGCCCAGCCCCACCTCCACGATGGAGCCGGTCATCGAGCGCACCTGGCGGTGCAGGAACGACCGCGCCACGAACCCCAGCACGACCTCCTCGCCCTCGCGGCGCACTGTCGCCACGTCCAGGGTCTTGACCGGCGACTTCGCCTGGCAGGCCAGGTCGCGGAAGGTGGTGAAGTCGTGGTGGCCGACCAGCACCTGGGCGGCGGCGTGCATGGCGCCTGCGTCCAAGGGCTTCTTCACCCACCAGACGTGGCCCTTCTCCAGGCCGGGCGGGCTGGGCCGGTTGAGGATGCGGTAGCGGTAGCTGCGCTCCGTCGCCGAGAACCGCGCGTGCCAGCCCTCGGGCGCAATGGCGGCGTCCAGCACCACGATGGGCTCGGGGACCAGGTGGGCGTTCAGCGCATTGCGCACGGTCGCCGCCGGCCAGGCCTTTTCCAGGTCGACATGGACAACCTGGCCGGTGGCGTGGACGCCTGCGTCGGTGCGGCCCGCCGCGTGAACCCGCACGGTCTCGCCGCAGAAGCCCGTCACCGCGCGCTCCAACGACCCTTGCACCGAAGGGTGGCCCGCCTGCGCCTGGAACCCATGGTAGGGGCCGCCGTCATATTCGATGGTGAGCCGATAGCGGGGCATCAGCCGAGCTTCGTTCCGGGCGCCACGCGGGTCCCGCGCAGGAACTCGCCGGCGTCCTGCGGCCCGCGCCCCGCGCGCTGCACGCGCAGCAGGCGCACCGCACCCTCACCCGCAGCCACCAGCAGCCGGTCGTCCAGCACCTCGCCGGGCGCGCCGTCGGCGTCCTCGAAGGCCGAGAGCAGGGCCTTCACCCGGACCGGCCCCTTGTCGGTGGCGAGCGTGAACCAGGCGCCCGGGAACGGCGACAGGCCGCGGATCTTGCGGTCCACCTCGGCGCCGGGCCGGGCCCAGTCGATCCGCGCCTCCTTTGGCCGGATCTTCCTGGCGTAGGTGACGCCGTCCGGCGCCTGCGGGGTCTCCACCGCCTCGCCGCGCCCGACGGCCGCCAGCGTCCGCGCCAGCAGCTCCGCGCCGGCCAGGGCCATCCGGTCGTGCATCGTGCCGGCGGTGTCCAGCGGGCCGATGCGCAGGGTCTCGGACGCCAGCACCGGCCCCTCGTCCAGGCCTTCGGTCATCCGCATCACCTCGACGCCGGTGACCGGATCGCCGGCCATCACCGCGCGCTGGATGGGCGCCGCGCCGCGCCATCTTGGCAGGAGCGAGCCGTGCAGGTTGAAGGATCCAAGCCCGGGCGCATCCAGCACGGCGCCCGGCAGGATCTGGCCGAACGCCACCACGGCCGCCGCATCGAGCCCCAGCGCCCGGAAGGCCGCGATCTCGTCGGGGTCGCGCATCGAGGCGGGGGTGCGCACCGGCAGGCCGCGCTCCAGGGCGAAGGCGTGCACCGGCGAGGGCCTCAGCTCATGGCCGCGCCCACGCGGGGCGGGCGGCTGGGAATAGACACAGGCGATCTCATGGCCGTCCTCGACGAGGCGGCGCAGCGACATCAGCGCGAAGTCAGGGGTTCCCAGGAAGGCCAGACGCATGGGCGGGGTTTAGCGGCCAGGAACCATCGCGCAAGCTTGGCCGTTGATACGGCGCCCTTTGAAGGAGCCTTCCCATGCGCCTCATCCTCACCTGCGCGGCCCTTGGCCTCGCGCTCACCGCCGCCGCCTGCTCGAAGCCGACCCAGGACAAGACCTCCGCCGACCTGAAGGCCGCCGGCGCCCAGGTCGGGGCCGCGGCCAAGGACGTCGCCGCCACGCCCGAGATGAAGGCCGTCGGCTCCGACATCAAGCAGGGCGCGGCCGAAGCCGGCGAGAAGCTGAAGGCAGGCGCCGACCAGGCCGGTGAAAAGATCAAGGCCGGCGCCGAGCAAGCCGGCGACAAGATCAAGGCCGGCGCGGAAAAGGCCGGCGACAAGACCGACGCCGCGCTGAACGACGCCCAGCAAAAAGTCGAGGCGGCGGGGAAGAAATAGCGGCCGCTAGGCCGCCCGCACCCACTTCTTGACCTTCTTCACCGCCTGCTCGCGCTTCAGGCGCGACAGGTGGTCGATGAAGAGCACGCCCTGCAGGTGGTCCATCTCGTGCTGGATGCAGACGGCGAAGAGGCCCTCGGCGTCCTCCTCGACCTGCTTCCCGTGATAGTCGAGGTAGCGGAGCTTCACCCGCGACGGCCGTTCGACCTCGTCGTAGATCTCCGGCACCGACAGGCAGCCCTCCTCGTAGGGCGCGGTCTCTTCCGAGGCCCACAGGATCTCCGGATTGACGTAGTACTTCGGCGTCTTGGGCGCGTCCTCGCGGGCAAGGTCCATGACGATCACCCGTTTGGGCACGCCGATCTGGATCGCGGCCAGGCCGATGCCGGGCGCCGCGTACATGGTCTCCAGCATGTCGTCCATCAGGACGCGCAACTCGTCGTCGACCACGTCGACGGGCTTGGAGACCTGTTTCAGGATCGGATCGGGGACAACGAGGATTTCGCGCAGGGCCATGGCCGGGGAGTTAGGGTCGCAATACCTGAGCGTCAAGGTAGGAGACGATCTGTCTCAGGCCTCGTCGCCGGCGACCAGCCGCACCTGCGGCGGGGTTTCGGGGGTGAGCTTGGTCAGCGGGCGCACCGCAGTGTCGAGCGGCTCCAGCAGGGCCACGGTCTTGCCCTCGTGGTCGACCTTCAGCTCCTCGAAGCGCCGGGCCTGGGTCAGGACCTGGGTCTCGAGGCTGCCCACGAACTGGTTGTAGCGGGCCACCGCCGCCTCCAGCGCCTTGCCGACCGAGCCCGCGTGGCCGCCCATCACCGCGATGCGCTTGTAGAGCTCGCGGCCCAGCTCGGCGATCTTCTGGGCGTTGGCGGCCTGCTCCTCGACCCGCCAGCCGTAGACCACCGCCTTGCAGAGCGCGAAGAGGGTCGTCGGCGTGACGATCACCACGCGCTTGTCCATGGCCTCGGTCATCAGGTCGGGCGCGCGTTCCAGCGCCGCGGCCATAGCGCTGTCCAGCGGCACGAACATCGCCACGAAGTCCGGCGAGTTGTCGAACTGGTCCCAGTAGGCCTTGGCCGACAGCCCCTGCACATGGGCCCGCACGCTCTGCACATGCCGCAGGCCGCAGGCCTCGCGGCCTGCGTCGTCCACCGCGTCCTGCATCTCCAGGAAGGCGTTCAGCGAACACTTGGCGTCGATGACGAACACCCCGCCGCCCGGCAACTTCACGGTCACGTCGGGCCGCCGACGGCCCTCCTCGGTGTCCGTCGTGGTCTGTTCGTCGAAGTCGTATCGGCGCGCGAGGCCCGCGGCCTCCAGCACATTGCGCAATGTCTGCTCGCCCCAGCGCCCCTGCACGCCCGCGCCCCGGCGCAGCGCCGCCGACAGCTTGCGCGCCTCGTCCTGGGTCGCCGCGGACGCGGTCAGCAGCGCCGCGATCTGTTCCTTCAGCCCGCCGGTCTCCTCGGCGCGGACCTTTTCGGCCAGCGTCACCTGCTCCTGAAACTTCTGCAGCGTCTCGGCCACCGGCTTCAGCTGGGCCTCCAGCCGCGCCTGGGCCAGCTGCTCGCGGTTGTGGATCGCCTCCTCGTTCTTCCGCAGGATCGCCTCGGCCACGCCGGTCGCCGACTGGGTGAGCTGGGCGGTGACCAGGTCGGCCTGCTCGCGCATCATCTCGATCCGCAATTCGGCTGCGTCGCCCCGCCGCCGCTCCTTCAACGCCCAGACGACAGCCGCCACCGCGATGGCGGCCAGGATCAGCGCAAGGATCATAAGCCCGTTCATGCTGTGTTCTTAGCGGGTTAGGTGAGTCGGGGCTAGGCCGGCCGCCGCGCCCGCATGGCCTGCGCGATCGTTCCGTCGTCGAGCCAGTCGAGTTCGCCGCCGACCGGCACGCCGCGGGCCAGCATGGTCACCGAGACGTCGGCCTGGGCCAGGCGGTCGGCGAGGTAGTGGGCGGTGGTCTGGCCGTCGACGGTGGCCGGCAGGGCCAGGATCACCTCGCGCACGCCGGTCTCGGTCGCCCGCTGGACGAGGCCGTTCACCCGCAGCGCCTCGGGACCCACGCCGTCGAGCGCCGACAGCAGGCCCCCCAGCACGTGGTAGCGGCCGCGGAAGGCGCTCGCCCGCTCCATGGCCCAAAGCGCGCCCACCTCCTCGACCACGCAGATCAGGGTCGGGTCGCGGTGGGCGTCCGAGCAGATGGCGCAGGGGTCCATGGTGTCGAGCGAGCCGCAGACCGAGCAGACCTTCACCCGCGCCGCGGCCTCGGCGAGCGCATCGGCAAGCGGGTTCAAGAGCTGGTCGCGCTTCTTCAGCAGCGCCAGCGCCGCGCGCCGGGCCGACCGCGGCCCCAGCCCCGGCAGCTTGGAGAGCAGGCTGATCAGCCGCTCGATCTCGGGTCCGGCGGAGGCGGCCAAGTCAGCTCGCCAACATGGCGGCGAACCCCGCGGCGGCGATCGGCAAGCTGCGCATCAGAACTTCGGCATCCCGGGAAGGTTCAGCCCTGCCAGCGGCCCGGCCGCCTTTTGCATCAGCTCGGCCTGGCGCTGGTCCAGTCCGCGCTTTGCATCCGCATGCGCCGCCACGATCAGGTCGCCCAGGATCTCGCCCTCGCCGGGCGCCAGCAGGCTCTCGTCGATGTCCACACGCTGCAAGACGCCGGCGCCGGTCAGGGTCACCTTCACCACCCCGCCGCCGGCGGTCCCCAGGATCACCATGCCGGCCAGCTCGGCCTGCCCGTCGGCCAGCTTCTGCTGCATGGCCTGGGCCTGTTTCATCAGGGCGCCGAAATCCTTCATCGCACTCTAGTCCTCGTCCTCGTCACCGACCGTGGTCTCGTCGTCCGCTGCGGCGGCCTCGGGCACGGGCAGCGTCCGGACGCCCACGATCTCTGCCCCCGGGAACGCCGCCATCACGGCGACCACGAACGGGTCCTGCTCGATCTCCGCGCGGGTGGCCTTCTCCTCGCGTTTCTGGCGTTCCCACAGGCTCTCGGCGCCGCCGCCGCCCTGGGTGGTCAGGAACCAGCGCTCGCCGGTCCATTCCTTCAGGCGCGCGACCAGACGCTGGGCCAGGTTGGCCGGCGCGCCGGGCGCGGCCTCATATTCGATCGCCCCGGGCCGGAAGCTGATCGGCCGGACGAACCGCTCCACGTCCAGCTTCAGCGAGATGTCGCGCCGCTTCTCGATCAGCGCCAGCATGTCCTCGAAGGTGTTGAGCACCGCCACCGGCTCGGTGGAGGCCTGCGGCTGCGGCGCCGCGAAGCCCCGCGCCACGGCGGGTTGCCCGCCGCCCGAAGCCGCCGCGCCACCACCGCCAGACGGGCCGCCGCCTTGCGGAGCCGCGCCACCGCCGCCCGGCAGCGCGTCGCCGGCCTGCAGCCGTTTCAGCGCCTCCTCCGGCCCCGGCAGGTCGGCCGCATAGGCCAGCCGGATGATCGCCATGTCCGCCGCCGCCGCAGCGTCCGGCGCGCGCCGCACTTCCTCGTAGGCCTTCAGGGTGAGCTGCCAGAGCCGCGACAGGATCCCCGCCGACACCGCCGCCCCCACCGCCGCCAGCCTTGCCGCCTGTTCCTTCGGCATGATCAGCGCCTGCGGCCCGATCGCCTTGGCGACCGAGGCGCCATGGGTGTGGTCCAGCAGGTCCAGCATCACCTGGTCGGGATTGGCGCCGTAGCCATAGAGGGTGCGGAAGGTCTCGATCGCCGGCCCCGCCTCCCCGCGCATCACCTGCTCGAACAACGAGATGGTCTGGGCGCGGTCGGCGAGCCCCAGCATGTCGCGGATCGTCGTCGCGGTGACCGTCATCCCCGGATCGGCCTGGACGATGGCCTGGTCCAGCATCGACTGGGCGTCCCGGACCGAGCCCTCGGCCGCGCGGGCAATGAGCGTCAGCCCCTCAGCCTCCACCCGCGCGCCCTCGGCCTCGGTGATCATCTCCAGGTTCTTGATGATGACTTCGGGCTCGACGCGCCGCAGGTCGAAGCGCTGGGTGCGCGACAGGATGGTCACCGGCACCTTGCGGATCTCGGTGGTGGCGAAGATGAACTTGGCGTGCGGCGGCGGCTCCTCCAGCGTCTTCAGGAGCGCGTTGAACGCCCCCGTCGACAGCATGTGCACCTCGTCGATGATGTAGACCTTGTAGCGCGCCTCCACGGGCGCATAGCGCACCCCGTCCAGGAGGTCGCGCATGTCGGCCACGCCGGTGCGGCTGGCGGCGTCCAGCTCCAGCACATCCATGTGCCGGCCCTCGATGATCGCCTTGCAGTGCCGCCCTTCGACGGTGAGGTCGAGCGTCGGCTCGTGCACCGTGTCGGTCTCGTAGTTGAGCGCGCGGGCCAGCAGCCGCGCCGTCGTGGTCTTCCCCACGCCTCGCACGCCGGTCAGCATGAAGGCGTGCGCGATCCGCCCCGACGCGAAGGCGTTCTTCAGCGTCCGCACCATGGCCTCCTGGCCATAGAGGTCGTCGAAGGTCCGCGGCCGATACTTGCGTGCGATGACGGTGTAGGCGGCCGAACTGTCGTCGCTCAGCGTGGGCTTGCCGCTTGGGGCCGCCGCCTCGCCAAAGATGTCCTGCGCGTTCGGGTCGCGCTCCGCGGGCGCCTCGGGCGCGGCGTCATCCTCACGCCAGGGCGGCGGCTCGTTGGCAGCAGGATCGTCTACGTCGGCCATGGCCACATCTAGGGCCTCTCACCCCGAAGTGGAAAGCCCGCGCACACGTTGAATCTGGCGAAAGGGTGGAGACCGAACGGCGACCCGGAACGGAATTCGTTGTGGCTGCTGCCTTCCGGCCCTGACCAGGTTGGCGAAGCGTCCGCCCGCCGCCGATCTCCGAGCGGGCATATGGCGGATCGGGAGCGGGGAGGCAAGTGGGCCAACCCCGCCGCGACGCGATAGCTCCACTCGGCAGGTTTGCAGAACTTCTAGGCAAAGACGCTGATTGAGATGCCCGCGCGCTCCCCATATCACCAACTCAGGCGGGCGTCCGGCGCGCCGATCCAGCAAAGGTCACTTCCCGTGTCGGCAACCCACAGCGCCCTTCGCGCCGCCAAGCCAGCGCCCCGCCGGTCTCCGAACCGTCAGCGGCTGATCGCGCGGGTGTGGGTGTGGACCATCGGCCTCTCGGGCGCCGCCTTCGTGATCCCGCACTTCATGCTCTGACGGCGCGGCAAGGCGGCCTACTCAGCCGCCGGCTCCAGCTTGTCCTGGGTCCGGAGCTCGAAATCGCTGGCGTCGTGGCGCTCGCGCAGCTGGCTGGCCGGGTCGCCCTGCAGGCGGTTGACTATCCGGCCGCGCTTCACCGCCGGGCGCGCGGCGATCTGGTCTGTCCAGCGCTGCACGTTCTTGTAGTCGGCCACCTGCAGGAACTCGCCGGCCTCATAGACCAGGCCCTTGGCCAGCGCGCCGTACCAGGGCCACGTCGCCATATCGGCGATGCTGTACTCGGATCCGCCCAGGTACTCGCTCTCGCCCAGCCGGCGGTCCAGCACGTCCATCTGGCGCTTCACCTCCATGGCGTAGCGGTCGATGGCGTATTCGATCCTGGTGGGCGCGTAGGCGTAGAAGTGGCCGAACCCGCCGCCCAGGAAGGACGCTGAGCCCATCAGCCACATCAGCCACGAGATGGTCTCGGCGCGGGGCCCGGGCTCGGTCGGCAGAAATGCCCCGAACTTCTCGGCCAGGTGCAGCAGGATCGCGCCCGACTCGAAGACCCGGATAGGCTTCGGCCCGCTGCGGTCCAGCAGCGCCGGGATCTTGGAATTGGGGTTCACCTCCACGAAGCCCGAGCCGAACTGCTCGCCCGAGCCGATGTTGATCAGCCAGGCGTCGTACTCCGCGCCGGTGTGGCCCGCCGCCAGCAGTTCTTCGAACATCACCGTCACCTTCACCCCGTTTGGCGTGCCCAGCGAATAGAGCTGGAAGGGGTGCTTGCCGACCGGCAGCTCCTTCTCGTGGGTCGGGCCGGCGGTCGGGCGGTTGATGTTGGCGAACCGGCCCCCGTTCTCCTTGTTCCAGGTCCAGACCTTCGGCGGGACGTAGTCGGCGGCTTCGGACATCGGTCAGGGCTCCTGGGCGAGACGGCGCGGCGAAGACCTACCTGAGGGCTGGTGACGGACTTCGCAAGGGCGGGCCGGCGCCCTATGTAGCCAGGCCATGCCCCTAGACGCCTTCCAGAACACCTTCGCCGGCAACCCGCTCGACCGCGCCAGCGACCGGCGCGGCGACGCCGCCTGGCTCGCCGGTCAGCTGGCCGCGCCGGACTCCCTCGGCATCGCCGTCTGGAACGGCCGCCCGCTGGTCGAGCCCTCCAAGGACGGCGGCCTGCAGATCGCCTACCTGCCGGCCAGGCTGGTCGCCGACCTCGCCCAGGGCGACGAGCGGCTGCTGTTCCTCGGCCTGTGGAAGGACAGCGCCGTCTTCGCCGTCGACCTGGAGGGCCCGGCCGATCCCAGCGACGGGCCGCTGGAGGGCATGGGCACGTTCGAGGACCTGCGCGCCGTGGCGCTGAAGCTCGTCCCCACCGAGGCCGCCATCGTCGCCACCGCCAAGCAGATGTTCGAATGGCGCCGGCGCCACGGCCACTGCGCCAACTGCGGCCAGCCCTCCCAGGCCATGGACGGCGGCTGGAAGCGCAAGTGCGCGGCCTGCGACCTCGAGCACTTCCCGCGCACCGACCCCGTGGTGATCATGCTGCCCTACCACGGCGACCGCTGCATGCTGGGCCGCCAGGAGATCTGGCCCAAGGGCATGTTCTCCGCGCTCGCCGGCTTCCTGGAGCCCGGCGAGACCATCGAGGAGGCCTGCGCCCGCGAGCTCAACGAAGAGGCCGGCCTGCACGCCGTGAAGGTCCGCTACCACTCGACCCAGCCCTGGCCCTATCCCTCCTCCCTGATGATCGGCCTGATCGCCGAGGTGGAGGACGAGGAGGGGACCCCCGACCAGACCGAGCTCTCCGAAGTCCGCTGGTTCACGCGCGACGAGGCCCGCAAGCTGATCGCCGGCCAGATCGAGGGAACCTTCGCCCCCCAACCCATGGCCATCGCCCACCAGCTGATCAAAGCCTGGGCGGAAGAGGGGTAGCACGCCGCCGTGCGCCGTTTCCCTCCCTTAATGGGGAGGGACAGGCCGTCGGAGACGGCCAGGGTGGGGCACTCTCGTCCAAGCTCGACGAACCGCGGTTAGCGGAACTTGTTGCGGAAAGCACAAAACAAGAACTTATTCCGCCCATGCGCCCCGAGATCCAACGCGCCCGCGAACTTCGCCGCAACATGAGCGAGCCCGAAATCATTCTCTGGTCCCGCCTGAGACGGCTCCGCGACCGAGGCTTCCATATCCGTCGCCAGGCGCCGTTTCACGGCTATTACCTGGACTTCGTCTGCCATACGCGACGGCTGGTGGTCGAGGTGGACGGCAGCCAGCACGGCCAGGACGTCCAGGCAGACCATGATGCGGTCCGGGACCGGATCTTAGCGCGCAAGGGCTATCGTGTGCTGAGGTTCTGGACAGGCGAGGTCAGGCGCGATCTCAGTGCAGTCATGGAGAGAATTTTGCAGGCGCTTGAGGCGGCGCCTCGAGTCCATGAGAAAAGCCAATCGTCGAGCGCCCAGCTTGAGGCGTGCGCAACCCGCTACATCGCTGACGTTTTAGTCCAGCTACATCCCTGACAGTCTCCGGCTAGGTTTGGTTGGTCGCCTGGGTCCTGGGCGGCCGCCCAGGACCCAGGCGGGCGAGGTTTCCGGTGTATTGGTCGATGAGGCCGACCGGCACGTCGGCGTATCGGACGAGCCAGTGACCATCGCTGCGCCGTGCGATGCCGACGGTTTGTCCGGCGATCGCTTCGGAGAGGAACTGCAAGGTCCCGTTCCACTTGATCTCGCCGCTGGTGCGGACCCGGCGGAGCTGTTCATCTGGGCCGTAGGCAGGATCGCCGGGCGGCGCTCGGAAGGGCGTGTCGGACGGCCGGTAGAGGCTGGCCGGCGGGCGCTGGTGCAGGGCTTCGTGCGGACGCTCGTGGTTGAACTCCTGGCGGAAGGCGTCGAAGCGGGCCTGCTGCTGGGCGGCGTCGGGGCTGGGCGGCTCGCAGGCCTCGGGCTTGAGCGTGCCGTGCATGCGCTCGTGACGGCCGTTCTGCTGCGGCTGGCCGGGCCATATCCGCTCCAGCACGATGCCCATCCGCGCCCAGCGGGCCGACAGCCGGGTCAGGCCGCCGGCGCCGCTCGAGGCGAACGGCGAGCCGTTGTCGCTGCGGATCGCGGCGGGCAAGCCATGCGCCTTGAACAGCCGGTCCATCTCCGCCTCGACCGCCTCGGTGACCGGCTCGACGATCCGCACGCTCAACAGATAGCGGCTGAAGGCGTCGGTGACCGTCAAAGGATCGCAGCGAACGCCGTCGCCGGTCCTGAACCAGCCCTTGAAGTCGATGCACCAGGCGTCGTTGGGCGCTTCCACCGCGGCGAACGGCCGATCCATCGTCAGCGGCCGGCGTCGCCGCCGGCGCGGCTGGCTCAGGCCTTCGCGGCGCAGGATCTCCGCGGCCGTCGAGGCGCAGGGCAGCGCCAGCTGCGGCTCCCTCTGCGCCAGGATCGCCAGCAGCTTCTTCGGCCCCCAGTACGGCTTGCGCCGGCGCAGTTCGATCAGCCGCGCCACCGCCTCCGCGCCCGTCGCATGACCATGACGATGCGGCGCCCGCGACCGTTCTTCCAATCCCGCCGGGCCCTCTGACAAATACCGCCGCCTCAGGAGATGGCCGGTCTGCCGCGATATCCCGTAGCGCTCGCAAAGCACCGTCATCGGCTCTTCTCCTCGAAGACAGTCCGAGACGAACTTCATCTTCTGATCCATCGCTGACGTTTCTTCCCAGGGCATCGACAGGTCTCCACCTGCCGGCCGGGCTAACTGTCAGCGATGTATCCGGACTAAACTGTCAGGGATGTACCCGGGTCAGACC
>Ga0307517_10001403_pt1 | contig 40468 bp, 13 predicted proteins | sample 23_EM_MG_FD_194515 | JGI IMG/M metagenome (GOLD analysis project Ga0307517, IMG submission 194515) | Populus trichocarpa ectomycorrhiza microbial communities from riparian zone in the Pacific Northwest, United States - 23_EM | ecosystem: Host-associated > Plants > Roots > Unclassified | place...
CCCAAATTTTAATTCATTCTTCATTTATTTCATTTTACTTGTTTTTCATCATTATTATTTTTTCATCATCATTTTTTTTTATCCTTTTCAGTAAATAAAATAATAATAATAATTAAAATAAAAGGATCAAAATTTGGGTTATGACAAAAAGATACCTTGTAAACTTTTAGTTTGATTCAATAATCAGATTGAAAGCTATGTATAATAAAGTAAAACTGATTGGTTTGTAATTTTTCATCAAAAAATTAAATTTCTTCATTCCATTCTTGCATAAATCACATTAGTCATTCTTCTTGATCCTTGAAACCATTTTCTTATTCCCATAATATGTTTTTTGAAATAGTAATAAGTTCTCATTGGCATAACCAATCAGATGGAAGTGTCACAACATTCTCTTTCCTGTGGTCCAGTATGTGTGCACGGTGGCGTAGTGATTGGACTCCGATAGAAATTTTTCTTTTCCTCCCTCATTTCTCTCTTTTCACCTCGAGTTTCATGCCAACCCTTCCAAAAATTAAATGCATCATATTAATTTGTATTTGTATTGATTTTGGACTTTATTCTTTTGATTGCTATTTGTTTTGCTTTTAATCCTTTTTTAGGTTGATTTCTTTTTTAATTTCATCCCTTAATATTTTATTTTATTTTATTTTTATATCCAATTTATTCCTTATTCTTTTTTTTTTTTTTTTGTTTTTTTATTATTTTATTGATTTATTTATTTTTTCAATTTTGTACCTCAATATTTTATTTCATTTAGTTTTTGTATCCAATTTGGTCTTCATTCTTTTGGTTGCTATTTTTTTTATCCTTTTATTGATTTATTTTATTTTTCAATTTAGTCTTTCATTATTTTATTTCATTTAGTTTTTATATTAAATCTGGTCATCATTCATTTGATTACTATTTGTTTTGTTTTTTAATTTTGGATGATTAAGAATTTTGCTTCATGATTTTTTCATGTTTGCCCTCTATGGGGTAATCCTGATCTCATGACCTAAGTCACGGGTTTCAAAAATTAACTTGGTTTAACTTCGATCTTTTTTAGGTCCTTTTTTTTAAATTGATTTTTTTTTCAATTTCATCTTTTGACATTAAGTTATTGGACCTTGAGTTACGTGATTTTTTATGTTTTTTTTTGTGAGGTTATCCTAATCTCATATCTTAGGTTATGGGTTAGTCAAGATAATACAGGTTGACTCTAGGTTTCTTTATGTTTTTTTTAATTGATTGTTTTTAATTTTTCCTTTCATCATTTAGGTTGCTTAAGAGTAATTAACCTTCATTGTTATATTTATTTTTTCTATACAGGGTTATCTCAGTCTCATGAATAAGCCTCGAATTTAGCATTATAACTTGAGTAGGGTTTTTTTTATATATTTTTTCAATTCATCTTTCAACGTTTGATTTGCTAGTAATTGAGCTTATATTTATTTTTATTTTTCTCTTTATGAGTTTATCTCATTCTCATTCAATTTTTATTTTATTATCAAATAAGATCGTTGAAACCTTTTAAGAATATTTAAAGGGTATCTTTTCATAATATTGGATGGAGTTCATTTTTGGCAAGATGTCATTTTTTCAATTAGTCATTGGCCTTTTTTATTTTATTTTTATTGTTGTTGGCTTTTAAATCATGAGATTATTAAACCTATTTGAATCAATAACTCGGGTCCTAATTTTTTATTACTCCTTTAAAAACACTATCATTATTTAGGCTTTTTTTTATTTTAAGAGAAATTCAACACATCCCACGGTATATTGTGAGCCACCTATCTAGTTTGCAATTAAAGCTAGTACAATGATAAGTCCTAAATAACCAAGAAAAATTAGAGCAACAAAAAAAATAGTTGATACCTTTCCATACCATTTAAATTGATTTCATTTCTTAAATAATTATATTACAAATGGATGTTTAGATGGACCTTATTTAAATGTTTTTTATTAATTTTATTTTACAAGAAATATGAGTTGTGACTGGAATATCGTTTTGCTAAATATTGCTTGACCTCATAAAATAAAGCGAGAAATAAACATAAAATTTAGCTTTATCAGTACAAAATGCAATAATATAATTCTAAACACATTATAATATAAATTTATTTTCTAATAAACTTGAGAGTCAACATTATATTTTTAGCTTGTCCCTTTTAAAACGTGTCAAAACATTGTATATATGCAATTTTATATTTTTTATTATCAAGGTTTTTCTTCCTTATTTGAGAAATTAAATTTCTTGATTTTCATGAAAAAACTTGAACTAAAAATTGTTAGCACTTGGATGAGATTGAATTTGCACTTGGTAATAAAGAAGACATATTTGAATAAAAAAGTTTTGACTATGAAAATTTAAAATTTCCCCGTGATAATTATTTATTTGTTTGTTCTATTCTTAGGCTTAATTAACTTCATAATAATGCTAAAAAGGAGAGGATAAATGTTATTAAAAAAAGAAGAAGCAAACTTCAAATATATTACAAAGCATTATCAATTTTGTACTTAAATTATTTTTTAATAAATTTTACAGTTAAATTGTTTTAATTTCTTAATTAAGCATTTATGTTAAAATATTCAATATCCAGTATAAACAAATATTGACAAAAAGTCTTTAAAATACATGAAAGTTCTTAATTCAAAATTTAAAGTAAAATTGATATAAGAAATTATTTAGAGATACACTGAAACTAGCCATATATTGTATTTTTAAGGTTTGTCCATAAAAGAAATACACAAGAAGGCATACCTTCCTTGAGATGTATTGATACGCTAGTTTAATTAAATTATTTAGATTTCTTTATACATTTTAGTATAAAAAGTAACTAGATATCTGTTGTGTTTTGTCCAAATCCGTATATTACTTGGCTTTTCTACCGCCTGAATATTTTCTGCTCGGAAAAAAAGTTTTTTTTTTTAACCATCCTTTCCTGTTTACATAAACTCTTACAAACCCTTAAAAAATAAATAAAGTCTAAGCAATTATTATAGGGATCAATTACTACATGAATGAATGTCATAATTTATTAGGGATTGAAAGTTTATAATTTAAAAAGTTGGAGGACCAAACTATATATTTAGTCTCACATTTAGAAAAACCATCTTTTTTGTCATGTTTTTCATTTTAGTCCTTTATTTTTAAATCTTGTTCTTTCTTAATCAATATGTTTTAATTGATCTTTAATTTAGATCGGTATGATAAAAAAATTATAAAAAAAAAAGAAAAAGACAAATCGGAAATCCCCTTAACGAGAAAATTAGCCTGTCTTTTAGAATATTTCTTAATGTATTAGAAAATTAACATGGAGACGTCCAATGGACCAATGAAGACTGAAGAGTCTGTACAGGGAGTGAAGCCCAAAATAGCGTACAAGAGCAAAGGTGACCTTTACATCGCCATGGCTAATCTTTTTCTTACCTTCAAGATTTACTATATTTATAATTGAAAATGCGGATGAAATTATATTTTTTTTAAATTAAAAAAATTATTAAATTTATTTTAATTTTTTTAAATTTTTTTAATAGATTAATTTTAAAAATAAAAAAAATATCATTTTAGTATATTTTTAAATAAAAAACATTTTAAATTATAATTATTACCACAACCCTAAACAAAAACAAAAAGTTTTAACAGCACGAAAGACGACCTCTCCTCCTGCTGCAACTAGTGGTTCGGAATCTTTTACGTAGAAGAAGCAAACAAATTGGGGGATACATCAACTTCTCTATTTTTATTAAGGATATAATGACTGTTATTAAACCCGATCAACTTGTTTATTTTTATTAAAGATATAATGACTGTTATTAAACCCGACAAGTTAAACTAGAACTTGGCCTGGTTTGAGTTTTAAAAAAATTAATGATAATTGATTCGGTTAAATTTGTACAACCTTATCTAATATATCTGGTTAAAAACTAATTTAATTTTTATAAAAAAATCAAAATATATTTTTTGATTTTTTATAAAAAAAATTAAAATAAAATTATTTTAATAAATACGAGTTCACTGTTCAACTCATAACTTATATCATAAATTAAATCATAAACAAATCAGGTGTAATAACTTGTACACAACAAGTTTTGGTTTAATTTTATGGTTTGAGCACTTCTACTAGTAATTGGTAATAAATAATGAAGATCTTCTAATTTGTTGAAGTTCTTGGTTTTTCCTCTCTCTCTCTCTCTCTCTCTCTTAAACCTCTGTGAATGATGACAACATTCAAAACATGCCCAGGTTAATTCGAGGGCAGCAAAAATATAAGCCAATCTGTCTTTCCCGGTGACCTTAGGAAAGTCTAAGGAACCGGTGGTAAACATCCGGTCACAAGCAACGATTGGACTTGTAAAATTTTCCGATCCTTCACTGAATAGCATCAAACGTTCTGTCATCTAACAATTATGTTGCTTTGATTTGGATTTTCCACTAATATTACATTCCATTAAGTTGTTTTCATCATTCTTCCAAAAATAAAATAAAAAAGAAAAAAAAATTGCTTCCAGCATGATATACATTTACATGTACATATATAATAAAGTTATTTTCATCGTTATCATACAACGAAAAACTATTCAGTACATCGGAAATTGCACTCCTTTATATCTCTGACAAAAACATGAAAATCCTATATTTTTTTATATAAAATAATAAGGAAATACAATTACTGATGTACACAGTAATTTCTTATAAAACAATAAAAATAAATTAAATTATTAGCATCCGTCAAATAACACATCTTATATATATTAATTATATCCTTAATTAAACAAAGAAACAAAGCGAAATCATGGATATGTATATATATAATCCAAAACCCCATTAATTTTGTCGAGTAGCAATATAGTTAGCAAAATGGTATAATGGGGCAGCCTTGACATGATCGAAGAAAGCAAGACCTTGATTGGCTTCATCGACCAATTGGGCAGCAAATTTCTTGGCCTCGTCTATGCCCATCAGCTTGGGGTAGGTCGCCTTGTCACTCGCCAGATCCTTTCCGGCTGTCTTCCCCAGTTCCTCTGAGGACTTGGTCACATCCAGTATATCATCCACCACCTGAAACAGCAACCCGATAGACCTAGCATATTTCCTAAGTCTTTCGACACTTGTAGCATCTGCACCTCCCATTATCGCCCCACAAACAACCGCTGCCTCTAAGAGCTTTGCTGTTTTATGGACATGAATATACTCCAATGTGCTCAAACTCACTTCTTTACCTTCACTGTCAATGTCCACAATCTGACCTGCCACAAGACCTTTTGATCCAACTGTTGATCCAAGCTCAGCAATGGCTTGGACCACACGGTCCGATGAAACATTCTTGGTGTTCCTAGCTACGTGCTCAAAGGCAAGTGATAGGAGTGCATCGCCAGCAAGAACTGCAGTATCTTCGCCGAATATTTTATGACTTGTGGGCTTACCTCGTCGGAGATCATCGTTGTCCATACAGGGAAGATCATCATGGATTAATGACATGGTGTGGATCATCTCCAGTGCACAAGCCGCTGGCATTGCTAACCCCTCATCTCCTCCCACTAATTCACACGAAGCAATGCATAAAATTGGACGTACACGCTTTCCACCCGCGAGCAGAGAATATCTCATGGCTTCATTGATTTTCTGGGGATGTTGCAAGGGTACTGCCTCATCTAGTGCTTTGTTCACTTGATTTGCCTTGTTGATCATGTACTCCTTAAATTCGAATGCTGGCAAAGGGACCTTCTGTGACTTGTTGCCCACTTCTTGGGATTGAAATGACTGTTTGAAAGATGGGCTTGCAACATAGGTGGCTTGAATTTTCAAGGGCACAAATTTGAGGTGGCCTAATGGGGTTCTTGGCTGGTTGTTTATAAGGCCATTGATGGGTTTTTTGAGGAGAAGCGAATTGTCATAGAAAGAGATTGTTGAAGAGAAGGCCATGACTGAGATGTGATTTTGGGAGAAGGTCAGAGCTAGGGACTATTAATGAGATAGGTTCTCAAGAGGATTGTTGATGATGAGTGCTGTATTTACATGGTAGAAGATGACTGGAAAAGATGCTGATTTAGCATGGCTTCTAAGTAATGATTATTCCTTTTTATATGGCTTTGGACCCTTGTGACTGTACTCTTGGCTTCATTCGCATGCTCCTAAAGGCATCAAAAGGTTTGGTTTTAATTTTTTTTATTATTGAGATTTGGAATTTTATTATAATTAAAATATGATTGATGATTATTTGCTTATGCTTTAAGGGGAAGGCTGTAAAAAACTATCTTTTTTATGAATATATTAGTTAAGATATCATAATTTCAACAGAATGATCTAGTAATTAAGAAAGCCTTTTCATTCCCTTTTCTTGATATCCTCTCCTAAATTTCCAAGAAAATTTTTTTGTTTAAAATTAAATTTTTTATGTTTTTAAATTGTTTTGAAATACTAGTATTAAAATTTATTTTTAAAAAATAAAAATAATATTATTTTAATATATTTTTTAACAAATCGCTACTCGTTCTCAAACATCCTTTAAATCTGAAAACTAGAATATAAGAAAAACAGTCAATTATTCTGAATGCACTGAAGATGCAATGCAGTTTTAGTTTTAAGATCGTCTAAAATAACAGGTATTTAAGAGTGTAGTTGCGATTGCTTTTCAAAGTGTTTTTCATTCAGAAATGCATCAAAATAGTATATTTTTTATTTTTTAAAAATTATTTTTGACACCAGCGCATCAAATAATTTGAAAACACTAAAAAATAATATTAATTTAAGTAAATAAAAAATTAATTTTTTAAAAAAAATTTAAAAAAATATTTTTGAAACATAAAAATAAACATCTTAATCTTAATAGACACTAAGAACTATAATACATTAATTAGAATTTTGTTATCAGTAAAATCCAAACAAAAAAAAATGTTCATTTATTTTGGAGGCTGGTCAGCATCTCTCCTACATTTAAAACGTATCAAAGTTGTTGTTTTCTTTCTATGAATTATTGCATGGAGAAAGAGAGAAAAAACACGTAAATGTAGACAATTGCTGAGTGAACGAACCACGTGCATTGCATTCTTCTTCTTTTAAACGAGATACACTCACTTACTTTTTGACACCACGATAATTTGGATTGCAAATTATCAAGTTTCTGTTTTTTTCTTTCTTCATGAGTTGACTTGTTTTACTGTTTAAGAAATTTATTGATTTCTTTCTATTTTAATAAGATTTTTAAATTATTATGCAGAGTATACCAAATAACTTTCCAGCATGTTAATAATTAGTAACAGACTAGACACTTAGCTTGCACCGTACTGTACGCAAGATCAATTTTTTAAAATCCTAAAAAATAATATTAAAATGTCATAAAGCCAAAAAAAAAAAAAACTAATGCGTGTGAGATGAAATATTTTAAAGCAATAAAATATATGATTATATATTTTTAAAAAATATATTAAAATGATGATATATTAAATTAATTTATAGTCATTAAAGTTAATCAATGAATTCTATTATTTAAGGCATAAGACATGATACCATAATAATATAATAGAATATAAATCAAAATAAAAAAAAATTAAAATCCTAAAAAATAATATTAAAATGTCATAAAGCCAAAAAAAAAATCTGATATGTATTAGATAAAATATTTTAAAGCTATAAAATATACGATTATATATTTTTAAAAAATATATTAAAATGATGATATATTAGATTAATTTGTAATCATTAAGGTTAATCAATGAATTCTATTATTTAAGGCATAAGACATGATACCATAATAATATGATAGAATATAAATCAGAATAAAAAAAAAACTCATTACAAATCAACCAAATATTGTAGTCTCGATATTGAAACAATATTCGATTAAAAAAAATAACTCAAGTAAACATAGATTAGTGGCATATATTATGTCGCATGTTGATAGTGTTTTTAATATAAAAAAAGATATTCAGACATAGCATTTTTTTTAAAAAAGGAAAATTTAAGATCCAGGTTATTGACCTAACAGAATTCAATAAGTCTGATTAATTTAATATATAATAAAAATATAAAGATGGTTGTTCTTGACCGTTGTGAGTCACCACAAATTTTGTTTGAATATGACTGAGTGGTTTACTTATTGCACACACAAACTTTTATTTTAAAATTATATATATATATATATATATGTTAAAATATCAAATCAATATTTTCTATACATAGCAAAATAAAAACCAAAGGAAGATAAAAGTAAAAAAAACACAGTGTCCAATTAAAGAAATCTTCCCTTAAGGCTAATTAAATTTTATCAAATTGTGTTATGAAAAAGTAAAAATCCAAACATACTCTTAATACTATTGATAGAGTTTTTCTTTTAATAACAATAATGTTTTAGATTGTGGTTGTGGTTGTTTTTTAAAATGTTTTTCGTGTCAAAATGCATCAAAATGATATTTTTTTATTTTTAAAAAATTATTTTTGAGATCAGCGTATCAAAACGATCCAAAACATACAAAAAAATTAAAATTTTTATGGAATACGGTTCAAACCGCGTTCCCAAACGGTGCTAAGTTGTCACCGATTATTTTCATTCACCGAAAATACTGATTTACCCCCAATAAACAAATGAGTTCTCACACTATTCTGATCAATAATGTTCTCTCTTATGTTGCAGTGCTTTTGTCGTATGAATTAGTTTCTGTTAATCTTTAACTCTGTTGTAAGAACATAAAAATTGATAACTATACTGATAGGAGGAGTTAAAATCTAAGTAAAACGACTTTGTTTTAAAAAATAAAAAACAATGTAGTTCAAATGATTATAAAAATAAAAATAATATTATTTTAAATTAACTTGTTTAATTTTATAATTTAGATTTTGAATTTAATGATGATATGAGCTGGATTTTATAATTATGGTTTAAAGAATAAATAATCAATGGACAAGAAAAAATAAAAAACTAACAGTGGAAACATCTAGTTTTTTTTCCAGAGATTTAACGGATTGAAACATTTTATTGGTGGTTTAAAGAGTGTTTGAAAACGCAGATCAACCCGTGTTTTTTAAAAATTCAATTTTAAAAAAAATTAATTTTTTTATGTTTTTGATGTGCTGATCTCAAAAATAATTTTTAAAAAATAAAAAATATTATTTTAATATATTTTAACATGAAAAATACTTTAAAAAACAAATACACTCCCAAACAGGTTTTTAATATCTTTTAACTGTGCTTTATATTTATTTAGTTTGGTGAAAAAACTAATTTTTCCATTTAAAAATCAATTAAATTTAAATACTTGAAATGTATTCTTAGCAAATGCTTAAAATTAGATTAGATTTTTATAAAATCATTAATTCAACAAAATCTATAGGTTATAAAGTTGGATAAAGTTCAAGCAATTATAAAATGAAGAAATGGGAGATTTTTTTTGTAAAACAACAGCTCTTTAATTAATGAAATAGAAACTAAGAACATTTGATAAAACACTAAGAAAATTTCAGCTCATCTCATATGATATAAAAGTAATTTTAAATGATACGAACTTATGTCGAATGATATAAAATAAGATTTTAAATGAAAATAAATGCATAAATATTTGTTTTTTTCCCAACTTAAACGTTACTTCCCGTGCATACCCATTGAAAAGGGACAATGGTGACAAAACCATTCCCATAAACCTGCTTCTATAAATCTTTTGAAAACACGGGTGAATTCGTATTTTTAAAAAAATTAATTTTTTTTGTTAAAATTTTTTTTTATATATTTTGAATCATTTTGATGCGCTGATCTCAAAAATAATTTTTAAAAAATAAAAAAATTATTTTAATATATTTCATGAATAAAAAACACTTTAAAAAATAACTGCAACCTAAACAGCCCTGTTTCGAACTAATCACTCTTTTTATTTTAATATTCTCTTGATTAGACAAATCCAATTTTATTCGTTATTAAATCCAAATGCATACTTGACTAGATAGTGTCCGAACTCTGAAATAATTATTAGTTGGAATATAGTATATAGTTGACCAGAATGCATGCTTGACTTGTTATCACAAGTCAAAGTATTAAACTTGATTTGGCTTAGAACTCAGATTATGAGTTATATAGCTTAATCTGTATTGATTTTAATTAACAAAAAATAATAACATTTCAAGTGTGTTTTTTTTATAAAAAAAACTTTGTTTTGAAAATAAATCTTAAAAAAGCTAAATCATATTTTAACTGGGTTATATCAAATTTAATCTTACTTAATTTAATTTAAATGGTTAACATGTCATTAAATTGACCAATAAAACATAATAGATTTAATAATACCCGTAAAAAAAAAAGAGAAAAAAAAGCAGGATCTTTTGATTATTCGCACATGAACAAAATCCGAAGATACTGATTTTGTATAGGACAACCAAATCCACTTGGATGTGAAATTTTATCACAGTGTTTATCATTGTGGTAAAAATATTGTCCGTTAAAAATTTAAATTTGAAATTTATTTAAAATTAATTATATATATATAAATTATTTTGATGTGAGTATATTAAAAAATAATTATTTTTTAAAAACAATATTTTAATATATTTTTAATTAAAAAATTCTTTAAAAAACAACATTTACAGTACTAATAAACATGCTATACATGAGAACTAGATGTCATGCCCGCATGCTGTCGAAGGCTTATGGCATGCTTGTGCGTTGTCGTGAACTTATGAAAAAAATAAAAAAAATTATACAGAGAAAGACTGTTGCAGTCTACGATATTTTCAAGAAAAAACTACAAAAATAATTTTAGAAAAAAAACATAAAAAAAGCGAAAGGAAAAAAACCCATGTAGGAAACACTGTAGCAATCTATAGTGTTTTGTGAGGAAATATACAGTTATAATTCTCAACTAGCTCAATATTAAAAAAATAAAATTGACAAAGATAATTTTAAAAAAATTCATAACAAAAAAATATGTGGGGAATGACTGTAGCAATCCACAATGTTTTAAAGAAAAAAAATACGAAGCTAAATTCTCAATCAACTTAATATTAAAAAAATAGAAGTAACAAAGACAGTTTTGAAAAAAATCATAAAAAAAAATCATAAAAAAAAGGGAAAAAAGAAGAAAAAAAGACCCATGTAGAGAAATACTATAGCAATCCACAATGTTTTGTGAGGAAAACTACAGTTGTAATTCTCAACCAACTCAATATAAAAAAAAAATCGACAAATATAATTTTGGAGAAAATCATAAAAAAAAACACAAAAACCATGTGGGGAAATACTGTAGTAATCCAAAATGTTTAAAGAAAAAAAATACAAAACTAAATTCTTAACCATCTCAATATTAAAAAAATAAATTCAACAAAGATAATTTTAGAAAAAAAACACTGTAGCAAAGCAAAAACTATATGGAGAAACACTGTACCAATCGACAATATTTCAAAGAAAAAAACTATAAAACTAAATTCCCAACCAGTTTAATAGTAAAAAAATAAAATCGACAAAGATAATTTAAAAAAACATAAAAACAAAAAAATGAAAAAAAAAGGATAATTTTGGAAAAAAATGAAAAAGAAAAAGCATGTGGGGAATGGAAAAAAAAAAAAAACATGTATATTCTCTTTCCCATAATGATTATAAATTGAAATGCATATGAGATTAGAAGTGATTTATTCATTGAATGTACTAAAACAATTATGATATTAAAAGAAAAGGGAAAACATATCATATCTTCAAAGCAGATTTTTTTTCCGAGCCTTTTTCTTTATGTACAAAAAAGCCCTAGCTACTACACTTAGAATCGTTCACGGACGAATCTTAAATTACAGAAAATTAACTTGGTTTAATCTAATTTTTTTTTATTATATAAAAAAGATAAAAATAATATAATTTTTTAAAAAATTTAATGAGTTTGATTGAGTTTTTACTAGGTTTTTCATGGTTGGATTAACCTAAATTATTAATGGGGTTATATTAGATTAATTCTTCTATATTTTACTAAAATGTAATCTAACCTAGGCCCTAAATCATCTACATTAGGAGCCAACTTATCGGACCGGGATTTAAAACAACCAGACAAGAGTACCGTCACTCAACTTCCTCAATCTCATCCTTAACATCTTACCCATCTCCTAATCTTGTACCAAAACATGTTATCAACAAGGTCCATAAAGTTCTGAATTTTTCTCAATCGACCCCTGCTATTGTTATCATTAACTGTTTTGCCATTTCTCTCTGAAAAAGTTCCTATTGGATGATAATCTAATAGAAAATATCAAAGGAAGGACCAAACTGAGAAGTATAAAATCTTAGGAACCCTATAGACAAGCTTCCTACTCTTAGGATGAAATAAGAATTAATCACAATAGAAGGGACTAATATGACGTTTGACCGAATTCAATGTGACAGAAAACATGATCCACTTTTGTTTCTCTTTCCCTCTCTTCTCCACTCCTCTCCCTCCCTTGACAGGGTTTATCTCTTCCCTTCACTTCTCCAAAAGCCACCATCTTTTACACACAATCCCATAAAAAATACGATACTTCTAATGAGACTCTCTTCTTCATTTCTCCTATCTTCTTGTTCCCCTGCCCACAGGCTCAATCCTCTTCTCTTCTCTAAACGACGCCGTTGCCCCATCAAACTCTCTCACTTCCGTTTCAATCTTCTCACCAAACCCAGATTCTTTACAGGTGATTCCATTGTTACTAACCGTAAAATTTTTATCTTTTTAAATTTTAAACTTTGAATTCTGAATTGGGACTATAAAGTTTGAAACTTGGGATTGTGTGAAGTTTCAAAATTTGATTTTGTGTGTAATAGAAAATGGGTTTTTGTTTTTGTTAATTAACATCTGCTTTTAGTTCAGTTTGAGAGAAAATTGAGATTATAAAGTCTGAAACTTCTGATATTGACTGTAGTCTAATGTGATCAACGGCTGGTAATAATCAACTGTATTGAGTGTCGACGTGATTAGTAGGATTTTAGAATATCAATCCAATTAGTTGTTCAGCTGGTGAAAAGATTAGCTGTAACTAAAAAAGGTGTGATTGTTGTAACAAATTTGGCAAAGTAGAATACAATTCAGAGTTTACTTTTCTCTCTAGTTCTTTCTTTCAAAACCATAACTGTCAAGGGATGAAATCGCTAAGTTCTTGAAAAAATTGTACTGAAGCGAGGATCGAAGGGTGAAGTAAAGCTGTAATAACGGTGGAAGGTAGGGTTCTTGAAAATCATGTGAAGCGTATCGAAGCCTGTTAGAGCATCTCTTGATTGCTTTGGATAACTAACTATGCTAATAATTTGAAAATGTTAATTTATGTATAGAAATGTAGTTTTATATGTTAGTTTGTGAATTTGTTGAATAGAAATACGAAGGAATTTAATACTTGTTTCGTTTTAGTGATAAAACTGGATTTTGTTGAAGCTATATTTTAATTTTTGAGTTTGTTTATAGAACTATTTTTGGTAGCTTAATAGCTTTTTTATTGCTTTTTAGTTGCTGTTTCTGCAACAGAAAATGGTGTATTTACTTCCCCAGAAATCGCAAGGTCATTTGATTTTTCTTCAGAAGAACGAATTTACAACCGGTACTGTTTCTTTGACCATACTCTAATTTCATCTTACATTCTGTAAATATATTACTTGATAGATTTTTCATATGCAAATGGTGCTGTGCTTCTTCTAAACGTGTCTTAGCATATGTTCATTCATGGTAACATCATCTAATTGTTGGATGCTAGGTGGGAATCTCAAGGATTTTTTAAGCCAAGTTTTGACCGGGGGAGTGATCCTTTTGTGGTTTCAACAGCTTTTGAGCCACCGCTCAGCTAGGGTGTTGGGGGTGGGGGGGGGGGGGGTTGCCTCACATTAGCTTTTTGCCCTCCAAAGAACAAAATATCAACTGCATGTAGAGTGCAGACACCTAGTTTGTCTCCTAGGCCATCCTTCTAAATGGTAGGTGGAAATTATAACTCACTATGGACATTACACTCCTGTTGATGCACTTCTTATCTATTATTTGATCATTGGATGTGGTTACGTAGTTGTTGCTTTTAAGAATTGTTCTAACTTTCGCTTCATTTTTGGTTAATGAATCAGTTATAGTGAAAAATGGTAGCTGTAGCTGTAGTTGCTATTTATTCGGCATGCAGAGAAGATGTTTGAAGCTTTCTTCAAAGAATAAAAAAGGAAAAAAAGTGAATACCATATCTTTCTGGTTCAAATATAGGGATACAATAACTATGCAAATGAGAAAAAATTTGATTGTAAGATATAAGTGATACAACATGGAATGATTGTCTGAATATAATCATCTAAGGCTTATAGCAAAAGAAAATGCTATAGAGGCCCCTAAACTGCTGACTATATTCTGAATGATGAAGAATTCTGGAGATACATTATTCTTGAAAGTTCCTTGTCTTAAGGAAAGCAAATTTTAAAACCAACAACTAAAGTTAAGATGCATGGATGGAGTGTGTTTATGCACAAGAACACCAATTTTATCAATCACTCTTTTGACTTTTCTGTGAACTTTTCTCTTTGCATATCCCATTAATACTCTGCATCAATGATATGAGAGGCTTTTTTAGCCATCTCATTCTATGTCATCAATGCCATTTTAAATTTCTCCAGAACACGGTATATGCAGAGGATATTACTTTTTTACAGACTTACAACTGCATGATAATGTGCTCTTGATTCTTTTTTAATCAATTTGGAGAACCGAGTTTGAGAAATATTAAGTGGTGTTCTTATTGTATATCACAATTACATTTACATTTTGCCAGCTGTCTGTCTTACTAGTATCGTGTATCAAATCTGCTACCTTTTGAATTTTTTTTTTAACTTGGTAATCTTGTTGGTTAGGATATCATGGTTAGATACAATCGCATGAAGGGAAGACCAACTCTGTGGCTTCCTGGTACAGATCATGCTGGTATTGCAACTCAGGTTTGTTTATGGACTGTCTGTTTATACTGATATTAGTGTATTGACTGATTCTCCTTTTGGGTTGTTTTTAACAGAAAAAAAGTCCATTTTTCACTTAAGCCTTCCATAAAACTATTATCAATATTGGAGATTTCCTTTAACTTTGTTTCCCTAACTCTTTAGTTGCATTTCTTGGAGAAATGAAGATCCCCTCTTAAACTGTTTATATAGGGATCGTATTATATTAGATTTGACTTTTAGGGTATTGATTTTCAGTCTTTCCACTACTTTTCTTGTTGCTTATGTTTTTGGCAATAAGTTTCTGATGAAGTATTGCTTGAATTGCTTGTGTGTTTTGAATTCTCTTTTTGAATAAATGTGCTTCTTTTCTCAGTTGGTTGTAGAAAAAATGCTTGCATCTGAAGGAATTAAGAGAAATGATCTGAGCAGAGAGGAGTTCACAAAACGAGTTTGGGAGTGGAAAGAGAAGTATATACCCCAAACTCGCCCCTGTTTTTTTTCCTTTATGGGATCTATGTTTTCTGATTGACCAAGCATTACCTTCTTCTGTAGTTCACAAAACACACACCTGTTTCTTTTTTTTTCAGCTTTCAATTTCTTGCCATGTGTTTCGGATTCCAAATAAATTGATAGACCACATGTAATCAAAAGAGTAGTTTCAGTAGTTTTGCTGAATTTTGAAGGTTGCTGTTATTATTCAACCTTCAAATTGCTTCTACTGTTATGTTTTGCAGTAGTTTCAGTTATCAGTGCATCCCACTTCCTATGGTGTTTTTATGATTTCTTGTCTTGTTATGCTTTTAGATATGGTGGAACTATTACAAATCAGATTAAGAGACTCGGCGCTTCCTGTGATTGGACTAGAGAGCATTTCACCCTTGATGAACAGCTAAGTCTTAAGGCAGTTTTCTTACTGGCAGAAGTAGAACAGTGGCCAATCTAGAAAACTGTATCTGAGTGGGGATAGTTTATGGGTAGTGTTAAATTGCTAGCAAAGGGTGCCACATCTCTCTCTCTCTCTCTCTTCTGGTCTTTATTTGACTTCCATTTGGAGAGCTCTTCATTTAATTGTGCCTGAAAAGCACTTTTGATATGCTTAACTGCATTTATCAGATAATCTTTTATTCTGACACCATGCCTTCTAATTTTGCAGAAGCTGTGATTGAGGCATTTATCAAGCTTCACGAGAAAGGTCTAATCTATCAAGGTATTGAACTTTTTGAGCTCTTTTTTTTTCCGACTAAAGGGGAAAGGGGGGGATCCATGTTCTTGCAGTCTGATCCTGGTTACAAAGTTATACCTGTTCATTGGTGCTAAAGAGTAGGGGGCTGCTTTCTTCTTCCTTCTTTTTTTCAATTTCTAGGCTTTCAGTTTGTGTATTTAACTATGCACTGTATCCTATATTTAGGATATTAAACAGTCGTTTAGTTATTGTGATAAGTGGTTCCCTAAATTCATGTTTTCTTCTAGGCTCTTACTTGGTTAACTGGTCTCCTAATCTGCAGACTGCTGTTTCAGACTTGGTATGCTATTTTTGGATTCCAGCCTCAATTGATTTTCCATTATTGTTACAAATAATATAGTTTGACATAAGTTCTTTTTATTTGTGCTTAGGAAGTAGAATATTCTGAAGAACCTGGCGCTTTATATCACATCAAGTATCGAGTTGCTGGACAGTAAGTATTGGAGATTTACGCTTGTACTATTTCTTTATTTCCTCTGTAAGTATATGATGTCTAGCAGATCTTCAATGAAAATTAGTACCACTTTGTTTTTACTCATATAACATATTCTTGACTATCTGGGTACAGCGTTAGTGCTATGTGAACTTGTCAATGTTGCCACAGCTTACTAGAAGATTGCTTCTGTATGCATATTGCAATTTTTATATTTCTTCCTTTTGTAGGAGTGACTTCTTGACAGTAGCAACAACACGGCCTGAGACTTTATTTGGTGATGTAGCTATTGCTGTGAATCCCAAGGTAGGGGCATTTTATGTAATCTACATGAACTCTTTAAACTATTATATCAGGATGCAAATAACAAATTTTTTGGATTGATTATTTAGATCCTTAATTTAAGGAACATGCCTTATCATTATATATAGGTTAATAAGTACCAACATGGTGTTAAGCTATCCAAAAATTTGATAATCTTTATGATTAGAAGCTTGTGAAACATTGACAATAATTTCATTTCATCTAATTCATACCTGCCATTATCACTGAAAAAAAGAGAGATAACTATCAGCTAATTCTTATTATTGTTTCAAGATTTTTGAAGATCAGACAGTATGGTGTTAATGTTCATTGTGACAAAGCATGCAAGCCCTCTAACTAAACCTCAGGGCTTTCATTCTGTAATTTCAGTGTGGACTTTATTTACTGAATCATTTTGTGGTAAAGCATATCCACACATTCTTTAGTCACAGTATATCATTGTATTTAATAGAAAAAAAAGAAGATGAAATAGGTGTAGCAGTATTCTCTTTCTAGCGGTATAGCTGAACCACCTGCATATATAAACTACTCATGGTATGTACAGTTTGGGCGTGGCTCAGATATCATAAAATCTCCTGCCATTTAGTTGGTTGTGTGAGTGTGTGGTACATGCTCTTATATGTATTCTTAGGAGATTCTGGCAAATTCTGACAGCTCAATATATTATATATTTGATAAGCAGGATGACCGCTATTCTAAGTTTATTGGAAAGATGGCAGTTGTACCCATGACATATGGCCGCCATGTACCTATCATCGCTGACAGGGTAAAAGATGCTTTTCTGATACTTGTTGCATTTTGCTTTGTTGTCTGTGTTCATGATATTTTTTCCTTGGGAATTCCCCATAGTGCATGTTTATTATTGAATTTTATGTCAACCATGTACTTTTAATCTGGACTTCTGTTCCTTAAAGCAAGTTGAAAATTCAGGGAAATAACCTGGTTGCTATTTTGGCAGCATGTTGATAAAGACTTTGGGACTGGTTTGTTGAAAATAAGCCCAGGACATGATCATAATGATTACTATCTTGCTAGAAAACTTGGTCTCCCTATACTTAATGTGATGAACAAGGATGGGACCCTTAACGAGGTTGCTGGATTGTACTGGTGAGACTTGAAATGATTATCTTAGGTTAAAGAATTTGTGTTGGAGAATTTATGTATGCCTAACATGCGGAAACAAATCTTGGAATGTTAGTGGTCTTGATCGATTTGAGGCACGAAAAAAACTATGGTCAGAACTTGAGGAGACAGGATTAGCTGTAAAAAAGGAGTCACACACTCTACGGGTTCCATGATCCCAACGTGGTGGAGAAGTGTGTACATACTATCTTTACATGTACCCTTCCAAATTTCAAGGATTTAAATTTTGGTGAAAGGCATCTTCAACAGGGAATTTTATGTCATGATGTTTGTTTCCTTGTAGATAATCGAGCCATTGGTAAGTAAGCAATGGTTTGTTACCATGGAGCCCTTGGCTGAGAAGGCCCTTCGTGCTGTTGAAAAAGGAGAATTGACCATAATGCCTGAAAGATTTGAGAAGGTATGCAAGATTAAGAAAAATTCCTTGTTTCTCTGCATTTGTTTCCTATTTTGATCAACTAGACTTTCTCTTATGCCTGCTTAGTTATTGGCTCTTTTCTTAGTCTTCTATCCCAGTAGTTTCTAACGTGCGTAAGTTGCAATCCTGCTTGATATTACTTTTCAATGTGGCATATCTATTCCTCCTTCATAGCCATGCAAATCGTCATTAATCTTGAAACAATATATATCAACCTGGGTATGGTTCTGTCATGGTTTTCCATCAACTCCATCAGCTTGTGGTTAATTTCTTTAAAACCAAATTTACTATTTACCAAACTCGGTGTCAAGTTCTTTCTTTTTGTTGATGACAGATTTACAATCATTGGCTGTCAAACATCAAGGATTGGTGTATAAGCAGACAACTATGGTGGGGACACCACATACCTGTATGGTATGTTTTAGGAAAAAACTGTGAAGAAGATTACATAGTCGCAAAGAATGCTGATGAAGCTCTTGAGCGAGCTCGTGAGAAGTACGGGAAAAATATTGAAATTTATCAAGATCCAGATGTTCTGGATACTTGGTTTTCAAGGTCTGTTTTTTTTATGAGTGGTAAGGATTTATCTCTTGTTGTGAATGCTTAAATTGTAAAGTAAAGAATCAAAGAGGTTGGACAATCAATCACTTTCTCATGGAAATGCCTACAGCAGCAAATGGTTTTGATTCGGTCTAGAAAAGTGCAAACAGTTATAGAATAAACAGCAAACTTTGTTCTGTATTGGCTTTTCTTCTTTCAGTTAATCCTGCTTCTCCCAAACATTGTTTCCCTTAATAATCTAGCTGTTTAGATATGGTGATAAACATTGCTAAAAAGATAGATACCAAAGGTTATGCATTGATTTTAATCCTCTACCATTTGTGTCTATTGTGGAAGCCTCAATGATATTCTTTATGTACCACTCAATCTCTTATCAGTCATGTAATTTTTGTTGGAGGGAATTTTGAATCTTTCATCACTTTTTAATTTTTTTTCCCCTAATAACCAATGGTTTTCTGGAATTATTTTTTCCACATAACCCCATGGAATTACCATTTTAAATGAAGTGAATTTACTTCTCCTTAACCTCATTTATTTAATTTCCATCTGCAGTGCTCTGTGGCCGTTCAGTACTCTTGGTTGGCCAGATGTTTCAGCAGAGGATTTTAGGAAGTTTTATCCAACAACAATGCTTGAAACTGGGTATGTTCTTCTCTTGCTGACTTGCTTGTTTGGTTTGTTATTGTCTTTTATCCTGGCCGTAGTTTAATCATTTTATATGGAACCCATTTTCAAGAAATTGAAGCTGGATTGATACTTTGTGACCAGTTTGGCTGAGTGAGGGGTTTGAAACTTTCAATTAACCTGGCCAGTTTTGAAAGAATATCCAGAGTGCTTGGCAGCCAAGCCTCAATCTGTGGCAGGCTGTGTATGGAGCAAAATAGCTTCTGGTGTTTTGGGTTGTTTATTGTGCACTTCTACTCTTTGTTTGTAGAGTGAACATTGACAGACGAAGATTTCATGGCTTGGGAGCAAGAGAGAGTTGGGAAACATCTTTCATCACAGGACTGGTCACAGTTCTCACCCCTTTTATTCTTGTTCGTGGCATTGCTACTATGATTCGGCTTTTGGTGATAATTTTCTGCCAACTCTGATGGAATATATATTCTGCATCATAATTATGACTACCGGTGCTAACTTCATTCATATAAATAGGCTGGAAACAATTTTCAGCATAAAAGAGTTGATCAGTAATCGGCTCTTTTCTTGGCACAATGGTAAAACACCATAAAAGTATTTGGCTTGCAGTAACTAGTGCTCAAGTTTGTTTGAGAATTGACTAACCACTTTGTGGAAAACTCTCCAGGGTAGAACTTTCTCAAAATTCTCTCTTATAACACCCATCTTGGAGGCACCATGCCTGAGTCATGTTGTAGTCAATTTTATCCGTGACAATGGCAGGATTTAAGAGTTTCGGTGATTTACCTGCCTTCTGGCTTCATAACAAGATGAATGTCTTTCCTGTTGTAGGGTACTATCTTTAATTGCATTGAAACGTGGTTTTTTTCCCCTTGATATGCATGGCTTCTATTTTTGCCGCTGCTTGCCTTTTCATTATTTCAGGTTTCCGCCTCCATGGCCTTCTGTTACCTCATGATTTGCCATTGATACTTGCTTCTGTTGTTTGGACAGGCATGATATTTTGTTCTTTTGGGTGGCAAGGATGATCATGATGGGAATTGAGTTTACCGGGACTGTTCCATTTTCATATGTTTATCTTCACGGGCTTATCCGGGACTCACAAGTGAGTAGAGCGTGCTTGTAAATTTGTTCATATGCATGTATTTGTTCATAAATCCATGTACAGCTCTATGTATGTGTTCAGCAGCTCGCGACTCATGAAGACAACGGAAAAATAACTACTGCAAGGATTACTTACCAACTTTGCCCTTTTTATTGTGATTACCATTTTACTCAGTTGCTGTTCCTATAGCTTAGTTTGCTTGCATTGTTCTCACTTTTATCTCCATATCCCATGTCATATTTTCAGGGACGGAAAATGTCTAAAACACTTGGTAATGTAATAGATCCCCTTGATACAATCAAAGAGTTTGGCACTGATGCTCTACGATTCACTATTTCTCTAGGGACTGCTGGCCAGGTTTCTCTCCTGTCTTATAATCCTTTAAACTGCTCCTTCAAGACTAAATGGCATTTTCTGAAGAAAAAAAAAATACACGGAGCCAATCTGCCTCCTGCATGTGGATGGTTTAAAACTGACAACAGATACTATTTTGTTTTACTAATATACATGCTTTTTGACCCAGGACCTTAATTTGTCTACTGAGAGGTTGACTGCCAACAAGGCTTTCACCAACAAACTATGGAATGCAGGCAAGTTTGTGCTGCAGAATTTGCCCAGTCAAACTGATGTATCTGCTTGGGAAGCTATAATGGATTGTAAGGTCTCTTTATCCTCTTTGAGAGGACATAGGTTTTTTTGTTGTCACGTTTTCTATGCTTACTGTAGGCATTGCCCTGTTCAGTTAACTGAACAAATTTTATTCTTCTTGCAGTTTGACAAAGAGGAGTCTGTTTCCAGGCTACCTTTACCAGAATGTTGGGTGGTAAGAAAATAGCTATGAAGCATCATGTCCATTGTCAAATCTCTATAGTTAAACTAATAACCTCGTTTAATTTCAGGTGTCAAAACTTCATGTGCTTATTGACATGGTCACAACTAGCTATGACAAGTTTTTCTTTGGAGACGTTGGGAGAGAAACTTATGATTTCTTTTGGAGTGATTTTGCTGATTGGTGATTTTGCTGATGGTACATTAAATCTATCTAGTTTTTCTTTGGAATACTTTTACCTTTATTTTAATAGAGATACTGTAGACAATAAATAAATTTCCTGGTTCTGGAATATAAAACATAACCCTTATATGTAATTATCCCAATACATAAAGCACTTAATACATGTGAGAGGCTGCACTTTGGTAGAAAGATAGAGATTGAGATTCAGTGCATGTATGTACGTATGAACTATGTCACATGGTTTTCAGCATTATCATTTTCCTGTTTTGAAGGGTAAAATTTTCATTCATTAACAGGCTAGTTCTTAGAACAAATGTTTTAGATAAAGTGGCAACTGATCCCTTAAAACGTTGGATTCACAGAGTGGGGAAATATAGGGTATAAGTTCATTGTTTCCTTTTTTCATTCCTTATTGGTGAAACTCGTGGTTTTTTCTTGTCTTGTGCATGTACATTCATGCTTGCTATTATGTGCATAGATGTAGAACTGTAGATAAATTTGGTGCTTGTTATACTCCAAATGTAGCTTTCTTTTCGATGTCTTGCTTTTTTGGTTTAAAGATTTTAGCTGTTTCCATGGTTTTATGCCTTCTCTTTGGCCAGGTATATTGAAGCCAGTAAAGCTCGCCTTTACCAGTCCGGAGCTGATTCAACTTTGTCAGTGGCACAGGCTGTTCTACTGTATGTTTTTGAAAACGTTTTGAAATTGCTACATCCGTTCATGCCATTTGTCACTGAAGAACCGTGGCAGGTAACAATTTTGTAGCATATAAGCCTTGTCAACTCTGCCCTAAACTTTATTGACTAGACGTTACATGAACATTTCTTCTCAACCCATCTTTTATTCAAACTGAAATGGACTCCTTTAAGTGACCGTGTTGGTTTTGACATTTGAGTTTAAAGATCACTTTTTTATTTTAAAAGTTGATATTATGTGTTCAAGTTTAAAAATCACTTCTTTGAGTTTGAAGTTGATGCAGTATGTTCCTTGTTATGTCACTTTGAAAAATTTGTACAGATGCAACGACAATATGTTTCACTTTATTGATTCTTGACTTCCTCCAATTTATACACAGGCACTCCCTGAACGGAAAGAAGCACTTATAGTATCTCCTTGGCCCCAGACTTCACTTCCACAGCTTCCGAACTCCATAAAAAAATTTGAAAATTTCCAAGATCTGGTGAGTACACAACTACTTCCATTTCCAGCTCACTCAATTGGTTAATCTGTGACAAAATTTATATGTATTTCTCTCTCTTTTTTTTAACCACAAGAATAATGAATCCATCTTTACTTATGAATTAGACTAGAGCAATTCGCAATGCTCGAGCAGAATACTCAGTTGAGCCAGCCAAGCGTATATCTGCATCTATAGTTGCAAGTGAAGAGGTCATCCAATATATATCTGTCAGTGCACTCCATTTTCTTAATCTGTATTGTAGGTGGGCATTAGTGTGCTGTTTTAACTAGAGATTTAGCTTGCATAATCAAGTGAGGATATAAACATTCTTTCTTATTCCTTGGTTTTCAATGGTCTGGCATTGTAAAATTTGAACCTTTTACGTTCCAACTCCATTTGTCTCATATGCTGTCTTTTCTTCCCCCTCTCCAAGCACCTCCTGAGCTCATGGCCAAGGCCCCTGGCCAAAAGAAATCATTTCTTAGTGCAATAGAGATATTAACAATTCTGAAAAGAGAGGAATACAGATAAAACATGCTGCAAACAGACTGGCCTTCTGGTCAGTAAAGCTAGGAAAAAGGATTCTTACTTGTATAAATTCTCAAACTTCCGCTGCCCAAACTGATTATAACATGTAAATGCCCTTTCATGCCAAGAAAAACTAACATAAGTTATATTTTAGCACTTGAAGTGGTCTGCCCCCAACCATCCAAATAATTTTTTTTGAAGGATAGTGAATTATGCTCTCACTATCTTTTTAGCTCTGTTTCTTTCATTAAATGTTATGTTTTCTATTTGATAAAAGAAAGGGTATTATGCACGGGATTCATCTTACCACTTCTTTGCATGCTGTTTATAAACATGTCATTTCTATATCATTCTTCCATTGCAATTTACAGATGTTTAGGCAAGGTGATTGAATAGTAGCCTTTTTAAGGAGGACACTTCGTAGCATGGCTGTTTGTTGAATTTGTGCATGTGCACACTATGCATGGTAATAAAAATCACTGTCAATGCAGAACGAGAAGGAAGTCTTAGCTCTTCTTTCCACGCTAGATCTACAAAATGTCCATTTCACAGATTCTCCTCCAGGCATGTTTGTTTCCAAATCAGTTTTGCTTTTTCTGCTTTGTTTCCGCCTTTTGTTTTCTTTCTTGTAAATGGGCCAGTTATAAATGACATATATTACTTTGTCTTCTCTCATTTTTCCTTTACTTATGACTGGCCTTTGAACTTTTAATTCTAAATGATGTAAATTCTGTTGTGCTTTAGGGGATGCAAACCAATCAGTTCATCTGGTTGCCAGTGAGGGACTAGAAGCTTATCTTCCTCTTGCAGATATGGTTGATATATCTGCTGAGGTAGAACGCCTTTCAAAGCACCTCTCCAAGATGCAAGTAGAGTATGATGGACTTGTTGCTCGTCTCAGTTCTCAAAAACTATGAGCATCTTTCTACTCAACTTTTACGTGTTTATGCCCACAAATCTCCCCCTCAAAATAAGGGATTGCTGAACCATGATCATTATGGATTTTGTATGATCCAAGGTTATAATTTTCTAGGCCCCAGCACATCTTGATGTTAAGTAACTGCTAGTGCTAGTCTCTTACCCTAGGATAAATCTATTTTAACATTCATAGCTCTTGATATCACTTTTGCAACATGCTTACAATCTACCTCACTTTATAGTTTGTAGAGAAAGCTCCCGAGGATGTTGTCCATGGGGTTCGAGAAAAGGCAGCGGAAGCAGAGGAGAAGATAAACCTCACTAAGAATCGGTTGGCTTTCCTGAAATCCTCTGTTCTGGTGTCGCAATAGGCTGTCTGGGTAGACTTCATTTCTTCTCATTGTCCAGATTAAATCCACAAAATTGGATTCATCTCATTGCTAGACCCAGTGCTCCATACAACAATCTGACATCCACATCATCTACTTTCTGGTGGGACAAGGACGATTATGGATGACCATTTAGGACAGGATAGTGGAACAGTTGGATGTACGGAAGTTTTACGTAAATTGAGTCTTGCTTTGCCTTGTTTAATGGAAGAGATAAAAGTACTTGACAAATTGCTTATAAGATTGTGCTCCTATCCATGATAATTTTTGTGCCACAGGTCACTGATAGAATTCTTGGCCAGTTTTTCATTTACCACCAGAATTTCTACTTATATTGTCCTGCATTTATCTTTCTACATTTTTCAATAACTTTCTATCGTATATTTTACCTTTATATGGACGTGTCTTCCATTTTGCCTCGTATCATGATCTGGCAGTCTTTTAGGCTTTGATGATTTGAAACCGAGTAAAACCTTTTGTATTCTCAGTGGCCACTGTAATGCAGTTGAAGAAGAACGTTGTCACTGATCAATATGAAATTTATCAAGAATGGGATCGGTTTGATTGTAAATGTGAAAGAAGGGAATAGTGGTTATCTATCTGCTACAGCCTTAATAATATCAATAGCCAATTTACACTTTTAATTGCAGTTCAAAACTATGGATTAGCAGAAACTCCCTGTAAGCACCATCAGAAGATTCCAAATTGTTGGTGTATTGCTGCTGGGCTGACAGTTAACTTTTTTGTTAAATCCCAAACCATTACTGTCTGATAAAGTCATTTCTCTAATTCGTATCAAGAAAGAAACGGGACCCATCAAACAAAATCTAAAAATTATTTCAAGTTTTTGAGGATTCTTTACATAAGATTCAAGCAAAAACCTGCCAAGGCAGTTTGATGCTGGGACTTGAAAGCTCACACTAGATTTCTCTAATCCAGCAAGAAGCCTTCCATATTCTATGTACTGGCACCTAAATAATGCGAGCAACAAAGCTTCAATCCTTTAGAAACCATTTCGTTGTAGAGGTTAAGAGCCCTTCTTTTGTCACCCTTTTCAAAATACACTTTAATCAATGCTTCATAAACATCCTCACGAGGATTTAGAGATCGACCTATCATAATTCTTAAATATTTTTCTGCTTCCTCTAGTTTTCCGCAATTGCAGAGGCCCTTGATCAAGGAAGTGAAACCCATTAATCCAGGAGAGAGTGAGCGATATTCCATTTCATAGTAAAGTTTGAGCATTTCCTGAATCTGATTGTTTTTTGCATAACCAGAAATTAGATTAGAGTATGTGATCTCGTCTGCTAAGAACCCTTCATCTAACAAATTCGTCAACATCTCATTTGCTCGTGTCACATCCTCTATTCTACACAGCTTTCCTACCATCTCATTGAAAGCTGAAAGGCTGGGAACATGTCCCATCTCCATCATTTTCTTGCAGTAACTCAAAGTTTCTTCTACTCTTCCTGCTTTAGCACAACCTTCAAGGAGAAAGTTAAAAGTGTCTCCATATGGTTTCAAACCCATGTTTTCCATTTCTTGCAACAACTGATTTGCTTCTTCAATTCTTTCCTCCTTACAATAAGCTCCTATAAATGAAGTGTACACAAAAGAATTTGCATTGAAACCTCGCTTAAGCATTTCTTCATAGACCTGCATTGCTGAGTTCAAATTTCCAAGTTTGACTTTAGCATAAACAATCAAAGAGTAAGCAACAGTATCCAGAATCATGTTCTTCCGAAGCATCATTTTCAATAAAGCCAAGCCCGGTTCAACTCTTCCCTCCTCTAAAATCCTAAATACCAAACAAGTATTAACAATAACTACAGGAGAGCATCTCTTTCCATGGATCTTATCCAACATGTTCACAATTGTTTGCAACTTCCCTTCCTTACACAAAGCACTGATCATGCTTTCGATTGTTGCTTCATTTGGGTAAGTTCTTCGGTGAAGCATATGCTCATAAATCTTCCACGCCAGGGGACTTTTATCAGATTTTTGAACAACATGAATCAAGGTGTTGAAACTTATAAGGCTTAAGGTGAACCTATGTTCTTCTAAGCGGCAGCATACATCAAAACCAATCTCAAACATTCTCTGCTTCGCATAAGCCTGAACCAGCAAATCAAACACTAAGGGACTTGATATAATAATCTTATAACTACTAAGGAGGGAATCCAGAACCAAAAATTTTGTAGGATCCCCTACACTTTTCTTCAGAAGTGATTCAAGCAATGCCTGAGCATCCATAATCAGCCGAGCTTGAATTAATATGTGAATCATCAGACAATATGATTGAACCCCATGTACAAAATTCCTTCTTGCTGACCAATGAAAGAAGCCTAGAGCCCGTTTTGCATCGGTTGGTTCCTTCAATTCCAGCAGTACATTTTTGACAAGCAAATTGTTGAGCTGAAGAGACTCAAATTTTCTATTCAGGGTATCCCAGTTATATCCTCTCCTTAATGAATCACATATGGAGCTTACAACTGTATCACTTTCTGTTTTTGTGCCATCATGAAGAAATCTAGCCACCTCAAACCAAGAACTGCAGACACGTGGATGAATGGAATACTTGAGTGGTGTTGAAATCAAAGATGGAAAAGTTCGACGCAGCAAAGCCATGCTCTTGCCAAAGTTTAACCTAATCAATCAGGACAAAGTATCGGATGAGACATGAATTCTATTAGGATTGTACATCTTGACAAATATCATGAAGTGCTCAGCTATTACCTTTAAAAGCAATTGCAAAACATTCTGCATCGGCAACTAACATGTAACTGTAACATCTTCAAGTATCAGATTGAATAAAAAAGAAAAAGCTTGATCAAAGTTCAAGCCAAAAGATTTTGTCCTTAAACTTTCACATTTCCGTTGCCTGCCAAAATCTCAGAATTAGACACATTCATACATTTATTCACCTTCACAGAATTTTCAAACATTCAGCTGCTACCAATTTGCGAACCATGGGCATGTGGGCGTGGGTCACTAAGCACTATTGTTCCTCGAAAGTTTGAATTTTTCTTTCTCATTTCTATATATCTCCATACAAGCATCAAAACCCATGTCCTTGCTTCAAAGAATTATTGAGAAAGGCAATAAAAATCTCGAAACTTCAAAAGTATAGAGAGAGAGGAACCTGATAAGTAAGCAGAGTGATTCGTTCTACTTGGTCAGTGCTTGAGAAAGTCAGAAAGCCCTCACGAATCCTTGTGAAATTTCTGCCCGCTCCTCGATGGTTTTTGTTTTGCTTTAAAAGTTTATAGGCTTTGGAGAGGGAAGAGGGAAGAGAGAGCAATACAAAGGGAGGGATTCAATGAAGGGAAGGTGCCCATTCATTGATATTGCTTGATTTTATTGTTTCGTAGGTCAATTATTTTTAAGAAAATAAATTTCTTAAAAATATTTTATGTTCCTTGTAGACCTGATTATATTTTTATTGAATTAACTTAAGTTTCATGGAATGAATATCTAGTTAATCCAATATTCATCTCATGTTAGCTCCATGTCTTTCAAGATTGGGTTTAACAAGATGTAACAACTATACGGCTAAATCATCTCTACTACTTTGCCAAGAATTCGGGTTTGTACATGGTAAAGTCAAGAACTAAACCTTTATAAAAATATACTACAATCCGTTTGTTTGTGGAAAAATATTTATTTTTTTATAAGTGATTTTTTAAAAAATAAATTCCTGAAAAATAAATTATTTTCTGATATTTACTAGTGTCATAGAAAATAAATTGAAAAATATTTTTCAGTGTTTAATTATGTCATGGAAAATGAGTTGGAAAATAACTTATGAATTTTTTTTTTCAAGTTTATTAAAATAATAAGGAACAAATCTTCCAAATTAAAAAGTTGAATGAGAATGAAATTGAGAAAAAAAAATGATTTCATAAATTATTTCAAATAAAATAAATATCAATCAAAATAATAGAGATCAAATCTAAAGATAAAAAAATTAAAAGACGATGAAATTAAAATAATTATAATTATAATTTCATAAATTATTTCAAATAAAATAAGTAACAATCAAAAGAACGAGGATCAAATTTGAAAGATAAAAAATTTCAATTAAAAAAATAATAAGAGAAAAACAAATAACAATCATAAAAATAAGGATCAAAGTTAATATAAAAATCAAATTAAATCAAATTCTAATGGGTGAAATTGAAGAAAAAAAATTCAAAACAAAATATATAGTAATTGAAAGTTTGAGGATCAAATTTGTTATAATCAGCAAATAAGATGATATTTCTAATTTTTTCATAACTTTTAGAAAGTGTTTTCCGTTCAAAATAAAAGGAAAACACTTTTCTGAAAACGAAGCTAAATTTTTCTTTGACTGAAAAGTGTTTTCTGGTAACTAATTTTTATAATGATAAATAAACACATGAAAGTTTGGAAAATAATTTACAAAAAAAATTACTGATAGATTGGAGTCATGCTTAAAAAATGAACGTGTAGATAGATTGACAAATTTTATTGTTCATGAGATTTGGAGATGCACACTTGACATGCATATCTCACACATGGTAGATGTTTCTCAAACAAAATGAACAATTTCACACAATTTCTTTTTTATGTTAAAAAACAGTTTATTAAATTGGTCTGGCTCATGACTTTGTTGAAAGTTCACATCACATGAGTCGATAGAAATAGTATTTTTAAAATTTTTTTAAAGTTTAACAATATTAGTTTGAAAAAAAAATTAAATCAAGTTCTAATTAAATTACAAATTAATAATTAAAATTACTTAAATTTAAACTCCTGCTTTTTTTTTTTAATTCAACATGTGCAATTTCTAATAACACTTCTAAGTTAAACTCCTTTCAATCTTTCTCATCACTCTCCAATTTAAAACAAGTATAATTCACTTAAAAATAGAAGGAATTGACCCTAAAAATAAATCAACAGAAAAACTGTCTCTCCTCTCCTTAGTTCTTGCCTGTACATGTAAGGTGGAGAGATCTAATTTTGGAAACCAAATATTGATGTAGAACTTGCTCATCCTTTTCTATTCACTCTGCACATTACCTTATCAAACAAAATCTCAAGTCCACAATTTACCAAACATTTCATCAAACCAACACCGTCTTCAAATCTCAAGTCTCGACATCCCTCACCCTCCTAAAATCAGCCCATAAACTCTCTCGCACTCCCCAAACTCAAAAGTCCCAGATCCTCTCAAGCCTTGATATCAAACCCTAACCCCCTTCTTGAACCAAAACATAGCCATGGACTCCACCCCAGTCCCACAACATCTCCCCTTTAAACCCTCTTCCTCTTCTTCAGCCTCCAAACTCCCCATCAAACGCAAAACACCTGATTCTCTCCACCACCACCACCTCCTCTCTCCAAAACTTGAAACTTCCTCCACCACCACACCTACCACCACAAACCCAGATGCAATCTCCACTCCCACCACTAATTCTGAATCAAAGCCACCACCTTTTAAGTTCCACAGAATCTGGTCTGAGCCTGATGAAATAAGCTTCCTTCAAGGCCTACTCTCTTCATCCTCTCAAGGCCTACTCTCTTCATCCTCTCAAGGCCTCTCATTTCCTAAAGACTTGCCCTTTTTTTATGACAGATTCTCCAATTCAATGTCACAACCTTACACAAAATCTCAGCTTTCTGAGAAAATGAGAAGGCTGCGTAAGAAGTTTCGCAGTACGTCTTCGCGCCTTGCGCGTAATGGGTTCAATTATTCATTATTATCGCCTCATGATCGTTCTCTTTTTGATCTCTCTAAACAGCTTTGGAGCCCTGAATTTGCTTCAAGCTCGCCTTTTGGAGGTAATAAGAGTACAGGTAGTAATAGTAATAGTAATTTTGATGGTAATGTGAGTAGTTTTCGTCCTGATAATGTTAAAAGGACGAAACTGGATGAGGATTTGGTGGGTGTTAAAGGTAGTTTTTTGCCGGTTTTTGCTTTGCCTTGCGAAAATGTAAATGTGAGTAATGAATTGAATGATCTGGAGTCGTTGGATTTGGATGAATTTGATGATGGGTATGTTGTGAAAATGAGGGAAGGCAATGTGGGTTGGGAGGTGGATAAGGGGGTGAGTGGATGTGGAGGTGGCTGCGGTAGTGTGGCAGTAAAGAGTGTGGCTAAGAGTGTTCTAAATGTGTTTGACGAGTGCGTAAAGGAGGTCAAGAAGGTTGTTCTTAAAGAGAGGTTGGATAGTTCAATGGAAGGGAAGAAGGAGAAGGATTTTCAAAGGAGGTGGAGGGAGCAAAGAGTTGCTGAGTTTGATGTTTTGGCTCTTCGGTTGAGGTTGCTTCTTGACAATTCTGCTAAATAGGCAATGACTTTGTTGACTTGTGAGTAGATTTACTTGTGCATTCTCTAATGTAGGTTTTTTTTTGTAATTTATAATTTTTTAAGTAGTTATATGTAATTATTTACGGGAAATCAAGGTAATGAGAGTCCATTCATTCCTATCATATGATTGTGCTAGTTGTCTCTGATAATTTCTTTTTTCCCTCTTCCTCTTTGTTGGTTACTAAACTTGCATTATGCGGTTCATGTAAATTCAACGAGTTTTACAATTTATTTGAGATTGGCTTGTTTCCATATGTTTAATTGCTATAAACTAGATGCCAGGTATTGTCCCATTGCCACCCCACAGAGAAGGACCAAATCATTCACGGGAGAACCTGCAATAGTGAGACTATGAGCTTGAAACTCTTACCTGTGTATTCTGTAGAAAATTTAGGCCCAGGGAAGTCATCTGCTTAAGTTCAAGCTCGAGGAAGCATCTTGAGACTTCATTGAACAGGAGAGAAGCAATTTTTTTCCACCGGTGATCCATGAGGTCAAATTAGTTTGAACCAGTGATGCTTCATTTTGATGTTGAAGTAGTTAGCATGCTTCAAATTGAACCAAGTCATAAAGAGTAACTGAACAGTCAGCTAATCAGATGTTAAAGTGGTTCGCATGCTCGAAATGGAACTTAGTATTGGTTCTTACTGTGATGGTTTCACCATTTAATGGAACTTTCTGATCAATTGATCAACAAATAGGCTTGAAATTTGGTAACCTATTCACGATTGTTTGCAGTAGCTCTACAAACAGTTTAATTATGTGTATGGTTTGTGAATCTGCCTGGCAAGGATGCGATAGTGTTGTAAAAGGAGAACAGTATCCTTTGGAGCTTCAGCTATATGTTTCATCTGTCAAATAGCAATGTAGGAAGCTTCCCAGTGTGACGAAAACACACAGCCCATGAAACAGGTAAATGAACCGTAGCTCAATTTGCATGTTTTCTGATTTCCTACTGAACTCTATTATTCTGTAGGCAGGAAAAAAAATACCCCATGAAAAGGTGAGGGTAGAGGTTTCTACTTTCTGCACTGCTGAAAATATTCTTGTTGCAGGTGGTGAGTGATTATTTTGACAACCTCGGTGCTCTCACATAATTGGCTTTGTTGTTTACAATAGCTGTAGGGATTACTGCATGAGCTCCATGTTTTTTGACTACGTAAATTTTTCTTTGAATTTTAACTCTCACATGGATAGGTTGGTTCTTAAACATGGATCAAGTTTTGGTTTTGGGTTGCAAACAACTGGAATTGGGTAAGAATAAGCTGTCAGGCGTTCAGGAGGAAGAAGACAAAGAAACAAATAGTAAAATAATATTTTTTATTTTTAAAATTTTATTTTTAATATTAATACATCAAAACAATTTAAAAACATATTAAAAATATTTTTTTAAAAAACATAACTCTAACTGTTTTTTCGAAACACTGCCTATACTGATATCTATAATCACATTTCAAAACAACCATCAATCATCCTGCAAACACAATCATTGTAGCTGCAACACAATGCCGAAACATTCTATGCAGAAAGAAACTATGCGTGGGCCTGGATTAAAGAGAGCCCCAAACACTTACATCAGCTAGAAATCACTCGCCAAAAACTCAAGAATCTGTACTACATATGAAAGCTGAAAGACCTCCAACGCCCTTCAAGGTACTGTACTGTACCTCCATAGATATTGTTCCGTGTGGGAGATTAAGTTATGTTTGCTTGGTAGTTTTTCAATCTCATGCACAGATCCATCCTGCAGCAGCAGCAGCATACAACTTGGTTTGTGCTATAACATGATACTTCTTGTTGAAAACAAATAAGGGTTCAAGAGAGCCATTATACATAGATTGTACGACATTCTTGTTTCTGTCTATATATCTCATTTTCAGTTAATTACCAAACCTATAGATTTTATCAATTAGGTCCCAAACATTTCAAAAACCTAAAATGGTAATACTCATTGACTTTTTCATCAAAACAAATGCCGTTTTAGCGTATAAAATATGCAAATTAGACTTGAACTTGACAAAAGAAAACAATTAATAAATATATGAAACTTATGATATTTAATTAATAAATCCTATAAATTTAGGATGTAATTGACAATAAATATATAGGTTTGGGACTAAATCGAGGTTTCCTTTATTTTTTTCAATTATTAATTATGCGAGAGAAAGCTATATTCGATAACGTCGCCGTTTCCCCGCTTATACCATATCTCTCAGCCAGCAGGGTAGTGTTTAAAAACTGGACGACTCCACCCAGTTCTGCTCCACGGTACTGCCACCTCAGCTGCTCCTTCATCACTCTCTTCCTCAATCACCCTGTAAGTCTCTCTCTCTCATTTCCTTTGAATCAATCCATCGAGTACTGCCTGATTTTTCATCTCTCTTGTTTTAATTTGGATTGTTATTTATTTTGTTGATAGATTGATCGATCATTCGATGGGAAGTTCGAAGAAAAAAGAAGAAGAAAAGCTTAGATTTTGTATAGATAGAGGCGGAACGTTTACCGATGTGTATGCGGAAATTCCAGGCAAGAGTGATGGTCGGGATTTGAAACTGTTATCTGTTGATCCGGCGAATTATGAGGATGCTCCGGTGGAAGGGATTAGGAGGATTCTTGAGGAGTATACAGGAGAGAAGATTCCCAGAACCTCCAAAATCCCCACGAATAAGATTGAGTGGATTAGGATGGGGACCACTGTAGCTACCAATGCCTTGTTGGAGAGAAAAGGGGAGAGGATTGCTTTGTGTGTCACTCGAGGGTTTAAGGATTTGTTGCAGATTGGTAATCAGGCTCGTCCGAATATCTTTGATCTTACGGTTTCGAAACCCTCCAACCTTTATGAGGAGGTTATTGAGGTTGATGAGAGAGTTCAGCTTGTTGTTGATGAGAGTGGGGATGATGGTTTGGGTTCAGTGGTTAAAGGGGTGTCGGGTGAGCTTGTGAGGGTTGTGAAGCCGGTTGATGAACAAGGTTTGAAGCCTTTGTTGAAGGGGTTGTTGGAGAGAGGGATTAGTTGTTTGGCTGTTGTGTTGATGCATTCTTATACGTTTCCGCAACATGAATTGGCTGTGGAAAAGCTTGCTGTTGATTTGGGTTTTCGACATGTTTCTTTGTCTTCGTCTTTGACTCCCATGGTTCGAGCTGTTCCTAGGGGGTTAACTGCTAGCGTGGATGCGTACTTAACCCCAGTTATCAAGGATTATTTGTCAGGTTTTATGTCGAAATTTGATGAAGGGTTGGGTAAGGTGAATGTTTTGTTTATGCAATCGGATGGAGGGCTTGCACCGGAAAATAGGTTTTCAGGACACAAAGCTGTTTTGTCTGGTCCTGCAGGTGGAGTTGTTGGTTATTCGCAGACACTTTTTGGGCTTGAAACAGAGAAGCCCCTTATTGGGTTTGATATGGGTGGTACATCTACGGATGTGAGCCGTTATGCTGGGAGTTATGAACAGGTCCTTGAAACCCAGATTTCCGGTGCCATTATTCAAGCACCTCAACTTGACATAAGCACTGTTGCTGCTGGTGGTGGATCAAAGTTGAAGTTCCAGTTTGGAGCTTTCCGGGTAGGACCAGAATCAGTGGGTGCTCATCCAGGCCCAGTTTGTTATCGTAAAGGTGGGGAATTGGCAGTTACCGATGCCAATCTCGTTCTAGGATTTGTCATTCCTGATCATTTTCCATCCATTTTTGGCCCCAACGAAGATCAGCCTTTAGATATCAAGGCAACAAGAGAAGAATTTGAGAAGCTTGCCAATCAAATAAACTCCTATAGGAAGAGCCAAGATTCATCTGCTAAGGACATGACTGTGGAAGAGATTGCTCTGGGATTTGTGAATGTTGCAAATGAAACAATGTGCCGTCCGATACGGCAGTTGACAGAGATGAAGGGCCATGAAACAAGGAACCATGCTCTTGCTTGCTTTGGAGGTGCTGGCCCACAGCATGCTTGTGCCATTGCCAGGTCGTTGGGCATGAAAGAAGTACTTGTTCACAGATTCTGTGGGATCTTAAGTGCGTATGGCATGGGCTTGGCAGATGTTGTTGAAGAGGCACAAGAGCCATATTCTGCTGTTTATGGCCCTGATTCCATCTTGGAGGCTTCCCATAGAGAAGATATGTTACTGAAGCAGACAAGGCAGAAGCTACAGGAGCAAGGGTTCAGAGAGGAGAACATTACAACAGAAACATATTTAAACTTGCGGTATGAGGGCACGGATACTGCCATCATGGTAAAGAAACATGTCAATGAAGATGGGTCAGGGTCCGACTATGCAGTGGAGTTTGTGAAGCTATTCCAGCAGGAGTACGGATTCAAGCTACAGAATAGGAATATTCTTATATGTGACGTCAGAGTTCGTGGTATTGGAGTCACTAACATACTGAAGCCACAAGTACTGGAACCCACTTCTGGTAACCTGGAAGTGGAAGGCCACTATAAGGTTTACTTTGGGAATGGGTGGCTTGATACACCTCTATACAAGCTTGATAATCTGGGTTGTGGACACATCATACCTGGCCCTGCAATCATCATGAATGGAAATAGCACGGTGGTAGTGGAACCCCAATGCAAGGCTATAATAACGATATATGGAAACATCAAAATTGAAATTGAGTCTAACATGAGCACCGTGAAAATAGCCGAAAAAGTTGCAGATGTTGTGCAGCTCTCAATTTTCAATCACAGATTTATGGGAATAGCTGAACAAATGGGACGGACGCTACAGCGAACTTCCATATCAACAAATATCAAGGAAAGGCTAGATTTCTCTTGTGCTCTCTTTGGCCCTGATGGGGGACTAGTTGCTAATGCCCCCCATGTCCCTGTGCATCTTGGAGCCATGTCCAGTACTGTTCGGTGGCAGCTCAATTATTGGGGAGAAAACTTGAATGAAGGTGATGTTTTGGTCACCAACCATCCTAGTGCCGGAGGTAGCCATCTTCCTGACATAACTGTCATCACACCTGTGTTTGATAATGGTAAGCTGGTTTTTTTTGTTGCAAGTAGAGGACATCACGCAGAGATTGGGGGTATTACTCCTGGAAGCATGCCCCCCTTTTCAAAGTCAATATGGGAAGAAGGAGCTGCAATTAAAGCATTTAAGCTTGTAGAAAAGGGGATTTTTCAGGAAGAGGGAATTGTTAACCTTCTCCAGTTTCCTGGTTCTGATGAATCAGCTCATAAATTCCCTGGAACTCGCCGGCTTCAAGACAATTTATCAGACCTACATGCACAAGTAGCTGCAAACCAGAGAGGTATCTCCCTTATCAAAGAACTGATTGAGCAGTATGGTTTGGAAACTGTTCAGGCCTATATGACCTATGTACAGCTAAATGCAGAAGAAGCAGTGAGGGAAATGCTCAAATCAGTTGCTGCTAGAGTTTCATCTCAGTCAGACAAGTTTGGAGAGAATAATAATGTAACTATAGAAGAAGAAGATAGCATGGATGATGGCTCTGTCATACATCTGAAACTAACTATTGATTCTAATAAAGGGGAAGCATTTTTCGATTTTAGTGGGACAAGCCCTGAGGTGTATGGGAATTGGAATGCGCCAGAAGCAGTAACAGCTGCCGCAGTCATATACTGCCTTCGCTGTTTGGTGGATGTTGATATTCCTCTCAACCAAGGTTGTTTAGCCCCGGTTGGAATCCATATTCCTAAAGGCTCATTCCTCTCTCCAAGTGACAAGGCTGCAGTTGTTGGAGGTAATGTTCTCACATCTCAGAGGGTAACAGATGTTGTACTTACTGCCTTTCAGGCCTGTGCTTGTTCTCAGGGTTGCATGAATAATCTCACTTTTGGGGATAATACTTTTGGCTATTATGAAACAATTGGAGGTGGAAGTGGTGCTGGTCCTCAATGGGATGGGACAAGTGGAGTCCAGTGCCATATGACCAATACCCGTATGACTGATCCAGAGATTTTTGAGCAAAGGTATCCTGTTCTTTTGCATAAGTTTGGACTAAGAGAGAACAGTGGAGGATCTGGGCTTCATAAAGGGGGTGATGGGCTTGTAAGAGAGATAGAGTTCAGGCGGCCAGTTGTAGTGAGTATTCTTTCAGAAAGGCGTGTGCATGCACCAAAAGGTCTGAAGGGGGGGAAAGATGGGGCTCGCGGGGCCAATTACCTAATTACCAAAGATAAACGGAGAGTTTACCTTGGAGGTAAGAACACGGTTGAGGTGCAGGCAGGGGAGATTCTTGAGATTTTAACTCCTGGAGGTGGTGGGTGGGGTTCATGTTGATTTTCTGGTGCAAACTGCTGCATTGAGGTGGTAGTGGTGGGCGGATTTGTTGTTGGTTTCTCCGATGCTGCATTGAGATGCCTGTTCTGAGTGCTATGACTGTATCAAGAGCAGTTGGTGCTATGACTGTATCAAGAGCAGTTGGTGCTATGAAACTTGCTGTAGTTGCTGTATCAGCTGATGCTGCATAGCTTGCAGTATTGCCCAGTTTGCTACAGGTTGATTCCATTGCTGTTTCTGCTTTGATCCCGGTTTTGCAGCTCCATTGCTTTTGCAACATTCTGGCAAAAAAGAACTGATGTGTCAGGAGTTTCTTATTTCCTTGGCGTGAGTTTTCTTTTTCTTAAACTTGCTATTGTTCTCTCCTAGATAGTGATACTCCAGACTGTTATATTGGGTGGTTATGAAATGTTCTCATATGAGCAAATGAAATAATTCATGGTTTAGTATGTTCCCTTTCTTCCTGCAATATCTTGATGTTCATCTTCTCATCAAAGCAAAAACTACCCAAACCTTCTCATCAAAGACTACCAAAACACTTGTCTTCCTGCAATATCTTGATGTTCATCTTCCCATCAAAGCAAAAACCACCATAACCACCAAAACCTTCTCCCTCCAAAACACTCGCCTTTGATAGATTTTGTTTTCCGATTTAACATATGGCTTCATTTGTAGATTTGTTGATTGATTAACTTTGCTGTCTGCCTATGCCAAGTCAAAAGCTATATGACCAATTAGAGATTCACCAATCTGAAATTATGATACTGTTAAACAGATGGTCAATCAGAGCTGTACTGTTGTAAACCCACCATGGTCCATGGAGGAGCTAACTAATAGTCATAGAACTTGCAATTGTTACCTGAAATTTTAGTGTTACAATTGCAAGTTCTATGACCATTAGTTGTCTCTGGAGTGTAATCAGTAACATTTGTGTTCTCGGGTCATTTAAGCACGGTAGATTTTTGCATTCTCTGGAGTCAACACCAGAACCTTAATCAGAAAAGTAGAGATGAAGTATTTTTGCATCAGTGACTCGTAAATTTGTTTTAATTTTTCAAATTGCTAGATCACAGTGGTTTTGAATCAAAACGCCGCCCAAGATGGGCTCTTGCTCCGATAAAATCACACCATTTATGGGAACTTTCTGATCGATGGCTCCTTTTTCCAGCTACATGTTAGATTTTCCGAATTAGGAAGCAATAAACAAATGCTGTGCCTCATCTAATTTTTTCACATGGCATGTTTCATTCGCTCAAGAAAAGAGAGGAAAGGGTTCTACTTTCTTGAATCAAAAGAGGATATTGGTTTTGATCTAATTTTAGATTTGATTAGGTTGATTAGCCCAATAGCAGGTAGCATCTTATGGCCACATCCTTTTCTTGACTGCTCTCTTCCATTCAATCATTTCCATGTGTTTTAGTCCTTGTGGCCTTTTGGGGAGCTTAGAAAATATTACAACTTTTTCCCCATTTACCTCTTTTTTCTTCTCTTTTCATGATAGCCAAGTCTTGTAGGAGAGGAATGGTGGGGCTTAAACTCCATTTCAAGCGTGGAAAAGGCCACTTCTTTTTACTACTTCCTAGGCTTTCTTTCCTTTGTGCCTCTAAAAAGTAATCTTGAATTGAAGCCTAACAAACACTCCATTGGATTCTAAAGAGGCCCCATAAGAAATGCACATACCATGTATCTGTAAAAACTTGAAACTAAAAGGATTTTATTCCAAAAGAGTTGAAATTTAGGGACCAAAGTTAAAAAAAGTCATAGTTTGTTCTATTATTCATAGCATGGTTAAATCCAACCCAATAAGTCAATCCGGAGACTCACCATCTTCGGCTTGATCTAGGTTGTGTTTTATATTGAATAGTATTAAAGTTGATATAGTTAAATTCAATTCACTTGATAAGTCAATCCACAACTTAACCGATCTAATTAAAGTCGAGGATTACTTGATTTGATTTTAAAAAATATATATTATTTTATTTTAAAAAAAATCTTTAAACAATTTTATTTTAAATTGATTTAAGTCAACCCAAGTTAACCAATCCATTTAATAATTTTGGTCTCAATAATTAATTAGCCATTAACCAAAAGAAACAAAAAGCTTAAAATTGTTGTTCTAGAGACATTAGAGAGAAAAGCTAACACGTGGGAAAATCATTGATACATGTCTTTGAAAAAACTCTAACTTAATTGTCTTTTTAAGGGTAAACTAGTTTTTTCCTTTGCTTCATTTCTCATTTCTCATTTCTCATTTATGAATGGTTAAGGGGTGTCTTCATCTTTTTATTAATATTTTGCATAGATAGATGACATTGTCACCCTCAAAAACAAATAATTAGTTAATTATGGTTTAGGATTTTTTTGACATTTCATATTTTTGCTACAGTGTATTACTCTTGGATTTAAGTTTTTTTAAGCTTGACCCGAACAATTAATTTGTAATTGCAAAATGGTTTTTCCTGTAATAATGCTTGGATAATGAGGGTAGGGTGGTGTTTTTGAAATGAAAACAAAAGTTAAAAGTCGTTGATGCATGCTTTGCACATGTTAGTCGTCTTAGAACAGCGTGTGTGGCTGTATACGATTCTAAAAAATTTGATTCTTCCACATCATTCAATTTGTCTCAACCTTTTTTTCTTCTTGTACGACGCATGTACTCATTAGACCTTCAATGCATAGCCGACATCCCTTTTTTTTTCTTTTTTTCTCTCTCTCTTTCCTCCTAGAAATCCAAGCATGGCTCTCTATATTTTCATATCAGCCCTTCAAATTATTTTTCTTTTGATTTTGTCCCTGATTTTTTTTATATCTATTTGTTTTGTTTTAATTCCTTTCACAATTTTTCTTTTGTTTTTAATTGCATCCTCCTTTAATTTCTTTGTCTATCAAATTTTGTCCTTATTTTTTTGAATTTTTTTTATTTAAGATAGTTTTTTTTTCCTTTTCAATTTCACTCCTTCATTTTTTTTTTCTTTCATATTTGATGCTCTGTGTTTTTTTTTTCTCTGGTTAGTTTTTTAATTTTATCATTTAGCATTACACAGGTTAACAAATAAAATTTTTAATTGAACCTGAGTTTTTAATTTAACGGGTTATAAATTTAAAATATTAACCTAGGTT